>Ga0207770_100651_pt1 | contig 12628 bp, 12 predicted proteins | sample A23E2SouthBayCA_FD_187729 | JGI IMG/M metagenome (GOLD analysis project Ga0207770, IMG submission 187729) | Aerobic enrichment media microbial communities from Eden Landing Ponds, California, USA - A23 E2 (SPAdes) | ecosystem: Environmental > Aquatic > Marine > Unclassified | place: Emeryville... | reverse complement strand
GCGAAGCGAGGGTTCAGCCTTTTTCACCCATGTTTTTGCCGCGAGTGGTACCCGCAGCGACCGAAGTGAGCGAGGATACCCGAGCGGGAAAAAGATGGCCTGTAGGTACCGTCCGCGCCGAGCGGGGCGACACGTGAGCGAGCGGAGCGACTGGAGAAACCCCCTCCAGAAAGAAGCCGGTCTCTACAGACTCACAGTCACGTCATCCATCTCGCGGAACGCGGTCTCGTAGCCCTCGTGGCGGGCGACCTGGGGGACGGTCGCGACCGAGAGCGTGAGTTCGTCACCCGGCTCGATATCGTCGACGGCGGCCCCGTAGTGATACCCGAGGTCGGGGTCGAGCGTCCGTCGGAGCGGCCCCTCGAAGACCGTCTCGTCGCCCCGCGAGAGGGTCGCGTCGAGCGCCATCGCCGGGAGGACGTAGCCGTTGTAGCGCGTCCGCACAGAGACGGCGAGGTACGGGCCCGGCGCCTCGACGCCCGTCGGCGACTCGGCGAGCGTCGTCACGACGAATCGCGCGTCGTCGCTGGTCGCCCGCCCGCGCACAGTACCGGGAAGGGTCGACTCGGCCGGCGCGACCGCCTGCGGGAACGCGGCGTCCATCGGCCGGAGCGCCCCCGGCTCGCCGCCACGGTCGAAGGGCCGGGTCGCGACCTCCTCGCGGGTCGCTTCGGTGAACTCCAGCGGAATCTCGACGGAGGCGGGGTCGCCGAAGCGACCGGCGAACGCCCCGGTCCGGCGGATCGACGTGCCGCCGACGCTGAGAGTCACGGTGTAGGAACCGTCGCCGTCGAGTCCGAAGTTGCCGCCGTAGTGAAACCCCATCGGCTGGGAGAGCATCGGGTAGATGACCTCCTGGGAGACGAGCGCGTCGTCGCGGGTGATCTCGACGGAGAGACCGGTCTCGGGGAGCACGGTTTCGGTCTCGGGGTCCCAGACGGCGGCCATCAGGTGGAAGCTGTCGGCCTCGGCGATGCGTGTCGTCGAGAACTCGTTCCCGGTGACCGTCCAGAACCGGTGGGGGACCGTGAACATGAGTGCGAAGGCGTAGTCGCCGGACTCGGCGCTACCCTGCATCGACATGCGCTCGCGGAACGTCTGGACGTAGATCCCGTCGGGTCTCTCGGGTGTCGCCGTGTCGGCAGGAGAGGGGACCGTCGAGGCGAGCGTGGCGGTCGGAGCCGACGTGGGCGTGTCTTCTCCTCCCGGTCCGGGGTCGCCCGTCGCTGTGTCGGTCGGGTCGGAGGGGTCGCCGGCACAGCCAGCGAGAGCGAGGGCAGAGAGGGCGCCGGTCGCGAGGAACTGGCGGCGGTCCATGCCCGCCGGTAACGGCCCGGCGAGAAAAGGGGTTCTGGTCGGGACGTCGAACGGGGTCTGTCGCCGCTCGCCGCGTCTGCTATCCCTCGCCGCGTCGACTCACTCAGGCCGGGGTGACGGCAACGCCCGGTGACGTCGCGGCGGCACGAGGAAGTTCCCCCGCCGACGGACGAAGATGTACTCGAGGATGCCGTTGTTGACCCGCTGGCGCACTGCGGGCGTAGCCTGCGTGACGTCGACGCCGTTCATCGCCCTCCGGACCTCCTCGAAGGCCGTGATATCGCGCTGCAGAGAGGGAAAGTGGAGACTCGCGACGTTCTGGTCGGAGCCGATGTCGTCGGTCGACTCGAAGTGCCGGCGCAACAGTCGAACGTTCCCCTCCGCGTCGCGGTTGGCGCGGGCGGCCTTCTGTGCGTGGCCGACGCGTCCGGCCTCGCGGGCCTGTGCGGGGACGTCCTGGATAAACTGGTCGATGCCGCTGTCCGCACCGAGGTTGTCACCGACCCCTTCGACCAGTCCCTGCTCGGCGTGTGCGGGGCTGAACATCTCCGCCACCCGCTCGTCGAAGGTCTGTTCGTCGTACCAGTCGGCGAGGCGCTGGCGGAGGTTCGCGACGGCCTTCGTGGTGCCCCCGGCGAACGGGCCCTCGTCGATGGTGACGTAGTCCTCCGTCGCCTGGTTCCCGCGAAAGCCGGCCTCGAAGCCCATGAACAGCGGCGACGCTTCGGGCACAGGCATGGAATCGGGGACCCCGGCGGCGTCCTGGTTCGCGGCGGGGAGGCCGGCACCGACAAAGCCCGTCCGGCGGGAGTCGACTGTCGCGACGTCGGTGAGTCTGGCGTCGACGGCGACACCGTTGGCTACCGAGGTATCGCCGACGAGCGCCCCTTCGGCTTCGAGCAGAATGTCCGGGCGGTCGCTGGCGAGGTGGACGAGCACGTCCTGCGTGTCGAAGGTTGGCTCCTCGAAATCGGAGAGGCGACGCGGCCCCGGCAGGTTCACGCTCGCGGGCAGGTCGGCGTCGAAGCGGTCGAAGTACGCCGGCGAGTACGCGACGCTGTACAGGAGCGCGTCGTGGTCCCAGGCGTAGGCCCGGTCGAGTGTCGCGAGCGCCGACGCGACGGTCTCGCGGTCCGCGTTCGTGGGCGGGCCGTCGCGGTCGAGCGTCAGGTAGAGCAGGACCTGGTGGCGCGGGAGGAGGGAGTTGCCGTGGTCGTCACGGCGGACGTGCTCTCGCCAGGCGTGCTGGCGGTCGGGGCGTGTGTCGGGGTCACCCCGCGGGGCGGCTGCGGTGGCCGTCCCGGGGTCGGTGGCGAGTCGGTCCAGACACGCCGACAGCCCTGTGGCACCCCCCAGCGCCACCGCGGCCTTCGCGAACTCCCGACGCGAGAGCGTCTCGTCCCCGAGGTCCATGGCGGGAGTTACGGGGCCACGGTCATGCCGGTTGTGGTGGGTCCGTCGAACCCACACCGGACCCCGAATCCGAACGCCGAAACGCGGCGTCGTGGTGGGGTTCGTCGCGAGGTTTACCTGTCTCGAGCCCCTAGCAGAGATACGATGAAGAAAGACGAATTGGTCCACCTCCACAGCCTGTTGACCCTCCTCCGGGCGGAGTTCGAGCGCCGGGAGGACCCACCCGAGGGCACGTTCGCGCGCTACGACGACCTGGACGTCTCACCGATAGCGGTGTACGGGTCGAAAGACGACCACGACCGGGCAGTGCAGGCACTCGCGTCGGCCCTCGGGGCACTGTCTGAGCCCGGTGACGACCCGTCTGCGAGCGACGAACGGGGCGACACCGGGCAGAACGTGACAGTCCAGTCCTGATCCGCCACGGGGCACCGTCGCGGGCGATTTGGTAATCGTTTTACCCCGGGGAACACGACCATCCGGGTATGCAACGACGAGCAGTGGCGATTTATCTGGTGTTCTTCGCCGTCCTGGGAGCCGCTGCGTACGGGCTCATCGTGACGACGTCGGCGCCGGGCGTCTCAGTCGACGGACCGACCTACCAGAGCGGATCCGACGTCACGTTCGGGGACCGGACGTACGACCTGTCGGTCTCCGACGGGAGCGGCGAACTGTCCTGGATGAACGAGTCGGCCGTCTTCGACACCACCATCGACAACGGGTCGGCCGTCCCGCCGACCGACGTCGTCTGGGACGACCAGTCCGCGCGCCGTGAGGCCACCTTCGACGCCGGGTCGACAGTCGCGTTCAACGGCAGCGATTACGAGGTGTCGGTCAACGATACCGCGGGCACGATGACGCTCGCCCATCCCGACAATCCCGCGGACAACACGACCGTCGAGGTCGGCGGCACCTTCGAGTACCAGGGCTTCGAGGCGACCGTCACCGACGTCTCCAGTGGGAGCGCCACCGTCGTCTGGGGCAACAGCTACCTCCTCGTGACCGAGTCCGAGAATATCACCGACCCCACCGAGGCGACGTTCCACGAACAGCGCAATCTCACGCAACTGGCCGTGCTCGACCCCGCGCTGTACAACGAGATCAACGTCGTCGACGGGACTCGCGTCGTCACCTACCGCGAGAACGATACGAACACTCCGGCCCTGGAGTACTTCGGCCCGGCCGAGACCCACACCATCGCCGAGGGCGAGACGCTGACCTACCAGGGCAACGAGACGGACGTTCACCAGGTCAACAACGAGAGCGTCGTCCTCCGGCGGTCGGGCACCCGAACGGAGACCATCGGCCTCTCGCAGGGAGAGAACACTACGATCCAGGGCACGCAGTACTTCGCGTTCTTCCCCGACGACTCCTCGTCCGTGCGCATCCTCCCGACCGAGGAGCGCTACGGTGACTACCGCGCCGAGACCCAGCAGGTCGACACCTACAACGACCGCGTCAGGGGCTTCTGGGGCATCGTCGACCTGAGTATCGCCGCCGTCATCGTCCTCGTCGCCACCGCGCTGCTCCCCGTCCGGGGCTGACGCGAGGCGTCGACCGCTGTTTTCGCCGTTTCTGACACCGACGACCCACGGGTGAGAATCGAGTACGTGGACCGGGGGCTGGACAGTCCGTCGTCGCGGAGAAGGGAGGGCGTCGAGTCGGCGCTGTTCAGTCGTGGCGGGCGAGCCAGACGAGACCGGCGCCGACCGCGGCGGTGCCGAGGGCACCGACGACCTGCACGGCCGCGGCAGCGACCGTCGCTTTCGTCGTCCAGGGCATCCCGGCGACCGTCGCCAGCCCGACGAGGACGAGCAACACCCCGACGGCGATGCCGACTGGTTCGAGTGTGTCGTCGAACCGGTTCGTGACGCTCATACTACGGCACTCGGGACTGTCCCCCGTAAGTCTCGTGGTTCGCGACGACGGGCGGAATTTCGGTCAGACCTCGATGGCCCCCGACCGCTTCAGGACCGCGCTCGCGCTCAGGACACAGACGAGCACACCACTCCCGACGACGAGGAAGATCCCCGGTCTGAGCAGGTATCGTTCGATCGTCCAGTCCCCGTACAGAGCGGTACCGACCCAGAGCGAAACGACAGCACCCGGGAGAAAGACGAGTCCGTCCCGGGGCAACTTGCGCTTCTCTACCACAAGCGCCGCGAGGGCGGCCAGGAGCATCGACAGGAGGACGAACCCGTCTCCGGTGTGATAGCCCGCGCGTCTCCCCCACAGTCCGATCGCGATCACTGTACGGGCCGGCAGGGAGTTGAACCCGATTGCGAGACTCGCTTCGTTCGTCTCGCGTGGTTCGACTCCCTCCGTAGCGAATTTGCTGCTCACGGATTGCTCGCAGCAAAATTCTACGGGCCGGGAGGGAGTTGAACCCCCGACCATCTGGTCTCTCTCACCGCCGCGCGGGTCGAACGCGCGACCGTGTTAAAAGCCAGACGCTCTGCCTAACTGAGCTACCGGCCCTCACGACACCTACAGGGTGATGCCGTTTAAGAACTTACGGTTGGACCCCCGCAAAGCGTGATCCGACGGGGTGATCTCACTCGAAGCGGCGGTCGAGCGCGTCGGCGACGATGACTGCCGGGTCGACGTCTTCCAGTGCCGCACGCCGGCGCAGTTCCTGATAGACCTCCGGAGGGAGTTCGAGCGAGATCCGCCCGAGCGTGACCCCCTCGTCGGCGAGCGCCGCCTCGACGGTCGCGCCGTCGTTGACGGCACTGGCGACCGAGCGGACCTGCCGGACGGTCATGTCGGCGTCGAGGGCGGCCCAGGCGATCTGGAGGCGACCCTCGCCGCTGACGCGCGCGATGTGTTTCGCGGCGGTGGGTGCGATGTGACCCATCGCGACGTGGGTGCGGATCGAGCGGGGCAGGTCGTGGACGCGCGACCACTTGCGGATGAACGCGACGGTGGCGTCACCGCCCGCCCGAGCGGCGGCGGCGCGATACGACCCCTCACCGCGGACGAGTGCAGCACAGGCGGCCGCACCGCGTAGCATGTAGACGGTATCGCCCTGGCCGGCGGTGTCGCCGGCGAACTGTCTGACCGTCTCCGCGGCGAGTTCGAGACTCTCCGGGTCGTCGGGGTCGAACTCGACGGCCTCTTCCGGTCGCTGGCCGGTGACGCGCGGGTCGCCCCGTATCACGGGCTCGCCGACCGGTGATTCGCGGTCAGTCGGTGGGTCCGGCCCCTCGTGACTCATCACTCTCTCCTTTGGGTGGGTGTCTCAAAAGCCTCCGGTCCCGCAGTGGGGGGTCAGTCCGCGCCGGCGTCGCGCTGCTCCGAGAGGTGCTCCCAGACCTCGGCACAGCCACAGCCGTCCTCGACGTCGTCGAGGTGGGAGGTGTCCACCTCGTCGTCGTACTCGTCGCCCGATTCGGTCGCTCGCTGGAGTTGTCCGGTCATCGTTGCGTTGCTCCGACGAACTCGCGTCGCCAGTCGGCGACCGGTCCGTCGCTGTACACCCCGCTATACGCCCCTTCTGCTTAACCAGTCGCGCTCCCGTAATCCCTTCCCGGGCTTCCGTCTCCCGGCAATTGCTGCGCCTACCCACGTCGGAAGTGATAGGCGTGTCACCACGCCACACTGTCGACGGACTTCTCGAGGTTCGGTCGAGCGTCGAACCGCGAGGGCGTCCGACAGACCATCGATAGCGCCCCTGCGGAGCGATCCCGGCTGCTCACCGAACCCGTGGCACGCGGCGGTTCCGTGTGGTGACTGCCGAGCGAGCGTGAAAATACCGGCAATATAATCTGGTATTCTGTGGTCGGGTGAGCGGCCGGTTACCCGGGGAGAACCGGCACAGACCGGGGGAGAGCCGGGAGTGACCGACCGACAGGACGGTCGACTGCCGCGCTGGCACGGAAAGCGGGTTAAGTGCGCGGTGACCCACTCCCCGTATGGCCCGTCGTATCACGGACGTGAACGCGTACACGACGCTGGACTTCGCCGACGGCGTCGTCGAGTACCCCCGAGACACCGAGGTGGCAGTCGCGGTCGTGAACGCGACCCACCCGCGGGACGATCCCGACCACGTCGAACTCCAGGTCGAGATGGACGCCACCGACACCGACCTGCCGGCCCACGCCGACACCGTCCAGTTGACGCCCGATCAGGCCCGCGACCTCGCCGCCGACCTCGAAGCCGCGGCCGACAGCGTCGAGGGCCTCGACTGATAGTGATGATTGTAGCGATTTACCGGTACGCGCCGACCCCGGGGCCGGCGCGATCCGGAAATAATCTACAATAAGCACTATGAGCGGTCCCGACGGGAATCGCCCGCACACTCCCGGGCGGGACATCCGAAAACTTATCCGGCGATGGGGCGGAGTACCCCCGACAATGGCGCCCGCTCGCGGGACGACGCTCGCCCTCCTCGGCGTCTGCCTGTTCGTCGTGACGATCGCCGCCGGCGCGGTGACTGCCCCCGACCGGACCGTCGCGGGTTCGGACCCGGGCACGCCGACTCCGACGCCGGTCGGTACTGGCCCGCCCGGTGGAACCGCGAGTCCGGGCGGGTCGGCGACCCCCGTCGGTGGTGGGACCGCGACGCCCGACCGAACGCCCAGGGCACCCGGGCCGCGGACGCTCGTCGGCGTCCAGGGCGGGTGGGTCACCCACGGCAACATCCAGCTGTACTCCCGCCAGTCAGAGGTCTGGCGTGCGACCGATGCCGACGGCTACTTCGAGGTGACGATGCTCGACGACGGGACGGTGCTGGCGGCGTTCGCCAACGAGACGTCGACGGAGTGCGGTGCGCTCTCTTCACCGTGTGCCCGCACCGGCTACCGCCACATCGACCCCTCGGGACCGGACGGCCCCCGGACGGTCTCCGAGTACAGTTTCCCCGTCGCCTCGATCACCAACAGCGAGGTCCACGCCGTCGACCGCGTGCGCGAGGACACGTACGTCTTCACCGACATGGACGAGGAGCGGGTCGTGGTGGTCGAGAACGGCTCGGAAGCGTGGGAGTGGCGCGCCTCTTCCTTTTATGACGCGCCGCCGGACCCGACCTCACGGGACTGGCTCCACATCAACGACGTCGACCACATCGGCGACGGACGCTTCCTCGTCTCGGTCAGGAACGCGAACCAGTTGCTCGTGATCGAGCGCGGCGCGGGCGTCGTCGAGGTCGTCAACGAGGACGACGGTGGCGACGACGAGAGTTGCCGACAGGGCGGGCGACTCCAGGACTTCGACGGCGACGGGGACGTCCGCTGTGGTGACCCCTCCGTGTTCAGAGAACAGCACAATCCCCAGTGGATCGGGCCGGGGGCGGTGCTGATAGCCGACAGTGACAACGACCGCGTCGTCGAGGTCCACAGGACCGACGACGGCGACTGGGAGGTCGCGTGGGTCGTCCGAGAGGTCAACGGCCTCGGACTGCACTGGCCCCGTGACGCCGACCGCCTCCCGAACGGTAACACGCTGATCACCGACTCGCTGAACAAACGCGTCGTCGAGGTCGACCCCGACGGGACGGCCGTCTGGAGCGTCGACACCTCCGGCCCCGACGGGCCGAACATCCCCTACGAGGCCGACCGACTCCCCTACGGCGAGTTCGCCGGTCGCTTCAGCGCGCCGTCGAACCCCGCGTCCGGGAACGGGACGGGGAACGTCACGACCGCGACGCCGACGCCGCGGGGTGTGACCGACCTCCCGACGGCCGTCCGTGGCGGTGAGGTCGACGACGCCGGCGGGAACGGGGAGATCCCGTTCCTGTCGCTCGCCGTCGTCGGTATGCGGGGTACGTTCGGCTGGGTCCCGCTGTGGTTCGCCGAACTCCACCTCGCCCTGACCATCTGTGCGGCGGGGCTCGTCATCGCGGGTGGCGTCGACACGCTGGTCCAGTCCGGCACGCTGGGCCGCCTTCGCTCCCGGATCCGGGAGTGACCGGCAATCCGGATCGCCCGCCGATCTCGCCCCCGACCGCTCAGCCTGACAGCGTCAGGTCCATATCGTCGAACTCGAGGAAGGCCGTCTCGTAGCCCTCGTGGCGGGCGAGTTGCGGGACGCCGTCGACGGTGACGCTGAGTTCGTCGCCGTCACTGGGGTCGACGGCAGCGCCGTAGTGATACCCCAGGTCGGGGTCGAACGTCGACTGGAGCGGGCCCGAGAACAGTTCGCTGCCGTCACGGGTCAGCGTCGCCGAGAGCGACATGAACGGTAGCGGATAGCGGTTGTAGGGCGTCCGCGGCGAGACTGCGAGGTATCGCCCGTTCTCGCCCTCGACGCCGCCGGGTGCGTCGGTACCGAAGACGGCGAACGTGGCGTCGCCGCTCACGCCGGTCGCGAGGTGTGTCCCCGGCATATCGCCCGGTTCTACCAGCTGTGAGAGTGGCATCATCTCCATCTCCATCGGGTCGACAGCGCCCGAGTCGCCCTGTTCGTCCTGGAGCAACTCGAAGGAGATCTCGTCCATCGCCGACCGCTCGAACGCCATCGTGAACGACGCCTCCCCGCCCTCGGCGAAACGGTCGGCGAAGGCACCGCTGGTGCGCGTCGAGACGGGACCGACTTCCACCGTGACCTCGTAGGTCCCGTCGCCGTCGAGCGCGACGTTGTCGCCGGCGTGGACGCCCATGTTCTGGGAGAGCATCGGCCAGAGGCGCCGGTCGACGACCGTCTCGCCGTCGCGCGTCACGGTCGCGTTGACGCTCCGGCTGGGCACGACCGCCCCCGTCTCGGGGTCCCAGACGGTCGTCATGAGGTGCACCGAGTCCGACCCCTGGATCTCCACCTGGTTCGTCCGGTCGACGTCCATGAGCCAGAACCGGTGCGGGAAACTGTAGGTCAGCGCAACCTGGAACGGTCCGGCGCGTTTCGTCCCGACCATCTCCATCCCCTCGACGTGGGTGGGCACGTAGACCGCGTCGGGGCGGTCCTCGACAAGCGGTGGCGACCGCGCCGAGCGCGTCTGGAACATCGACCGACACCCCGCCAGCCCGGCCGCCGTCGCGGCGAGCCCACCGGCGAGAAACTCCCGTCTGTGCATGTCCGACCCTCGGGGCGGGAGGGAAAAGCGGCTTCTGGTCCGTGTCTCGAATCGCACGCCTGCTTCCGTCGGACCGGTACTCGCCGGGCCGGTGCCCGCCGTCCGGGCGAGTCGTGTCGCTTCCGAAGCTATTTGCCCCTCGCTACCCCGAACGCCGACATGGACCACCCCGAGGCCGGAGCCACCTGCCGGCGGATACTCGACGCCATCGAACGGGCGGTCGTGGCCGACGACCGCTTTCTCGAGGGCGTCCTCACCGGCGTCCTCGCCCAGGGCCACGTCCTCCTCGAAGACGTCCCGGGCACGGGCAAGACGCTCACCGCCCGCTCGTTCGCCGACGCGCTCGGCCTCTCTTTCTCCCGAGTGCAGTTCACGCCCGACCTGCTCCCCGCCGACATCACCGGCTCGAACGTCTACGACGAACACTCCGGCACGTTCGAGTTCGTCCCCGGTCCCGTCTTCGCCAACGTCGTGCTCGCCGACGAGATCAACCGCGCACCGCCCAAGACACAGGCCGCACTCCTCGAGGCCATGGGCGAGGGCCAGGTGACCGTCGACGGCGAGACTCACGCTCTCCCCGACCCATTCTTCGTCATCGCCACCCAGAACCCCATCGAACAGGAGGGCACGTTCGGCCTCCCGGAGGCCCAGCGCGACCGGTTCGTCCTCAAACTCACGATGGGTTATCCGGGCTTCGACGACGAGCGGACACTCATCGACCGCCGCGCCGACCGGACCGCCCAGACCCCCAGCGTCGAGCGCGTCGTCGACGGCGACGTCGTCAGCGACCTCCAGTCAGTGCCCGAGACGGTCACGATGGACGGCAAACTGCGGGACTACGTCGTCGAACTCGGGCGGTCCACCCGCGAGGACGACCGCGTCGACGTCGGTGTCTCTCCCCGCGGCGTCCAGCGACTCTTCGAGGTCTCGCGGGCCGCGGCCACGCTCGCCGGTCGCTCTTACGTCGTTCCCGACGACGTCCGGCGGATGATCCCCGGGACCTTCGCCCACCGGCTCGTGCTCACCACCGAGGCCGAGGTCCGGGGCGTCCGCTCCGAGGCGGTCGTCGATGACGTCCTCGACCGGGTGTCGGTCCCCGCCGTCGATGCGGGTTGACTCCACTCCACTCGCCGAACAGACTCACCCGACTCACCGGAGCGCGGCGACGAGCAACACGATTCCGGCGACGACGGCGACGAAGGCGACTCTGAGCGTCGCCCCCGTACCGAAGACGGCACCGACTGCGACCGAACGCAGCGCCCAGGCGACCCCCGCGAGCACACAGCCCACCCCGACCGTCGCGCCGACGTGGACCAGTTCCGGCCGTCCGGTCCGGCCACCCGGCCCCGCCTCGCGGGACAGTGCGAGGCCGTACGCGCCGGCGTCCCAGACGACGAAACTCCCGACGAGGCCGGCCAGCACCGGGACCGGCCTGCCCCCCGCGCCCGGTGCGAACCCGCTCGCGACGAACAGCCCGACGGCGGCCAGCGTCGGCCCGGTCGCCCGGTCGTCGAGTGCCCCCACCTCCGTCGTCAGCGCCACGACGAGCGCGACCGTCGCCGTGAGTCCGACCAGCCCCGCCGCCACCGCGAGTGCGACGACGGCCGACCCGAACCCCTCGACGAGCCGTCCGGTCTGCCGCTCGAAGGCCGTCCCGAACGCCCCCGGGAGCCCCTCGGCGACGGTCGACAGCGCCGGGTCGAGCACCACGCCGTGAGTCAGTCCCGCGACGACGACCACCGCGACGCCGCCGAGATACGGCCCGAGCCGTGCAGCCACGTCGCCCGCGTCCGCTCGCACCGTCCGACCGAGCGCCGCGCTGACGACCCAGACGACGAGCGCCCCGAGGAGGACGGACACCAGCGGGAGACGGAGCGCGACGCTGTTGGTCACCGCCGTGAGCGGACCGTACAGCCCACCGAGGACGCCCGCGAGTGTCGCCTGCTCGACCACGAGCTCGGCGACCGCGACCGACGTGGTCACGCCGCCGAGGGCCGCGACCGTCCGCAGCCAGACCCGTGCCCGTTCCGTGCGCGTCCGCCACCGCTCACGGCGCTCGTCTCGCAACACGTCCGGGAACGGTGCGACCGCGAGCGCACGGGTAAGACTGGCCGCCGTCACGGCGACCAGTACTGCGAACGAGAGGAGATGTGTTCCCTGTCCTGCCGGGAGCGCCAGCCGTCCGAGCAGCGCCAGCGGCAGTCCGAGCGCCCCGCCCACCAGTTCGAGCAGCGTCGGCTCCGTCCCGTCGGGACCGGCCAGTAGCGTCGGCGCGACGAACAGCGCCGCCAGAGTGAGCGGGACGACGAACGTCTTGACGGCCAGCTCGGTGTAGGCGCTGGCAGTGCCCTCTCGTAACACACCGCCGACGCTCGCGACCCCGCCGACCGTCGCCAGCGTCACACCGAGTGCAACGACCGTCGCACTGGCCACCCCGAGCCCCGCCGTCCGGACCTGCGCGAGCGTCGAGACCGGGTACGCGCTCGCCAGTCGCTCCAGTACGACGACGCCGACGCTCGCGACGAACCCCGCACCGACGACCAGCGCGAGCGTCCCCGCGAGCACGAGCGCCGGCGCGCGAGCGCGCTCGCGGTCGACCAGCCAGAGACTCGCCGCGAACGCCACCGCCGTCGCCAGCGCCAGTCCCACCCCGTTCCCCAGGAGCGCCGACAGCCCGACGCTCACGGCGACCACGACCACCGTCGCAATCCGCGAGGGCGACGCTGGTGAGGTCTCCGTCGAGTCCCCGGTAGGAACAGCTGGATTCGGTGTATCGCCCCCGCCCGCCCCGTCGGGAGTCGCGTGCTCGTCGGTCACGCCGTCCCTCCCACGAGGTGGGTGACCGACTCGGCGAGCGCGCGTTCGAGCGACCCCTCGGGTGTCCAGTTACTC
>Ga0207770_100645_pt1 | contig 12837 bp, 13 predicted proteins | sample A23E2SouthBayCA_FD_187729 | JGI IMG/M metagenome (GOLD analysis project Ga0207770, IMG submission 187729) | Aerobic enrichment media microbial communities from Eden Landing Ponds, California, USA - A23 E2 (SPAdes) | ecosystem: Environmental > Aquatic > Marine > Unclassified | place: Emeryville... | reverse complement strand
CGATTCGCTCGCTCCTTCGTCGCTCACTCATCCCTCGCGCGGCGCTGTCTCGCGATGAAACGCTCGACAGCGCGCGCCACCGCAGATGGTAACTACACACCCTGTCCCTCTCAACACCACCTCTCCGACAGGTGCGGAGGTCTCACCTGGGAGCGACGAGTTCGACCGTGTAGTCGTCGGGGTCGGCGACGAACGCGGCGTAGGCGTCGGCGGGTTCGACGACGTGCGGGTCCGCGACGATGGTGCAATCCTCCCGTCGCTCCAGCCCGTCGAACGCCTCCTCGACGGCTTCGGCGTCCCGGAGCGAGAAGGCGACGTGGTCGACGTCCGCCCGCGAGGGTGCGACGGGCGTCGTCCGGTCGGGGTCGTACCTGAGTTGCAGTTCGCCGGCGTCGGTGCCGACGTAGACGTTCTCGACGCCGTTTTGCTCCCACGACCGCCGCCGTTCGAGGCCGAGGCCGTCGGTGTAGAACGCCAGCGACTGGTCCAGGTCCGAGACCCATAGTGCGACGTGTGCCAGGTCCATACCCGAGAAGGGACCGCCCGGGAATTGAGTCTGTGGGTGTGGGGGTCGACAGCGGGAACCAGCCCGCTCAGTCCAGCTCCCTCGCGACCGTCGCCGGGTTACCCTGGACGACGACTTCCTCCGGAACGTCGTCGGTCACGACGGCACCCGAGGCGACGACGGCACCGTCGCCGACGGTGACACCCGGGTTGATCACCGCTCGCCCGCCGACCCAGACGTCGTCGCCGACCGTCACGGGCTTGCCGTATTCGGGACCCTCCGCCCGTTTCTCGGGGTCGAGGGGATGGGTCGCGGTGTAGACGTGGACACCCGGTCCGAGCAGACACCCCTCGCCGAACTCGACCCGGCAGACGTCCAGCACGACGCAGTCGAAGTTGGCGTAAAAGCCGTCGCCGACGTGGACGTTGTACCCGTAGTCACAGCGAAACGGGGGCTCGACGACGCACTCCTCGCCCAGCGACCCGAACAGGGCCTCGAGGATGGCGCGGCGCTTCTCGTGGACATCCGGTGGGGTGTCCTCGTACCGCCGGGTGAGTTCGCGGGCGCGCTGGCGGTCGGCGACGAGCTCGGGGTCCGAGGCGTCGTACAGTTCGCCGTTCAGCATCTTCTCCTTCTCGCTGGGCACGGCCGAGAGTGTGCGGCCGTCGGGATAGGCCTTTCCGCGCCGGATCGCCGCTGCCCGCACGCTTTTGTGACTCTCGCCGCTGGTGGGGGTATGTCCGAACCCCACCCGAAACTGGTGGCGATGCTCGAAGAGGCCGCGGAACTCGGGATCGCGCCGACCGACGCGCTCTCGGTCGGGGCCGCGCGACGCCAGCACGTCGAGAACGCGACGCCCGACGCCGGCCCCGCCGTCGAGCGCACCTGGGACGTCGAGATCCCGAGTCCCGTCGCCGACGACCCCATCGACCTGCGGGTCTATCGACCAGGAGACGACGGCCCGTACCCGACGCTCGTGTGGATCCACGGCGGCGGGTTCGTCCTCGGGTCAGTCGAGACGGCCGACCACATCGCCCGCTCGCTCGCGGTGGCCGCCGACTGCATCGTCGTCTCGGTGGGGTACAACCGCGCGCCCGCTCATCCGTTCCCCGACCAGCCCCGCGAGTGTTTCGCCGCCCTGGAGTGGACCAGCGAGTACGCCGACGTCTACGGCGGTGACCCCGACCGCATCGCCGTCGGCGGTGATTCGGCGGGGGGGAACCTCGCGGCGGTGACGGCACTGCAGGCTCGCGACTTCGGCGGGCCCGACCTGACCCACCAGTTGCTCGTCTATCCGGTCACGACCGACGACCCCGACCTGCCCGCCCGCGAGGCGAACGCCACGGACTACGGGCTGACGACCGACGCGATGGCCTGGTTCGACGAGAAGTACATCGCCGACCCGCTCGACACGGGCAACCCCTACGCCTACCCGCTCAAAGCGCGTGACCTCTCGGACCTGCCGCCGGCGACGGTGATCACGGCGGGGTTCGACCCGCTCCTCGACGACGGCGACCTGTACGCCGACCGCCTGGAGTCGGCCGGTGTCGACGTCGCCTACCGCGAGTACGAGGACATGATCCACGGCTTCTTCGGGATGATCGAAGAGCCGGACCTCGAGGCGGCTCACGACGCCATCCAGTGGAGTGGCGAGCGCTTACGCGAGTCGTTCTGACCGAGCGAACCGGCGGCATCGCTGGGACGAGATTTTTTCACAGAGAATACACGAGTTCTCCGGTCGGATCGTCGCGTCCGGAGATGCGCAAGCGAAAACTGTTCGAAGCGGTCTGTCTGGTCTGCTACTGTTACGGGTTCTGGCACTTCCTGTTCTCGATGGACTCCAGGCGCGACTTCGCGATGCTCCTCGGAGTGGCCATCGGTATCCCCTGTGTCTCGTGGGTACTCATCCAGATCGTCGGCCATTACTTCGGCTGGGACGCGGCGTGAAGACACAGGTTGCGAGGCGCCGCGGTACCCCGGACCTATTACTCTCGGCTCCGAACCCCGACCGATGCTGTCCGCCGGCCTGGAATCGACACTCGGCGACGGTGACGTGGCGCTCGTGACGGGATCGACGAGCGGTCTCGGCCGCGAGGTGGCGCTGAACCTCGCCGGGACCGGTGCGACGGTGCTGGTCCACGGCCGCGACGAGACCGCTGCCCGCGAGACCGTGGGGGCGCTCTCGGGAGGGGGGCACGAATATTTCCTGGCCGATTTGGCGGACCTGGACGAAGTCGACGCGCTGGCCGGCCGTCTCCTCGACGAGTACGACCGCCTGGACTGTCTCGTGAACAACGCCGGTACCTGGCAGGGCCAGCGCCACCTCGTCGACGTTCCTGGTGCCGACGACGTCGAACTGGCCTTCGTCGTGAACCACCTCGCACCGTTCTTGCTGACCCAGCGACTCGCGGACCGTCTCGCCGCGACGGGCGAGCGACGCGGAGAGTGCGAAGACGGGCCGAAGAGCGATAGCGAGGACGGCGAGGACGACGGTGTCGAGACACCGGACCCCGCCCGCATCGTCACGGTCTCCTCGGGGTTGCACCGCCAGGCCGAACTGGACCTGGACGGTGTGCGCGGGGCCGACGCGATGGTCGGCGTCGAGGCCTACAGCCACTCGAAACTCGCGAACGTCCTCTTCACCGTCGAACTGTCGCGCCGGTTGCCCGACGACGTGGTCGCCAACTGCTGTCACCCCGGGAGTATTCCGTCGACGGCCCTGTCACGGGACGGGTCGCTCCTCCCGAAACTGGGGTGGAAACTGTTCGGCCTCCTGGGTGGACTGGTCGGGTTGACCGACTCGGTGACCGACGGCGCGGAGACACCCACGTATCTGGCGACTGCTCCCGAGGCCGCCGAGTTCTCGGGCGAGTACTTCGAGGACCGCGAGGCCGTCCCGCCCGGTGACGGTGCGCTAAACCGGGAAGCCCAGCGCGAGTTGTGGGACCGGAGCGTCGAGTGGGCTGGTGTGGACGAGTCGACGCTGGTCGCCGGTGGGGAGTCGTCGACTGCCCGACCGCAGTGAGTGTGTCTGCTACCCCCGGGGTGTGCTGAAAGCCTCGCCTCGCTCGATAGCTGTCGTCGTGACCGGTCGCTCTGTGCGCTGAAAGCCCTCGGCCCGGTCGCGGTCGCTGAGCGACATATCCTCGTTCACTTCGTTCACTCGGATAGGGGTCGCCCAGACGACTCCACTTCGTCGCGACCGGGCCTCGCCCTTTCATTCCACCAGGACCGCACAGCACCGCAAGCCACACACCTCCCCACCCGACTGCGCTCCTCGCTGCGCTGCGGTGCTCATCCCTCGCGCTTCCGTCGCGCGACGGGACGCGAGACGGCGCGCGCCACCGCAGGAAAACGTGGTCGTCAGCGACGCTTCGGTCCAGTCCGCCGCTCAGTCCCACTGCGCGCCGGGGTTCGTCACCGCGCCGTTTGCCGCAGAGCCGAAGTCACGGTGGTACTTCGCGAGCACGCCGTCCTCGTAGTTGACCGTGGGGTCGTGGTCTTCGAGGCGGGCTTCGATCTCCTCGTCGGAGAGGTCGACGGACAGTTCGAGTTCGTCGATGTCGATGGTGACGGTGTCGCCGTCTTCGAGGGCGGCGATGGGGCCGCCGACGAACGCCTCGGGGGCGACGTGGCCGATGGAGAAGCCACGGGTTGCCCCGGAGAAGCGGCCGTCGGTGAAGAGCGCGACGTCGTCGGCGTGACCCTGGCCTGCCACTGCGGAGGTGACGCCGAGCATCTCGCGCATCCCGGGGCCGCCGCGTGGCCCCTCGTTTCGGATGCAGAGGACGTCACCGGACTCCACGTTGCCCTCCTGGACGTACTCCATCGCGGGCACTTCCTCCTCGAAAACTCTCACTGGTCCCTCGTGGTGGAGGTGGTCCTCGCCGGTGATCTTGATGACGGCGCCGTCGGGCGCGAGGTTGCCGGTGAGGATGCGGATGGCGCCACGCTCGTGGATCGGGTCGTCGATCGTGTTGAGGAAGTCGACGTCGAGGTCCGCGATGGCGGGCGGGTCGATAGCCTCGATCTCCTCGGCGATGGTGTTGCCCGTCACCGTGAGTGCGTCGCCGTGGAGCATGTCGTGTTCGAGGAGTTCCCGGAGGACGACCGGGACACCGCCGACCTCGTGGAGGTCGGTCATGAACTTCTCGCCGCCGGGCTGGAGGTCGGCGATCTTCGGCGTGCGGGCGCTGATCTCGTTGAAGTCCTGGATGTCGAGTTCGACGTCGGCCTCGGCGGCCATCGCGAGCAGGTGGAGGACGGCGTTGGTCGACCCGCCGACGGCGACCTGCATCGCGATGGCGTTCTCGAAGGATTCCCGCGTGAGGAAATCAGAGGGCCTGCGGCGGGCCTCGACGACCTCGACGGCGAGTTCGCCCGCGCGACGGGCCTCCTCGTAGCGCTCCTCGTCCTCGGCGGGGGCGCTCGCGCTCCCCAGGGGCGCGAAGCCGATGGTCTCCGAGATAGAGGCCATGGTGTTTGCGGTGAACATCCCGCCACACGACCCGGCACCGGGGCAGGCGTGGCGTTCCATCTCGGTGAGTTCGTCCTCGGTCATGTCGCCGGTGGCGACGGCGCCGACGCCCTCGAACATGTTCTGGATGGTGACCTCGCGGCCGTCGTGCTCGCCGGGCATGATCGACCCGCCGTAGAGGAAGACGCTGGGGAGGTCGGTCCGGATGGCGGCCATCATCATCCCCGGCATGTTCTTGTCACAGCCGCCGACGGTGACGAGGCCGTCCATGCGCTCGCCGAAGGAGACGAGTTCGACGGAGTCGGCGATGATCTCCCGCGAGATGAGCGAGGCCTTCATCCCCTCGTGGCCCATCGAGATGGCGTCCGAGATGGTGATGGTGCCGAACTCGATGGGCATCCCCTCGCCCGCGTCGACGGCGTCGTAGGCCGCTTGTGCGAGGTCGTCCAGGTGGACGTTACAGGGGGTGATGTCCGCGGCGGGGTTGGCGATGCCGACCATCGGCGAGGACAGGTCGTCGTCGTCGTAGCCCATCGCCCGGAACATCGCCCGGTGGGGGGCGCGGTCGACCCCCTCCGTCACTTCCGCACTGGGCAGGTCCTCGGGTTTGCCCTCGGTGTCGTCTGTGTCGTCGTCCCGCTCGGGTGGCTCTTGCTTGCTCATACAGTGCGGTCGGCGCCCCGAGTCTTACTCTTTTCCACTACGTGTGGGGACGAACCGTCTGATTCCGGCGCAGTCTGCCGGTTCCCGGCCTACGGCCAGCCTTCGAGGTTCGCCTCGCGCTGGCCCGGGTCGTGGCCGAATATCACGGTGGCGTCGTGGCGCCGTTCCAGTTCTTTCAGCGTCTGGATACTCGCTTCCCAGGCCTGACGGTCTCTGAGCAGTCCTGCACCCAGCGGCATCTCCTCCTCGTAGTTGACTTCGAGTTCCGCCACGTCGCTCCCGAACAGCAGCGTCTCGTCCTCGAGGTGGACCAGCAGTCCGAGCAGTCCGGGCGCGTGGCCGGGCAGGTGGTGGAGTTCGACGTCCTCGAAGGGCGTGGTCCGGTGACGGTGGACCACCCGCCAGTTCAGGTCGTGGTCGAAATCTTTCTGCAGATAGCCCCCGTCGCCCGCGTCTGTGGCGGCGCTGTAATAGGCGAAGTTCAATTCCTCCTCGTGGACGTAGACGGGGACGTCGGTCCCGGCGAACTCGGAGAGACCGCCGGCGTGGTCGACGTGGAGGTGCGTCTGGACCACGTAGTCGATATCGTCGAGGCCGTAGCCCGCCTCTGCGAGGGCCGAATCGAGCGGGTACTCGTCGGCGTCACGGTGTTCGAAGGCGTCGTACAGCGGCGCGGGCCAGTAGCCGTCGCCCGCGTCGGGATGACTCCCGGTATCCACCAGAATCGTCCCCTCGGGGTGGTCGATCACCCAGTTGTAGACCGGCGTCTCGACCCTGCTCGTCTCGGGGTTCGGGTCCGAGGCGGTTGCGGTGGTGTGGCCCTCGACGTGGAAGTTCCAGTCGCTGCGGATGGCCCCGCGGTAGATTCCCTGGACGGTGGCGTCGACCATGCCGACCGGTCGAGGGCACGACAGGTAACTGTCGGGGGCGGTGTGAGTCGGCGTGACACGTCCCGGCGGCCCTCGGCGCGACGGGGACGAGCCAGCGGGTCGGCACCGCGCGTTCGTCGTGCGCACGTCTGACGGGGCCTTTTGTGGGGGTGGTACGTACTCGCGTGCATGACGAGCCTCTCGGAGGCCTACGACGGCGGTGGCTGGGACGGGCGCGACCCGCGGCGGGTCTCGGTCGGCGGCGCACTCTTCGTCTGCGGGGCGCTGGCCGTCGTCGCCGCCATCGCCGTCGCGACGGACCTGGGGCTGGTCGAGGCGACCAGCGAGTGGGAACTCCGCCGACTCGCCGGCACGCTCGCCGGCCTCGGTATCCCGGCGATGTTCCTCGGCGTCGTCGTCGTCCTCCCCGCGAGTCGTCGCGAGCGCCTCGGCGTCGTCGCCGGCGCCCTCCTCTCGGTCGGCGCCGTCGCGCTCTTCCGGTACGCCTACCCGACTCGCTGGGTCGGCGACGCGACCTCCTACGCGTTCCCGACCGCGATGCTCTACTTCGTCGGCGGGTGCATCGCACTCTGGTTCGTGTTCACCACCGTGGCGACGTTCAAACTCCGGAACAACCCCCACGGGACGGTCACCCTGGAGGTCGTCCGCCAGGGTGAGGTCCGCGAGATCGAGGTCAGCCAGGACCAGTATCGCCAGTACCGCGAGGCCGTCCGCGAGGACAACGACGCCGCCGTCCGACAGGACCTCGAATCGCGACTCGACTGATTTTCACCGTCGCTCCACGCCGACCAGATACGCGGGATTCGTACTCCAGCGCCGCTCGAACACCGTCTCCAGCGCGAGGGTAACCTCCCACTCGCCCGGTGCCGCCTCGAAGCGCCGGCGGAGATCCGCCGGCGTGATCCCGTAGAGAGGGCCGTCGCTTCGCCGCGCGTCGCCGAGGACGAAGTAGCGGCCGCCCGACGGGAGCACGCGAGCGAGGCCACGGACGAACCGGTCGCGTTCTGCCTCGCCGAGGACGTGGAACATCGCCGAGTCGACGACCGTTCGGAAGACGAATCCTAGGTCCGAGAGTCCGGCCAGGTCCAGCGCGTCCCAGTGGAGGAACCTCGCCTGAATCTGGCGCCAGCGGGCCTTCTCGCGGGCCTGTCGTATCGCCAGCGCCGAGAGGTCGATCCCCAGCACGTCGTGGCCCCGCCGGGCGAGAAAGAGTGCGAGTTCGCCCGTGCCACAGCCCGCATCGAGTACCGGTCCCCGGATCAGACCGGCGTCGGCGAGGGAGACGAACGCCCGCTGGGGGCGGCCGATGTCCCAGTTCGGGACGCCCGTGTAGGCGGCGTCGTAGACGTGGACGAGCGGGCGACTCGGTGGCGGTGGGACGTCCCGGGAGGACATACCCGTCTGTGGGGCCGCCGACGCGTTGAACGTTGGTGTCGCGGGACCGGGTGGTTCGGGCCCGCCGACCGGTGTGACCACGGGGTTTATTCGGATACGTGTGTAACCGGGTCCCAGATGGCCATCGAGCCGATCCACGCCCGGTACCCGTTCACGGCGGCGGCCCGCGGTGCCGTCGACGAAGCCGGCGTCGACCTCGCAGCGGTCGTCGCCAGCGACGAGACCGTCGTCGCCCGCGGTCTCGAACGGGTCGAGTGGGCGCTCACCGAGGGCGAGGTCGGCGAACCCCACCGCCGGACGCGCGTGGAACTGCTCTCCTACCCCGTCGCTCGCGTCCTCGTCTCGCTGGTCGACGAGCGGATCCTGACCCGCAAGTACGCCCAGGCCGAAGCTGCGACGGCCTACGACCGGTTCACCGAGGAGTTCGAGGCCACCGCCGAGTACAAGAGCACCCGCACCGAGCGCCTCTCCCGCGACGACCTCCTCGGGGAGTTCGACCTCACAGCTGCGGTCCGCGAGGGTCCCGACGAGCACTGGATCGACGTCGGCGCGTACCTCCGCCTCGCGGCCGACCAGTGGGGAGACGAGTGGCGACTGGTCAACCGTCGCCTCGCCGACGGGGAGGTCGCCGTGACGGAGGCGGAACTGCACGAACTGCTTCGCCAGGCTATCCGCCACCGCATCGCCGACGGTCTCCCCCTGTCGGTCCCCCAGCCCATCGCCGCCGAACTCGACGAGGCGGTCGCACAGGTCCGCGAGACCCTCTCGAACCTCGACCTCACCAGAGAGATAGACACCGTCGTCCCCGAGTTGTTCCCGCCCTGTATGAAACAGCTCCTGGACCGGGTCCAGAAGGGCGAACACCTCGAACACCACTCCCGTTTCGCCATCGCTTCGTTCCTGACGAGCATCGGCATGACGACCGACGAGATCGTCGACCTGTTCCAGGTCAACCCCGGGTTCGGCGAGGAGGCGACCCGCTACCAGGTCGACCACATCCGCGGGGCGACCAGCCCCACCGAGTACTCGCCGCCGTCGTGTGCGACGATGCAGTCCTACGGCGACTGTTACAACAAAGACGACGTCTGCGAGGACGTCATCGACGAGTCTCACCCGCTCAACTACTACGAGCACATGCTGGACGAGGAAGACGAAGACGACCTCGTCGACTGGCGCGAGCAAAACGACGAGGACGGGGACGCGGAGTCGGGCGCCTGAGGAGCGCTCGCCGCTGGAGAGCCGGGGGCGGTCTCACTCGTCGTCGTCGAAGTCCTGACTGTACATGAACAGGCCGGCGACGGCGACGACGAGGATGAACAGGCCGATGACGCCGACGAGCGGGAGGCCGCCCTCGGGCACGACGCTCGGCGGGACCGACCCGTTGAACGACGAGTTCCGCGGGGCGGCGTAGGTCGAACTGACGACGTACGCCCCCGCGATGAACACGACGATCGAGACCGCCGAGATCACCAGCTCCGCCACCGTTCTCCGCTCTACCATGCGAGTTGGTTCCCCCGGCCCGGCCAAAAGGCCTTCGAAGGGCGTCTCTTCCCCGGATTCACAGGTCCGGTCGCCCGACACCGTCGGAACGGCCGCGACCGCCCTCACGTCCCTCGAAACGCGCGGTTTCGCGGGACGACACGAACTGTCACGCCACTCTCTGTGGGCGACGGATTTACACGCATCGAGCACCTACGTTTCTACTGGACGCAGACCGAAAAACAGCCGCGTCCGTGAGCCAATGACCGATATTAGTCCCCGGGCGACCACCCGAAAGACTGCACTCGCACCGGACCTCCGCCGCATGGACGACCGGGCCGCGCGTGCCTGGACCGAGCGCATGGCCGTCCGCCCGCTCGAGGGTGCCAGCTACGCCGTCGACAGCCAGAGCGGTGCCACCTACGTCGTCGACCTCGACGCCCACTCCTGTACCTGTCCCGACCACCGACTCCGCGAGGAGACCTGCAAGCACATGCGCCGCGTCGCCATCGAGATCTCGACCCGCCGGGTCCCGCCGCCCGGCAAGCGCCGCGCGACGTGTGCTGCCTGTGGCGTCGAGACGTACGCGGACGTGGCTGCCGACCCGCCACTCTGCGAGAACTGCCACCTGGAGCCGGGTGACATCGTCCGCGACCGCGAACGAGACGACCGTCTCGTCGTCGCGCGCGTCACGCCCGACCGCGCCGACGAGGTCACCATCGCGGCCGCCGACTGCACCGTCGCCGAGTACGGGGCCAACGAGGGGTATCCCGCCGACGACCTCGTCGTCGAGGCGGTGTATCTCGGCGACCTCGGCCGGTCGGACGACCCGCGCGAAGCGCGGCGGTACTCGTTCCCCCACTCGCGGCTCGAACGGGGAGACGACGCCGCCCTCGTCGATACCGGGCTCGTCGACCGCGCGCTCGCCGACGTCTGACTGCCGACAGTCGCCGTCCTCGGTCGTCTCTCGGCCGTCTCTCGGCTCGCCGGAGAGCCAACCCTTATCGCGCCCGCGCTGCCAGCGACGGGTATGACAGACGGGCAACTCGCACTGGTGTTCGACGACGGCTACGCCGAGGACTACGCGGACATCTATCCCGTGCTCGACGAACGGGGCGTTCCGGCGTCGCTGGCTATCGTCCCCGGGTGGCTGGGCGACGAGGCCCATCTCAGCGCCACACAGCTCGACGAACTCGTCGACGCCGGGTGGGAAGTCGTCGCCCACGGTCGCCGGCACCGCTACATGCAGGCCCATCCACTCGCTGCAGACGCGAGCGCTGGCGACGAACGCCTGCACCTCGACAGCGACCACGTCTTCCCCGGCGAGGACCACGGCCTCTATCCCGGCGACACCTTCGAGGTGACCGACGGGTCGACCACCGAGAGCCACACCCTCGCCGAGAAAGGGGACGACGAGCCGGTCGTGTCGCTCGAGGGGACCCTCGGAACCGACTTTGCGGCCGACGAGACCGTCTTCCGGCCGACGGCCGACCAGATCGAAGACGAGGTCGCGGGCGTCCGCGGCGAGTTCGGGGCGCTGGGCTACGACCCGACGACGTTCGCGTTGCCCTACGACGCCGGGGACGCGCGCGTCCGGCGGGTAGTCGCCGACGAGTACGACGCGCTGGTCGACGCGACGGTCCGCTCGCTCCCCAGCCTCCCTGGGACACCGCCGCTGGGACTCTCCCGGTACTACCTGGAGACCAGTCACATGCGGCTGGTCGAGGTCGAGACCTACCTCGACGAGGTCGCCGAGAGCGGCGGTCTCGGGATCCTCGCGGGTCACACCGCCTGGGAGACGGTGCCCCCAGAACGGGTCGCGGCCGTCGTCGACGCTGCCCACGCCCGCGATATCGAGGTAACGACCGTTCGGGACGCGGTCCAGTAGGGTGGTGACGGGGCCACCACCCCCGTGAACTCCTGACACGGTCAAACGGCGATTTTCGCGACGGCAAGGTGTTTTTCACGGGGCCCCGACGGTTCGGCCATGACAGAGCCCTGTTCTCGCCGGCGGTTCCTGGCCGCCGTCGGCGCGCTCGGTGCGGCCACACTCGCCGGTTGTGGCTCCGTCTCCGGCGACGGCGCGAGCTCTCGCGAGTTGCTGCTCAGTCTCTCGCGAGAGGACGGTCCGCTCCGGGAGACACACGTCGTCGAGCTGCCCGAAGACGAGGGAGACGTCCCGTGGGACGCCGCCGCTTTCGAGGCCGCCCGCGACGGCGAGGACTACAGGACCGAGTTGCGCGAGCCGTTCTTCTCGAACCCGGAAGACCCGGTTTACGTCCTGCAGGGGGGCACCTACTACCGCTGTGGGTCGGTGGTCGTCGACGAGGTGACGGTGACGCGGCCGGTACTCCGGCTCTACGAGGTCGACTCGCGGACGGCCACCCCTGTCGCGGACCCGGTCGACGCCTCGACGCTCTCGCGGGTCGACCAGCGAGCGGTCCGGGTCGCTCACATGGCCGCCCGGGCGCGGGGTAACGAGGGGGGCGTCCCGTGGGGACTCGTCCAGCGCGGCGGTGCGGTCCTCCCGGCCGAGGACAGCACGTTCCTGACCGCGGACGCACCCGACCAGGTCAGCTACCGGGAGACCGTCTACGCGGTCGCGGTCGCCGAGGAGACGTTCCGCGGTCCGGTCTACCGGGCGACTGTCGAACCGGTCGCGGAGTCGCCCGGGCGCATGGAGGCGGTCCTCCGTGCGACGCTCGTCGATGCCCACGTCTCGCGCGAGAACCTCTCCAGGGAGGCACGCGACGTCCTCCGGGAGGCCGAGATCGAGGGGTACGCCGAGAGCCACCCCTACTCGCGAGCCTACAGGGACGTGCTGCGAGCGATCCACGCCCGGGCCTATATCGACGGCAACATCGAGAAAGACGCCCGCGGCCGCCACGACGGCCGCCGGATGCTGCGCTACGACGGGTCGTACTTCGACTACACCCTCCGTTTCCGGTCGAGCGAGGGCTGACTCCTCGCCGGGGTAGTTCGGTCGGAGAGACGCGAGCGTGACGGGAGATTCATATCGGCCCGACCCGAGGCTCGAAGTGGCGGCGATGACGACTGGTTACCCCTCCGAGCCCCCTGTGACGACGCGGGATACCGAGCCGCCACACTGAGAGCGGAGTCGGTTTCGGCGCGACGTTCTCCGAGTACCAGCGCGTCGCAGAGTGACGCGACTGGCGAGCGCCGGGACACTCACGGGTCGCGAACTGCGGCGGGGTGCGGTTAGCCGCCACCGCCGGCGACGCCGCTGCCGATCGCGGCGCCGCAGTCGTTGCACGCGACCACGTAGAAGCGCTTGGAGGAACGGAACAGGCCGGCCATCTTCGCGTCGAGGTCGACGAACTCCACGTCTTCCTCGCTCGCGATGTCGGCGTCACATTCAGGGCAGTGCACCATACTCAGCAGGTCCGGCGGCTGGGGTAAGTGTCTTG
>Ga0207770_100639_pt1 | contig 13079 bp, 15 predicted proteins | sample A23E2SouthBayCA_FD_187729 | JGI IMG/M metagenome (GOLD analysis project Ga0207770, IMG submission 187729) | Aerobic enrichment media microbial communities from Eden Landing Ponds, California, USA - A23 E2 (SPAdes) | ecosystem: Environmental > Aquatic > Marine > Unclassified | place: Emeryville... | reverse complement strand
GGAGAGCGAGGTCTCGACCGACGACGACGGTTCGAACTGGATCGACCTCGAGGCAGGCGACGAAGTGACCGGCCGTATCACCGGCTTCAACCCGGACGCCGGTCGGAACGGAGTCGTCGAGATCGACGGCCGCCCCATGTACATCACCGCTGGCATTCGCCAGGGACTCATCGCCGAGCGAATCTGGTGTGGAAACTCCGGGAAAGCCGGAGCGGGTCCGGCACCGGGATACCGCCGTTCATCCTCCCCATTCTGAGGATCGAACGCACCCGTATCACCCACAGGCCGGGTGTTCAGAGCACGACGGCGGCAGCCCAGACTCGTCGTCCGCAAGGTATAATACTCGGGGTTCGTTCAGGCGATTCAACTCTCCCTACCCACGGGAGTGTGGCGAGCTCTGGACAGTTCGAGTACGGTGGATACGAGTCCGACCACAACCACAGGCCTCAACACCGCCCGCCCCGTGGACAGCGTATGCCCGACCGGACGTATCGCTGTCTCAGCTGTCTCGACCACACGCTCACGCGCCCGTTCGACGTCTCTCACCTCTCGATCACTTGTCCTGTCTGCGAGGAATTCCAGCGGTTCGTCAACCAGACCGTCCTCGACCAGTACCAGGCCTTCGAGGACGATCCCCCCGAAACCATCGACTGGGACCGCCTCGAACGCACCGAGAAACTCATGATCAGCGAGCAGATCGTCCGCGAGGGCCGCTCCATCGAGGACTTCTCGCTCGACCGGCCCGAGTCCCCATCCGAAACCGATGTCGAGGACGAGTCGAGTGCTGCACCGGAGAACGCTCCCGAGAGCGACTCTCGGGACGATTCGACCGACGAGACGCCGACAGACAGCGCGGAGTGAAAGTGGATCCACTTTCACCGCGCGGTGACGGCTCGCCCTTACGGGGGTCGCCGTGGACGGACCAGTATGGTCGTTCGACGCGACGGTGAAGACCCAATCGAGGAGGGGAACGTGACCGACGTGACAGACGAGAGCGACGAGCGAGACACGACCACTGACCCACCCCGGTCGCATCTAACGACGATCGTGCTGGAAGAACGCGGCGACGGCAGCTGGCGCGCGACACAGCACGGCGTCTCGGTCGCCGGCCACGGTGGGACGGCCGCAGCGGCTGCCGCCGCGTACTGCCGGGCAGTCGCCGACTCCAGTGACTGAACTGCCGACGGAGTCAGAACTCGGTCACGACCTCGATCCCGACGGTGTCGAAATCGCTCATCGCCGCGAGACGGTCCGGCACGTCCCCCAGCGCGACCGTGTCGGTGACGAGCGCTTCCGGGTCGACCTGTCTGCGCTCGACGAGGCGAAAGAGGTCGTCGTAACGACGGGGAGCCATCCCGCGCGAACCGGCGACCGTCAGCCCCCGCTGAACGACGGTGTCCATCGGCAGTGAGATCTCCCCGCGGTCGCTCTCACCGGTCAGGCCCACCTGGACGTGCGTGCCGCCGCTCGCGAGTGACTCGACGGCGTTCCGGCACGTCTCGCTCGCTCCGAGCGCGTCGACGGAGACTTCCGCACCACCGGTCGACTCCCGGACGCGGGCGGGGACGTCGTCGACCGTGTTCGCGTCGATCGTCCAGCGCGCGCCCTGTTCGGCGGCCACAGTCAGGGGTTCCTCGCGGACGTCGACGGCGACGACACTCCCGCCGAGTGCCGTGGCGACCTGCACCGCCGACAGGCCGAGGCCGCCACAGCCGACGACGACCACGACGTCACCGCCGCCCACGCCGGCGACTCTGTCGAGCGCCTGGAATGCCGTCACGAACCGACAGCCCAGGCTCGCCGCTGCGACCGACGAGACCGACTCTGGCAGGGAGACGGCGTTGACGTCGGCGTCGGGGACGTGAAACCGCTCGGCGAACGCGCCGGGCGCCGCGCTCCCGAACCCGAGCGCCGTCGCCCCCTCACAGAAGTTCGTGCGCCCGGCTCGACAGGCCGGACAGGACCCGTCGGCGAGGTTGAACGGGACGACGACGCGGTCGCCGACTGCGAGCGAGTCGACGTCGTCGCCCACCTCGACGACGCGCCCGGTGGGTTCGTGGCCCAGTACCTGTCCCCTCGGGACGCGGTCGTCGACCCACTCGCCGTGCCCCTGCCAGGCGTGCCAGTCGCTCCGGCAGATCCCGCAGGCGTCGGTCTCGACGACGACTCCCTCCGGCGTGACCTGTGGTTCGTCGACGTCCCTGACTGCGAGCGGTTCGCCGTACTCCTCGAGGACGACTGCGCGCATCGCTACTCCGGATAGAGTTCCTGTTCGTGTTCGATCGCGTCGATGCGGGCGACCTCGTCGTCGGTCAGTTCGAGGTGTCGGGCCTCGAGGTTCGCCCGGAGGTGCTCCGGCGAGGAGGCCTTCGGGATGGTGACGACGTTCTCGTGGGCGAGCACCCACGCGATACTCACCGCGGCCGGCGACGTGTCGTGAGCGTCGGCGACGTCAGCGAGCACAGGGTCCTCGAACGCGTCGCCGCCGATCAGCGGCGAGTACGCGACGAGCGGGTAGTCGTGTTCCTGTGCGTCTGCGAGCAACTCGCGGTCGCCGAAGTAGGGGTGGAACTCGACCTGGTGGGCGGCGATAGGGGCGTCGAGTATCTCGCGAGCGCGCTCCAGCTGGTCGGATTCGAAGTTCGAGAGGCCGACGTGTGTCGAGAGTCCGGCGTCGTGGACCGCGTCGACCGCCGGCAGAGTCGTCTCGGGGTCGTACTCACCACGGGGACGGTGGACGTACAGCAGGTCGACCGAGTCGAGTCCCAGTCTGTCGAGACTCGCCTCGGTGCCGGGCCGCACGTCGTCGGCGGCGAGCGAGTCGATCCAGAGTTTCGTCGCGACGGTGAGGTCCTCTCGGGGGACGTCGCTGGCGGCGACGCCGTCACCGACGACGCGCTCGTTGTCGTAGATCTGTGCGGTGTCGAGGTGGCGATAGCCCAGGTCGATGGCCGTCTCGACCACGTCGGGGTCGCCGATACCCATCGTCCCGAGTCCGACCGGTGGCAGGTCCATAGCATCGCTCACGTGCGGGCCCCTGTTGGACCTGCCGGTCGCGGAACCCAAACCGGTCAGTACTCGTCCCGGAAGACGACGGTCCCGTTCCCGTCGCGGACAGTGACCGTGTCGCCGCCGTTGTTCCAGACTGCGCCGGTCTGTCCCCAGTACACCGCAGTCGGGTCGTCGGTTCCCGAGCCCGTGTAGAGCGTGACGAGTTCGCCCGGTCCGAGCGTGAACCCGTCCGGGAACTCGTACGTGTGGCCCGCCTCGTCGCTGACCGTCCAGCCGCCGAGTGCCAGCGTGGACCCGGCCGTGTTCTCGAAGACGACGTACTCGTCGTTCAGGTTCTCGTTGTCGTTGCCCGCGGCGTCGTAGTGGACGTCGGCGACGGAGAGGGGACCGTCGGTGGAAGTCCCTGCGCCGCCGCTCCCGGGCGTTCGACAGGTCCAGAGCCCACGCCCGGCCTCCTGCGCGTCCGTCTCGGCCTCGTAGTACCCCTCCGACCGGGAGAACGTCGAGTCGTAGACGCGGGCGTGGCCCTCGGCAACGAGCCACCGGTTGAGGTCCGTCCCGTTCACCCGGACGTACGCGAGCAAGCGGCCGTAACTCCCACGCCGGTCGGCGACCGGGTCGACGACCAGGGTCACCCGTCTGCCATTTATTTGCTGGCGGACGGCCGCACTCGCGTCTTCACCCGCCGCTCGCAGACAGTCGTTGCCGGCTTCGGTGCCGGGAACGCCCTCGAACTCCGGCGGATCGTTCTCGGTGTGGACCTCCGGCGTGTCCACGCCCAGCAGTCGCACCCGTTCGGTCGTCCCGTTGGGGTATCTGACGTCGATCGTGTCGCCGTCGACCACCGAGACGACCATCACCTCGTCGGTCGCCCCGTCGGTCACCGTCCCGGGTCCGCCCGATGCACCGTCACCGGTCGAGACGTCGAGGCCAGCGCCGGCACACCCGGCGAACACGACGAGGACTCCAAAAAGAACGACGACGGCCCGGCGTCTGTCCATACGACGGCGAGGGACCGGAGGGTTACAGTTCTGACGGCACTTCCGGGGCCCCAGCACCTATACTCACAGCGGTCGATGGGTCGACCATGGAGACACGCCCGCTCGGCGAGACCGGTCACGAGAGCACGATCACGACCTTCGGGGCGATCGCCCTGAACTGGCTCGAACAGGACGGCGCAAACCAGATGGTCGAGGCCGTCCTCGACGCCGGTGTCAACCACTTCGACGTCGCGCCGACCTACGGCGACGCCGAACTCAAACTCGGCCCGAAACTCCGCCAGCACCGTGAGGAGATCTTCCTCGGGTGCAAGACGGGCGAACGCGACTACGACGGCGCCCGTCACAAACTCGAACGGTCGCTGTACAGACTCGGAATCGACAGTATCGACCTCTACCAGGTCCACGGGCTCGAAACGCAGGACGAACTCGACACGATCACGAGTGAGGGCGGTGCGCTGGAGGCGTTCCGCGAGGCCCGCGACGAGGGGCTGGTCGAGCACCTCGGACTGACGAGTCACGGCGACCCGGACCTCATCGTCGACGCCATCGACCGCATCGACGACCTCGAGACGGTGATGTTCCCGCTCAACCCGGTCGTGATGGCCAGAGACGACGCCGAACACGACTACGAGGCCGTCCTCGAACGCGCGAACGAGGAGAACATCGGGACGCTCGTCATCAAGGCCTTCGCGCGCGGGCCGTGGCCCGACACCGACGAACTCCCCGAGGAGGACCGCGGCTACGCCAACTGGTACCAGCCCGTCGACAGGCCCGACGAGATCCGCGAGCGCTTCGAGTTCGCCGCCTCGCAGGACGTGACCAGCGTCGTCAACCCGGGTGACCCGAAACTCGTGTCGATGGTACTGGACGCCGCCGAACGCTTCGAGGGGATGGACGAGAGCGCACAGCGCTCCGTGATGGACGCGGCCCGTCACGACGATAGCCCCGTCCCCCAGCAACTGCATCACTGAGGCGGGTCCAGACGGTTCACAGGACTGGATGGACGTCCCCGAGACGGTCAGAACGGCGCTCGCCGACCGCCCCGTCGAGGGTGCGGTCTGTCTCGACGCCGGCGCGGGCGTGGGCAACACGACGGCAGGTCTCCTCGACGCCGGCGCGAGACGGGTCTACACCGTCACGAACGACCGGGAGCACGCCGAGGCCGTCCAGGAACGAGTCGGGGTCGCCCATCGGGACCGCGTCGTCACCGTGGAAGGCGACCTCCGGGAGACGCCCCTGGCCGACGACTCCGTGGACCTCGTCGCGGTACACGCGCTGTTCAACGTCGTCCCGACGGCGGCGTTCGCCGACATCGCGGCGGAGTTGACCCGCGTGGCGAAACCGGGTTCGCACCTGGTCGTCGACGACTACGACCCGTTGCCGGCCGAGGCGGCGATGCGAGACCTCTTCGCCGTCGAGAACGCGGCCGCCGAACTCTCGGGCGGTGAGAGCGCACTCACGTTCTATCCCGCCGCGATGGTCCGGCGATGTTTCACGGGGGAGGGGTGGACGTTCGACGGTGAACGGACACTTCTGGACCCGGTTCCCTGGACCGAGGACCACGTTTCGGCCCACGCCGACGTCGCTCGCGAGGCTGCGAGGACGCTCCCGCCGAAACTCGCCGACCCGCTGACGGCCGAGATCGAGGCGACCGCCCGGGCTATCGGATCCGAATCCGCCGGCCGGATGTACAGCCTGGCGTTTCGACTCCCGGACGAGGTCGGTAGCGGGTGAGTCGCGGTCCAGAACCCGGACGGAAATTCGTCGAAGCGAAGCCTCAGTCGCTCTCGGCCCGGGGAACCGGGTTCTCGTTCCCGCAGTACCGGCAGAACGAGTCCCCGGGGTCGGCGCGGACGCCGCAGTTTCCGCAGGCGGCCTCGCCGGGACTGGGCGTCGGCTGCTGGCTGCCACAGGACGGACAGAACGCGCTCGTCACGTCGATCTCCGTCTCGCACTCCCGGCAGCGCTTTCGCGCGTGAGCCAGGGGCACACCCGGGGTACTCGCGTCCGCCGCCGCGGCCTGGCTCCCCGCCTGCTCGGCGGACGCCTGTGCGCCGGTCGCCTGACTCCCGGCAGCCGGCTCGCCGCCGGCGGCCGTGTCAGCCTGTGCGGACCCGGGGGCGGCCTGTCCCGTCGACGCGGTCGCCTGTGCGTCGGGGGCCTGCCGGGCCTCGGAGAGGCGGTAGGCGTTGGCGATCTCGCTGATCTCGCGGGCGACCGCGGAGGGGTTGGCGACGGCGTCGAGGTGGATCGAGTCGTAGCCCCGGTGGACGTCGACGGTGACGTCGCCGACGCCGAAGCGCTCCTCGACGAACGTGGTGCTGTACTCGGCGTCCTGGATGCCCTTGAGCGGGACGCCAGACATCTCCCGGCCGAACGCGCCGCTGTAGTCGATGAGCCGGTCGTCTGTCATCGCGTACTCGGTCTTGTCGAAGAGGAACTGCTTGACCGACCCGACGACGGCGAGGGCGACGATCCCGAGCAACGCCAGGAAGCCGATGACGACGCCGCCGGTCGGCCCGAACATCCCCGCGGCGAAGACGCCGGCGACGCCCCCGAGGAGCACCCCGCCGACGGCCGCCTGCGGGATCCCCTGGACGACGTTTTTCATCAGTCGAGCGCTCTTGTCGGGCGTGATGACCCAGGTGATGGCCTCGTCCTGGTGGACGTTCTGCTCCATGTCGGAGGTGGGGCTCGTGGTGTCGACGCCGTCGCCGACCGACACGTCGCCCGGGTCGACGGCATCGCGCCGGGCGATACCGCTCCCGGCGAGTTTCGTGATCTCTCTGGCGACGTCCGGTGGATTGGGCACGTTCGCGAGCGCGAGTCGCTCGTAGCCGCGGTCGGTGTCGATGGTGACCGTCCCGACGTCGAAGAGGTTCTCGGTGAAACTCACGTGGTACTCGGCGTCCTGGATACCGTCCAGCGGGACGCTGTTGAACTGTTTGCCGAACCGACCCTGGTACTCGATGAGTCGGCGGTCGGTCGCCGCGTACTGGGTCGACCCCCGGTAGTACGAGACCGCCGAAATCGCGAAGGAGAGGAACGCGGCGACGAGACCGACCCCGACGGCGGGGCCCGTGGCTGCGGAGACCGACCGCGTGAGTCCGAAGACGGCTCCCGCTGCGATGGCGCCGAACACCAGCCCCGTGATGAGCGCCCCGAAGATAACGCCGGGCAAGTCTGTCAGCAGTCGACTGGTCTTGTCCTGGGTGATGACCCAGAGCAGTTCCTCGTCGGGGTAGACGTTCTCCATGAGCCCGTCGGTCGGGTCCTCGCTCGTGAGGCCCTCTCCCACCTCGTACGTGCCGTCGGGGCCGAGAGACGGCGTGCCCTGCTTGCGGGCGCGACTCGCGATGGAGTTCACCTCGCGGGCGAAATCGGGCGGCCCCGGCGTGTAGGGAAAGACAATCCGTTCGTAGCCTTTCTCGGTGTCGACGGTGACCGTCCCGACGTCGAAGAACTTCTCGGTGGTGCTGATGTCGTACTGGGTGTCCTGGACGCCCTCGAGCGGGACACTCGAAAACGAGCGCCCGAAGACCCCGCCGAACGTGATGAGGCGAGCGTTCGTCGCAGCGTACTCGGTCGTCCCGAACAGCCAGCGTGCGACGTGTGTGCGGATACTCCAGACGAAGACGAACAGTCCCACCGCGATGGCCGCCGGGATGGCGAAGACGAAAAACTGCGTGAAGAAGAAAGTGATGGCGAGAAAGACCACGAACCCCAGGATCCCGCCGCCGACGATGCCGCCGATGACAGAGCCGAGCCCGGTCGAGACGAACCGCGCCGTCGCGCTCGGCTGAACCACCCACTCGATCTCCTCGCCCTCGTAGACGTTCTGTCTGAGTTCTTCCGTCGGTTCTGTCGTGTTCATCGCGATTCCCGTCAACCCATCGAACGTATAGACCCTTCATACTACGGGGCAAATATCTAGATTCGATACCGGATAACCGGAGTCAATCCCCGAAACCGGCGTTTCTGTTCCCTGGACTCCGAGGTCCGGTTCGAGCGATTGTGTGCTGTCGACGCACGTCCGAAGTGTGGTTTACGGTCGTGGGCCACGAACGGACTTTCGATGACAGACGGGACGTCCGAGACGGCGACGACACTTCCGCAGGAGGTGCGTGACATGCCGCCGAGTGCGAAACTGGTCGCGAAGACACTCGCCTACGAGGGCGAACTCACACAGGCGGAGTTGACCGATGAGACGCTGTTGCCCGGGCGGACCGTCCGCCACGCGCTGACGCTTCTGGAGGAGCAGGGTGTCGTGACCTCACAGATCTCCTTCATGGACGCGCGCCAGCAGCTATACGAACTCGAACGCAGACACGGGGAGTGAATGGGGGACGGTGGGTCGCCTGCGCATCGGGGTGGACCGCCACACTCACTCGTGGTGGTGTGCGTGGCCGTCACCAGGGGGCGTGAACCGCCCGGAGAACGCTCGCTGGACGACCTCTGGGAGCGCAGGGTGGATGTGGATGGTGTCGCGGACGTCCTGGACGGTCCCCGACCCTGCGGTCATCGACAGGACCGCCTCCTGGAGTATCGAGGACGCGTCCGGCCCGACGATGTGACAGCCCAGCAGTTCGTCGTCTGGACCGGCGATCACCGTGACGAACCCCTCGGCGTGCATGGCCTGCCCGCGAGCGCTGCCCTGGTAGCTGTGGGTGTTGGTCGCGTACTCGCGACCCGCGGCCCGGAGGTCTTGCTCGGTGGCTCCGACGCCAGCCACTTCCGGAGCGGCGAACACGGCGAACGGCATCGCGCTGTAGTCCACAGGCTGGGGGTCCTGGCTGAAGATGTTCCGGACCGCGGCACGGGCCCCGTGGTTGGCGCTGTGTTTCAGCAGGTACTCGCCGACGATATCGCCGAGCGCCCAGACGCCGTCGGCGGTCGTCCGAAAGTACTCGTCGGTCTCGATGAACCCCTCACCGTCGGTCTCGACCCCTGCAGCGTCGAGGTTCAGCGTGTCAGAGTTCGGAACGCGCCCTGCGGCCACGAGTAGCGAGCCCCCCGTCACGGTGACCGGGTCGGCGTCGTCCACGATGCCACCGTCACTGGCTGCGCCCGTCTCCCCACCCTCCCGGTACTCGTAGGGCAGCGCCTCCACCGTGACCTGCCCGTCGTTCTCCGAGACGGCCGTGGCCGCGTGGCCAGTGTGGACAGTAAAGCGGTCCGCGAACCGCCCGGTGAACGCGGCGGCGACTTCTTCGTCGGCCTCCGGGAGCAGTCTGGGTCGGCGACCGACGATTGTCACGTCGCTCCCGAACGTCCCGAAGAAGTGCCCGAGTTCCGCCGCGATGTACCCGCCACCGACGATCACGAGGTGGTCGGGCGGCGACTCCAGCTTGAGTGCCCCGGTGCTGGTCAGATAGTCGACGTCCTCGATCCCGTCGATGTCCGGGATCGCGGGCTGAGTTCCGGCGGCGATCAGGACTGTCTCTGCCCGGAACCTGGCTCCTTCGTCCGGCCCCTCGGCGATCTCGACAGTGCGTTCGTCGACGAACCGTCCCTCGCCCTCGAAGAGCGTGTGCCGGTCGGAGTCGGTGACCCCACGGCGGATCGACTCCGCGTTCCCCGAGACGGTGTCGGTGACTTCCCGGACCATGCCGGCGAAATCGACGTCCACTCCGTCGACGTCCATGTGGAACTCGTCGGCCCTGTCGATCGTCTCGCGCACCTCGGCATGATAGAGAAGCTGTTTCGAGGGGATACAGCCCCTGTTCAGGCAGGTCCCGCCGAGTGGCCCCTTCTCCACGACGGCGACCGACTGGCCGCGATTGGCCGCCACGCCCGCCACGTCCAGTCCAGAACCCGAACCGACCACCGCGAAGTCGAACTCGTCTATATCTCACAGAGAAGTCTGTCCGCAATGAAAGTGGACCCGTCGCGAGTCGGGACCGGAGCGACCACGAAGATGTTCGGGACAACCCTCGGGGCTGCCGAGGGCTCTAGGACCGAGTATGTCCACCGGCAGCGACGTCGCGGCGGCGGTCCGGGAGACTGGTGCCCCAACTGGGAACCCTCGTGAGTCCATCGACGTCAGGAATCTCGGTCCGCCGAAGCCGCTGGCGGAGACGCTCGAACGACTCCCCGACCTCGACCCGGAGACGGTCCTGGTCCAGTACAGCGACCGTGCCCCACAGCACCTCTACCCGAGACTCGACGACCGCGGCTACGAGTACGGGACCGTCGAAACCGACGACGGGACGGTCGTCACGGCGATCTGGCAGGCATGACTCGCGAACGCGTTCGCCCGGAGCGACAGGGAGCGCGGCTACCCGACGGCGGCCCACCGGATGTCACGAGAGTCGACGGAACGGTCGACGAGGGCCCCGTCCCGGCCGACGCGGCCGTCCGGCGCATCCGCGACCGTGCGACGGACGTCCGTGATGCGGAACTCGAGACAGCGCTCGGAAAACTCGAAGCGCGGGGCGGTCTCTCCGAGACCGACCGAGAGGTAGTCGAGAAGCTGGCCGACAGACTCGTCGAGGGACTCCTGGCGGTTCCCGTGTCGGCGCTCCGCGAGGCCGACGCGACGGCCGAGCGCGCGGCGAACGAGGACGACACCGTCGAACCGGCGCTCGAACTCTTCGGCTGAGAGTAGCTATCCGTCTGCGAGGACCAGGAGCGCGACGGCGTCTGTCTCGGCCGTCGGCGAGATGTCCTGGTCTCCATCGAAGCGGAGGACGTCACCCGCCGACAGCGTGTGGTCGTCGTCGCCCAGCGACATCGTCAGCTCACCTTCGGCGACGTAGCAGACGATGTCTCGGCCGGGGTGATGGTGGGGTGGAACCGTCTTGCCGGCGTCGAGCGCGAGTCTGACCGTCTTCGGTTCGCCCTCGAAGAGGACACCACGGCCATCACCCGAGCGGTCCGGCAGGTGGACGCGTTCGGTCCCGTCGGTCGAGGAGACGCCGGTCATCGTTTCGGGAGGTCGGCGACGAACTCCTCGACGCCACGCCGTTCGACCGCGTAGTTCTGGGCGTCGAACGACTCGACCTCCGCCCGGAACTCGTAGAACAGCGGCTTGGGTTCGTGGTCGTTGACGATCCGCAGCGTCTCGCCGCCCTCCAGGTCCGCGAAGGCGTCGTGGATCTTCGGGTGGCGCTGTGCGGGCGGCACGTCGCGCAGATCGAGCGTGGTCGCTGGCATATCCCGAGGTTGACGCCCGGCACGTCTCAGGGTTCGCACGAACACGTTCGGGCAATCCGGGGACCACTCGACGGCAACGTTCGCCACTAGTTTGAGGGGCAGGGCGGGTGAACTCGCGGCCATGTCGGCGACGAAATCACGGTGGTCGCGCGTGCTCGTCGCGGTCGGCATCGTGGGGCTCGTCGCCTGGAGCGTTGCCGTCGTGCTCGGCGCGCCCCGCCGGACGGCCGTCACGCTCGGACTGTACGGGTTCGTCTTCCCCGTCGTCTTCGGGAAGGCCTACGCGCTCGTCCCCTCGTACTTCGACCGCGACCTTGCGTGGTCGCTCGCACCCGCGCTCCAGTTCCCGCTCACGGCCGTCGGCGTCGCCGGCCTCGCCCTCGCACCGCTCCCCGGCGTCCCGGCAGTGTCGGGCCCGGTCGGCGCAGTCGCCTGGACTCTCGGTGTCGCCGTGTTCCTCGTGACGCTGCTCGCCACCGTCCGGACGAACCTCACCGGCGGGGAGACGGGCACGGGCGAGCACAACGCCGACCGCCGATCCGTCGACCGCGCGGCGAACCTGTTCGTCCCGGTCGTCTTCGCTTATCTCGCCGTCGGAACCTGGGAGACGCTCGCGACACACACCGTCGTCCCGGTACTCCTCGACGGCTACCCCCCGAGAGCCTCCCATCTGCTGGCCGCCGGGACGGTCGCGCTGCTCGTCTTCGCCGTCGGCTTTCGACTGCTCCCGCGCTTTCTCGTCGCCCACACCGACCGGCGCCTCCCGTGGCTGGTCCTGCCTGCCGGCGCACTCGGACCGGTCCTCCTGGCGGTCGGCATCCCAGGCGGCCCCGTCCTGCACGCTGGCGCGGGCCTCGAAGCGGTGGCGATGGTCGGGTGGGCCGTCGCCTACGGCGGACTCTACCGTGCGACCGACCGCCACCGTGTAGGATTTCACGGCCCGCTCCTGGGCACCCTCGCCGGCCTCGCCGGCGTCGCGCTCGGACTCGCGATGGCGGTCGGTCCGGTCACCGAATCACTCGTGGTCGCCCACTACCGCCTGAACGTCCTCGGGTTCCTCGGGCTCACCGTCGTCGGGGTCACCTACCAGTTCTATCCGCCCGCAGTCGGCGATTTCTCGGGCGCCGGCGACCGTCTCGCACTCGGGTCGATAGGCCTCCTGTCTGTCGGTCTCGCGGTCGAAGTCGTCGGTGCGCTCGCCGCAGTCGGTGTCGTGACGACGCTCGGTCGCGCCCTCTCCCTGCTCGGCGCACTCGCCTACGCGTATCTCGTCCTCGGCGTCTTCGTCCAGCGGGCGCTGGACTGACCGACGACACCACGGCGGGCAGCGAATCGTCGACCGTCCGGCGGGTCACAGTGGCGACCGTTCCTCGGGGGTACAGGGACCAGTTCGTTCGAGAACCACGGTGTACTGGTCGCTCCCGAGGTCCTGTCCGTCGCCGTACTGGACGCTTCGCGGGGTCAGCCCCGCCCGGAGCGCACTCGAAAGCGTCGTCCGGAGTCGCTCGTCGGTGAGAAATCTCGGTTCCCGGCCGAACCGGGCGACGACGTCGTACGGATAGGTGTCCGCTGCGAGGAGGTCACGGACGTAGCGTTCACGCTCGGGGTTCGCGAGCGCGGCGGCGCGCCTGCTGTAGTCGTCCGGGGCGAGATACTGCAGGGACTCGTGTGCGTTCAGGACGATGTAGGTCGGACAGCGTTCGGGCATCGCCAGCATCCAGCGGGTCCGAGTCGGTCGCACCGTCTCGCCGTCGACCGTCATCTGCCGCTGTGTCGGACGATAGATCCTCGCGTCGTGTGGGACAGCAGCCTCCTGTGGGTCGGTGACGTACGTCTCTATCGTGTCGTTCTCGCCCGTGTGTGTCGCGAGCCACTGCGCCGCCTCGTCGCGGGGCTGGCTGGCGTAGCCGG
>Ga0207770_100638_pt1 | contig 13103 bp, 14 predicted proteins | sample A23E2SouthBayCA_FD_187729 | JGI IMG/M metagenome (GOLD analysis project Ga0207770, IMG submission 187729) | Aerobic enrichment media microbial communities from Eden Landing Ponds, California, USA - A23 E2 (SPAdes) | ecosystem: Environmental > Aquatic > Marine > Unclassified | place: Emeryville... | reverse complement strand
GCCGAGTACTACGACGTCGACGAGGTACTCGTCGGGATGACCGTCCTCGCGTTGGGAACGAGTCTGCCGGAACTCAGCACTCACCTCGTCGCGTCACTCGGAATACTCTCCGGCGTCCTCGACTACCAGGTCACCTCGGCCGTCGTTATCGACGGGAACACCGGCTCTTCGACCGCCAGCAATTCCTCCTCGTCGGCGTTCTTCTCATCGGATATGGGACGGTTCACCTTTCTCGGGCGTTCGTCTACGAGACCTATCTGCCGATGCTGGGCGCGATCAGTGTGACGATGCTGCTTGCCTGGGATGGGACGATTAAGAGACGGCCTGCATGCGGGTGAGATAACCCGGTGACGTCACTTCTCGAGGAACGCCTCGACGAGCTTTTTCTCGGCGGAACGGAGGTGCTGGTGATAGGTGGACCGAACGATGTCCATCGACTCGGCGAGCGTGTCGCCGGAGGTGCCACGGGGCCACTCGTAGAACCCGCTAGCGTGGGCCCTCCGGAGCGCCGTCGTCTGGCGATCGGTCAGTCGGTTGAAAAGTTCGGCCTCGTAGTCGCGTCTGGTCCGGCCGGGCGGTTCGGCCTCGCGGTACGCGAGCAGTTCCACCCGGCTGTAGACGTCCTCAAACCGGTCTGTGACTTGGCGGACGTCGACAGTCGACGGGAATTCGACCCGTATGTGCGTCTGCCCGTCATCGACAGTCAGTTCCTTGATTTTGCCGCCAAAATCGGCCAGCACGGAGACCATCGGTGGGTCGGCGACGACGAACTTGAACCGTGCGGCGTCGCCGTAGTCGGTGAGATGTGTCGCCATCCGGACATCCGGGTGATCGCCGGCCGACGCTAACACGTCGGAGGGACTGGTTCCGCTCACGTCGAAGAAGACGGCGGTAGTGCCGTCCCGTTGCTGGATGGAACTGTGGTACTCCATCCGGGAGTCCAGGGTAGCCGAGATGTCGACGAAGAAGGCGTCGGCGCCAGCCACATCGAATTCCAGTTTCGTGACGCGGTCGGCGGTGAGTGATTGCCGGATTTCTCGGATGTGGATCGCCGTCGAGATGGTGGTGCCCAGCGCGCGCAACACGGCTGTTTCGGGGTCGTCGAAGACGTGCGTCTCGGCGACGTAGACGTGCAACACGCAGTAGAACGCGTCGTTGTGCACCAGCGGGATCGCGGCGACGGCACCGGACTGGTCGCCACACACCTCCCGATGCAACGATCCCGCCGGCAACGTCGAGACATCGGCCACCGTCTGGATCTCGGTGGTTTCGGCGGCACGAGCGGAGGGATCGTCGCTCTGCAACGGGATAGAGGCGTCGTCGGGGAATCGGTCCGCACCGGCCCACTCGCCAACCACCAGGTCGTCGGTGACTCTGTCCTTGTCGCCGGTCCACGCGAGGTCATAGAAGTCCACCCCGCAGATACCTTCACAGACCCCGAGCTTGACTTCCGCCCGTGACTCGCCGCGGTTGACAGCGCCTGTGACCGCCTCGAACAGCCAGTTGACACGCTCCAGTAGCTGTTCGGAACTATGGGATTCGGTGTCCGTCTCTAGTGGTGAAGGCAATGGTTTCCCCTCCTGTTTGCTGTCCGTCGTTCCAGCCTCCGGATACATTAACCCGGGATATTTTTACTGTCACCGATATTTGTTGTTAAACGAGTAACAAGCAAATCTCCCCGGATCGATGGATCTACCGGATCGTCAAACAACTTCGAAAAGGACTGCCAGAGGAGGCGGTGGCGCGAACCACTCGCGCCACCAGCCTCGTTGAGCGAAAGCGAGTGATTGAGCCGATTCCGTTCTTCTGGTCGTTCCTGTTTGGAACGACTCAGCCAGGTGGATCAGTGGTCAAGGTGCCGATATTCTGGAGATGATCGCTGACCAACTCGGGTATTCGTGGGAGGCTGGGCTGGCGATCATCGAAGGAGCGATTGATCGGAATCTGAATCGCCACGCGCTCACAGAGCGGGTGGCTCACGGCGATGTTGATCCGAACCTGACAAACGACGGCGAACTGGCGACGATTCGCCCCGGTTGACTGTCGGTCAGTCGGACCGAGATAAACGGTTGTGAGTGACAATACTCCCGAATCTTCGGTTTCTTGGCGGTGATCCATCGCTTTCCGTGGGAGCTTGACCACGATCCGGTCAATCTCGACCTTCTGTGAGTTACACTTGGGATTTCAGCTGTTCTTTGGTTCTTTCGAGCCACGAACTCGTGCTGTCTTGACATCATCCGCTCTAACTGGCCGCGACACAGGCCCGACCCGGAGGGGTCTCAGTGGGACTGTTTTTAGTCCGTGCCAACGTAATTTGTACACATGACAGACTTCATTGGTGCCTGGACAGAGGACGAAGTTGCATCTTTCCTGCAAGAAATGACAATCCCGATTCGGATCGCAACGCAACGGTCCGATGGCTCACTTTGGCCCGTCACAGTCTGGTATCGTTATCGGAATGGTGTCTTCGAGTGTGCGACGCAGTCGACGGCTGACCTGGTAAGCATCCTCCGCAATGACCCAGTCGTTGGCGTTGACGTATCGACGAATGACGCACCTTACAGTGGGATACGCGGAACTGGCACCGCGGTACTCTCACGGGACGAAGGTGAGGAGGTGCTTCGCGACCTCGTCCAGCGCTACCTCGGCGGGACGGATTCGTCACTAGCCGAGAGGCTACTCAGCGGTGACCGCGAGGAGGTCCTGATCCGGATCGATCCCGACGAGATCTACAGTTGGGATTACGCCGACCGGATGAGAGACATCGACCAAAAGTGACAGAGAATAATCACACCAACTTTCTCTCTCAAAGCATCCCTCCAGAAGTACTTCAACTTTCTCGCACTGAAACTCAACTCACCTGCCGATTGGTTCAAGAAAGACACCCTGAGCTCCTATGTTACAATGTATCGGGATTAGGCAGAGCCATAGGATCAATCCTGCCACCGACACAGTCACCCGATTCATCAAAAACCGAGTCGTGGTCAAAATCTCGGGGGTTGATATCGACTGAACGCATCGTACAAAATAGATGACAATGCCTGAGGATGCATCTCAAAAGAAGCGACAGGAATGGCTAGAGATCTTCGTCAGTGCCACCGGTACAACTGAAACTACTGAGCAGCAGAATCAGGAGACAGATAAGCGGATACTCAACACTACCGAAGCCGAGTCATCGTCCTCACAGTGAGGCACTAGCAGTGAGCCAGAGCTACCAACTGTCTTATGTGATCGGCAGTCAGTCTTCCCAGGAGCGGAGAAGACAACCAGACTGCAACAAAATCGTGCTCCCTATGCGGCTCAGACGATCTGTAAGCAGCAGGTAGTTCATACCGACCATTGTTTACTTTACCAACACTAGCCGTTTAGATGCGGTCGAAGTGGTCGTCGGCGCGCTCGGTGGGCTGGAGCGAGCGGTGTCGCGGGAATCGACACCGGATGCCGGAAGTGGCCACGGCTTTAGATGACACCTGATATCACAACCGTATTGACTCAACCCGACCAACGCCCGGGCACAGGTTTGTCCTGACGGTCGCATACCCCACATGAGTACTCAACCCTGTATCCTGGCATGCTGAGACACCGACTCGGCGTCGACCCGCAAGTGCTGGCGCTCGCACTGGCCCGCATGTCCGAGTCGGTCGGCAACTCCTTTCTCATCGTCGTCCTCCCGCTGTTCATCGCCAGCGACTTCGTCACCGGTAACAGCCTCGGGCTGACCGACGTGTTCATTACAGGGCTCGTCCTCTCGATTTTCGGCTTTGTCAACAGTCCCCTCCAGCCGTTCACCGGTCGACTCTCCGATCGAACCGGGCGTCGCAAGGTGTTTGTCCTGTTCGGACTGGTCCTCATCGCGGCGGCGAGTTTCTCCTACTCGCTGGCATCGACCTACTGGCATCTGGTTGGCCTTCGCGTCCTCCAAGGCGTCGCCGGCGCGTTCATTATCCCGACGACGGTCGCACTGGTCAACGACCTCGCCGTGGATGGGAACCGTGGCGGGAACATGGGGACGTACAACACGTTCCGGCTAGTTGGGTTCGGCGTCGGGCCGGTCGCCGCCGGCGGCGTCATCGCTGCTGGGCCGTACTCGATTCCGCTCCCCCCAGTGGCGGGAACGCTCTCGATGACGGGATTCGACGCCGCCTTCTACCTAGCCGCCTCGACTGCCACGCTTTCATTCATTCTCGTGCTGGCTCTCATCCGCGATCCGGATGTCGATACCGACGTATCCGGCCAGTCGGACCCGAAGGGTATCGCGATGCTTGACCGGACTGGCGACCAGCTGCTCGACCCCGTGTTCGCGCTCGGGGTCGTCTCGTTCTTCATGGCTGTCGGCATTGCGGTATTTGCCACGCTCGGGGAGATCGTCAACGTCGAACTCGGACAGGGTCCCGAGATGTTCGGCCTCCAGTTCGCGGCGTTCATCCTCGCTCAGGTACTGTTGCAGGTGCCGATCGGGCGGGCAACCGACTTCTACGGCCGGAAGCTGTTCATCCTCGTCGGGACGGTACTACTGGTGCCGACCACGCTTGCACAGGGGTTCATCCTCGACGGCACGCTCCTCTCCGGGGTCATCTCGGGGTCGTGGTTCATGTTTGTCGCGCGGTTCCTCCAAGGAGTCGCCGGAGCGATGGTGTTTGCCCCCGCGCTGGCGCTGGCAGGTGACATCGCCCGCGATGGAGAATCCGGGTCGACACTGTCGGTCCTGACGATGGCGTTCGGCCTCGGTGTCGCCGTCGGACCGCTGCTGTCTGGTATTCTGGTCACGTGGGGGGTTGTCGTCCCCTTCGCCTTCGCGGCGAGTCTCGCGGCGGTCGGCGTTCTCATCGTTCTGACCCAGGTTGACGAAGTCATCACGCCCCGGCGGTCGCTCCCACTGGTCGGGTACCTGACCTGAACACGGACGCTCGGCACTATCGGGTGCGTCGGAAAGCGGATTTACGCCTGAGGTAGCACTCCGGTGGATTGAGACAGCACTCGACACCCTCAGGGAACATTCCGATGACCTCGTCGAGCTACTTGCGCGCGAGGGGGGGAGGAGCCACCTATCAACTGGCTCTAGCGTCTGGGATACTGAACCTGAACGGCGTTTTTCACGCTTCCGACCCTGTGTCGGCAGAAGGGGAGTCTACCGACAAACCCCACTCTCAACGAGCGAGGTCGTCAGACCGAGCGAAGTAGGGGAGAGCAGTTGATTACTAATCGTGCGGGACTGTACTGTTCACTAACGGTCCGCCACAGTGAGGACAGGTGTTCGTATCGGGATCTTCGATGCCGTCTCCACAATCACGGCATACGTAGAGCGTTGCTTCCGAAACGGAGCTGCGTGTAGTTGTCATTTTTTGTTGATGAGTACCGCACTGACACCAGGCATCGATCGAGAGTGGAAGCAGTCGTCGCCGTCACGAGGTATCCCGTGACCCATGTGCTTCAACCAGTGCTGTGACTGGCAGACAGTTGCGGCAGCCGTAGACGTCGTCCTCGTTGCCCCTGAAGACGCGGGCAAATCGTGAGGTTACGAACGCACCGCGATCGTTGCACACTGGCATTGTTCAGTCGCTCGGGAGGATCTGGCAGGGACGTATCTGTGGTCGGTCGTTATCGGCGCCGTGTTTCTCGACGCGATCGGAACAGATTTTTTACACGTGTGATCTCTCCGCTGATGAGCGGACACCGTAACTAACGCTCTCCGACTTATCAAGTGAGGACATTTTAACAATCAGATAGTTTTTGATTAACCGGGTAACGTGGGCTTCGAGAGCCTACAAGAGTGTACTATTACTGCAGACATGTGCACTAATCGAGTGTGACTCACATAATCAAAATTTTCTCACGTATGTAAATCGCTACAATTGATCCATCTCGGTAGAGAGTGACCCACTATGACGGATCACAGTCTCGACGCGTGTCTCGAAATCGTCGCTGATCGGAACCGACGTCGGATCATCCAACACCTGCGCCACGAGACTACCGGAACCACGAGGTTCGACGACCTCGTCGAGCAAATATCCAGTCGAGCCTCCGACTCGAAAAACGGTCCACCGCGGGACCGTGAAGAACTCGCCATGCAACTCCAACACACTCACCTGCCGAAGTTAGCAGACCACGGTGTCGTCGAATACGAACACAGAACCGGTGCCGTCCAGTACCATCCCGACGAACAGGTCGAAACAGTGCTCGACTCGCTCCCTGAAGAAGTGTCGCTGCCGAGTCCCTGACGTCAATGTCTCCCACGAGCGACACCGAGTCTTCCGGGTCGATGATTCGATATCGGCTTCGTCCGGTGTTACTTTGATCCGTGTCGTAGCTCGGTCGGCTGGATGACGACGACCCCGTTGTTCTGAACCGTTACATCATGGCCAGCGAACGCGAACGAAACAGTAGTCACTCCGTCAGCCGAGTGGAACCCGTCGGAATCGAGGAGTGCATCTAGCGCGTCCGCATCGACCGAGTTATACAACGGTTCGAGTGCCGTGGGCTCACTGTTCTTCGCGATTGCGACGGTCTCGATGACCCCTGTGCTCGGAGTTACCGACGACCAGTCGTACTTGGCCTGAATGACACCGTTCGCGTCGGTAACCGAGCCGTGATCCTCTCCTCTATCGGAGGTAGTCATGAGTGAGACCGCCAGTACGTTGCTGCGGGTACCCGGCCACGTCGGTTCTGATGGTATGGATTCATGTGGATGGTTGCTCTGCTGGATTGGATTCCGTCACGTTCGCTCCTCCGCGTCGAGTCGCCAGGTGAAAATCGCCCTCAGCACCACGACCAGACTGTTCGTGTCGCCCTCGCCCCAGATGGCGGTCTCCGACCGTGGATCGAACGGGCTCGCGTCCGCACCGTTGACGAGCGCACTCACGAGGGTTTTTTGCCCGTCGACCATCATGAGCCGCCCTGCCGACGTGTCCGACCAGACCCACAGCGACTCGAACATCGTTGCGCCGGGAATCTCGTCCTGAATGCGTTCCTGAACCTCCGTCGACACCCCGGCAAGCTGGATCGAAACGCCCCGGTCTGCGGCTTCGCCTAACCCCTCGATCAGGTCCTCGGTGAGCAGTTCTTCGACGGTCATGTAGACGATTTCATCGTCCGCGCTGGCGAAGAAATCCAACACCCGCTCGGTGACCGCCGTCTGCCCGTCGACCGTCCAGACGCCGCGTTGTTCAGTCCGCCGTTCGGCGGGTTCGAGTTCACTCAGCGCCGTCCGGAGGATTTCCGTGCGGTGCTGGAGCTCGTGTTCGAACGTCCGACTCGTGGTTTCGGCGGAAATCGCCCAGAACTGCTTGGGCGAGGATTGCTGGATATCGACGAGTCCCCGGTCGTGTAACTCGTCGATCGCGTCGTATACGCGAGTGCGCGGCACCTCCGACACCTGGCTGACGTCTCTGGCAGTCCCCGTGCCGAGGCTCGCAAGCGCGACGAACGTCCGTGCGGCGTAGGCACTCAACCCGAACCGTTCGAGTTGCTCGATCGCGGCGGTCTGTGGGTCCTCGATTGGGTCACTGCTCATCGATCAGGCGGACGTGGGTCGTTGTGAGCCCAGCCACGAGGAGTGGCCGGGCTGGCACGCACCAGTACGGTGGTTGGGACACAGAACTGGACTGCGTGCCGGTGAAGAGTTTAGCTTCCACCCCGTATATCTTTTTTGTGATTAAACGGGTGACTATTCTAATCTTCCGTTCATTTGTGCTCTCACGCGGTGAAATCTGGAGTTATCTGTTGTAACTAGATTCATCACAACAAGTTCTAGAGGGCAATCTATGCGGCGGATTCAGACGCTTATATTGCCCGTATCACGTCTCATCCGCATTAGCCGTCATGACAGGAGTGACAATACCTATCCGTGTCGGGAGCAAACCATTCAGAGAATCACTGGGGAACTCCCCGTAAGGTTGGGACACATGACCACTAATAATAGTCTGGAGGAAGGGATCGAAGTCCTCCAGCAACTCGGCTTGAAAGAATACGAGGCGCGATGCTTCGTTGGCTTGTCCCGTCTCCACACGGGTACAGCGAAACAATTGAGTGAGATGACGGAGGTCCCCCGAACGCGGGTGTACGATGCGATTCGAGTGCTGGAGGCTCAGGGGCTCGTCGAAATCCAGCATTCGAGCCCGCAACAGTTCCGGGCGGTCCCACTCGACGAGGCGACCGAGACCCTGCGCGACCAGTACGAAGACCGCGTCGAGCGACTCCACGATGCGCTGGACACGGTCGAAATCGTCGAGGAGGATGACGAAACACCCGTCCAGCAGATATGGGCGATGTCCGGGCGGGACGCGATCGAAAATCGGACGGACCAACTCATCGAGGACGCGGCCGAGGAGGTCGTTCTCGTCGTGGGCGACGAGTCACTGCTGACCGAGGATCTCGTTGCCACCCTCAACGAGGTCGGCAATGGGGTCGACCTTCTCATCGGCGCGCTGACGGAGTCGCTTCAAGATCAGATACAAACGGCCGTGCCGGACGCCACAACGTTCATTTCTGGCCTCGAGTGGCTACATGGCCAAGACGCTACTGAAAACGAGACGGCGATCGGCCGGCTCCTGCTGATCGACCGCTCGACGATCCTCGTGAGTTCACTCATGCCCGGCACCAAGGAGGAACAAGCGATATTCGGCGAAGGATTCGGGAACGGGCTGGTCGTCATCGCCCGGCGACTCATGGCCCAAGGGTTGTTGACCGCCCGTGATCCAAGGCAGTGATCTTGTGACGAGCGGTTGGCTACTCCGTCAGCGGACGCAACTGTCGGTAGGTTCTTTATCGCGTTCGTCGCAGAAACGGTCCTCGAGCAACTGGAGTGTGAGATACTCGCCATTGTCGATCGTGATGTAACAATAGTTATACACGAACGAGAGGCGTCCGCCTGTCCGAGGAGTTCCGTCGTACCGCGGGTCGAACAGCGTATCTAACGCAGTCCGATCGACGACATCCGCCAGCGGTCGGAGAGAGCATGGTTCACGGCCTTCGACTGCGCTCACCGCGCGTACGACTGCCGTGCTGACCGATTCCTCCGGCCCGATTTCGTACTCCACAGTTCTGATTCGTGCTAGACGATCAAAAGTCCCAAAGAATTTCACCCGATTTATCAAAACAAGTCTCGGATGGACGGGCTGGATGCCCATGTTAGCACCGCTCGGATCGGTAGAATGAAATCTGAAGATACTGCAACTTCCGGCCGGAGGGCCAAGCGACTGTTCTTTTCGAAGCAGGCGTGCCGGATTCATCACACCACCTAACTGTACTTCTGCGGTTTAGCGGAGAGACAGCCTCAGAACCGATTACGGCTGTTGCGGAGAGTGTCTCTATTCATCATCTGTGCCGTTTCAGCGGTTTTGCTTTCTCACGTCGGCTCACACAGTCTTCCAAGCAGGGATTGTCGCCATTGACGTCACCGAAGCCGATCCGTTCACGGGCGACCGCACCGGCCACGAAGACGAAATCATCGGGACGAAGGAGAAGACCGACGAGTACGCCTACCAATGGGCGACAGTCCAGTTGGTCGGCAACGCTATCCCACTCGTGCTTGATGCCCGCCCGGTACCGAAAGGCGAGTCACGCAAGGAGATCGTCGGGGATTTGCTGGATTCGGCTGAAGAGCTCGTCCACGTCGATAACGTCCTGGTGGACCGAGAGTTCGATAGTCAGCACGTCCTGGAGATGCTCAGCCAGCGTGGCTTGTCGTATGTCGTGCCCAAGCGGATGCAGACCAGCGAGAAAGCCCAGGCGAAGCGATTGCTCCAGCGGGACCAGGACCGGTACGAGACTGACCGCAAACTACATCTCGGGAAGAATGAGTGGCACGAGACGACGCTAATCTATCGTCGAAAAGAAGACTCAGAGCACGACGACCATCGACAATATTCGGTGTTCATGACGAATTGCGGGAGTGGTCACCTCACGGAGTACGGCTATCGCTGGGAGATCGAGAGTGGGTACAGGTCGATCAAACGGTTCATGGCGGCGACGACGTCGAAGGATTTTGGACTTCGCTTCTTTTACTTCGCGTTTGCGTGTCTGCTGTACTCGATCTGGCGCGCTGTCGATTTGCCGGTACAGGTCGAGTTGACCGGTGAGTATGAACATTCGCCGATCGTAACGGCCGACAACACGCTTACGCTGTTGAAGAAGGAAACCGGCATCGGATAGCGAAGATATCTAACCGTGGTAGCGCGATGTCTGAGTGGCTACACTACCCGCGGTCTCGGAAACATCCCGGATGAGTTGACTATCCAACTATAACGTCCGGCCAGAAAGCGATCTGAATCAGTTTCTGGTCATCGATTCGGCCGAAACGACGTATCACAGCCCATGATCTGGTCAACTCGGTCCGAGGATCGGTTTCTCTGATGTCCGGCGCGACAGTCTTCAGCGGAATCTACCGCTCTGAGGCCACGCGTATAGCTGTCTCTCGACAGTTTCGAGGCTTAACTCTACGTCACAGTTTTGAGCGTCATGGTTAACACCCTGGCCCAATCAACTCAACGTATGAGTACGACGGCCGAGGAGAGTGAACAACCTGAGATCGAAGTTTCAGAAGCTGCCTCGAACAAGGCTCTCGCTCTCTTAGAGGAAGAAAGCTTGGACACTGACACCGCAGGACTTCGGCTGTTCGTCCAGCAAGGAGGATGCGCGGGGCTGTCATATGGGATGCGGTTCGATACGAGTCCCGACGAAGATGATATCGTCTACGAGCACCACGGTCTGCGAGTGTTCGTTGATCCCGCGAGTATCCAATATATTGCGGGGAGTGTTGTTGAGTATGAGACGGGTCTCCAGGGCGCAGGCTTTGATGTTGAAAACCCCAACGTCGTCTCGGAGTGTGGCTGTGGCGAATCTTTCCGCACCTGAACACGACTGCCAGCACGATGATCACCGCTTCATATAACAGTAGACACAATGGAAACTGAAGAACTCGAGCATCGTCTGCTCTCTATTCTCAAAGAGGATCCGAAAGCTTCCCTCGGAGAGATCGCCGACCAGGCTGGCGTCGCGCGACCGACCGCTCGGAAGTATATCGAGAAACTCGAGGAGGAAGGGGCTATCGTCGGGTACACTGTCGAAATCGACCCAAAGAAAGTCAACCACCAGAGCATTGCGATGGTGGGAATTGACGTCGAGAGCGACCAGTACGTTGAGGCGACGAGTAAACTCAGGGATCTCGACTCGCTGACTGCGTTATATACCGCGACCGGGGACCACATGTTGATGGCCGAACTCGAGGCGACAGGAAGTACTGAGCTGAACGCGATCGTTAGCGATCAGATCCTCTCTATTCAGGGCGTGACTACGGCCTGCCCGGCTGTTCTTCAAGAACGGCTCAAATAAGATCAACCTGGATGAGTGGGAATACGGCGAAGGTGGCCGTACCGAGATCTGCCCCTACGACAGCGGTACCGCGCAGATCCGAATTTACCATCAAGCCGATGATACGCCGTGTACCGGGTGACGTTCCGGTCTGAAGGCTTGGTGACACCATCGATTTAATTAAAGCCGAATAGTCGAAATACACAGTCTGGGCATGCGAGCCAGTATCGGTCACTATCAGAGGACTGTTCCAATCGGCTTCAATGGGGCTTTCGTGCCCACATGCCGAACAAACGAGGACTGCTTTCCGGCTAGATCCAGTCACCAGGTCGATACGTCATCTGCTGCTTCGAGAATCTCCGGATACCGGTTCCGAATCGTGACCTCACTCACGCTCGCGATCTCGGCTAGCTCGGGCTGGATAACGTCTTGATTTGTGAGTTTCGCAGCCGCATACAGCGCTGCTGCGGCAATCCCGACTGGATTTCGCCCACTGTGAACACCCGCTTCGACCGCGGCCTGAGTCAGTTCCCGACTTCGACGTTCCGTTTCATCGGGACACCCCAGCTGGGAAGCGAACCGGGCAATGTATGCTTCAGGATCCGTCGGGGCCATTTCGAGCTCCAGTTCATCTGCCAGATATCGATAGGCGCGCTCGATCTCGAGCTTATCCACACGACTCACAGCAGCAACTTCATCGAGTGTCCGGGGTGCGTTCTCCAGACGTGACCCGGCGTAGAGGGCTGCTGTCGCCATTCCCTCGATCGACCGGCCCCGAATCATGTCGTTTTCCAGTGCCCGCCGGTACAACACACTCGTCGTTTCCCTGATTGGATCGGGGCACCCGAGCGCGGATGCCATCCGGTTGATCTCTCCAAACGCCTGCTTTAGATTCCGTTCCCTGTCGTTCTTTGTCCGGAACCGTTCGTCCCATTTTCGGAGACGCTGCATCTTCTCTCGCTGACGGGACGAGAGCGACCGTCCATACGCGTCTTCATCTCGCCAGTCGATAACCGTCGACAGGCCACGGTCGTGTAATTGCTGGGTTTGGGGGGGCCCGACCCGTGACTTGTTTTTCTTCTCGCGCGAGTCGAACGCGCGCCATTCAGGTCCGCGGTCGATCTGATCTGATTCGAGTACGCGACCACAGTCTTGACAGTGGGTTTCGGCCTGTGCCTCGTCGTGGACAATACGTCCACTGCACTCCGGACACGTTTTGACCGCTGGTTCGTTCTGCTCTTCTTCAGCCGTCTCGCTGTGTTCCTCGGGACGGCTTTCTTCGCGAACCTCTTGCGTACTAACTGGATCAGTCACGTTCAGCTCCCCCCGGCGACAGAGCGGGACCGTCGCTGCCGGCGGGACAAACGGATAGCCCAGTCTCGACAACTCCGGAATGTAGCGTATGAACCTAGGACACCGACTCTGAGTGGAGGTCGGGTACCGGACCGTTTCCTGGACTGACAAGCAGTGAATAATGATACCATATGCCGCTTTTGAGTCTGTACGATAGTAAATTTTTATATCACAAAAATTAATTTGGGATCTAAGTACCTAGGGTCGGAGTTCAGAAGGCAATTTGCTTAGAACGCTATTGAAGATAGTTACGAATCAAACTTATGTGGCCAGAGACTCAACGTAGATTCATGAGTTCAGACCAAGACCATCTTCAGGACACCGATACCGAAGCTCGCTTCGAATTCAAGAAAGAGGAGAAGGCGGCGTTCCAGAGCGAGAAGGGCCTCACCGAGGAGACCGTGCGAGTGATCTCCGAGGACAAGAACGAACCCGAGTGGATG
>Ga0207770_100632_pt1 | contig 13296 bp, 10 predicted proteins | sample A23E2SouthBayCA_FD_187729 | JGI IMG/M metagenome (GOLD analysis project Ga0207770, IMG submission 187729) | Aerobic enrichment media microbial communities from Eden Landing Ponds, California, USA - A23 E2 (SPAdes) | ecosystem: Environmental > Aquatic > Marine > Unclassified | place: Emeryville... | reverse complement strand
GGAGCGGTGGCGGTGGCGGGTGCGGAGGCGGAGCGGTGTGGTGGTGGCGGGGCGGTGGCGGGTGCGGAGGCGGAGCGGTGCGGTGGCCGGGAGCGCGTGCCGGCGCGAATCCGCCGGTCGCGCGACTCGGGGACAGGCAGGGCCGCTGTACGGATCCGCGCCGGAGGCGCGGTTCACCGGACGCGAACGAACGACGTGAGTGAGTCGTCCGGCCTTTTTGGCCGAGCTTTTTGGGCCGGGGGTGCCCGCAGCGCCCACAGGGCGCGAGGACACCCCCGGTCGAAAAAGGTCGTGGCGAAAGTCATATCCCCGGAGCCACGTACGGGGAGGTATGAGCAATCAGCCGGGGGAGTACTACACGCCCGATCGCTGGCAGAACTGGCTGGACAGGATCGACGAGGAAGAGGTCGAACCCGACGACGACGACACGGCCCAACTGCTGTGGAACATGCAGGACGACACGGCCATCGCGGTCGTGAAGGTCGTCGCGGACTACGACGACGGCGAACTCGACGAGGAGGGCGCGCTCTCGGAGATCGAGGAGATGCGCGAGGTCGTGCTGGCCGAACCGAGCTTCGACGACGAGGAGAAGCTCATGCTCGTCGACAGCGTCCAGACCTCGCTCGTGTGTGTGTTCTACGCGGCCGAGGAGTACGTCGTGGGCGGCCCCGTCGAGGAGGGCGAACTCCTCGAGTACGTCAACGCCGCGGCCGACGCCGAGGCCGAAGAGGACCTGGACACGGCGCTGTCGTACTGTGTGCAGGCGGGGACGCAGGTCATCGCGGGCGCGGAGTTCGACCCCTCCATCGCCGAGGACCTGGAGCCGGGGCTGGTCGTCCAGTGGGTCAACGGCCTCGATAGCCTCCAGACCGCGATGAAAGACCCCGAGATCGTCGAGGAAGACGAGGACTGAGCGGCCGGTCGGTTCTGGTCAGTGTCGGCTCCCGTCTGTATTGCGCTCGTTTCTGGGTGTGTGAGTGGCTGACTATCGTGTCATTGTCTGGCGTGTTCTGGTGGTCGCCGTCGCTCTTGTTGGGACTGCTGTCGATAGCACCGCATCCGCAGACGCCACCGCGACCGTAGATGCCACCGCGACCGCGGATGAGTCTGAGTGCTGAAAGCCCTCGACGCGCTCGCTACGAATCACAGCTACCGCAGACGAACCCGCGCGCTGAAAGCCCTCGACGCGCTCGCGGTCGCTGTCTCCGGAAATCGAAGATTTCCGGGATGACGAGAGAGCTTCGCTCTCTCGAACCAAGCGGGATATTCTCGCTCTCCGCACAACCCGCTCACGGCAAGGCCGTTCGCTTCGAGGCGCAAGCGCCTCGCACCGCGAGAATAGTGCCACGCTCAGGCGACCACGCAAGCGCGAGCGCGCCTCACGGCAGCGCCGTTCGGCATCGAGGCGCAAGCGCCTCGCACGCCTCGCCCTTTCAGTCCACCAGGCCCGCGCCCGCACAGCATCGCAACCGCACCGCGGACAGCCACGTACCTCCCCAGCCGATTGCGTTACTCGTACCTGCGTTACTCATCCCTCGCACGACTCCGTCGCGCCACGGAGGGCGCGACAGCGCGCGCCACGGTGGTTGCTTCGGACGCCGCTATCGCGGTCGGACGGGTGCGCTGGCGCTTCTGGTTCGTGGGACGGACCGAACGACCTTTTTGTCGCCTGCCCGATGACCGGATATGGACGACCCTGACCGTCAGAGCGACGACTCGGAGGCGGACGGCGGGTGGGCCGACGAGACGGGCTGGAGCGACGACGGAACGGACGACGGGGGAACGGACGACGACGGAACGGACGACGGCGGGGCGGACGACTCGGAGTGGGACGTCGGCGTCGACGACGTGGGTGGCGACGCCGGGGGCGGTGAGACCGCTGTCGGGCCGGCCGGCGGGAGCGACTGGCGGGGACACGCCAAGACGATCGGCGCGATGCTCGGGCTGGTCGTGGTGGCGTTCGTCATGGGGATCCTCGCGATCGTTGTCCTCTCGGTCGGGCTGATAGTCGCCGGCGTGGAGGTGACCGAGACCGACAGCCTGTTCGTCTCGCTCGTGGGTATCCAGGGCATCGGCTTCCCGCTGACGGCCTACGGCTATCTCCGCTACACCGACCGGGAGTTCCAGCGGTTCATCCCGACCCGAGTTCCGTCGCTGAAGGAGATCCTGCTGATCGTCGGCAGCGCCGTCGGCGCGCTCGTGCTCGTCGCGATCACCGCGAGCGTCCTCGTCTCGCTGCTGAGTACCGAACCCGCGGCTAACTCCGGCGGCCAGACCGTCGCCGAGAACCCCGAGATCGTCCCCTACCTGCTGCCGTTCGTCTTCCTGCTCAACGGCCCCGGCGAGGAACTGCTCTTCCGCGGGGTCATCCAGGGACGCTTCCGCGAGGACTACGGGGGGCCGGTGGCTATCGTGCTCGCGAGCCTGATGTTCGCGCCGGCGCACATCGTCTCGCTCGTCGGCTCGCCACAGGCCGCCGCGATCACCATCTCCATCCTGACGGTCCCTAGCCTCGTCTTCGGCGCGGTCTACGAGTACACGGACAACTTCACCGTCCCCGCGCTGGTCCACGGGCTCTACAACTCCATCCTGTTCGGCTCTATCTATCTGGTGTCGGTCTACGGCGACGGCGTGAGCGAGCTGATCGTCTTCTGAAGAGTGCGGTGTTCCGGGTCCGCCGCGTATCATTATCACGGCCGAAATTCGGGGACGTGGGTTTTTGACCGGTGAACGGGTAGCCCGAGCCAATGATCGGGGACGACGAGCGCGCCCAGTCCATCCAGGTGGGCGCGGTGTTGCTTTTCGGCGCGCTCATCATCGCGCTGTCGGCCTATCAGGCCTTCGTCGTCCCCCAGCAAAACGAGAAGGTGGAGTTCACCCACAACCAGGAGGTCCAGAACCAGCTCGCGGACCTGCGCAACGCCGTCGCCTCCGTGCCCGGCGATTCGACCACCCAGTCCGTCTCGGTGACGCTGGGCACGAGCTACCCCGAGCGGCTGATCGCGCTGAATCCCGGCCCGCCTTCGGGAGCGTTACGGACGCGGGGGACGACAGACCCGGCGATCAACCTCTCCATCGAGAACGCGACGGCGGTGACCGAGAGCGACGAAGTCGCGGATCTGTGGAACGGGACGCGGCTGAACTACTCGACGGGCGCGCTCGAATACCGCCCGAACTACAACGTCTACGGCTCGGCGCCGACGACCTACTACGAGAACTCTGTACTTTTCAACCAGTTCGACTCCGGCGAGGTGACGCTGACCGACCAGCGACTGGTCGACGGCAACACCATCTCGCTGGTGACGCTCAACGGCTCGATCGACCGCACCCAGCAGGGGTCGACTTCTGTGGACGTGGAACCGCTGAGCGCGTCGACGACGACGGTAACGGTGCAAAACGAGAGTCTGACGGAGCCGCTGACGCTGCGGGTTCCGACGCGGATCAGCGCCGACACCTGGGAGACGGACCTGCTCGCCGACGAGGAACACGTCGCGGACGTCTATCCCGCGGGGGACCTGCCGGGGTCGGAACTGCAACTGGTGGCCATCGAACTGGACCCCCGGGAGAGCTACCGACTGCGGATGGCGAAAGCGGGCGTCGGGAGCGCCACCGAGGGTGAGTCGCGGTCGTACGTGACCGACGTGCGCGGCGACGGCGAGGCGGTGCCGGCGGGCGGGCGGACCGACGTCGTCGTCGAGGTCCGCGACCGGTTCAACAACCCGATCAGTGGCGTCACGCTCGAGGCGAGCACGAACGACACGGCGGCGACGCTGTCGGACACCGATGAGACGACGGGCTCGGACGGGCGCGCGACGTTCACCGTCCGCGCGGGGTCGGGCGTCTCCTCGTCGACGCCGGTCGCGGTCAACGTGAGCTACGACGTCACGCCCGCAGTGGTCGGCGCCGACTTCGACGAGTCGGGACTGGCGAACGTGACGGCGGTCGTCTACGCCGGCCAGGGCGGGAGCGGCGGTGACGGGTCGGCACACGACTACGTCGTCGACTGGCGCGACTACGGCGTGGTCCCGGGGTCGGCGGTGAACCCGGCGACGGAGTGTTCGGCGATCCCCTGTCCGGAGGCGTTCGACGTGGCATCGATCGCGAACCCGCCGGACCCGGGGAAGGTCGTCACCTACTACGTCAACAACTCGACGGCGGCGACGATTTCGCCTTCCTATGGGTCGACGAACAGCAGCGGTCAACACGTCACCTCGCTCGCCGTCACGGGCCAGACCGACGTGAACCTCTCGGCGTCGAACACGACCGGCGCCGACACGATCCTGCTGGATACGGTGTTCGAGTCGACGTTCGAGGACGGACCCGGCGCGTGGCGGTCGTTCGGGACGTTCGCCGGGGATGACCCCGGAACGAGTGGCTTCTACGCCAACCGGGGCCAACAGTCGATACGGATCGACGGCGGGAACCCTGGCGGGATCGTTACCGACGAGACCTACGACACGGTCGACGCGGAGCTGTTGACCGTCGAGTACTGGGCGCGCGCGGACGGGCCGGGCGACGGCGAGGACCTCGTCGTCGAGTACCTCCAGCAGGGCGGGAACCCCAACGTCGAGGGCGACTGGATAGAGGTCGACCGCCTCGCGGGCGACGAGGCGACGACCTTCGAGCGCCGGGCGCGGATCGCGGCCGACGACGCCAGACATCTCTCCTTCCAGCTCCGGTTCCGGCAGGTCGGCGCCGATTCGGTGACCGACGAGTGGTTCGTCGACGACGTGATCTTCCGGACCTATGGCCCGGCCGCGACGTCGGGGAGCGGGAGCGGGGACCAGCCGCCGACCGCGGACGCGGGCGGTCCCTACGCGGTCGACGAGGGTGGGTCGACGACGCTGGACGGCACCGGCAGCACCGACGACGGCACAGTGCAGGACTACTCGTGGACGAAAACGAGCGGACCGGGGACGCTGACGAGCCCCAACTCGGCACAGCCGGGCTACGACGCGCCCGACGACGTGAGCGGCGACCAGACGGTCCTGTTCGAGTTGACCGTCACCGACGACGCCGGTCAGACCGACACTGCATCGACTTCGCTGACGGTGCGGGACACCAACGCGGCGCCGTCCGTGACGGTGAGAGAGCCCAACGGCGGCGAGCAACTCGCAAGCGGGTCGACGTTCACCATCGACTGGTCGGCCAGCGACCCCGACGGGGACCTGACGCCGAACTCGGCTGACCTCGAATACTCGACCGACGGCGGTTCGACGTGGTCGAACATCGTGTCGGGACAGTCCACGACCGGTACGTACGACTGGACGGTCGACGACGCGGACACCACCGACGCACGCGTTCGCGTCTCCGTCGACGACGACGCGGACAACACCGGGCGCGACAGCAGTGACAGCGCGTTCACCATCGACGGGTCGGCGCCGACGATCAGCGGGCCGTCGATCTCCGACCAGACGGACGGGAACGGCGAGGTCGGCAACGGCGACACCGTCCGCGTGACGGCGACAGTGTCGGATTCGGCTTCGGGTGTCGCGAGCGTCTCCGTCGACGCGTCGGCCTTCGGCGCGGGCACCGTCCCCCTCTCGGACGCTGGCGACGGGACCTGGGACGGCACGTTCACCGTCGGCTCGAGCGGGACGCCGACGGAGGGCGACCAGTCGGTGACGGTGACGGCGACCGACGGCGTGGACAACAGCGACTCGGCGACGACGGGGACGCTCACCGTCGACACGACGCCGCCGACGTTCTCGCGGACGCGAGCGCCCTCGCTGGTGCCGTTTTCCGACGGGCAGTACCAGGAGTTCACGGTGACTCTGGAGTCGGACCTGCCCGAGGCCGAATCGGTGACGATCACCCTGGACGATGCTCAGGGGACGACCCCGCTCCAGGTGGACTACGGCTCGTCGATTTTCACCGTCAACGTGAGCGTCGACAACGCCAACGCCGTCCAGAACAGCGACACGGCGAGTTACACCTTCTCGCCAGCGAGCGACCTCCCCGCCGGGACCACCATCGCGGTCGAGGCGTCGAACATCGTCGTCGGCGACGTGAGCGACCAGACGGGGCCGTACACGGTGACCGTCGACCGGACTGACGGGACTCCCGTCTCCGACTCGTTCGACGTGGCCTACGACAGCGGGACGGCGGAACTCGAGTCGCTGTCGGCGTCGGACCTGGCAGCGGGCCAGAGCGGCCAGACCCAGACTATCAGGTTCGCGCCGACGACCGACCTCGACCCCGACGAGCGGGTGGTCATCGACCTGAGCGACCCCCAGAGCCCGACCCGCGTGCAGTACGGATCCGCGAGCGCGACGCTGGTGACCGGCAGCGGCGCCATCCAGAACTTCGTCGCCGCGGGCGAGTCGAGCGAGGTGACGACGGTCGTCTACCGCGCGCCGGCCGGCGGACTCGCCGCGGACACGACGGTCGAGATCGAACTTTCCGGCGTCGCGACGGCGTCGCAGGCCACCTCGGCCAGCCCGTACACGGTCGGGTTCAGCCGCGAGGCGGCCGACACGGCGAGTGCGACGTTCGCCGTCTCGCCGGTGTTCCGCGAGGTCGTCGACGACTTCGACGGCGGGCAGTCGCTGGGCGCGAACCCCAACTGGACGGCGGTCGGCGAGAACCCGGGCGAGGTGTTCGTCGACGAGGACGCGGCGACGGCGCGGTCGGACCCCGGTGCGGTCAACATCGCGGACATCGGGAGCGACGGCGGGATCGAGTCGCGGTCGATGGACACGCGCGGGCTCTCGGAGGTGTCGGTCAGCGCGTCGGTCAGGGAGGGCGACCCCGACGGTGACGAGCCAAACAGCGGTGAGGACCTCGTGTTCGAGTACCGCAACGACGCCGGCACCTGGGTCGAGGTCCAGCGCGCCGCCGCCACCGGCAGTCAACAGCCCTACGACCACTACAGCGCGACGATCACGAACGCCGACGCGTTCCACGACGACTTCGCGGTCCGTATCGTGCAGGTCAGCACGAACAGCAACCCCGACAACTGGTTCGTCGACGACGTCTGTGTCGTCTCTGGGAGCGGGTCGTGTCCGTTCCCCACCGACGTGACGCCACCGTCGATCTCGAGTGTCTCCCTGGCGGGCGACGGGAGCGGGAACATGGACCTCTCCTTCGAGTCGGACGAACTCCTCGATACGATCACGGTGACGGTCGACGGCCCCAACGGCGCGACCTACACCTTCGACGAGTCCGACTTCTCGGCGTCGGGGACCGGACCGTTCACCTACGATCTGACGACGACGCAGGCGTTCGACGACGGCGACGGGACCTACACCGCGACGGTCGACGCGGCCGTCGACAGCAGCGGTAACAACGGCGGGGAGAACGGTGCTGGAAGCGGACTTTCGGACAGCTACACGTACTCGTCGGGCCCACCGACCACCCAGAACGGCATCAGATACGACGGGAACCTGGGTTCGACCGGCAGCAACAGCGCGGTTCAGTTCGATATCTCGAACGTCGACTCCTCGTTCGCACGTATCGAGGGCGTCCGTGTGAGTGTTCAAAACGGAGTCAGTGGGAGTATATTCAACGGTGGCTCCAACGAAATCGACATTTCCGGCGGTGACTCAGATGGTTTCCGCTATCAGGAGGATAAGAATCCCAGTTCGCGAGCGTTGGCGGCTGACGGGACCTCGATAGACTTCGACCAGAACGCGGTGCTCTCGACGTCCGGCGGCGGCACGAGCGCGACGGTCTTCGTTGGACAGTTCGGGTCCAGTCAAGGCAACACCTTCAACCAGTACGACTTCGGCACGCTGAGTAGGGTCTCCTCGTCGGACGACTGGGACGTCAGCATCACGCTGGAGTTCCAGAACCGAGGAGACGTGACGTTCTACTTCGATGAGAGCTAACGATGGAAGGACGCGAACTGTCGCCGGTTCCTCCCTCCGACTGGGGCCGTCCGGAACGCGTCGGGGCGAACCGCGCCCAGTCGGAAGTCACCGGCGTCGCCCTGCTGACGGGCGTCGTCGCTATCGTCGCGCTGGTCGTCGGCGGGTTCATCATCGCCGATTTCGGCGGTGGCGACGACGGCCCCACCACCGACCTGCTCGTCGACGCCGACGCGACCGATCTGACCTTCACGCACAACGGCGGCGACTCGGTCGCACTCGCAGACCTGCGCGTGACCGTCTATCGCGACAGCGGCCCCGTGCGGTTGACGCCCACCGCGACCGTCCGGAGCGGTGACGACACGCTCGATCCTGGGGAGCGGACCGCCGTCGCCCACGGCGTCAGCGGCCCCGCCGACGTCCGCGTCGTCGTCGCCCACGACCCGTCGAGCACCGTCCTCCTCGAAGACACCGTGGCCGTGCCGCGGTGACCGGCGCGCGAGGGTCACGATACAGTAGTCGTCTTCGACACCCGTCGAATCCATAGTCGACAGACACTTGTAGGCGCTCTCGCAATTCGATGGTATGACAGTCGGGATCGACGGTATCGAGATACGTACGGGGAAACTGAAACTCGACCTGCCGGGGACGTTCGCACCGGCGCAGGGCGAGGACCCCGAGAAGTACACGAAGGGGCTCGGACTCAACGCCTCGTCGTTTCCGGACACGTACGAGGACATCGTCACGATGGGGGCCAACGCGGCTCACGAACTGCTGGAGCGCAAGGGCCTCGAACCCGAGGATATCGGGCGGATCGACGTCGCCACGGAGTCTGCCTTCGACAACTCAAAGCCCGTCTCGACGTACATCGCGGGCTGTCTCGAACAGGTGTACGACGGCGACTTCCACCACGCCAACAAGGGCGAGCGCAAGTTCGCCTGCATCTCCGGGACCCAGAGCCTGGACGACGCGTACAACTGGATCCGGGCGGGGCGCAACCGCGGCCGCGCGGCGCTGGTGATCGCCACCGATACCGCACTCTATGCCCGCGACGACCCCGGTGAGGCGACCCAGGGCGCGGGCGCCGTCGCGATGCTCATCGACGAGGATCCGGACCTCGTGGAACTCTCCGCCGAGCAGGGGTACGGCAGCGCCGACGAGACGGACTTCCTGAAGCCCCAGCAGCAGTTCCCGAGCGTCGACGGCAAGCGCTCGATGCATGTGTACCTCGCGCGGATGCGCGAGGCCATCGAGGACTACGAGAGCGTCGTCGGGGCCATCCACCCCGACGACTACGTGCTCGGCCCGTTCCACACGCCGTTCCCGGGCATGGTCAGGCAGGCCGCGGCGCTCGCGTATCGGCACTTCAGTCGCGACACGGAGATCGAGGCGTCGCTGGCCGACGAGATCGGTCGCCAGCCCCGCCCCGAGGCCTTCGACAGCGAGGAGGCGTTCCTCGAAGCCGCGGGCGAGTACACGGACAAACTGACAGAGACCGACCGCTACATGGAGTGGTACGCCGAGACGGTCGAGCCGACGCTGGCCATCTCGCGCGAGGTCGGCAACTGGTACACCGGCTCGGTCCACATCGCCCGCGTCGCCGGGATGAAGACCGCGCTGGAGGACGGCCGAAATCTCACCGGCGAGCGGATACTCGTCGGCTCGTACGGGTCGGGCGCGCAGGCCGAGGTCCACGCCGAAACCATCCAGGCGGGCTGGGCCGAGGAGATCGGTGCGCTCGACGTCGACGAGCAACTCGACGCGCGCTACGAACTCTCTTTCGAGGAGTACGAGGACGTCCACGACGTCCACAACCACGACGAGGAGGCCGGCGTCGCCGACGTCGAGCAGTTCACCGCTCCTGACTCGGAGTTCGTCTTCGACGGGTGGGGGCGGATGGGCGAGCGGAAGTACACGTACGTGGAGTAAGGGCTGCGAGCGGAGCGAGCAGCCGGTTTTTGGTCCAGCTTTTTCGAGGCGCCCCCGTAGCGAGGCCGGTGGCCAAGCGAGGAAGGGCGACGAAAAAAAGGTGGTGGCCAGTTCGTCTTCGACGGGTGGGGGCGGATGGGCGAGCGGAAGTACACGTACGTGGAGTGACGGTTGCCGGCTGTTATCGACCGAGTGACAGCGCAGGTCGGCTTCGCATCAGTTTCCCACTCACGCTGGAGTATTCTGCAGTTTGACAGGACGTTTCCCGTACGTTGATGTGGGTCACCGCGTAACAGGAGAGCGTGAGCAACTGGCTGTTCCCGGACCAGGACGCGAGTGGGGCCGAGGCGGCGGGCGCGGCCGCGGACCCGGATCTGGACCCCGAGGAGGCGGACGTCGACCCCGACGCGGTGGACGTGGACCCGCTGGACGCGTCGGCGGTCGAACCGGGGACGAGCGTGCTCGTCGTCGGGCCACCGATGACCGGCAAGCGGCGACTTCTGTTCGACCTCGTCGGAGGGTCAGAGTCGCGGACGGCGGCGTTCGTCACGACGAAAAAGCCCGCCGACCGGATGCGCGCGTGGTTCGAGGCGACGCGGCCGGACGGAGAGGCGTGGGACCTCTCGTTTGTCGATTGCTCGGGCAGTCGTGGTGGTCTCGGGAGCGACGGCGCAGCCGTGGCCGACTTGCGGACGGTGTCCAGCCCCGGTGACCTGACCGGTATCGGGATCGAACTCACCGGTATCCTGCGCGGGTGGCATCACGACTCGGTGGCCGACCCGCGCGTGGGATTGCACTCGCTGTCGACGCTGCTGATGTACGCCGACGTCAAGCGGATCTACCAGTTCCTGCACGTCGTGACGACGCGGATAGCCACCGTCGACGGCGTCGGCGTGTTCACGATGGACGTGAGCCCGCGCGGCGACACCGCCGACGAGATTACCCACCTCTTCGACGCGCTCGTGCAGGTGCGGGACAGTGCCGACGGCCCGGAGTTTCGGGTCCGCGGCCGTGACTTCGGGCCGCGCAAGTGGACCGAGTTCTGAGGGGTGTCGGCTGAGTGAACTCGGTCGAGTGGGGCCAGAGACGAGCTTGACGGGCTGTCGGTTAGCGATCCGTACCGACAAGCATCCGCGCGCCGCAGGCGCGCGGTTCACCGCTCGCGCCGTGCGCGAGCGGCTTTTTGGTCCAGCTTTTTGGGCCGGGGGTGCCCGCAGGCGCGCAGAGCGCGCCGAGGACATCCCCGGTCGAAAAAGGTGATCTCAGAAGTACTCGTCGACGATGTCGTCGAGCGAGTCGGTCTCGCGGTCGAAAGTGAAGACGAGGCCGGACCACTCGCGGATAGGGAAGTGGGCGACGACGACGGCGTCGTACCAGCGAACGGTCGCGTCGAGGCGGCCGAAGTCGAAGAGGGCGCCCTCCTCGGCGGGGTCGCCGAGGCCTTTCATGACGAGCGTTTCGACGCGCGCCTCGAGTTCTTCGGGGCTGAACTGCGCTTCGATGTCGTCGCGGAGGTAGACGACCTCGTGGTCGTCGCCGCCGTAGCGGGCGACCAGTCGGAGCGAGCCCTCGTCGGCCTCGCGGACCTGTTCGACGACTTCGCCGACCTCGTCGCTCCCGTCGTCGATCTCCTCGTCGATGTCGTCGAGTTCCTCCGCCGGCGAGTCGGTCATGTCCGTGTCGTGGGCGGCGACCGGAATAAAGCCATCTCCCCGACTGACGCAGTTTGATACTGGGGCACCGTCTGACAGATCGGAAGTTCGCACCGTCACCGAAATTTGGCGCCGTGTGCCGCGACGCGAGCGGCCCCGCCGCGAGCACGACGTGGCGCGACGAAGCCGCGCGAGGGATGAGCGACGAGAGGAGCGAATCGGTTGAGAGGGGTCGTGGCTGTCTGCGGTGGTGGTGCGGAGTGGTGGCGGTGCGGGGCGGTGGCGGTGCGGAGTGGTGGCGGTGCGGGGCGGTGGCGGTGCGGAGTGGTGGCGGTGCAGTCCTGGTGGACTGAAAGGGCGAGGCGCGCTCGCGTCCAGTTCAGTCGCCTGAGCGCGGCCCTATTCTCGCGGGCGGTGCGGAGAGCGAGAATATCCCGCGCAGCGACCGCGAGCGGGGTGAGGGCTTTCAGCGCTCAGGCTCAGGTGCGGTGCTGTCCGCGGTCACTACGTTTCTTAGCGAGCGGGGTGAGGGCTTTCAGCGCTCAGGCTCAGGTGCGGTGCTGTCTGCGGTCACTACGTTTCTTAGCGAGCGGGGTGAGGGCTTTCAGCGCTCAGGACAGAGTACGGTCGCGGTTTCGTCTACTGTCTCTGCGTCTCCTGGCGAGTGGGCCGAGAGATTTCATTCCACAACGGTAGATGCGGTCACGGTGTCGACTACAGCAGCGCTCACTCCGAACGCGAGTAGAGGACGGCGACGACTACGAAGACGAGTATCGCACCGACACCGACGCCGATCCAGGCGCCGTAGGGGACGCCGAGCGCGAGAAAGCCCTCGCCGACGACCCGGCCGCCGAGCATCATCCCCGCGATGACGAGAAGGCCGAAAACGAAGCGAGTGAGCGGGTTCTGTTCGATAGTAGGACGGTCCATGTCAACACTGACGACCAGCCACGGCATAAGTCATCTGGACGTTCTGTCCGGATCCCGTCGTTCCGCGTCACGCCCAGGCGTCGCCGCTGGCCAGGTCAACGTCGGAGTCTCCCTTCTCGGAGGGACAGATATCCGCCAGCACGCAATCCTCACAGTCGGGATTCTGCGCCGAGCAGACGGCGCGGCCGTGGCTGATGAGCAGGTGGGTGAAATCGCGCCACTCCTCGTCGGGGACGACCGGCATCAGGTCCTCCTCGATGGCTTCGGGCCGTTCCTCCTCGGTGATGCCGAGTCGGCGAGAGAGCCGCTGGACGTGCGTGTCGACGACAATGCCCTCGACGACGTCGTGGCCGTGCTGGAGGACGACGTTCGCCGTCTTCCGCCCGACGCCCGGCAGGTCCGTCAGCGCCGACATGGTGTCCGGGACCTCGCCGTCGTGCTCGTCGACGAGAATCTCGCCGATGCCCTGCAGGTAGCCCGCCTTGTTGTTGTGGAAGGTGATCCCGTAGATGTCCTCGGCGAGTTCCGCCTCGGTCGCGGCGGCGTAGTCGGCGGCCGTCTCGTATTTCTCGAAGAGGTCTTCGGTGACCTCGTTGACCCGCTCGTCGGTACACTGCGCCGAGAGGACGACGGCCACGAGCAGTTCGAGCCGGGTGGCGTAGTTCAGCGAGATGGTCGCGTCCGGGTACTCCTCCCAGAGGCGCTCGACGACTTCGGCGGTCTGTTCCTCGCGCGTCGGCAGCGGCGTTCCCATACTGCATTTCGTGGGCCGAATCCCGCTTCAGTGGTTCGGTCTAGAGGTGTCGTTGGAGTCGGTGTCGTTTCTACCGCCACTGCGACCGCAAACGGCACCACATCCGCAACCGCCGTCGATCCTGAGCGTTGAAAGCCCTCGCCCCACTCGCGGTCGCTGCGCGGGATATTCTCGCTCTCCGCACCGCCCGCGAGAATAGGGCCGCGCTCAGGCGACTGAACTG
>Ga0207770_100623_pt1 | contig 13486 bp, 10 predicted proteins | sample A23E2SouthBayCA_FD_187729 | JGI IMG/M metagenome (GOLD analysis project Ga0207770, IMG submission 187729) | Aerobic enrichment media microbial communities from Eden Landing Ponds, California, USA - A23 E2 (SPAdes) | ecosystem: Environmental > Aquatic > Marine > Unclassified | place: Emeryville... | reverse complement strand
CCCCACCGACAGCCCCACCGGCCGAACGACTGGTCACACCCGTGACGGCATACCAGTCCAACAGTGACACAGCTATGTGGCGTCCCCAATCCACCCGTGAGCGATGACGATAGCGCCGTCGCCAAACCCGCCTCGCTCCTGACGAAGACACAGCGGTCCCGGATCTGTGCGGCGTTTGCCGAGCAGGACGAACACCAGCGTCGGCGAGACCAACAGCAGATCCGCGAACGAATACGGGCCGGTGTGACAGATTTTGACCTTCTCGCTGAATACCCCGACCAGCAGTTCGACCTCGCTTTCGATGATCTTGACGACGAGGAGATAATAGCCACGCTTGCAGACGTTTGGCTCGTTACTGAGCGGCTACGAGCACTCCGCGGTATCGAACGCAAAGCAGTCATCCAGTGTGCGAGCGAGCGTGCGAGCGCGTTGTCGTCAGAGTTAGAGGGAGAGAGTATCGACAATGTGGAACTCGTCCCGGCGGCAACATACCGTCAGCAGGGTCGTGCGGCCGCCGAAGCTGAACAGAGGAATCGCTGGGGCGAGCGCGTCGACAGCTTGTTGAAGACCGCTGCAGTCGCTGCGCTTCCATTACTGGTGGGCTGGTTTGCTGACACAGTGACCGAACAGAATCTGCTAGCGACTCGGGCGGAAGTCGGCATTGCGATGGCCATCTCCGCGCTGGTCGTCATCATAGTGGCCGCGAGCGTCTTCCTAATCAAGGGCGCACAAGCGCTGAAACACGATATCATTCCAGCCACTAGGCGGTTCCGTCAGGATCCGACCGCTATCGTCAGAAACATCGCAACGGCGCTCCGGCGGCCCGGCGCGAAACTTAGGGCAATCTGGGACGAGCTCTGAGCCTGCCGTAGCGTCTATGATTAGAGTGGGACCAGATTGAGGACTAACTCATGGACAGTGACCGTCCATGTCATCGCGTGAGTAATCGCTGTCACGGTCAGATTTTCGGTCCGTTCGTAGGCATAGCCCCACACCATCCCGGGGAGTGCGGTGGTCATTCCCCAGCGTAGCGCCCCGAGCGTACCCACATTCGGCGTGACTAGGCCAACTAAGACGTGCATGAGTCCAAACAGGAGTCCACCGATAACCACAATTCCAGCCAAATCGAAGCCTTTGCGGAGCGTTCCTTGGATGATGCCTCGGTAAACGAGTTCCTCTGCCGGAGCGGCGAAGACGAACATTCCGACGAATGCGGCTGGCCAGAGCAGCGGCTCGGCCGCAAGGTCGAGATGTCCAGTTTCGGCCACTGGGTCAGGGTGTGGCAACCCGAGAGCCGCCAGCACTGGGGAGAGGACGACTCCCTGTGCGGCGAACACAAGTGGGATGAAGATGATCCAGGCGGCGTCTTCCAGCGTGGGAAGACGAAGCTTGCAGTAGTGGTCAATATCACTACGCCAGGCGAGAAACGCAGCAGCGAAGACTGCGAAGCCGACCTGGATAGAGCGAAGTCGGAGGGCCGAAACGGCAGGGACCGTCAGGACGCCAGCAAGGCGGAGCACGGTACCGGCGACCACGATGCCAACAACACCAGTCACGCACGCAGTGACAGCAATTCCGAGGGCTGCCACGCCGGCACGGAGCCGTGTGGAGATCGGCGGGCTCCAATCAGCGCCCCAGTCGGTCAAGACGCTCATGAGGCACCGCTGAGTGTCAACCGGTTGCAACAGTGATCGGAGACAGTGCTGCGTAGCCTGGACTGGGAGCGGAGTCGTAATGGGGTCGTCGACATCGCAGGTCAATCCGATGAGTAGAGGATATATAATGCCAGTCGGCCGTTTACAGGCATTATACGGCCATACACCCGATTCTATCCGTTTATGTTGACGGCGGTGTACGGGCGTACACCCGGGATGATCCATTTTTTCAGGTCGACTTCACGAATAGTGTGCAGCAGCTTTTCGCTGCTCAATCTCTGAGCGAAATCAATACGCTCGTTTTCAATCACCCCGCCGAAATCACTGACTGAGCTTCTCTACCCTACGCCGCCGCTCGCACTCTGCACGCGCCAGTGCCCACTCGTACGCACTCCCGAGCGTCCGCCCACCACGCCAGAACCCGTTCGGTCGCTGCGACGGGTGCCGCCGGCCGCCGATCCCGAACCGTGACCGCGTAGCCTCGCTCAACGACTGCCTGCTCGCACGTTGTCGGTGATCGCCCGGGTGGCACACCCGACCATACCCGGCACCCCCGGCTGAATTGAGGCTGTCCGAGGCCGGTAAGCACCAGCAGCGCGAAAAGCTAGTTCTGACGGTTGAAGCCGACGCAGTCAGCCGATTCACCAAACCACAAAAAACTTGTATTCACATCATAATTTTAGGCTGGACTAAAACTTCGCTGCATTTTTATATTTTAAGGCTGGCCTAAAAGTGTGCGCAGAGCTAATAATAACCTCCATACCGAACAGGAAGCAAATAAATGCGCGAATCAAGGGCTAATGTCCCAATATTCAACGGTTACTCTGCTGGGTACGACAGTACTCAAAAGGCTAAACGATACAGAGATACTGCCCTCTGATACCTGTGTACACTCTCCCACTGCTAAGTACACTCGAAACGACACATGATGGGGGAGCGTACTTATAGTCAGATCATAGCTGTTGTTTTTACGATCCTCCTGATCACCAGTGCTTCCGCCCCAGGTGCTGCAGCACTGGCGGTTCCTGAATCCGAGGAGCCAAGTCAGACCACTTCCACTGTACAGACTCTTTCTACAGGTAGCAACTCTTCAGAGACAGAACAGTCTGGCAATACCTCTGCCCCGCCAGCAGAGAGGACCAACACTCCACCTGACGATAGGACGACCTCTCCTTCGGAGAACACAACGGAATCACCGGAAAACGAGACAACGCCGCCTTCAGATAACACAACAGAATCACCGGAAAACGAGACAACACCGCCCTCGGACAATACAACAGAACCACCAGAAAACGAGACAACACCGCCTTCAAATAATACAACAGAACCACCAGAAAACGAGACAACGCCGCCCTCGGACAATACAACAGAATCACCAGAAAACGAGACAACACCGCCCTCGGACAATACAACAGAATCACCGGAAAACGAGACAACAGTCAGTCGAGTTACCGAGCGTAACAGGGAACGCAACTCCAGCAACAACTCATCGACCGCTGAGGTAATCGTTCGGGTTGAGGAGTTCGAAATCCCCGAAGCTGGCACGCTCTCAAAAGAGGCAGTTGTCGACGAACTTCGCACCCACGCTAACAAGACCCAGCAGCCAGTTCTCGACTACGCTGCATCGACGGACGGCGTCACAGTCGTCAATAGATTTTGGATCACTAATGCGGTGCTCATGCGGGTCAACACCTCGAAAGCTAACGCTAGCGCGCTTGTCAGGCAACCTGGCGTCACTGATGTTCACAAGAATTACGAAGTCCGTGCACTCTCCACAACAAACGCACAGTCAAATAGCACCGCACAACAGCCAACCGCTGCGGGCTCAGCGTCGGGTGACGTGACATACGGGCTGGACCAGCTCAATGTCCCCGAGGTCTGGGCCCAGCACGGAACAAGAGGTGCTGGGGCGAAGGTCGCTGTACTTGACACCGGCGCCGACATCGATCATCCTGACCTGAGTCTTCGTACTGAGAACCAAAATGACGCCACGTATCCCGGTGGCTGGGCCGAATTCGACACAAACGGTGACCGCGTAATAAACTCAACCCCGCATGCAACCAGCGACCACGGAACTCACGTTACTGGTACCGTTGGCGGTGGTGACGCTAGTGGCACTGCCGTCGGCGTCGCGCCCGATGCGGCCATGATGCATGGACTCGTCCTCCCTGAGGGCACGGGGTCGTTCGCACAAATCATTGCTGGAATGCAGTGGGCTGTTGAGGAAGATGCCGATGTCATCAGTATGAGTCTTGGTGCTGACGGCTTCTACAGCACACTCATTCCGCCAATTCGGAACGCTGAGGATGCTGGCACTACCGTTGTTGTAGCAGCTGGCAATCATGGCCCCGAAACGGCACCGTCTCCTGGAAACATTTACGATGCAACTACCGTTGGGGCCTCGGGCCCAGATCGAGACATCGCACCGTTCTCCGGAGGTGACGTGGTCCGGACCCAGCGTGATTGGGGTGACGCTGCGCCTGGTGATTGGCCCGCAAGCTTTGTCACGCCAGACATCGCGGCGCCAGGTGTCGGAACCTATAGCACGCTCCCTGGCGGTGAGTACGGCGAGAAATCCGGAACTTCAATGGCAACGCCACACATCTCTGGCGTCGTTGCACTCATGGTGTCCGCCTCTGGCGGCGATCTCTCACCGGAGGAAATCGATACAGCCCTACGGAAATCCGCGACAAAACCAACGAATGCGCCCGATGATAAGGACATCCGCTATGGCCACGGCATTGTTGATGCTTTAGATGCGACAACTGCTGTCGCCGCCGAGCAAGGCATCACAGGTACTGTCACAGACACGAGTGGAGCCCCAATTGCTGATGCCACAGTCACCTTGGATAACGGTGCCGAGACACGGACAGATACTAACGGGAGCTACCTTGTCCGGACCCTCCCGGGTACGTTCAACATCACTTCCTCTGAGTTTGGCTACGAGCCAGCGACAAGTGAGGTCACTGTCGACAGTGGGATGATGGCAACCGATAATGTAGAGTTATCGCCGTCTCTAGACGCACGCGTTACAACGAACCAGACCGGTCAAATTAAATCCGGTAACGTTGCGACGGTCTCCTATGAGACGGCTCACGCAGAGACGCTTACTATCACGCGAACCGGAACCGCGACTGAGAATGCGACGCTATACGTTGACGGTCAGCAGCGCGCGTTTGGCGAGGATATCGCGCTGAACGATTCCGACGCTACGGCCGTTCAAGTTCGCGTTGAGACGGCAGCAAACGCAGACGGACAGATCGTACTCTCGCACACGCTTTCCGGCCTTGGAGACACAACGACACTGACCACCGGCCCAACGAATGTTGTACCTGATCCGGTGTACGTTGGTGTTGTAGACAGCACTGGCTCGGAGTACGCTAACCAAGTTCAAGCAGCGGTTGACACAAACGTCCCCGACGAGTACTTCGTATCTGTTATCACACCCGAGGAGGCGATGGCAGAGGCAGACAATTACGATGTCCTTGTTGTCAATCAGATCGGATCTGGTACCGATGTCGAAGCGTTTGCCACGGCAACTGATCCTCCTGACACCGGCGTTGTGTACCTTGACCAGTGGGGTGCCGCAAGCAATGGAATCACAGCGCTCTCGGACGCGACACAGAATCCGGTTGTTACTGGACAGTCGACACAGAATGACCGGCCAGTATTTGAAGTGGTGACAGGCCACCCACTATTTGATGGCGTGGCTACTGCTGGTGAGCGCGTTCAGATTCATAACCAATCTCGAGGCGATATCGCGTGGTTCGACCGCTATCAGGGGACGACACTTGCAACGGTAGGTGATGGTAGCGACACATCTGGCACCGGTATCGCTATCGATGAGTCGACACAGTCTGTGTTGCTCTCGTCGCTTGGCCGTACGTCTACGGTTCGGAATACACACCTGACCAATGATGCGAACGAAATTCTGGGGAATGCTGTCGTGTATGCCAACAGCAAGCCACCAGCTTGGTTTGCTTCTACACAGCCAACACACGTCTCACCAGGTAGCTCATTCAGCGTTGAGGTCGCCGCCGATGATCTTGACCGCTTGAATGTCACACTAACGGAATCAACGACGCTGGAAAAATCAGACCTCTCACTATATGTCAATGGAACCGAGCGCTCGTTTGGCGAATGGCATAACGTACCAAACGAGACTGAAACAGTAGCTATCAGAGTTAATACATCGAAGAACATCGTCGGCAGCGTCGGACTTTCCATTACCGCTGACGGTCATAGCGAGACTGTCGAACTACTCAGCGGACAGACTGCGGCATATGAGAAGCCACTCGTTGTCCCTGAAGATGTGGACACGATTCAAGCAGCAATTGACTTGGCCCCACCGGGGACAACCGTCGAAATTGCACCAGGGACGTATACGAAGCCGGTTGAGATTACGACACCTGGCATGACCTTAACGGCTCACGATTCGGCGGCCCGACCGACTATTGAGGCGAACATCGCTGGGTTCTACGATCCAGTTGTCCACGTTGACGCGCCGAATGTCACTGTCGAACAACTCGATGTCAATGCCAAAGGGTTTGCTCCTGATGGTATCGCTGTTGAGCGAATGAATGCAACAATTCAAAATGTCTCGGTTAACGGTGCTGCCCACGGTGTGCTTATCGGTGGTGCCGGATCGACCGCGCATAACGGGATTGTCCGTGACGTGAACATCACAAACGGGGCAAGTCTGCTCGCTATCGGTATCACTGTCGGTGAGGCAGACAATGCACACGTATCTAACGCAACTATCTCGGGACAAGATTCCGGGGTGGATGTTTACACTTCCAGCGATACGGTCATCAAACACAACGAAATCACCGATAGCGGGGCTGGTCTCACGACATTTGAGACAGACAACGTCCAATTCCGTAACAACGAGATTCACGACATGGATGAGTCGGCATCAAACACTGTTGGCATCCAGTTGGAGGCGTTCGTAACAAATGCAACGGTAGTGAATAACGACATCTGGAACCTCTCTGAAGGTGTTTACATCGAGGGAACGAACACTGGAGGTGAGATTGCTGGTAACGATATCGATGCAGAATACGGTGTCTGGGTTGACCGTGCAGACGTTCCAGCGGTTGAAATCCATCACAACGATCTCTCAGAGTCCAACACTTCGCTCGGAACCGGACTTAACACGACACTCCGAGCAACAATGAACTACCACGGAGAACGAGCGGGCAACGAGTCCTTCGTCACCGGGGATGTGGTCTACGAGCCGTTCCTCACGGCTCCACCGGAAGCGGTTAATACGACAGAGACGCGGCGCTTTGGGATTGATCTCACGCTGGCGGGAGGCGAGGTATACAGCGTGAGTGTGCCGGGGCCGACTGAGCAAACCGTTTCTGATCTCTTTGGTGATGGATTTGAGGGTGCAGTCTACGGCTTCGACGCGAACTCACAGACTTGGAAAATGTTATCTGGAGATGACCGGGTTGCTCCGCTGCAGGGTCTTGCAGTGGTCGCAGAGAGTGACGGCCGGATGACGATCACTCACCACGTTGGAACGAACTCGCCGAATGCACCGGCTCAGGCTGCCCTTGTTGAAGGCTGGAACTTCGTCGGTTCACCGATGTACAATCGGATTGACTTGGCTTTTGACGCCGGTACAATTAAACCAGACCTGGCAACTGCACCGATGTCGGCTCCGAACAGCCAGCCGGGGCAAGCAACCAGCTTTGAGGGGACGTACCGATTCCAAAGCAGCTCAAGTGGGACTGTGCCCGATGCAAGTCCATATCAGGGTTACTTCGTGTTCGTGGAGAATGAGAGCACACTTCCATCATATGTTAGTCCAAATCCGTCGACGACAGAACTGTACGAAGGTGTTGGGCTGTACCCGGTAAACAACACTGCGTCTAATAGCACCAGTAGGGAGGCGCTGCGTCTAAATGGCTCTGCATCAGTCTCGAACGTGTTAGCGAACGCTGACTCCATGGACAATGCGACGCTACAAACAACGCTATCGCAAGCTATCTACCGAAAGTTGACAGTAGCGGTGGTAGCGCAAAATGGTACCGCGTCTATGGCAAACATCCAAGCGGCGGCAGCTAATATCGTTGCTGACACAGCGCCATCCCACCGAAATCTGACTTCGAGTGCGGCTGACGATGCAGTTGAGCGCATACGAAGGGATGGGGTCAACACTCATACTGCTGAGGCAAACAAAACTGACCAAGTTTCAACCCCACGCTCAGTAACAACTGTGCCAGCGTCCTAACGCACCCATCTTAAATTTACAACTATGATACGACACACTCGATTTGTTGCAGCCCTGTTCACGATAGGACTAGTCGTGTGCAGCGGTGGTACCGCGTTCGTGACGCTGGCCGCAGGTGCAAGCCCCCCACCGACGCCTGCTGCGTACTACGGCAACGTGACGATCGATGATGAGCCAGCTCCCGCAGGCACTGAAATCACGGCAAAGATCAATGGCGAGCTTCGGGGTAATCTCACCACGGAGTCTACAGGAACATTCGGCGGCAGCAGTGTGGCTGCGGAGAAGCTCGTAATTAATGGCACTCGTGACGATGCTGGTGCGACCGTCACGTTCTACGTGAACGATGTGAAGCTCAATCAAACCGTAGAGTGGTCCAGCGGGAACGTAACCAATATAGACCTCAATGCGCCGGCGCGCGCTGGCTCTGACAATGGAACAACTGACCCAGGCCCTCCTGATGAGGGAGACAGTGGAAATAACGGCAGCGGTGGTAGTGATAGTCCTCCCACTAATGACGGCGGGAATGGAGATACCGGTGAGGATGACGACGGCGATGGTAATGACAGCCCGCCCACTGACGGCGGTGGGGATGGAGATACTGGTGAAGATGGGGACAACGGTGGTGGTGGTATTGCACCCACTGACGACGGCAGGGATGGAGATACTGACAGGAGTGAAGACAACGATGGAAGCGGTGACAGTGATCAGGAGGTTGGAAACCGAAATGTGACGACTGAAACTACAGTGACAGCCACCCCGACGACTACGATTGACGATACAACAGCAACCACGGCTACGCCCACAGCACCTGCAAGAGGCAATTCGACAACAACCGGGGTAACTGGGGCAACTTCGGCATCGACTGATGATGGTGATAGTGTACCTGAGTCGTCGGACGGAAGTGGCCCCGGCTTTGGGCTAGTGGCGGCAGTGATTGCTGTGGGGTTTGCTGTGCTATTGTCTCGGAACAGCGGCTGATCTGATTCCGGGACGGTTCATTCAGGTCCTACGTAGTTCGCCTGTGTCTCGGTAATTATGTTCGGTTGAAACGAAAGATTATATTAACTACCCGTTGCTTGTTTTAGGTATGCCTAACTTAGGCCAACCTAAAAGCTCGGATTGTTCCGATATGACTGTCCTCAAGAGCCGTCGCCAGTTCTTGGCTAAGACGGGTTCGGCGGTTGGTGCAAGTGCACTTACCGGCCTCTCCGGTTGTACCTCAGTACTCGGCGGGAACTCCATGGATACGCTCAGCGTTGCGTTCAAGCCGCCGTTCCCGTTCCTCCAGTACCACGTTATGAATCAAGAAGGGTATTTTGAGGAGCTAGCCCCTACTATCGAAGCGACAAACTTCGCCAACGAAGGCCTCACCATTGTTTCAGCGTACTCTGACGGCGATGTCGACTTGGCCTTCATGGGCATTACCCCTGCGATCAAAATGAAGAGTAAGGGTGTCCCGGGAAAAGTCACAGCCGCTAACCACAAAAATGGGTTTGTCGTATTCGCTCACAAAGACTTTGCTGCGCTCTGGGATGAACACGGTGCCGACGCTTTCCAAAAATTCCGTGAGGAGAAAGGACGAAAATTCAAGTTTAGCACCTTCCCAAAGGGTAGTGTCGCGTTTATTCTCCTCCAGTACTGGCTTCGGGAGGAACTCGGCGTTTCCCCAGATCTTGTCGATGTCGAACCAATGGCTGGTGGCAGCCCCGTCAAGCGATCGCTGCTCTCTGGCAACGTTGATGGCACTGTCATCATGGAGCCCATTCCAACGGCTCTCGAGGCGAGGGGCGCGCCCTTTGAGCGTATCACCTGGGCGGGTTCGTTCATGTCCGGTCAGCCAGGCGGCATCATGTTTATGCACGACCGCCTCTGGAACGAGAACCCGGACCTCGCGGAGTCCGTCGTCGCCCAGCACACACGCGCCACCGAGACTATCCAGAAACAACCAGCGGTCGCGGCGGAGGCCGTGAGTAAGGCAAAGGGCGACAAGCTCCCGACAGAGATTGCCCGAAAAGCCCTCAACTCGAAGGCATCGAACTATATTAGTGACCCTGCAGGTATCACGGAGAGTACGCAGCTGTTTGTCAAGCAGATGGAAGAACTTGGCCAGATAGATAGTGGGGTGTCTACCGACACAATCTTCGAACAGTCGCTCTACGACACTATCGCCGAATAGGATGGCCACTGAATTCGACCCTGTAACGGGTTCGTCTCGTAGCCATTCTGAGCCGACAACTACGGGCGCACTTGGCCGACGGTGGAACCTCACGCGGGTATGGCGTGGCTTTGCGGGAACCGCCGGGTTTCTTGGAGTCTGGTGGCTGGTTGGTCGTGAAGTACCATCGTACCTGTTGCCGACACCTGACGAAGTGATAGGGGCGCTGTGGACGGAAGTGATGAGTGGTCAATTGTTTATTCACCTCGGCGAGAGTCTGCTACATTACGTTCCCGGTGTCACTATCGGCGTCGTGGCTGGCGGTCTGCTTGGCGTCGGTATGGGCTGGAGTCAGTTCATTGATGACGTCCTCACTCCCGTCGTTCGGGTGCTTCGCCCGATTCCGCCACTGGCGTGGATCGTGTTCGCCATCATCTGGCTTGGTCTCGGTCACACTGGTGCGGCGTTTATCGTGTTTATTGGTGCGTTCTGGATCACGTTCTACAACGCCTACGAGGGTGTTGAAAACGCTTCTCGTGATCTGATGGAAGTCGCTGCGACACTCGGTATCGACAGCGACCGGCGGCTACTGCGGCGGGTGGTCATCCCAGATGCATTACCGGCGATTCTGACTGGTGTCCGTACAAGCATCGGTCAATGCTGGATGATGGTAATTGCGGCCGAACTGTTCGGCGCGCCTGGTGTCGGCTACGAGATTATCACAAGCGCAAACAACCTTGCGATGGCGCGAAGCATCGCGTATATGTTGACGATTAGCGCAGTGTTTCTACTCAGCGACTGGGCCGTAAGGCGAGTCCGCGTCCACCTCCTTGACTGGCAACCATGAGGGACGATACAGGCGCCGAAATCTCTGTTTCCGGGGTTTCCAAGCGGTACGACGGCGAGAGCGGGACCACCATAGCACTCCGTGACGTATCTCTGACCATCTCGCCCGGCGAGTTTGTCACCGTGCTTGGACCCTCTGGCTGCGGAAAGACGACGCTACTCAGACTCGTGAGTGGGCTGGAATCACCGACAAGCGGTGACATCACAGTTGCGGGGGACCCAGTGGAAGGCCCTGACCCGAGCCGGGGGACGGTTTTCCAGGCATACCACCTGTTTCCGTGGCTGAGCGTCCAGGAGAACATCGGCTTTGGACTGGTAGAGTTGGGAATGCCCGATGCTGAGCGGCGGGACCGAGTCCAAGAGATGCTTAATCTCGTCGGGTTGTCTGAATTTGCCACGGCCTATCCGAAGGAACTCTCTGGTGGTATGAAACAGCGGGTTGGCCTTGCGCGCGCATTAGCCGTGGACCCGGATATTCTCTTGCTGGATGAACCGTTCGGAAGCGTAGATATGCAGACGCGCCGACGGTTGCAACGCGAACTACTCGACATCTGGCGTGACACAAATAAGACGGTGTTATTCGTGACTCATGACATTGAGGAAGCCGTTGCGCTCTCGGATCGCATCGTTGTCCTCTCTGGAACACCGGGCAGTGTTCGGGATACAACTGTTGTCGAGCAATCTCGCCCCCGGGACCGGAGTGAACAGTGGTTCGTCGACCGGGTCGAGGGCTTATTCCACCGGATCGAACAGAATGGGCTGTAATGAATGGATCACTTGCCAGTCCAGTCTTTGCTATTGTGCTGGCTCGATTAGTCAATCCGGAACTCAATGCATTTTGTCACTTGTTCCGGTTTTAGCTCATTCTGTTACATATTGACCACGCCAGACAGTCAGCGCCGTAAAAAGATGTAAGGCTGTATGATTGTCGAGTATTACGTCTCCCTGAAATGGTTCCATTCCGGTCCTCCTCGGGATTGGCTTCAAACCCAGCGTAAAATAGTGTTCGCCAGTCCGTTGATCAGTGATCGCCCGGGTGGCCAACCCGTCCATACCCAGTACCCCTCCCTGAATAGAGGCTGTCCGAGGCCGGTAAGCACCGGCGGCGCGAACATTGAGACACCACTGTACATTCGAGTCAGAGTGAACGCCAGTATGCCGTTTCCATTTCTAAGTTATAGTGAAATATATACACTAATACAATAAAGAAATAACCCACTATCAGATGAAATTATAACTATCCCACTTTTTCGACTCCTGCAACTGTACCTCAAGCGTCGCAGTCCCTTGATCGTGGTTGAGGAACATTCCAAGGGCGTCCCAGCCGCCCTAGTCACAGCCTATCATACCGTCCAGTGAATCCAATACATCTAGCCCGGCACAATCACGCGGTATGTACAATATCTACGTCAGCAAGCTCCAGAAGAGGCTCCGTGTCGAAATCATTCTTGTTGTGGGTGATGAAGGTACCACCCTCGGTGTGTGCAGTTGCGAGGTTCAAGAGGTCGACAGGGTCAAGAGAGACATCTTGCGACTGTAGGCGTTCTTCGAGATAGGCGGCTTCAAGCGCAGTGTTCCCGGTGAAGTCGATGATGCGGTCCAACGTCGACGTGAGGCGCGTTCGTGCGCGTTCCATCTCCGACCGACTGCTACAGGAGCGGTAGAACTCGAAGGCGACAAGCGACGGGATTGTCCACTCTTCACTACGATACTGCTGTAGGTGGCTGACAACCTCGGGGTCAGGGTTCACACCGCCGAGCTTCACCAATATGTCGTTGTCCAGAACGATCATTCGTCACTGCGACGGTCCAGCGATTCGTTCAGTTCCTCGTGGGTCTCACGCATATCGTCTGCAAGACTCCCATCATCGAACTCACTGAGGAACCCTGCCATCTCCTCTACGTCTTTCTCGCTTCGGCTAAGGCGGTCCAACAGGTCGTTGAAGCTTTCGTCGTCCCGCTTCAGGTCACGCAGTCGTTCTTTCACTTCGTCGGTGACTCGAATAGTACTCATGTGTATACGTTGTGTACAAAATGTTGGTATCTCTTTCGGTGACTGAGAGAAGTAGTCCGTTGTGTGGTGAGATGCCGGCGGTATCGTACCCACCACCTCCGCGCTCTCGTCACCCCCTTCGAGGAAGTCGACCAACCACGCCACGCCAGAACCCGTTTGGTCGCTGCGACAGGTGCCGCCAGCCTCCGATCCCATGCCATGACCGCGTGGCTTCGCTCGACGAGCACTTGCCCGCACGCCGTCGGTGAGCGCCCGGGTGTCCCACCCGCCCATGGCCAGTACCCCCGGCTGAATGGGGGCTGTCCGAGGTCGGTAAGCACCAGCAGCGCTTAATTAGAAATTGAGAGGGACTACATCTAACCGTTTCAACGAACGGGCGCTTCGGTCGTACTCTGGCAGTCTGACGACGCGGACTCGCCCGTATTTTGTGAGCCTCCACCGGGCGAGAGGCGTTCCAGAGAGAACGTCTTGACCACCAGCTATGTCAGAGGAACACGCGATCCAGACCAAGTTAGAGGGATACGTCGTCATGACTCAGAACGGGCCAGACAGCCTCGGCTTTGGCACGTACACACGCAA
>Ga0207770_100622_pt1 | contig 13500 bp, 17 predicted proteins | sample A23E2SouthBayCA_FD_187729 | JGI IMG/M metagenome (GOLD analysis project Ga0207770, IMG submission 187729) | Aerobic enrichment media microbial communities from Eden Landing Ponds, California, USA - A23 E2 (SPAdes) | ecosystem: Environmental > Aquatic > Marine > Unclassified | place: Emeryville... | reverse complement strand
GAGTCGGTCGGCCTCGAACTCGAGTTTGAAGTCGCCGTCCTCCGTCTCGCCCTCGTACTCGATGCCGAGGCCGAAGAGGTCCTGGCGGAGTTCGTCGTCGTCCTTGTTCCGGTGACCGGTGAGCCGGCGGAGTTCGTCGGGGTCGACGTCGACGACGGGCATCAGTACACCACCTCCGCGTCCCGCAGGAACTCAACGTCACACAGCGTCCCGTGGACGTCCCTGATGTCCTCGAAGCCGGTCATCAACATCAGCAGTCGCTCGAGGGCGAGCCCCCACGCCATCACGTCGGCGTCGACGTCCAGCGGCTCCAGCATCTCCGGCCGGAAGATGCCGGAGTTCCCGATTTCGATGAGTTCGCCCGTCTCGGGGTGGCGGCCGAACAGCTCGAAGCTCGGCTCCGTGTAGGGGTTGTACGTCGGTTTGAACTGGAGGTCGTGGATACCGAACTGGCTGTAGAACTCACGGAAGGTCCCCATGAGGTCCCGGACCGAGAGGTCGTCGGCGATCACCAGGCCCTCAATCTGGAAGAACTCCAGGAGGTGGGTAGCGTCGAGGGTGTCGTTCCGGTAGGCCTTCTCGACGCTGAAGTACCGGGCGGGCGGCTCGACGTCCGCGTCGGCGACGCCGGCGAGGTAGCGGGCGCTGAGGCTCGTCGTGTGCCCGCGGAGCGCGAGCGCACGCGCGAAGTCCTCGTCCCACGGCGAGTGGTAGCCGTCGCCGTCGTCGCCGACGCCGTCGCGGTGCGCGCGTTCGACGCGCTCGACGAGGTCGGCGGGCAGCGAGTCGATTCGCTCGGGGTTCGAGAGCGCGAACCGGTCCCAGTGGTTCCGGGCCGGGTGGTCCTGTGGCATGAACAGGCAATCGTTGATGTAGAAGTCGGCGTCGACGTGCGGGCCCTCCATCTCCCGGAAGCCCATGCCGACGAGGACGTCTTTGACCCGTTCGGCGGCCTGCCGGAGGACGTGGGTCTTGCCGGGCGTGTAGTCGGCGGCGTCGGCTTCGACGTTGTAGTCCGCGAACTCGACGTCCGCCCACTCGCCGGAGGCGAGCATCTCGGGGGTGAGTTCGCCGACTTCCTCGGCGGCCTCGACGCCGGCCATCAGTTCGGTGACGCCGGCGTCGGTGAGCGTCACCGACCGGACGGTGCGCTCGCGGACGTCCACGAGGTCGCGGCTCGCGAGCTGGTCGCGCACGTCGCCGTCGTCCACGCTCTCGCCGTCAGCGAGCGCGGCGAGCGCGTGGGCCTCGGGGTCGCTGTCGGGGTCGGCGTCGGGGTCGGCGGAGAGTTCGCCCGAGTCGATGCTGCCGTAGCCCTTCCGGGCGTAGTTCGACAGCGCGATGTCCACCTGCGGGCCCTCCAGGCCGGAGGCGCCGATGACTCGCCCCATCTGGACCGGGGACTCGTCGGCGCCCGCGTCCAGGGCGGCCCGGTAGAGCCGGACCTCGGGTAGGTCCGTGTCGGCGTACTCGCGGCCTTCGTCGGTCAGTTCCACGTCGTCGACGTGCTCCTCGCTGACGGCGACCAGGCCGGCGTCCTCGAGTTCGAACGCCGCTCCGGCGACCGTCTCCGGCGGGTAGTCGGTCTCCGCCGCGAGGGTCTCGATTCGTCTGGGGTCGTCGGCGCTCGCCGCCTCGAGCACCGCAACCTGCTGTGCTGGCAGTTTCATTGTGCGTAGGCGCGTGTGGCAGTCAGTTATCGGTTCCGAACCGCGGCCCGACCGCGTGGTTTCGGCCGCCCCGGCGCGCTGGCGCCCGGACGGCGTCCGCCACGCGTCAGGCGAAGAAGAATCCGAACCCGGGACCCGCAACTGGCTCGCACCTCGTGCATCCGGCGGTGGGTTCGGACGCCATGTGGGAAGCGTGGACGCCTCCCGGCAAAAGCGTTCCGTCGGTGCTGGCTACTCCGCGGGGTCGCCGACGTCGGCGAGGCCGAGTTCGCGTTCGGCCGCCGCCGCGACTTCGGGGACGTGTTCTTCGGGCGCGTAGACGCCGAAGCGCCACTGGACGCGCTGGGAGGCGAGCATGCCTTCGACGAGCGGGCTCTGTTCGTCGAGCCGGCGGGTGTCGCCGTTGACCGCGACGCGAACGGAGGACTCCGGCATGGACGGTTCGCCGGGCGTGTCGACGACGACGGCGCGTTCCGGCACGCCGGCGGTGTCGGCGACGGCGACCTCGAATTCGCGGGCGGTCTCGTAGTCGGCGGTGGCGACGTCGTCGGGGACGGCGTCGCGTTCCGCCCAGACGGCGCGCTTGTAGAGGTCGCGGTCGCGGACGCGGCGGGCGGCGTCCCGGGTCGCCTCGCAGTTCCGGAGGGCGGCGAGCAGTTCGGCGTCCGTCATGCGGGCGAACGTCTCGATGGCGAGGTCGGTGGCGTCGAGCAGTCGGGCGCCCGCACGGTCGAGCATCGCGCCCGCGATGCGGGAGACGTGGTGGCGGTAGACGGCCGAGTTCATGAGCGCGCGGCCGACGAGTACGCTCTCGGCCGTGGCGACGTTGCCTTCGGCGAGCACCAGCTCGCCGTCGCGGAAGGTGAGCGCGCGCAGCAGGCGGCCGTGGTCGATGGTGCCGTAGGGGACGCCGGTGTGGTGGGCGTCCCGCACGAGGTAGTCCATGCGGTCGACGTCCAGTTCCCCCGCGACGAGCTGGCCGAGTCTGCCGTCGCCGGCGACCAGGTCGGCGACGCGCCCGGGGTCGAGGCCGTGTTCGCTGAGGACGGCGCCGACAGCGCCACTGGAGAGGAGGTGGTGGACGTCGTCGTGGTGGCGGCCGAGCCGGCGCTGGATGATGCCTTCCGTCTGGTGGCCGTAGGGGCCGTGGCCGACGTCGTGGAGGAGCGCCGCGGCGCGGACGGTGTCGGCGCGCGCGCCGGTGACGTCGAGGTGGTCGAGCGCGCGGTCGGCGAGGTGGGCGACGCCCAGGGAGTGCTCGAAGCGCGTGTGGTTCGCGGAGGGGTAGACGAGTCGGACGGTGGAGAGCTGCTTGATGTGGCGGAGTCGCTGGACGGGCTGGGTGTCGAGCAGCGCCTCCGTGACGCCGTCGACCTCGATGTAGTCGTGGACGCTGTCCTTGATTGCGCGCATTCGTCGGACCTCTGGACGGGCGCCGACAAAGGTGGTTCGACACCACCCGGCGCCGAGTGGAGGAGTCGGTGCTGGTGGCCGGCGATCCCAGTGGTTCGAGTGCGGCGGCGTCGGAGGCGATGGCGGCTGGTAGAGCCGCCACCGAGCCACCTCGGTAGGGTCGCCCTACTGCGGGGTCTGCGAGTCGCTCGGGCGCCGGTTCCGGCGCGGTTCGTCGTGGTGAGACGCGTAGGTCCCGGTGGCGGTTCCGTCGCCGAAGCGCGCTGCGGGCCACGCTCGGACCGCTCGGGCCTGTCGGAGCCGCGAAACTTTCTTCGTGGGGTGTGTGTAACACCTACACACGACGACGGGACGGTCCGCGACGACTTGCTCCCCGACCCACCATGACCGACGACAACCACCGCAGCCACAGTCGCAGTGGCCGAGACGGCACCCGCTCCCAGTTCACCATCTCGGAGTACGACCGAGCGAGCATCGGCGTCGTCGAGGCGGTGGCGGCCGCCACGGACCGCGACGCCGGTTCGCTCCCGCCGCTCGGTCGTGTCATCGACCCGGACGCCCTCGACGACTTCCTCGGCCGCGGTGGGGACGTCGAGGTGTCCTTCGAGTACGCGGGCACCGAGGTGACCGTCCAGGGGGACGGCACCGTCTTCGTCACCGGCGAGTGAGCGGCCGGCCGAAACCCGCTTGACTGTCCAGTAACTACGGCGTACTCATGAGTCGCCCGCGTATCGCACTCCTTACCGCCGCACACGAACCCGCGGAGACGACGCGGAACTTCCGCCGCGAACTCGACGCCGACCTCGCCGAGTTCCACGCGAAGGCCGGGGAACTCCCGACCCACCACGAGTTCGACGGCGTCGTCGTCACGGGGTCGAAGTCGTCGGTGTACTGGGACGACGACTGGATTCCCGCACTCGTCGACTACGTCGCGGACGCCCACGAGGCGGGCGTCCCGGTTCTCGGCGTCTGTTTCGGCCACCAGGTGCTCGCGGAGGCCCTGGGCGGGACCGTCGAGGACATGGGCGCGTTCGAACTCGGCTACCGCGAGGTCGAGCGCACCGCAGACGACCCGCTCTTCGCGGGCGTCCCGGAGACGTTCACGACGTTCACGACCCACGGCGACACGGTCACCGACCTGCCGCCGGGGGCGACGCTGCTCGCCGAGAACGACTACGGCGTTCACGCGTTCCGAGTCGGGGACAGCGTCGGCGTCCAGTTCCACCCCGAGTACGACAACGACACCGCCGAGCGCATCGCCCGCGAGAAGGACGTCGACGAGGACCGTCGCGAGGCGGTGCTGGCCGGCATCACGCCCGAGACCTACGACGCCGCCTGCGAGGCCAAACGGCTCTTCGAGAACTTCACGCGTGGGCTCGCGTCGCCCGCCGCCGGCGACTGACCGGACTCCGAGCGGGGGACTGCTGGTGGACCAGTAGGCTTTTTCACTGTTTGCGCCCGAGTACCAGTATGCTCGACTACGTGGGCCTGGAGTCCGACCTCGACAGCGAGGAGCGCCTCATCCGGGACACCGCCCGAGAGTTCGTCGACGAACACGTCCGTGACGACATCGGCGACCACTACCTCGAGGGGACGTTCCCGACGGAACTCATCCCCGAGATGGGGGAGCTCGGGTTCTACGCGCCGAACCTCGAGGGGTACGGGCTGCCGAATGTCTCGGAGACGGCCTACGGGCTCCTGATGCAGGAACTGGAGGCCTGCGACTCGGGGCTGCGGTCGATGGCGAGCGTGCAGGGCGCGCTCGTCATGTACCCCATCCACGCCTACGGCAGCGAGGAGCAGAAAGAGGAGTGGCTGCCCGCCCTCGGCCGCGGCGAGGCCGTCGGCTGCTTCGGACTGACCGAGCCCGAGCACGGCTCGAACCCCTCCGCGATGGAGACGACGGCCGAACGTGCCAGCGGGCACGCAGGCGACGAGTACGTCCTGAACGGCTCGAAGACCTGGATCACGAACTCGCCCATCGCGGACGTCGCCGTCGTCTGGGCGAAAGACAAAAGCGAGGACGGCGACCCGGTTCGCGGATTCCTCGTCGAGACCGACCGGGACGGCGTCACCACGAACGAGATTCACGAGAAACTCTCGCTTCGCGCCTCGATTACGGGCGAAATCAGCCTCCAGAACGTCCGCGTTCCGAAGGAGAACCGCCTCCCGGGCGTCGAGGGCATGAAGGGGCCGCTGTCCTGCCTGACGCAGGCCCGCTACGGCATCGCGTGGGGCGCAATCGGTGCGGCCCGCGACTGCTTCGAGACGGCGCGCTCGTACGCCACCGACCGCGAGCAGTTCGGGAAGCCAATCGGCGGCTTCCAGATGCAACAGCAGAAGCTCGCGGAGATGGCGACCCAGATCACGACGAGCCAGCTGCTCGCCCACCGCCTCGCCGAACTCAAGGAGCGCGGCGACCTCCGCCCCCAGCACGTCTCGATGGCGAAGCGCAACAACGTCCGGATGGCCCGGGACCAGTCCCGCGTCGCTCGCGAGATGCTCGGCGGCAACGGCATCACCGCCGACTACTCGCCGATGCGGCACATGACGAACATGGAGACCGTCTACACGTACGAGGGCACCCACGACATCCACACCCTGATTCTCGGCGAGGACCTCACCGGCATGCAGGCCTACCAGTAGGCTCGCGTCCTCGCTGTCGCCCCGACAAGACACTTACCCCGAGCGCCGGAACGCCCGGGTATGCCCTCGCGCAGAGCCCTCCTCCGGACCGGCGGCGCCGCCGCGCTCGCCGGCTGCTGACTACTCGCGGGCGGGCGGGTCGTCTCGCACGACGTTCCCGAGCATCGCCCGGCGGTCCGCGCCCGCCCGGTAGAGCCGCTCGCGGAGCGCGGCGTAGCCGGGGACCGTCCGGAGCGCGGCGAACACCGCCCGGAGCTCCGGGAAGTCGCGTTCGAGCGTGCGCTCGATGGCCGCGCCACAGGAGTAGACTGCGTCGTCGGTGAGGAGGTGCGCGCAGTTCTCGTAGTCGTCGGGCAGCCGCGCGAGCTGGTCGGGGGACAGCTCCGTGAATCCGACGAGAGCCACGTCGCCGTGGCGCGCGGCGAAGTTCGCACACCACGTGCAGAAGCCGCAGTCGTCGTCGAACACCAGCCGCGGCGGGTACTCCTCGGACATGGTCAGTCGAAGTGCCCCGTGACGGTCCCGCAGGCCTCGCAGACGGTCCGAATCTCCGAGCGGTCGTCGGCCAGTTCGAGCTCTTGGGTGGTCTCGTCGCCGCAGTCCGGGCACTCCCGGAGCATCTCCGTGTCCCCGGGGTCCTGTGGCGCGCCGACGGCGAGCGCGCGCACGCGCTCGTCGCCCTCGTTGACGCCCTGCTGGAACTCCCCGGGACCGAACCGCACGAGCTCCCCGGCCTCGACGGTGACGTCGTCCTGGTCCTCCAGCGTCCGGAAGGTCACCGCGCCGTCGAGGACGCAGAACACCTCCTCCTGTTCGGCGTGGGCGTGGAAGCCGTACGCGAAGCTGTCCCCGGGTTCGAGTTCGTAGAAGTTCATCGCGGCGTCGGCCAGCCCGAGCGCGTCCGTCAGCGGGAGGCTGCGGGCCGCCGGCCCCATCCGGGAGTCGAGGTCGTCCAGGCGCACTTTCCGCATACGTCCGGATTCCGGTCGGCTCGCGCATAAGCCCTCGGGAGTCCGAGGCCGGCGACTCTCTCCAGGGAGTGTCGAAGTCCACGAGCAGCCGGACAACAGCCCCGCAACCACCCGAAATCCAAACGGGGGCTGGCCGAAGTCGTTCCCCGAGGGTTTCATACTGCCAGCGCGCGGAGTCCGGGTATGGCAATCGACCCGCAGTTCACGGAGAACCGCGAGCAGGTGGATACACACAAGGGCCACGACGTCTGGGGGCCCGTCGAGGAGCCCGAGAAGCTCGGGATTCACGGCACCCACGTCGCCGTCGACTTCGACATCTGTCTCGCTGACGGCGCCTGCGTCGAGGACTGCCCCGTCGACGTCTTCGAGTGGGTCGACGCCCCCGACCACCCCGAGTCCGAACTCAAGGCCGACCCCGCCAACGAGAGCCAGTGCATCGACTGCATGCTCTGCGTCGACGTCTGCCCCGTCGACGCCATCGACGTCGACGCCGGCCGAGCGTAGCTGTCGCTGAGTTCGGTGGCACGCTGAAGGAGGTGTTCTCGGGCTGTACCTCGCGTTCGTGACGAGTCGACGTCTCGCGAGCGGGTGGAGGGCGGTTACGACCGGTCGATTTCGAGCTGGTCTCGGAGCTGCTGGAGGGTCTCGCTGTCGGAGATGTCGTCGAGCCGCTCCTGGAAGTGCTCCTCGCAGACGGCGACCTTCAGGCCGTCTTTCTCGACGGTGAGGTCGGCGTCCCGGTCGCAGTAGTGACACTGCATACCCGACGGTTGGGGCCGGAGCCTCGTGAACCTCACGGCAGGGGCACGACTGGGGGACGAGAGTGGTGTGCTAGCGTTCGTCGAGGCGCTGGCGGACGTCGTCGTAGGCGTCGCGGTCGAGGCCGGCGTTCCCGAGCGTACGCTCGTGGGCGTCGGTGCCGCCGGTCGGGAGGAGGTCGTGGGTCTCGACGGCGTCGGCGACGAGCGCGTGGCCGCCGTCGCCGGGGGTCTGGCCGACGGGTCGGTCGTAGGGGTAGGAGACTTCGACGGCGTCGAGGTCGACACAGAGCGCGAGCGCGCTCTCGGGGTCGTCGTAGCGCAGGGGGTGGGCGAGGCCGACGAGCCCGCACGCCTCGGCGAGCAGGTCGATGCCGGTCTCGGCGTCGGGGACGTCGCGGGCGACGAAACACGGGCCGTCGTTACCGATGAGGTCGGCGAAGACGGCGTTCGGGTCGTCGTAGTCGGTGTCGGGGTGGTCGACAGTCGCGCGTGCGATGTGCGGCCGCCCGAGCCCCTCCCGGGGTTCGAGGTCGAGGTCGACGCCGAGCTCGGCTTCGACGTTCTCGATGATGCGGCGGCCGCGCTCCACGCGGTCGCGCTGGATGCGCTCGCACTCTGTGCCGAGCGCGTCGGTTCGACGGACGCCGTAGCCCAGCAGGTCGACGCGCTGGTCGCCGGCGTCGACCCGGAGTTCGATGCCGTGGACGACGGTGACGCCGTCCCGTTCGCTGACCGGCCGGTCGAGGCCAGGGTGGAGGCGGTCGTGGTCGGTGACGGCGACCGCGGAGACGCCGGCGTCGCGGGCCGCGGCGGGCACCTCGTCGAGTTCGAGGGTGCCGTCGGAGTTGGTGGTGTGGACGTGGAGGTCTGCGTAGGGCATACGGAGACAGGGCGGGGCCGCCACCTAAGCGCCGCGGTCGCGCTCGCGTATGGAGGTGACTAAGGTACCTTTAATCATCATAATTGTTCATGGGGAATGCTCTTGTGTGGCGGCGACGACTCCCGAATCGATGACGCTCAAAGAGACCGCTGACCTACTGAGCGACCAGGACTACCCGACCAGCGCGTCCGCGCTCGCTGCCGCCTGCGGAGACGTGGAACTTGACGAGGCCGGCGGCGAGGACCTGCGGACGGTCATCGCCCGCACCGGCGACGACCAGTTCTCGTCCGCGACCGAGGCGACGTTCGCGGTGTACGGCGCGCTGCCGGCCGACGCGGTCGGTCGCGTCGGGTACAGCGACCGCGACCCGGACCCGATGGGCACGGGCGGCGCGGAGCCCGTCTCGTTCTGACTGACCGAGTGTGCGACTCGTTGTCACCTCCGACAGTTTGATATTGGATAGTTGACTACAGTGTTTGTGTGTAGTTACCATGTCGATGGGTGCCTACGACGAAGACGAACACGAACGCCGTGAGGCAAAGCACAGCGTCGAAGTCTCGGACGACGACACGCGGTCCACGTACGAGGGCTCCGTCGAGTTCGACTCCGGCGACTCCACCGAGGAGTTGCTCGACCAGTTCGAGCAGATGAAGAACTAGTTTCTGAGAACGTACAGCGACACGGTCGTCACGACGACCACGGCGACCACGTGGCCCGCCACCGCCGCCACCAGCACGGGGTGCCCCCAGAGGAACGGCAGTAACACGGCCTGGAGAACCCCGAACCCGAGCGTGCGGACGTCGACGCCCGCCAGCCGGTCGGCCGCCTCCGGCGAGAGGTCTCGAGTGAGCGACCGCCACAGCCCCACGACCGCCGCCCACCAGCCCGTGCCGATGCGGTAGCAGACGTCCCACAGCACGAGCAGCGCGAGCGCCGACGGCACCACGGGCGGCCGGTTCCCGAGCAGGCTCGCGAACAGCGTCGCGCCGTCCCGGGGGTCCCAGACGAACAGGTACGTCATCAGGAGGACGAACGAGAGCACGCCCAGCACCACCTCGATGCTGGACGCGAACAGCAGCCGGCGGTACGTGGGCGGGACGCCCGGGCCGCGCGCCCGCGTCCCGATGTCGAGCATGAACGCGCTGCCGGCGGCCGCCACCAGCACCGCCGCCGTCCCGGGCAGTATCGCGCCGGGGAGGTCGTAGACGGCGGCGAGCACGAGCACGCCCGCCTCGAACAGCAGGAACTGCACGAGCACCGCCAGCCGGTCGGAGATGTCGACGCCCGGAATCGCGCCGACGATGCTCTCGTACACCCACGTCTCCCCGTAGACGCCGCCCGCGGTCGCCGGTTCGGGCGGCGCGGCCTCCCGGGCGCCGTCACCCTGCCCGTCAGTCATCGACGGTCACCCCGCGCTCGCGGAGCGCGCGCTCGGCGGCCACGTCGAACGGCGTCAGGTCCACGTCGACGGCGTCCCGGATGCGGTCGTCGGTGACGACGACGGGGTGCTTCAGGCCGTGAATCAGGGGGTGGGCGACGCTCCGCGGCACGTCGGTCACGAGGTCCACCCAGTACGTCGACAGCGACGGGGACAGGACCGGAATCGGGAGGACGTACAGCCGGCGGCCCGCCAGTCGAGCAGTGCGTTCGAGCATCGCCTGGTAGGAGAGGACGTCCGGCCCGCCGACCTCGTAGGTGTCGCCGGCTGTCTCCGGGGCGTCGAGGACGCCGACGAGGTACGCCACGACGTCGGCGACGGCGATGGGCTGGCAGGGCGTCCGCACCCACTGGGGCGTCACCATCACCGGCAGCCGGTCGACCAGCTGGAAGACCAGCTCGAAGCTCGCGCTCCCGGCGCCGACGACGACTGCGGCCCGCAGCGTCGTCAGGTCGAACGCGGCGTTCGCGAGCACGGCCTCGACCTCCCGGCGCGACTCCAGGTGTTCGGAGAGGTCGCTGCCCTCCTCGCCGAGCCCGCCGAGGTAGACCACGCGGCCGACGCCCGCGGCGTCCGCGGCCGCGGCGAAGTTCCGGGCGGCCCGCCGGTCGCGCTCGGCGAACCCCTCGCCCGCCCGCATCGAGTGGACGAGGTAGTAGGCGGCGTCGACGCCGTCGAAGACACCGGTCAGTGACTCGGCGTCGAGCAGGTCGCCCTCTGCGACCTCGACGCCCTCTGGCGGGTCGTAGCTGGAGGCGTCGCGGACGAGTGCCCTGACGTCGTGGCCGGCGGCGACGAGTTCTGGGGCGAGCCGGCCGCCGACGAAGCCGGTCGCGCCCGTGACGAGTACGCGCACGACCCCGCCAACGGACGGCGGGGGGTTAAGTGTCGGCCACGTCGGCGCCCCCTGTCGGGGCCCGGCCGTGTGCAACTATCGGGACGCGTCCGGAGAGCTATGTAACACACATTCCCGTACGGACGCCTCAGAGCCCCCCGTACCCCTATTATAAACGAGTTTAGTACCGCACCGCCGGCATTCAGGTGATGGCACCCGACCCAGACCGGCTGTCCGACCTGGTATCACGGCGGAAGTTCGTCGCGGCGACCGGCGCCGCCGGTATGGCGGCAGTCGCTGGCTGCTCCAGTAACTCGAGCGACGGCGACAGCGGCGGTGACACGACGCAGGCAGAGAACACCGCCCAGGAGAGTACCGCTGGCGACAGCCAGTCCCAGCAGCTCGCGACCGACACCCTGGTCGGCGACGGCTCCTCGACCGTGTTCCCCATCGCGAACACGGGTGCCTCCTACTGGAACTCCAACCCGGAGCCCGGCGACGAGGACTACTTCCCCCAGGAGTGGGCCGACGAGTACGGCACCGACATGCGCCTCGCCGACTACTTCGCCACCCAGTACGGCTGGGCGGAGAGCGGCGACCGCTCGGTGCCCCCGTTCCGCATCAGCGTCGCACTGTCGCACTCCGGCACCGGCGTCGAGGGCGTCATGGAGGGGCGCATCGACATCGGTGACTCGAGCGCGTCCGCGGAAGCCGAACTCGCCGGCAGCGACGTCTCCGACGAGGAGATGGACAAGTTCGTCAACCACGTGGTCGGCGTCGACGGCCAGCCCATCGTCGTCTCGAAGGAGATCAAAGACCAGGGCGTCGACCAGATCACCATCGAGGAGCTGCGCCAGATCTACCGCCAGGAGATCACGAACTGGAGCGAACTCGGCGGCCCGGACAAGGAGATTCTCGCGCTCGGCCGCGCGCCCGGTTCCGGCACGAACACGGCGTTCCTCGTGAACGTCATGGGCGACGCCGAGGCGGACATCTCGCCGGACCAGCGGTACGGGAAGAACCAGCAGCTCCAGCAGGCCGTCGCGCAGGCCGACAACGCCATCGCGTACATCGCGCTGGCGTTCGTCCAGCCGGACGGCCAGGTGCCGCCCATCGGCCTCGAAATCGACGGCACGCTCTACGAGTACGGGAAGAACCTCGGCGCCAAGGAGTACCCGCTGGCGCGCGACCTCCACTGTTACACGTGGGAGGACACGAGCCGCCAGGAGGCCGCCTTCATCAACTTCCTGCTGTCGGACTTCGGCCAGGAGATGTTCGTCGAGTCGAACAACTACTTCGCGCTGCCCGACGACCGCCTCGAGACCCAGCGCGAGATGGTCGCAGCGAGCAACTACGAGTAACGGACAGTCCCCCGGACTGTCAGCCTGTCATCCCCCCGCCGTCCGCTTTCGAGTACACCGAACACCCAGACAGTTATCGCACACATGGCATCCAGAATCGTCGAGCGGTTCGAACACTACCGGTCCCGGAACGAGGACGCCGCGCTGGTCTTGCTGGCGGTGACCGCGCTGTCGCTGGTGGCGGCGTTCGTCCTGTTCTACCTGCAGTCCCGGTGGACCGTCGTCCCGGTTGCGTCGTTTCTCCTGCTGACCGTGGTCGGCTGGGTGAAGTATCAGGCGACAATCGCCCGCGGCCTGACGTTCGTCATGACCGTCGCGACGGTCGGCGTCCTCGGACTCATCGTCGCGTTCCTGGCCGTTCGCGCCTGGCCGGCGTTCGACCAGATGGGGCTGGCGGCGCTGTACCAGACCGAGGGACCGCTCTGGCCGCCCCGAGCGGGGTCGTCGTGGTCGCTCGCGCCGATGATCGTCGGCACGCTGGTGACGACGGCAATCGCGACGGTCGTGGCCGCACCCCTCGGAATCGCGGGCGCGCTCTACATCAGCGAAATCGCGTCCGACACCACCCGCGAGGTCGTGAAGCCCGGCATCGAGTTGATGGCGGGAATCCCCTCCATCACGTACGGCTTCATCGGATTCGTCATCGTGAACCAGTTCTTCTACAGCGAGTTCCAGACGTCGACGATTGGGAACTACTTCACCGTCGGGACGATGATCGGTATCATGGCGCTTCCGACCATCGTGTCGGTCGCCGAGGACGCCATCTCGACGGTGCCCGAGGCGATGAAGAGCGGAGCGCTGGCGGTCGGAACGACGAACTGGCAGACGATGAAGAGCGTGACCCTGCCGTCGGCGTTCTCCGGCGTCTCCGCCGCGGTCCTGCTCGGCGTCGGGCGCGCGATGGGAGAGACGATGGCGGCGACGGTGATGATTCCACACACGAAGGGGTTCGCGGACCCCGTCTACGACGTGTTCGGCGGCGTCGGCGAGACGCTGACGACCGTCATCGCCTTCGAGGGCGGGAACGCCGGGGGCCGCCACATCGAGGGGCTGTTCGCGGCCGGCGTCGTCCTGTTCGTGATGGTGCTCGTCCTGAGCGTCAGCGCGCAGGTGATTCAGGCCCGCATGCGGGACAAGTACGGTGGTGACCGATGAGCACGGTCGCCCGGAGCGAACTCGTCTCCACCGAGACGACGCTCCGCGAGTACGTGTCGACGGGCGTGATGGCGGTCGGCGTGGTGCTGTTCCTCGCCAGCTGGGCCGTCCTGTTCCAGTGGGTCGGCGACAGCACGCCCGTCCTCGGCGTGGACGTGTTCACGCTGTTCGGCGTCCTGCTGTTCGCGATGGCCGCCGGCATCGCCGGCGTCGGTGTCGCCGCCCGACTCGGCCACGTGTCGGCGTCGCCGTCGTCGTCCGCCTCACGGGGCTGTCGGCCGCCGATGTCTCGACGCTTCAGTCGGCAGCGGCGGACGGTGGCCTGACTGTCGCCGACGGCGACGACGGGGTGGTCTGTCTCGGCACGACG
>Ga0207770_100614_pt1 | contig 13690 bp, 12 predicted proteins | sample A23E2SouthBayCA_FD_187729 | JGI IMG/M metagenome (GOLD analysis project Ga0207770, IMG submission 187729) | Aerobic enrichment media microbial communities from Eden Landing Ponds, California, USA - A23 E2 (SPAdes) | ecosystem: Environmental > Aquatic > Marine > Unclassified | place: Emeryville... | reverse complement strand
GATTCGAGGTAGCTGGCGACTTTGTTGGTCTGGCGGTGGAGTTCGTGGAAGGTGACCTCCCTGATCTCGGTGGCCTCGCCCGTCTCGCTTACGGGTTCGCCCTCCCAGATGCAGGCGACTTTGTTGCGCCGTTCGGCGTCACGGGCGGCGTGTCGGTCCACCACGTTGTGAGCGACGTTGGTCGTCCCACCGGGGTACCACTCGGTGAACTGCGGGCCGTCACTGTCGTCTCGCACCCTGTCGTACGGGTCGAAGAAGTCCACGTCGAGATAGTCGACGACCGTGTCCCAGAACCAGTCGACGCCCGAGGCCGAGTTCGCGGGGTCGGCGGTCGTCGTTCGCTCTATCAGTTCGTCGTAGTCGTCGATCCCGAACTCCTGCATGAACGTCCAGACGTTCGTGGATTCGACGAACTCACTGGAGGGCGTGTGGACCACCTCGTCGATGTCGTCGAGACTCGCCATACCTGCCATTCGACGGGCGCCGAGGTAATAATTGCTCAGGCCCGGCGGTCGACGACGACTCGCTCCCCGGGCGTGTGGTGTCGCTGTCGACTCGCCCGCCGACTCTCAACAATCGCCGTCGACCGGTCGGCGCGAGGAGTCGTGTGTCGTGGTATCGCCCGGCGAGTCTGACAAACCCTTTTGCCGGGGCGTCGCCAAGGGCGAGACATGTACGTTCGGGACGCGAAAAACCGGGACGAGGCCTGGTTACTGGACCACATCGAGGGGATGGGGCTGGACGAGACTGCGTTCCGCTCGCGCGACTACGTCATCGCCATCGACGAGCAGGAGAACCGGAAGGCCGGCTTCGGGCGCATCCGAGTCCACAAGACCGACGACGGGGAGGTGTGTGAACTCACGAGCATCGGCGTCCTCGAGGACTGGCGCGGACAGGGCGTGGGTGCACACGTCGTCGAACGACTCGTGCGAACGGCCGCCGACCAGGGCTTCGAGGTCGTCTACGCGCTCACCGGCGAGCCCCGGTACCTCGAACAGTTCGGTTTCGAGCGAATCGACGTCACCCAGCTCCCGGAGCGACTGCGCGACCGACTGGCCGACAAACAGGAGGGCGTCGCCCCCGACGCCATCCCCGTACACGTCGACCCCGACGAGTTCCGGATGCCCGGTCGCCTGCGCGAGGCGTTCAAGGGCGCGACGGTCGACGACGAACCCGACGAACCACAGGAAGGTCCCGAGGACTTCGGGATCGACCCCGACGAGGCCACCTACAAGTACGACACCGGCTGAGTCCGCGAGCCCGCACGTCCGTGCCGGGAGTGGTGCTCCGATCCCTCCACCGCGAGTCGCCGCTCCGGCCCGCCCTCACGAGTCGCCGCTCCGATCCGTCCGCCGGCCGACAGACGCACGCGGACAACGGAAGTTTAAAGGCCGCGACAGGGCCAGTTTCGGAACAAGAATGCTCGTTCCACTGCAGGTCATCGACGGGTTCCTGCTGAACGTGAACCTCGGTGACGCTCTGCTGATCGGGTTCGTGCTCGGGCTGGGGGCCGTCGCCATCAAGAAGTCTCAGCGACTGCTCACGCTCCACGTCGCGCTGTTCGGCGCGCTCCTCCTGATGGGCCCCGGTGGCCTCTACGAACCCGCCGAGTTGAGTCTCCTCAACAGCATCACGCAGTACAAGATCATCGGCCTCGTGCTCCTCATCGTCTCGCCGGTGCTGTACGCGACGGCGGACAGCTGACCGAACGAGTTCGCTCCTCCTCAGCCGAGTTTCCCGAGCGCAGCGAAGAAGTCCAGCGGCGGCCCCGCGATCCGGACGGGGTCGCTCGCCCGTTCGAGCGTCACTGTCGCCGGCGGTTCGACTCCCTGGCGCACCCGCCCGTCGCTGACGACGTAGCCGCCCTCGGCGTTCTCGACCGTGACCGTCACCGTCGCGTCCGTCCCCACCGCTAGCGGTGGCATCGACGCCGCGCCGCTCATCTCGTTGACCAGAAAGCCGTGGACGTCCGGGTGGAGCAGTGGCCCGCCCTCGCTGAGGTTGTAGGCGGTACTGCCCGTCGGCGTCGCGACGAGGACGCCGTCGGCTTGCCCGCTCGTGTACACCGACCCGTCGACCGACACCTCGACGGACGCCCCGCCCCCGTGACCCCGTCGAGGACCCTGGACGACCACCTCATTCAGCGCCGGTGGCAGCGTCCAGTCCCCGGCGCTGGCCCGGATCCGGGGCATATCACGCGTCGATACCGCCCCGCACTTGCGGTACTCTAGCACCTCGGCCTCGACGGCGCTGACCGCTTCCTCCGGCGGCACCGCGTTCAGAAAGCCCACTTCACCGAGGTTGATCCCCATGATCGGCGTGGCGCCCGCACCGCGAGCGGCGAACAGGAAGGTCCCGTCACCGCCGACGCTGACGACGAGGTCGGTCTCCGCCATGGCGTCGACCGGGGCGGATACTGTCGACAGCACCGGCGCGTCCGCCGGCCAGCGCTCGCCGATCCGGTCTGCAGTCACCTCGTCGACTGCCAGGTCGACGCCCATGTCGTCGAGGTGGTCGGCCACCCTCGCGACGGTCGCCGCCGCGCGCTCGTTGTCCTTCTGCCCGACGATCCCGACTCGCATCGCCTCGGGGTTGGCCCCCCACCCAAATAAGCGACCGCTTCCTCGGCGGTCGACGGTGGTGCCTGACGGCGCGACCAGTATCAACGCTGGATCCCTGACGGACAGGCTTAATTTGGTCGACTCCAGTTCTCCGGAAGAGTACCGGTGAATCGATGAGCGAAGACGACTCCCGGGAGGACGACTGGTTCGAGGGCGCGTTCGCCGACGACGCCGACGAGAACGGCGACTCCGACAGCGTCGGAGTGGCCGACGACGCTTCGGAGGACACCGTCGACGGCGACGACCGCGACGCGGACGGCGGCGACTGGAGCGGCGACGACCAGCCGTTCGCGACGAGCGACGCCGCTTCCGGTGGAGTGGCCGACGAGAGCGACTCACCGTTCGGCGACACGGGTGCCGGGGGATTCGAGAGCGGCGAGGGCTCGACCGACTCGCCGTTCGGCGATACCGGCGTCGACGATTCGGACCCGTTCGGTGGCGATTCGAGTCCCTTCGAGGACGGCGACGGTGGCGGTGAGGACGACCTCTTCGACGAGAGTTTTGCCGACGCTATGGGCGGTAGTAGCGACAAATCGGACGATTTCGACGACGACATCGACTCGGACATCCCCCGTCTCGACCTCGGTATCGAGGGCCTGGACAACATGATCCAGGGCGGTATCCCCCAGCGCCACCTCATGGTGATCATCGGCGGCGCCGGCACCGGCAAGACCACCTTCGGTCTCCAGTTTCTCCGGCACGGCCTGAACCTCGACGAGACGGAGAAAGGCGTGTTCATCACCCTCGAACAGACCCACGAGGACATCATGGCCACCGCCGACGAGCGCGGCTGGGAGTTCCGCCGTCACGAGGAGGAGGGGAACCTCGCCGTCGTCGACCTCGACCCGGTGGAGATGGCTAACAGCCTCGACAACATCCGCGGCGAACTCCCCGAACTCATCGAGGACTTCGGTGCCGACCGGTTCGTCCTCGACTCGGTCTCCCTGCTCGAGATGATGTACGACGAACAGTCGCGGCGACGTACCGAAATCTTCGACTTCACCCAGAGTCTGAAAGACGCCGGCGTCACCACCGTCTTCACCAGCGAGGCCAACGACGACAACCCCTACGCCTCGCGTCACGGTATCATCGAATACCTCACCGACGCAGTCTTCCTCCTCAGGTACGTCCGCTCGGAGACACAGGAGACCCGCCTCGCCGTCGAGATACAGAAGATACGCAACGCCAACCACTCCCGCGAGACCAAGCCCTACGAGATCACCCTCGACGGCATCTCCGTGTACGAGCAGGCCAATATTTTCTAACCATCTTTTTCCTGTGAGGGTTTCCTCGCGCCCTGCGGGCGCTGCGGGAACCCCCGCAGCAAAAACGTGGGTGAAAAAAGCGCGGGCTCGGCTTCGCCTCGCCCGCGTGAAACGCCTCGCTTCGCTCGGCGTACGGGAGCGCACGCACGAGGTGTGAGAGGAGATACTCGGTCTGGGACCGTCCGGCGGTCACGCCCCTTTTGCCCGCGTGACCCCTACGGCCGGATATGAACCTCGTCAGCGATCTCGTGGCTCGCGAGCGCCGGAGCGACGCACTCGCGCTCCGCACGGCCAGCCGTGCCGGTTCGTACAGCTACGAGAAACTCTGTACGAACGCCTGGAAGGCGGGGAACCTCCTGCGCCACTACGGCGTCCGCGGCGGGGCGACCGTCGCCATCGACGCCGACGTCTCGCTGTCCCCACCACCCGTCACGGCGTGTCTCGGCGCAGGGCTGCTGGGCGCGAGCGTCCGCTTCGACCCGCCCGACTCCGTCGACTCGAAAGCGTTCGTCGTCCCCACAGCCCGGGTCGGCGAGTACGACACCGGGCCGGGAACGACGGTCCTGGCCTACGGCGACGTCCCCGACGAAACCGGGGTCAAACACTTCGAGGCGGAGGTCTGGAGCGAGAACCCGACGATGCCGCCCGACCGCGTCGAACCCGGGGCCGACTACCTCGTCGGTGACGAGCGCACCGTCTCACAGGGACAGGCTCTCGACGCCGCCGAGCAGATCGCGGTGGAGTACGGACTGGGCGAAGAATCGCTCGTCGCGCCGCGGGCGTCCCTGCGTGATCCGGCCGTCGTGGTCGCGGGCCTCCTCGCGCCGCTCCTGGCTGGCGGTGCGGTCCTGCTGGACGAGTCGACGACTGGCTCTCTGGGTGTCGGTCCGGCAGAAGCGGTCCCGGAGGAACGGCGCGTCGACCCCGGAACGGTGTTCTGATAGCGGGAGTCAGTCCTCGTCGCCGCTGTCGCCCGTCGGCCGGATGAAATCGGCGAGCGTGACCATGATCCCGAAAAGCCAGCCGAGTGGCACGGAGATGACGACCCACATGATGACGTAAGCGCCGCCGTTACGGTCGAAGTTCCGGACGAAGTAGTCTTTGAGCCCGACCTCCGCGAGCACCTCGTCCTGGAGGAAGACGGCGATCTCCTCGCTGTAGACGATGGTGAACTGGGCGATCTGGTCCGAGAGCAACGCGGCGACCAGCGGCGGCAGGAAGATGGCCGTCATCCCCAGTGGGTAGGAGAAGAGGACGGTGACGGGACGGCCGTCGATAGCCCGGAAGACCAGCGCGAGGCCGGTCGCGAGGATGGCGACGACGCTGGCGGCGACGATGGCGTTTGCCTCCTGGGCGGGGAAGTCGAACTGGAACTCGACGAGCGCGGCGAGGCCGCCCCAGACGAGGACGGCGACCAGGAAGACGCCGATCGCGCCGATCTTCTCGATGGAGAACTCGATCTTGCGGGCGTGAAAGCGGACAATGACGCCGGCCAGCGCCATCGGATAGAGGAGGGCGATGAGCGCCATCCCGATGACCGACCAGCCGTTGTAGGTGAGTTTCTCGCGGGGCGTCTCGGGCGTCCACTTCCCGAGGACCGAGTGCTGTGCGCCCCGCTGGCGCGGGAAGACGAGCTCCATCCACGTCTCGTGGAACTTCCGCAGGTCGACGCGGATCGCGTCGACGACACTCTGGTCCCCGGTTGCCATGTCTGTGGCCTTTGCCACCACCCGGAATAAGTTTTCTTTCCCGCTCTCGGACTGTCAGCGTCGAAAGATTTTCGCCCGTCCGGCGTGCGGGGTGGGACATGGGTATCGAGACAGCGGCCCTGACCGACACGGGACGCGTGCGCGACCACAACGAGGACAGTGTCTGCGTCGCCCCCACGTCGGCCGGGCGACTGCTGGCCGTCGCCGACGGCATGGGTGGGCACAACGCCGGAGCGGTCGCGAGCGAGATCGCACTGGAGACGTTCGTCGCCGAAGTCGGCGACCGACTCGCCGACGCCGACCCCGCAGCGGCGCTCGCCGGGGCCGTCCTCGCCGCCGACGACGCGGTTCGAGAGGCCGCGGCCGAGGACCCCGACCGCGACGGCATGGGCACGACGCTCGTCGCCGGTCTCCTCGACCCCGAGGAGACGACGGTCGTCAACGTCGGCGACAGTCGCGCCTACCGCGTGGACGACACGGGTATCGAACAGGTGTCGGTCGACCACTCGCTCGTCCAGGAACTCGTCGAGGCCGGAGAGATCACGCCCGAGGAGGCGGAGTCTCACCACCAGCGCAACGTCATCTCGCAGGCGCTGGGTGCCCAGGACAGCATCGACCCCGACACGTTCACCGTCGACCTCGACCCCGGCGAGACGCTGCTGTGCTGTTCGGACGGCCTCACCGAGGAAGTTGATGACTCGACCATCCACGAGGTCCTCACGGAGGCAGACTCGCTGACGGCCGCCACCGAGACGCTCGCCTCGACCGCCAACCGGAACGGCGGCAGCGACAACGTCAGCGTCGTCCTCGGACGCTACACTGTCGACTAGGCGTTCTCGTCACCGTTTTCGTCCGGCCCGTCGTCCGCCACGTCACCGTCCGCAGTGTTCTCGTCGGCACCAGTCGCGCCGGGCTCGCCCTCGTCTGCATCACTCTCGTCGACACCAGTCTCGCCGGGCCCGCCCTCGTCTGCATCACTCTCGTCGACACCAGTCTCGCCGGGCCCGCCCTCGTCTGTATCACTCTCGCCGGCACCCGACCCGTCGCTCCCGTCGTCGGAGCTGGCCTCGGCGTCAGTCTCCACGTCGGCGTCTGCCCCATCCGAGACGTCGTCGGCAGCATCGTCCCCGGTGTCGGGTTTATCGACGATGGTCTGGGCACCGGTCACTTCCTCGTCGGCGTCGACCTCACTGGCGGGCGTCAGATCGTCGTCTGCGTCCTCACCCGACGTATCGCCGGTCTCGTCGTCGACGAGCGTGGCGGACCCGCCGGTCGCCGGTCCGGGGCCGCCGACGGTCCCCTCGGGTTCGTCGTCGCCGTCGTCACCGTCGTCGCCGCCCGCGACGAACCGGTAGTAGAGGAAACCACCGGCACCGAGCGCGACGACGACGAAGCCGAGACCGAGCGCCGTCAACGGCGGTCCCGACCCCTCGTCGGTCCCGGTCGTCGTCGGCGGTGGGTCGGCGGGCGTCCCCGTGGGCGTCGGTGTCGGTGTCTCCGTCGGTCTGGCGGTCGCTGTCGGTGTGTCGGGTGGTCGGGGACTGGGCGACACCGTCGGTGTGGGCGACGGCGTGGGTGTGGGAGACGGCGTCGGTGTCGGGGTGGCGGTCGGCGTCGGGGTCTGGACCGGTTCTCCGCCGATCTTGATACCCCAGGGGTTGGCGTTGGCCGACGCCGTCGACGCGGTACTCCCCGCACAGACGACGCCCCCGTCGTCGGCGATGGCCACTTCCCTGAGGTCGGCGACGGTGTCGGCAGTGTACGTCGAGGACCACTGGGTCTCCCCGGCGAGGTCCAGCAGGGCCGCGTAGCCTTTCGCCTCGATCCCCTCGTCGTTGGCGGCCGCCTCGCCGACGACGTAGTGTTTCAACCCCGTCGAGGCGACGCCGTACAGTTCGGTGAACGTGTCGGCGTCGATCACCTCCGCCCACTGTCGACCCCCCGAGAAGTTGGTGTGGACGACCCACCCGTTTCGCTGGCCGTTGTCCCGCTGGACGGCGGTCCCGCCGACGAAGAGATACCCCTGGTAGACCTGACTGACGTCGTAGAAGGCGTTGAAGTCGGTGTAGGGGTTCCCGGCGTCGCTGGTGCGGCGCCGGAAGTAGTTCGGCGACGCCCACACCTGGTCCCCGTCGTCGTTGACCAGCGTGATCCACGCCTGGAGGTCCTCATCGACCTGCGTCCCCGACCCCGCGCAGAGATAGTGCCCGTCGGGGTGGTTCTCGATGGCGTAGAACCGGCCCTCGTCGCCGCCGTCGAAGGTGTAGCCCGCCCCGACAGCGCCGTCGGGACCCAGTCGCTTGAGCCAGCCGTCGTTGAACCGGTCGGTCCAGCCGGCACAGACGAACCCCCCGTCCTCACGCTGGACGATCCCCCTGGTCTCGTCGTTGGTCCCCGGTCGCAGCCAGAACGACTGCCGCCAGGCCGGCGACCCCTCGACGTCGACACGGATCGCGAACCCGTCGGACCCCCCGTCCGGCCCGCCCTCGGTCGTCCCGGCGAGCACGTACCCGTCGTCGACCGTGATCAGGTCGTGGGCGACGGTCGTCGACTGGCGACTGTAGGTGCGCTCCCAGACGATCTCCCCCGCCGCGTCCGTCCTGTAGAGCCAGGCGACGCGGTCCTCCTCCTCGCCGTCTCTCGCCCCCGCGAAGACGAATCCATCGTCGTCGATCGCACCGACGACGGCGTTGCTTACCGCGTTGCCGTCGCCGTCGTAGGTCTCGGTCCAGCGCGTCGGCGGCGTCTCGGACTGGTCGACGTCCCCCGAATCGGCCGCGGTGCGACCGCCGAGGAGAGCGCCGGCGCCCGCACAGCCACAGCCTGCGACGAACTCGCGCCTGCTGTAGTCGCGTGTCATACCCGGGATGGCGTCCGGCGACACCAAAACCCTTCTGGGGAGCGGATCACGGCACAGTCCCGCGGTCGGTCGCGACGGAGCCCACGTCGGGGTGGCCGCTTACACACCGAAGTGTTTGCGCGCGACTTTCGCGAGCAGGGGGAGGTCCGAGAGGTGAAACAGTTTGCGCGCGGCCAGTTTGTCCCCGTTGTTGACGGCCGTGAGCGTGTCACCGTCGGCCGCTCGCAAATCGGCCATCAACTGGTCGTACCGGTCGTTGTCCGCCAGATACAGCAGTTCCGTCATCAGGAGGCGCGTCCCCATCTTGGGTGCGACCTCCGAGTGCCAGAGTCGGTCGTAGACTGCCATCGCCTCCGCTGAGGTGTCGGACTCGTTCGGGGTGAGACAGGCGTCGGCGGTCGCCGCCGCCGCTCGCGCGGACTTCATTCCCTTGTGGATCCCCTCGCCCCACAGCGGGTCGATGGTCGGGACAGTGTCGCCGATGGCCATGAACCCGGGGGCGCTCAGCGCCTCGCCCGGCGGCTGGATGTGGGCCGACCCGCGGTGGGCCGACTTCCCCTCGATGCGCTCGGCGTCCGCGAATCGGGGGTCCGAGTCCAGCCAGTACTCCATGTAGTCGTCGATGCCCATCCCGTTGGTCGCGTACCGGCGGTGTGACTCGTTCTGGATGTAACAGAGCCCGACTTTCGCCGTGTCATCGCCGGTGTGGAAGATCCACGAGTAGCCGCCGGGAGCCAGGTCGTGGTCGAGCCGGAGCATCATCGCGTCGGTCAGGTCCGCGTAGTCGGGGTGGTCGATCGCCACGCCCTCGAACTCCCACTCGACGCCGATGGCCTGGCGTTCGCGTTCCAGGTCGCTGACGCCCATCGCCTTCGCGAGTGGCGCCGCTGGTCCGGTCGCGTCGACGACAACGTCGGCGTAGACTTCCTCGTCGCCGTCGTAGCGGACGCCGACCGCCTTGCCGTCCTCGACGATAGGTTTCGAGACGCGAGCGTCGAAGCGGTACTCGGCGCCGCGCTCGCGGCCGTCCGCCACGAGAAAGCGCTTGAAGTCGGCGAACTCGAGGACCGCACCCGGCTGTTCGCGGGTGTAGGAACTCGACGGCGACTCGAGCACGACGTTGTCGGTGAAGTTCATCACGACGTCGTTGGGGATCGAGAACGACGTCATCATCGAGGGGAAGGTGCCGGCGGTCGACTTGTTCGACTGGCGCGGGAACTCGGCTTCCGCTTCGGTTTCGAGCACGAGCACGTCGTACTCGCGTGCCGCCAGGTCCCGCGCGCACTGGGCGCCGGCGGGCCCCGCCCCCGCTATCACCACGTCGTAGTGGTCGCCCATATCTCCGGGTCCGGCGTCAGCGTAATGAGTGTTGCTGAACGCGTCGCACGTGTCGCCGCGTGGTCCAGAATGCTCACCAGCGCAACCGTCCGCCGGTCACACCAGATCGTCACGGCGCGACTGTCCACCGCTCATACCAGCAACGCCCCGCGACCCACGAGGAAGGCCGCCGTCGCGACGAACATCCCGTACTTCAGCAGCGACTGCCCCGCCGTCGCGTCGCCGAAACTCCGGTAGGCCGCGTAGCACATCACCGCGTCGGCGGGCACCACCACGACGAGGTAGGCCACGTCGAACGTCTCCAGGAGGTAGGGAACTGGACTCGCGGCGACCGCGACGCCGAGCGCGACCGCCGCGACCCGCAGTGACCGTCGCTCACCCACGGCGATGGGGAGCGTGTTCAGCCCCTCCTGGCGGTCGCCGGTGACGTCCTCGACGTCTTTGATCACCTCGCGTGCGAACGTCGACAGGCCCGCGAGGACCGCGAGCACGGCGGAGGCCTCTGCGTTGCCCACGGCGGCACCGCCGAAGAGAAAGGCACTCCCGACGAGATACGAGACGAGCGCGTTACCCACCCCCGGGAGACCCTTGAACAGTTCCGTGTACGCGACGAGCGCGACGAGGTTGACGGCGGCGATGGCAATCGCCAGCAGCGGGAGCGTGGCTGCGAGGGCGATCGCGCCCAGGAAGAGGACGACACTGAAAGCGAGCGCACCGCGGGGCGAGACGGCACCGCGGGGGATGGGTCGGTCTGGGTCGTTCGTGCGGTCGATCTCTCGGTCGAAGTAGTCGTTGATCGCCATCCCGCCACCCGTCGCGAGAACGGTCGTGGCGCTCGCGGCGGCGATCCGGAGCCCGTCTGCCGTCGAGGGTGCGTCGAGCGCGACCACTCCGCCGACGACCGCGAGCACGCCCGCGGCGACGGCGTTGGCTGGTCGCGTGAGTTCGAGCAGCCCCTCGAGCGTGTCGCGGACCTGCACAGCCCCCCGTTTCGCCGGTCGCCGTATAAAAGACGCGAGATGCGCCGGCGTCGTAGACGCGGACGGAGATCGGTCAGGGGCAGTGGAGGCCGGTCAGGCCCGCAGGACGACCGCGAGGACGACGGCGGCGAACAGGAGCGCGACGACGCCGACGGTCGATCCCGTGGGGACGACGGTGAACAGCGCGTAGCCGAGGCCGCCGGCCAGGAGCGCGACGGTGAGGCTCCCGACGGCGTGCAGCGCCTCGACGCGCGTCGTCGCGACCGAGGCGTCGACGTCGCGGCCGAGTCCGATCGCGAAGGTCCCGAAGTCGGCCGCGAGGACCGCCCCGAACGCGCCGACGAGCGTCGCCACCAGCCCACCGGGCCCCGCGGCGACGAGTACCGTCGCGGCGAACAGCACGACGCCCGCCAGCGCGACGACCCCGTGCGAGCGTCGGACGAGGCCGACGCCGAGCACCAGCGCGCCACAGATACCGGCGACGAGACCGAGTGTGCCGACGCGCACGGCGGCGAGCGTCGCCAGCGTGGCCGCGACTGCGAAGACGTGGCTGAGTCTGAGTCGCCGGTCGCCGCGGGTGACGACGCTCACGCCGACCACCTCGCCGTTCGCGTCACGCCGACCACCCCTTGACATCGGTCACCTCGACCACTTCGGCACGCACCACGTCGACCACCTCGGCACACATCACATCGACCACCCCGCATCGGCGGTCGAATCGACCGGTGGCGTCCACTCGTGGACCGAGACGCCGTCGCGCCGGAGACTATCGAGTCTGAGGCGGCGCTCGACGCTCGCGAGTCGCCGGTAGGGCGTCCCGGACCCCGACAGATCCGGACTCGCGACGAGCACGTCGTGGCCGCGCGCGTCCAGCTGGCGAACGGCCGCGGCCACCCCGTCGTCGACCAGCGGCGAACAGACGACGACCTGTGCGTCCCCGGGGAGTCGCGTCACCACGTCGTCCAGCAGGTCGTTCGCCGCCTCGGCAGGGTCAGAACCATCCATGTCCGCGTCGGCCAGCTCACCACCGTCGGAGACGGCGACCGACCGTCCGCCGGCGGGCGCGTCGGCCATCGTCACGCCGCCGTCCTCGCTGGCGGCGGCCGACCGGACGACACGCGAGACGGAGACGACGGGTTCGGGGTCCGTCTCGTCGACCGAGACTCCAGCGACGCCGTCGGGTGGGTCCCAGTCGAACGCGTCGTGGGTCGTGAGCGTGTCGAGCAGTCGTTCTCGGTGGTCGCGGCCGCTGCCGGCGGGTATCCAGCACGAGCGCGGGCCGAGGGTCGCGAGACCGACGAGCGCACCGTCCTCGAGCAACCCCGACGCGAGCGCGCCGGCGGCACAGGTACAGACGTCGACCGCCGGGCGACGGTGTCGGCGGTCGGCGGTCACGTACGCCTCGGCGCGGGTATCGACGAGGAGGACCACTCGAACCAGTCGGGGCTCGTCGAACCGACGAGTGGCGAACTCTCCCGTTTTCGCGAGCTGGCCCCAGTCGATGCTGCCCAGCGGGTCGCCACGGCGGTACTCCCGGAGCGAGTGGAAGGCGACCCCGGACCCGGTCTCGGCGGCGTCGGTCCGTCCCGGGAGGAGCGTCGCCAGGTCGCCCAGCGATATCGCCCGCTCGCCGAAGGCCGGTCGACAGGTCACCGTCTCGCTCTCGGTCGGGAGGCGCGCCACGCGACGGGAGGCACCGCTGAGGTCACGCGTGACGACCGAAAGCGAGTCGAACTCGTGCTCGCCCCGGACCGCCTCGACAGTATAAGAGACGGTCGCGCGCTTCCCGGGACGGAGCGCCGTCGTGTGCCGGGGCGCCCCCTCGACGACGCGCAAGCCCGCTGGCACGTCGTCACAGATCCGCAGGTCGGGCAGCAGGCGGTCGCCACGATTTCTGACCGAGACCGTCACCTCGACGTGCTCGCCGGGGCGTGGGTCCGACTCACTGACCGACCGCTCGACCGCGAGAGCGGGTGTCGGTGCGTCCCAGACGTGGGCGTAGGCCGCGAACGCGACGCCGACGACGCCGCTGAGGACGACCAGCGGCGCCCCGACGAGGATGCCGACCGCCGCCACCAGCAGTGCGAGCCCCTGGACGCCGCGCCATCGACCCGTCCGCTCGACGCGTTCGTCGCCGGGGTCCAGATCGAGCGTCACCCGCTCGCTGGGGCCGGACCGCGGAGACTCACCGTCTATAGCCTCGCCGTCCACAGCCTCGCCGTCCGTGTCACGTCCAACCGGATCACTCGTGGCCCGCCGCCCCGATTCGAATCGGTCGGCGACGGCAGTTGCCGCGCGCTCGACGCGGGACGCGAAACCGGTCTCGACGTGGTCGTGGCGGCCGTCACCGCCGGAAAACAGGGCGGCCGCCTCGGCGTCGTCGGTCCAGTCGCCGGCGCCGACGCGGGCCAGCGCGTCCGCGTCGGTGAGCCCCGCAGACCGTGCGAGGACGGCGACCGCCGCGTCGCGGATCCGGTCCCGGAGACGGTCACGCTCGGCCGCGTCGCGCTCGCTCGCACCGACCGCAACCACCCGCCCGGCGAGGGTGTCGCCGGGGACGGGGTAGTCGGGCCGCTCGCCGGCGGTCGGGAGTCGTCCCGTCCCGGAGCCGCGGTCGGTCAACCGGCCGAGGACGGCGAGTCCGGCACCGGCCAGTCCGACTGCCCAGACGCCGAGGACGAATAGCGTCGTCAGTGGCAGGTCGGGGACGAGTCCCGGCCGGAGCGTGAACGCGCCACCGACCGCCGCCGCCAGGACGCCGACGGGGACGAGCAACCGACGGAGATTCACGGGACGTCACCCCGGGGAACGGTCACGAGTCGTCCCTCCGCTCGACCGCCGCGAGGGCGTCCCGCGCGGCGTCTTCTCGACCCTCGGGGGGTTCACCGCCGTAGCGGACGGCCCGGAACCCCTCGGC
>Ga0207770_100605_pt1 | contig 13866 bp, 12 predicted proteins | sample A23E2SouthBayCA_FD_187729 | JGI IMG/M metagenome (GOLD analysis project Ga0207770, IMG submission 187729) | Aerobic enrichment media microbial communities from Eden Landing Ponds, California, USA - A23 E2 (SPAdes) | ecosystem: Environmental > Aquatic > Marine > Unclassified | place: Emeryville... | reverse complement strand
GGTCAGTTCCGAGGACCCGCGCGACGTGGTGTCGGCGGCGGTGCACGACGAGAGCGGCGACCCGGTGATGGACGTGGCGGCGATCGGCCCGGGCGACTGGGCCAACTCCGTCGCCGTGATCGTCACCGACAGTCCGATGTACAAGGAGGGACAGAACAAGATCTTCGGCGTCACGGTGCGGTACTGGTCCCAGGACCCTTCGGAGGTCGACGACCCGGCCTCCGCGGAACCGGACCCGCTGCCGGACCGCGAGGAGACCTACGAGGAGCTGACGCCGGACCCGACCTCGAGCAACCACTTCGCGAAGAAGATGGCCTCGTCGGTGCTCGTCGACGTCGACGGCGTCGGCCAGGAACGCCCCGAAGAGGGGATCACCTGGCTCGGCGGCGAGACCGACGGCGGCACCAACGGCTCGAAGGGCAACGGCTCGAACGGCGACGACGACGGCGGTAACGGCGACGACGCGGACGACGGGGGCGACGGTGACGAACCGACCATCCCCGGCGACGACGAGCTCGACGAGATGACCTACAACGAGCTTCAGGACGTCGCCGAACCGTTCGACATCGACCGCACACAGAAGAAAGACGAACTGCTCGCGGAGATCAAAGAGATCCGCGACGAGCGCGAACTCGCGGCCGACGGCGGCAGCGGGCTCTCGCTGTCCGATTATCAGGGCCAGGACCGCACCGGCGAGCGCACCGGCCTGGCGGCGCTCAAAGAGCAGGACGACATCTCCATCGTCGCGATCCCCGACGAGAACGACATCCGCGGGCTGACCGAGGCGCTGGTCACCCACTGTGAGAACATGGGCGAGCGCTTCGCCGTCCTCTCGAGCCCGCAGAACGCGGGGCGGGTCGGCAACATGGAGGTGCCCGTCGACTCCCAGTACGCAGCGTACTACTACCCGTGGATCGAGGTGAAAGACCCGATCACGAACCAGGACAAGGTGGTGCCCCCGAGCGGGCACCTCGCGGGCATCTACGCGCGCAACGACGCCGAGACCGGCGTCCACGGCTCGCCGGCCAACATGGTCGTGCGCGGCGCCCTGGACCTGCAACTGGACATCACGAAAGGCGAGCAGGACGTGCTCAACCCCAAAGGTATCAACTGCATCCGCAGTTTCCAGGGGCGGGGCATCCGCGTCTGGGGCGCTCGCACCACGTCGAGCGACCCCGAGTGGAAGTACATCAACGTCCGCCGACTGTTCCTGTACATCGAGCAGTCCATCGACGAGGGCACGCAGTGGGCCGTGTTCGAGCCCAACGACAGGGACCTGTGGGCGCGCGTCCGCCAGTCGGTGTCGAACTTCCTGACGACGGCCTGGCGCGACGGCGCGCTCATGGGCACGAGCCCGGACGAGGCCTTCTACGTCCAGTGTGGGGAGTCCACGATGACACAGGACGACATCGACAACGGACGGCTCATCTGTGAGATCGGCATCGCGCCGGTCAAACCTGCCGAGTTCGTCATCTTCCGGATCCAGCAGTGGACCGAGGAGGCCGGCCCCTGACGCCGTATCGCCACCTGACTACCACCCAACCAACACACAACACAACCCATGGCAGACAGACACGGACCACTTCGCACCGGGCGATTCGTCGTCGAGATCGACGGTATCGAGACCAGCGGCTTCAAGCGTATCGACATCCCCGGCCAGACCACACAGCAGGTCGAGTACCGCGAGGGCAAAGACCCCCAGCACCACCGCAAGCTCTGGGGCCAGACCGAGTACGACGACCTGACGATGGAACGCGGCGCCAAGAAAGGTGACACGGCGCTGTTCGACTGGCGCAAGAGCGTCACGCAGGGCAAGATGGAGGAGGCCCGCAAGTCGGTCGCGGTCGTCCTCCAGGACGAGGTCGGCGAACAGCAGATCCGCTGGGAGTTCACCAACGCCTGGCCCAAGAACTACGAACCCCCGACCCTCGAGACGGGGTCACAGGGCGGCCAGGGCAACGTCGCGACCGAGACGGTCGTGGTCGTCTACGACGAGATGGAACGAACCCAATAAATGGCCGGCACACCGCTCCAGACCGAGTTCGACTTCACCCTGCCACAGGGGTACACCGACGAGGAGGGCACGCTCCACCGCGAGGGGCGAATGCGCCTGGCGACGGCGGCCGACGAGATCGAACCCCTGCAGGACCCCCGGGTCCAGTCGAACTCGTCGTACCTGACTATCATCCTGCTCTCGCGGGTCGTGACCGAACTCGGCGACCTGGACAGCGTCAACCGCAACGTCATCGAGAACCTGTTCGTCGCCGACCTGGAGTACCTGCAGGCGATGTACGAGCGGATCAACAACCAGGGCGCCAACACCGTCGGGACGGCCTGTCCCGACTGCGGCGAGCGCTTCGACGTCTCCGTCTACGACGGGGCCGTCGTCGAGCGCGAGGGCGGTCCCGAGGCCGCGGGCGCCGAGATGGAGACGCCGGGGATGCCCGGTGCCGACGGTGATTCGGGAAACTAGCCGCCGACCTGCCCGTCTACCCCGTCGACCGGCTCTACGAGGAGGTCGCCTTCGTGGCGTATCACTTCAACTGGGGCCACGACGAGGTGCTCGCCATGCCCCACCACGAGCGCCAGCGCTGGTGCGAGGAGATCTCCGCGATCAACGAACGGATCAACCAGGAGTCGGGCGCCGCCGGCGGCCCCGGCGGACCCCCGGGTGGTGGACAGCCGGGCGGTCCCATGGGCGGGTCGGGCGCGCCGACGCTCGAACAGGAGATCCCCGACGAGTTCTTCGAGGACGACGACTCGTGACTTCGAACCCCCGGACGACGCCTGACGCTCGACCGGTGCCGCAGGCGAGTACCGCGGTCACAGGAGCAGACAGATGCCAGTAGTACCGACCGACGGTGAGGGACAGCAACAGGGCGGGATGGACGAGAACCCGTACCGCCAGCTCAACTACAAGGTGGAGGTCGACAGCGTCGACGTCGGCGGGTTCCAGCGCGTGTCGGGGCTCGCCGCGCGCATGGAGACCGTCGAGTATCGCGAGGGCGGCACGAACGGCCACGTCCACCAGCTCCCCGGCCAGTTCACCCACAGCAACCTCGTGCTCGAACGCGGGCTCACGAACCGCACGGTCCTGTGGGACTGGATCCAGGACGTCAGGGCCCCCTCGAAAGCCAACACGGACATCCGCCGGAACGTCCGCGTGAAACTCCAGGCGGGCTACAGGGAGAGCAAGAACTGGGGCTGGGAGTTCAGAGATGCCTACCCCGTCCAGTGGGACGGGCCCGACCTGACCAGCGACGGGTCGGGCCCCATCGTCGCCGTCCAGTCCGTCGAGTTCGCCCACGACGGCTTCACGAAGATCCAGGGCACACCCTGAGCGGCGGGGCGGCCGATTCGTCGCTGTTTTTCCCGTTCAGGGCCCGCTGAGTACGACCGTATCGATCCAGCCGGTGTCAGAGCCGGTACGGTACTCGCCACGGATCCACAGTCGCTCCAGGTTTGCGAGCACCGTCTGCAGTTCGGCGTCGGTCGCGGGGTCGCCCGTCTCGCTGTTGGTCCAGCCCTCGGCGGAGAGGGAGACCTCGTCGGTGGCCCAGTCGGTCCCTGGAGGCGAATCGAAGTCGTAGGTGAGTTCGGTCGCACCGGCGGCGACCACGACGTCGGGGGCGTCGAACTGGCTGTCGGTCGCCGACTGCCGGAGCGAAAGGGAGAGCGTGCCGCCCTCGTAGTCGGCTTTCTCTCCGAGGTACCGGTCGGGCGCCGCCCAGTACCAGACGCCGCCGGTCACGTCGTCGTTCGCCGAGAGGTGCCCCCCGGGGTCGCCACCCTCCGAGTTGTGCGTGGGTGCGGCGCTGCCGTCCTGTGCGTCGCCGACGATCGCCCAGCCCTCGGGGCCGTCGTCGAACGTGCTCTCGACGTCTTCGGGTCCCGACCCCACGAGGCCCTGACAGCCCGCGAGCGCGAGACACGCCGCGAGCACCGCTATCGCTACCGCGTGACGATTCATACGATACGTATCACATCAGCGGCCATATAGATGGCCGTGGAGCGAGCTAGCGTGACACGCGCGCCGGCCAGCGTTATTACCCGGGCGGTCGACACCCCGGATATGTCTCCCGAGGACGACTCGGCCGGCGCCGAGGTAGCCGAGAACTCTCCCGAGACGAATGCAGGCGGCTACTCGCGGGCGCGCGCCGAGTTCTACCACCGGCGCCAGCTCGAGGGGCGCCGCCCGGACGTGGATTTCTACGTCCAGCGCGCGCTCGACGCCGACGGCCCGGTGCTGGAGATGGCCTGCGGGACGGGCCGGATCTACCTCCCGCTGCTCGACGTCGGGGTCGACGCCGACGGCTTCGACCGGTCGCCGGGCGCGCTGGCGCTCCTGCGCGAGACGGCCGCCGGGGTCGACTTCTCGCCGTCGGTGTGGCGGGCGGACATGACCGCCTTCGGGACCGACCGTCGCTACGACCTCGTGATCTGCCCGTTCAACGCCGTCCAGCACCTGCTGACCGTCGGCGAGCAACTCGCCGCCCTGCGGGAGGCCCACCGCGTGCTCGCGCCGGGCGGCCGGCTGGTCTTCGACGTGTTCGTCCCGCGATTCGAGCACATCTGCGAGTCCTACGGCGAACCCGACACCGAGACGGTCGAGTACCGGGGCGAGCCCCACGAGTTTCGCACGCTGACCGAACTGGTCGACGAGGTCGAACAGGTGTTCGAGGTGACCAGCGAACTCTCCGACCCGGCGGGCGAGCAGGTGTTCAGCGAGCGCCACCGGCTGAAGATGCTCCCAAAGCGGGAAGTGGAGCTGCTCGCGCGACTCTCGCCGTTCGGGGACTGGACGGTGACGAGCAACTTCGGCGACGCGCCCCTCGAAGGCGGTGACGCCGTGCAGGTCTGGACGCTGGAGAAAGCGGAGTAGGCGGCTGGTGCGGCCGGAACCGATCACTCCTCGCCGCCGGGCTGATTGTACTCCATCCCGGTGCTCGTGACCCGCTCGACGGCCTGCTCGGTGGTGCCCTCGATGAGGACGGGACTGAGCTGGTAACAGACCGAGGGCTGGAGCGGCGAGTCGCGGAAGGAACTCCAGATGTCGGTAAACGCCTGGAGGCTCTCGTCCTCGAGTGTGACCTGCAGCTCGGTCTGGGCGAGCGAGGCGGGCAGTTCGTCGGGCCCGAGGATGGCGTGTTCGTGCAGTATCTGCATCGCGAGGCCGAGGACGCGCTGCTGGTCCAGGGTGTTCGCGGTCTCGTCGCTCCCGCTCTGGGAGGGGAAGGCGGTCAGCAGGTAGCGCAGGTCGAGCGCCAGCGGCGGCTCTTTCGTCCGGGACTCGTCGAGGACCGCCGCCGGTTCGTTCTTGAGCACCTCGTTCTCGGTGACGTCGTAGAGAAACACCGAGAGCCTGACGTCCGAGTCGGCACCGACGTCGTCGGGCGAGACCAGGGCGATCTCCGAGCGGTCGATCGCGACGACGTCGCCCCGCTCGGTGGTGCGGTCGCGCAGGAGTTCGACCAGCGTCTCGCTGGCCTCGGCTATCGCCGCGTACCCCGCCACGGGTCACCCCCCCGTCGCCCCGTGCCGGATCTCGACTGGCCTGGGCCGCCGATCCGCCTCGAAATCGCTGTCGTCATGCACCCACCCACGACCCGCGCTTCCTTCACTCTATTGACCGGTCACCGGGTGGTGTTCACCGTCGCCACCGTCCGCGTCGTCGAGCCCCGAGAGTCGGAGTTCGATACCGTACTCGGGGTGGACGGGTGCGATGACGGCACCCTCGGGGAGTCGGACCTTCGGCGGCGGCGACTCGTCGGTGTCGCCGCGGCGGGCGCGCCCCGCCGCGCTCAGGAGGTGGGTCCAGCCCTCGCTCGTGCCGACGTACGTCCCGTTGAGGCTGGTGTCCTCGATGGCCCACCCCTGTGGCGTGTACTCGAAGCGGGCGTGGCGCGGCGAGACGTGAGCGCCCTCGTCGGGGAGGACGAGCCACGGTTCCGGTTCGCCCGGGGCGAGTCGCCCCATCGTCTCGTCGTCGGCGACGGGGCAGGCGACGTCCGTCGAGCGCTGGGTGACGAGCGCGCGCTGCCGGCCGGTGGCTCGCGCCACGGCCCCAGCGAGGGTCGGCCCGTCGGCGTAGCGCGCCTCGGGGTCGGGGACCGTCGCGCGCTCGACGACCTCGGCGAGCGCGCGCGAGCAGGTCCCCCCGAACGAGAGGGGGTCGAGCCCGCTCGCGGGGACGTCCTCGGGGAGGACCTTCGCGCCGGTGAAGAGGTAGAACGCGAGTTTCCCCCAGGCGTAGACGTCCGACCAGGGCCCCGGTTCGACGCCCGCGCGGTCCTCGACGCCGCCGATCAGTTCGAGCGGCTTGAACTGGTCGGCCTCGAAGCGCGTCTCGACGGGGCGGTCGGTCGTCGCGGCCGTGTTGAAGTCCAGCAGGACCGGCCGGCCGGAGTTCCGGACGACGACGTTCTCGGGGCGCAGGTCGAGGTAGACGACGCCGTTGCGGTGCAGGAAGTCCATCGTCGCCGCCAGGTCGAGGGCGACCCGGCGGCGGACGCTCGACCCGACGCCGTCGCGGATACGCTCGTCGAGCGGTGCGTCGGGGAGGTACTCGAGCGCGACGTAGGGCGTCTCGGCTGCGGGGTCGCCGGCGACGTAGCGGACGACGCTGGCGGGGGCGATAGTCTCCTGAAAACGGCCGAGCGTCCGGGCCTCGCGCTCGAACCCGGCGTGTACCGCGTCCGCGTCGTTGGTGGTCGTGTCGCCGAGTTTGAGCGCGACGTCGCGGTCGGTGTCGGCGTCGTGGGCGCGCCAGACGGTGGCGAATCCGCCGCTGCCGACACGTTCGTGTAGTTCGAAGCGACCCCCGACCGTCTCCCCCGCTGCGGGCATACACGTCGGCCACTCGGCCGACCGGGAAAGGTCTGTCGCCGGGGCGTGCCAGAGGATACCACGCGCTCGAAAATGCAACGAGTACGCGGACCGATGGCGGGCGTTTCGGGGGATGGGTGGGGCCACTACCCTAGAGATTGATTAAACAGGGGCGGGATGGATCAGCCAATAGATGTCGGGAGAGATACCGGAGCGAGTGACCTGCGAGGTGTGCGGGACGTCGTTCGACCCACGCGAGAGTCGGGGCTGGTGTCCGAACGCGGCCTGTGGCAAGTGGCAGCATCCGTCGTTCCCGCTCTCGGAGTCGGCGGGAAGGGGGGCCGCCGACGGGGGCGTCGACGCGCCGACGAAAGTCTGTCCGAGCTGTGGCAAGGACGTCCGGGCCGACGCCAACTTCTGCAAGTTCTGTTCCCACGAGTTCCCGGACGAGCCCGCCGAGCCACAGGAGGAAGACGAACCGGGGCTGGACGCCTGCCCGGACTGCGGGGCGGACCTGTCGAGTATCCCGCCCGACCGGCTGGCGGACTGTCCGATCTGCGGGACGGACCTGAGTAGCGTTCTCGCCGACCAGACCGAACCGGACGTGACGCCGGCCGACCTGACGAACTGTCCGGCCTGTAGCGCCGACCTGACGACCATCCCGGCGGACATGCGGATGGTCTGTCCGGACTGCCGGGTCGACCTCCAGGAGGCCATCCGGACACACGGTGTCGGCGACGACGGGAGTGCGGCGGGCGACGCGGCCACCGGCACACAGCAGACCGGTGGTCAGGCGGCGGGTGGGGGCGGCGCGGGCGGCGGTGGCACAGACAGCGCCGGTGGAGCCGGACCGGCCGGTGGCGCCGGCGGCGCGGGCACGGGCGAGGCTGCCGAGAGCGTGGACACGATCAAGGGGATCGGTGCGAGTTACGCCGAGCGGCTGTCCGGGGCCGGCGTCGACACCGTCGGGGACCTCCTGCGGGCGGATCTGGCCGAACTCTCGGCGGCGACGGACGTCTCCGAGAAGCGCCTCGGCCAGTGGGTCGAGAACGCGCCCCTCGACCGCGCAGACCTCGACGGCGGCGCGAGCGAATCCACCGGGACCGGACAGCAGGAGCGGGCTGGCGGCGGTGGCGCTGGCGGACAGCAGGCCGGGGGCGAGCAGCAGGCCGGTGGGAGCGGCCACGCTGGTGGTCAGCAGGCCGGCGGTCAGAGCAACAGACAGCAGGCCGGCGGTCAGGCAGGTGGGACGGCCGGCAGCCAGCAGGGTGCCGGGGCGGGCAGTGCGACAGGCGGCCAGCAGGGCGGCGGTGGGCAGGGCGGTCAGCAAGGCGGCGGTCGACAGGGCGGTCAGCAAGGCGGCGGTCGAGCGAGCAGCGGGCAGGGCGGTCAGCAAGGCGGCGGTCGAGCGAGCAGCGGGCAGGGCGGTCAGCAAGGCGGCGGTCGGTCGGGCGGCAGGAACCAGCCGACGGTGCCGGGGAGTTCGTCGGGTGGTCGGGGGCAGGGACGTGGCGGCGCACAGCAACCTTCCTACAGCACCGTGGTCTTCCAGGTGATGGGGCAGGAGATCAGAGCGAGCCCGGGCGACACGGTCGGACGCGAGATCCGGACGGCGATGGTCGAGGGCGGTGCGCCCGACGACGACGCCGTCTACGTCCACCGCGAGCACGTCCGCGTCGAGCGCGAGGGTGACACGTTCTACCTCGTCCGACTCGGCCAGAACAGTCTGAAAGTAAACGGGGCACCGGTGGGACAGCACGAGCGGGCGGCGGTCGCGAGCGGCGACGAGGTGTCGTTCTCGGAGGTCGTCACCGCCGACGTGAGACTGGAATGACCCGGGCCGCGGAGGGCGGACGACTGGCGGTCCGCGACCACGCCGGACGACACCAATGACGAAACTCACAGCAGAACTCGACCGGGCGGAAGTGGCAGCGAGCGGGTCTTCCGTGACGGGTTCGGTCCGCATCGAACCGGGGATGACCGACGCCGACGCACAGCGACACATCGCGCTGTGTCTCGACACGAGCGGGTCGATGTCGGGCGAGAAGATCGAACAGGTACGCGAGGGCGTCCGCTGGGTGTTCGGCTACCTCGCCGAGGACGACCACCTCAGCATCGTCGCGTTCGACGACGAGGTCGAAGTGCTGTTGCCCGCCACGCGCTGGGGGACCATCGCCCTGGACGACGCCGACGCGGTCGTCCAGGGCCTCCAGGCGGGCGGCGGGACCGACATCCTCGCCGGCCTCGAGGCCGCCCACGACACGCTGGCGGACCTCGAATCGGGGCCGGACGTCGGCCGACGGATCCTCCTGCTGTCGGACGGTCGCGACGAGACCGTCACCGAATCGTTCGCCGAGTTCGCCCGGCGGGTCCGCCGCGAGGACGGTATCGCCATCCCCGCTGCGGGGATCGGCGACTTCTACGACGAGGACACCATCAGAGCGGTCGCGACCGCCTCTGACGCCGAGTGGGTCCACCTCTCGCGGGCGGCCGACATCGAGAACTTCTTCGGGCGCAAGGTCGAGACGCTCCGCACCGTGGTCGCGCCGAGTCCGAACCTCGAACTCGGACTCCCGGCGGGCGCCGAGATCGGCGAGGTCTACCTCCGGCGGCCACAGGTCCGACAGGCCAACTTCGAGCCGGTCGACGGCGACGTCCGCGTGTTCCTGCCCGACCTGCTGGAGTTCGAGACCCAGGAGGTCGTGTTCACCGTCGAGACGCCCCCCTGCGAGGCGGGCAGGCGCTTTACCCTCGTCGACGTGACGCTCAATATCCCCGGCGAAGCGGCGAGTACGGCCGTCGAGGTCGACTGCGTCACCGACCCGACGGGCGAGGGGCGCGTCGCGTCGACGGAGGTGGCAGTCCGGCACGTCGACACGATGGTCCGCGAGGCGGCGGGCGAGGGCGACCTCGACCGTGCAGAGACCATCCTCAAGGAGGCGACGGGCGAGTTGCCCGACCAGGCGACGCGCATCGCGGGCGCGGACGACGAGGGTGCGGAGACGCCCGGGGAGAGCGCGGACGCGAGCGACAGGGTCGACGCCGAGGAGACGCGGATCGCCGGCCAGAGCGGCCCGGACGCGGACGACTCACCGGGTGGTGAGGGGACAGCGGCCGACACACTGGGCGAGGACGGGACAGCGGCCGACGCACTCGGTGGCGAGGCGACGCAGATCCGGGGCGGGGTGCCGGACGTCAGCGACGCCGACGAGGAGACGCTGTCGGAGTTGCGGACGGTCGTCCAGCGGGCGTCGGCCGAGGACCTCGAGACACAGTACGAGTCGACGAAGATCGAACGGGAGGAATAGATGGCCTGGGAACCCGAAGAGGGGTCGCTCATCGCCGACCGCTACCGACTCGAGGAGTTCCTGGGCAAGGGCGGCATCTCGCGGGTCTGGCGGGGGACAGACGAGGAGACCGGCGACGAGGTGGCGGTCAAACACCCCAACTACGACTCCTCGAACCACCCCGACGTCATCGACGACAGCATCCGGAGCGAACTCGACGTCCTCCAGACGATCAGGGAGGCGGGTGGGCACCCGAACGTGATGGAACTGGTCGACAGCGTCGTCCACGGGGACATGCTGTTCATCGTCGTCGACTTCGTCCGCGGCGAGGACATGCAGGACGCCGTCTCGCGCCGGGGCGGGATCGCCAACCCCGAGGACATCCGGAATATCGGCATCGCGCTCTGTGAGGCGATGAGTTTCCTGCACCGCAACGAGGTGATCTATCGCGACCTCAAACCGGACAACGTCATGTTGCGGGACGACCTCTTTCCCGTCCTGATCGACTTCAACACCGCGAAAGGCTTTCAACCGGAGGCGGGCGACGGCGGCGTTTCCGGGACGGTGATCCCCAATCCCGTCTACAAGCCACCCGAGTTGAACAACGACCCGGAACTCGTCGGCTACCGGCAGGGGCCGTGGTCGGACGTCTACTCCATCGGCAAACTGCTGATGTTCATGCTCTCGGGCAGCGGCGTGCGCAAACACGCCGTCGACCCACGCGATTTCCCGGGGACGCGCTCGACGCCGGCCTACCTCGCCGAGATAATCGAGACGGCGACGGCCAAACACAAGGACGACCGCTACCGCAACGCGACGGTCCTGGCGCGGGTCCTCACGGCACGGGACCCCGAACCGCCGGACGTCGCACACTTCTACCACCACCAGGCCGAGAAGACCTACGAGATCTACCCCGGCGACACCATCGGGCGCCAGGCCGCCGACGGTCCCCAGCCCTCCATCGCGCTGGCGGACCCGGACAACTACATCTCGGCGGTGCAGGTCCGCTTCGACCAGACCGACGAGGGAGAGTGGGTCCTCTACGACAACAGCCTCAACGGGACGTGGGTCTGGAGCGCCGACGGCGGCGACTGGGAACAGATACTCTCGGCGTCCGGTCGCGAACGACTCGAAGAGAAAGGGAAAGACCCCGGCGCCAGTGGCGACCCACCGCCGGAAAAACGGGTGCTCGACCCCGGTGACGACATCGCGCTCGTGCATCCGGAGTATCCCGTCTGGCTCCGCTTCGATGGTGCCGGGGAGGGGTCGTGATGGACTACGCCACTGCACTCGACGTCGGCGAGCGAAAACGCCGCCAGGACGGCATCAACGAGGACAGCGTCGCGGTCACACTCCTCGAAGAAGGTCACCGGGACACCGAACGGAAGAGCGGGGTGTTCGTCGTCGCCGACGGGGCCGGCGGGACCCAGGCGGGCGATATCGCCTCCTACGTCGCGAGCGTCGAGGTGAGTCGCCGATTGACGGACCGGCTCTGGCGCGAGCGACTCCTGAGCGAGGCCGTGGACGCCCTCGGCACCGGCGGTTCGGGCGGGCACGGACTGGAACTGACCGACGGAGTCGTGGGCGACCCACTGGCCGGCCAGAGCGACGAGGCGGTCCAGACCGTCATCGAGCGGGCGGTCCAGGCCGCACACACCCGGATCGTCCGCGTCATCAGCGACCTCGACCTGGACAGCGCGTACACGACGGTGGTCGTCGCGGTCGTCGCCGGCGACCGTCTCCACTACGGGTGGGTGGGCGACAGCCGCGCCTACGTCGTCAACCTCGGCGAGCGCGACGAGGACCAGCGCGTGACCCGCCTCACGACGGACCACTCGGAGGTCGAACGGCTCGTCGAGCAGGGCAAGATAGACGAGGTCGAGGCCCACGTCCATCGGCGGAGCAACCGCATCACGCGGGCGCTGGGGGGCACCCGAACCGAAGACCCCGCCACGAGTTCGATCGAGGTCGACACGGCCTCGGTGCCCCTGTACTCGGACGACGTGCTCCTGCTGACGAGCGACGGGCTCATCGACGCGTACACCGGTGCGCCACAGCTCCACCGGGAGTACGAGGAGGCCGACGACACCGCCCCCGTGCGCGAGCGCATCCTCGACCGGGCGGTCACCGACGACGAGATCGGCGAGGTCGTCCGCGAGGCCGAATCGCTGTCGGCCGCCGCCGACCGGTTCGTCGACCTCTCGAACGACCGGGGCGGCAAGGACAACCTCTCGCTCGTACTCGTCCGCGACGAGTCGCTCCCCGACAGTCCGGCCGGGAGCCTCCCGATCCGCGCCTACGACCCCGCCCCCGAACAGATAGCCGAGTGGGACACCGTCAAACAGTTCCCCGAAGACGACTCGGACGTCTCCGACGACGGCCAGTCCACTCCCGACGACGTCGGCGGGGACGTCTCCGACGCCAGCGGAGGTGCCACCGATGGACCTGCCGCTGGTAGTGGGGATACCGACGACTCGACGACCCACATCGGGGACCGCTCGACGGACTCCACCGAGAGGAGAGACGACGAGCGCGGGGCCGGCGACACTGCCGGCCGGTGATCACTCGACGGCGGTGCCACAGACCGGACAGAACTCCCCGCCGGCCTCGATGGACTCCCCGCAGTTCGGACAGAAGAGCGTCTCCTCGCTCGTGTCGTCGCTCTCGCCGTCGTCGCTCTCGTCGGTGTCGGCCGTCGCGGTTCCGGGACTCTCCGTCTCCTCGGCCGCCGAGACGTCGCCGGACTCGACCAGCGAGAGAGCGTGGTCGGCGGCCGCGCGCTGATCGGCCGGGGCCGCCCCGTCCTCGGCGAGTCCCCGGAGTTCGGCCTCGGTGAACCCCAGCGTGCCCGTGTCCGCGTCGACGTCTTCCAGGCGCGAGAGGACGTCCCCGGTGGCCTCCGAGACGACGGCCGTGTAGTCGGCTTCCAGCGCGGTGAGCGCGCTGCGGGCGTTCCGGCGAACGGGGGCGGACGCGTCGACCAGCCGACGCGCGAGCGCGTCGACGCCGGGTCTGACCGCGGCGGGTTCCTCGCCGGCGAGTGCCGCGAGCCCGAACGTCGCGTGCTGGCGGACCTCGTCGCTCTCGTCGTCGAGCGCTCCGACCAGCGCGTCGACCGTCCGCTGGCTGACGTCGGCGTCCCGGAGGGCGTGACCGAGGGCGAACGCGGCGCCCGCCCGCGCCCCGGCGTCGGCGTCACCGAGCAGGGCGACGAGTTCGGGCGCGGCGGCGACGACGGCGTCCGGACACGCCGACCCGGCAGTCCCGAGCGCGACGGCCGCCGCGCGCCGGACGGCGGGTGCGTCGTCGGCCAGCGGGAGGTCATCCGCGCCCGCACAGACCGCGGCAGGGTCGACTTCGGCGATGGCGGCGAGTGCCACCGCGGCGTTTCGCCGGACCGCGGGCCGGTCGTCCTCGAGCAGGCCGAACAGTCGGTCGAGCACGCCCGGCTGGGCGAGTGCGTCGGCGTCCGCGCCGGCGAGCGCCGCGAGCGCGCCCGAGGCGGCCACCACGACCGGCCCGTCGTCGTCGAGGATGGTGACGATGGCCGCGAGGTCACCCACGACGGCGTCGGGGTCCTCGGCGGCGATTCGCTGGAGCGCGACGGCGGCGTCGGGGTCGCTCGAATCCGCGAGGCGGTCGCTCAGTCCGTCGACGAGGGGGACGGCGGCGGCCGGCCGGACCGACGCGAGGGCGGCCGCCGCTCGTGTCGTCCGGCGGCGGACGTACGCCGAGTCCGCGTCGAGATAGTCGG
>Ga0207770_100600_pt1 | contig 13984 bp, 19 predicted proteins | sample A23E2SouthBayCA_FD_187729 | JGI IMG/M metagenome (GOLD analysis project Ga0207770, IMG submission 187729) | Aerobic enrichment media microbial communities from Eden Landing Ponds, California, USA - A23 E2 (SPAdes) | ecosystem: Environmental > Aquatic > Marine > Unclassified | place: Emeryville... | reverse complement strand
CCGGCCACGACCTGCTGGCCGTCCTCGGACCACGCGACCGTGGGTCGCGGTACTTCGGCCAGTGCAGCCCCGGTGTCGACGGCAGGGACCTCGCGACCGGCCGTCGCCACCGTCTCCGTCGCAGGGTCGACCGCCGCGTCGTCGCCACCCAGAGATTCCATCTCTCGCGGCTTGGGACTCCGTGCTTTTCAGCCTAACTACTTCCTCGGCATCCCTGACTCGCGGTCTCACTGCCCCCGGCACGGTCACGGTGAGCCATCGAACCCCTCCCCGGCGACCAACTGGCCACCGACCGGCCGTAAACCGCTGGAAGCGAGGTCACCGGGCCGTGATGTCACCCCCGCCAGAGTTAAATACCCCCTCACCGAACGGACGCGTGTTCCGATGCCAAAGGTAGAGATCACGGTCCCGGAGCATCTCGAGATGCGGATCGCCACGCTCGTCGAGGAGGGGGAGTTTCTCAACCGCGAGGAGGCGATAGAAGATCTGCTCTCCACGGGCCTGAAAGCCTACAAGACCAGCGGCCACGTCGAGGAGGACGACGAGCCCGAGTTCGAGGACGACGGGATGATGGGCCACGACGACGAGTACGTCTTCTGAGCGTGTGAGGGGCTGACGGACAATATTTAAACGGCCGTCTCGCATACCCTCGCCCATGCACAAGGACGAACTTCTCGAACTCCACCAGCAGATGGTGACGATCAAAGACTACTTCGCCGGGCTCGAGGACGTCGACTCCACGCTCTTCGACCCCTACGAGGAACTCGACGTCACCCCGGACGACGTCCACAAATCCAAGAGCGAGCACAAACACGCCGTGTTCGTCCTCGGCAACGCGCTGGCGACGGCCATGAGCGAAGACGAGTTCTCCGACGCCGGCCGCGTCGGCAAGCGCATGAAGGAACTCGCCGAGGACGCCGAGAAGAAGATCTGAGCGGTCACAGCGACTTCGAGAAACAGGTCGCCGTCGACGGACACACCTCCGAGAACTCCTCCGTCTCGCGGATCGATTCGGGTACCTCCGTGCGGGCCGTCTCTTCGTAGCCACGACCCCGGAAGAACTCCTCAGCCGTCGTCGTGAGCAGAGACACCGTCTCGACACCCCTCTCGCGCGCTCGTCGTTCGAGGGCACCACAGACCGCCGTCCCGAAGCCCGTTCCCCGAACCGACGGCTCGACAGCCACCGACCGCAGGAGCGCGACCTGCCCGTACAGTTCCAGTCCGCCGACTCCCACCGTCTCGCCACCGTGGCGGGCGACGTAGAACCGCTCGGGATGTGACCGGACACCGTCGGTCGGGAGGTCAGATCGCTCCAGGAGCTCCGCGACGTCTCCCACCGACTCCTCGTCAGCTCGGTCGACGACGAGCCCGTTCATCCCGACTCGTACTTCGCCATCGTCTCCTCGAAATCACCGCCGAGGAAGTCGGTCACATACGCCTCCCAGCAGTCCGAACAGAGTCGTTCGATACGGGTCGGTCGCGACAGTTCCACGAAATCCCGGCGGACGATCTCCGTGTGGTCCGCCGTCACCGGAAACGCCGTCTTGCACCTCACACACTCGTAAGTGGTCCTGTCCCCATCCATGCGCGACCGTTCGGGTCGTTCACATTTGAGCGGACCGGTGGTGCCGACCCGGATTCTGGAGTCAACCGAACTCGAGAAAAACCGCCCGCAAACCGTCTGACTCCGCACTCACAGCCGGTTGGCTCAGGCGCCGGTGCCCTGTGGGCCTTCCTCGAAGGGCTGGACGACGACAAAGCCCTGCTGGCCGTTGAACGCCATCTGGTAGGTCTCGCCCGAGGTCTGGCCGATCTCGATCGTCTTGTTCGTCGAGATCGACGGCGAGAGATTGCTGCTCCAGGCGACTGTCGCCTGCGGGTCCGTCTTGACCGGCGGCGCCACCACCATCGGGTCGCCGTGGGTCGTGATCGCGATGTTGCCCGGTCCCTCGAGGAACACGTTGGTCAGGCCGCCGGCCTGTGCGCCGCCGACGCTCCCGACCGTGCCGATCGAGTAATCCACGCTGTTCTCGAAGGCGAGTACGTCGTTGCCGTTGACGGTGATCGACTCGCCGGCGTCCAGCTGGAGGGGCTGGACCTTCTTCCCCTGGTCGGCGACGTAGACGTGGCCCTGCCCCTCGGCTTCCATGATCGGCGTTCCCTCGCTCGTCACCGCCTCCTTGACGAAACCGCTGAGGCCGCCCTCCGCCGAGGACTTGCCCGTGAACGTGATCTCCCCGTCGTAGGCGATCATCGACCCGGCCTTGACCATCACCGACCCCTCGACGTCGATATCGAGCAGTTTGCTGTTCTCCAGTTCGAACTGTGCGCGCCCTTCGCTAGGTGCGTTCGCCGAAACGAAACTTTCGAGATCCATCTGTCTCCGAAGCCGTGTGGCTTCACCGTCGGTTGACAGACTCGGTACGTAAAACCATCCTCTAGACAGATAGGTCCCGGTGGGGGTGTCCGCGGTTTGCCGACCGGACTAGCGCCTCGACCGAGTTCGTGTGTTCGCAGGCGGAATGTGGCGGGACTGAGCAAACACGACGCGTGTGCGGGGCCCTCACGGTCGTCACCCGAGCGCAGCGGTGGAAGCGGGCGTTCGCTCAGCGGCTGAACGGACGCCCTTTCGGCCGTGAGACGGCCGATTTCAGACGCCTGAATTCGGTTGTCAACCACGACTCGGTTTTCTTTCGACAGGGCCCAATCGCATCGTCTACTGGGTGTGTTCACAGACTTCCCGATGAGGGAACTATGAAGGTCTGTGACCATGTGCGGAGTGTCACTGGAAACAGGGCTGGATCAAATCGAGGTAACGAAATCACTCACGACTTGATTGAATCGCTCAGGCTCTTCGATGGTGATACAGTGACCGCTTTCTTCGAACAGTTCGAATCTGCTATCGGGGACCAGTTCCGCTACCCGCTCGACGGATTCGACGCTCCGCCACTTCTCGTCCGCACCTGCGCACACTAACATGGGGACATCGATTTCGGAGAACACGTCTGGCGGCTCACGCAAGATGTCGGTGTATATCGCGCTCTTGATCGGGGGCGGGGTACGCGATACCTCGTCGAGCATCATCGTTTCGAGCTCCCGCGTCGGCGAATCTTTGAGTAGTAATTCGTTTTCCCGTTCGATGAGACGCAAATGGGCGGTCTGAATCTCGACGAAGGTATTGCTGAGTTCCGCCAGCCCCATTCGTCCGAACTCGTAATCCTCTTGCTGGAACGGTGATGGCTCACTGTCCACGTTTACCAGTGCTCGTAGCCGTTCCGTTCCGAACTGATCGACGTACTCCCACGTGACGCCTGCGCCCATCGACTACCCCACCATGATAACATCGTCCAGAGTACGCTGGGTGAGACATTCGTGTACATCTCTCGCATACTGACGGACGGTGTGACCGTGTTCTGTCTTCTCCGACCGGCCGTGGCCCCTGAAATCGAGAGCACCTGTTCGAGACTCGTCCGAGAGACCAGTCAGCTCTGGCTCGAAAAATCTGAGCCCCATCCACGCTCCGTGGAGAAATACGACCGGCTGTCCTTCTCCGTAGTCCTCGTAGTAGAGGGTGGCCCCGTTGCAGTCGATGGTATCGTACATATCGGCTACTCTTCGCGCGCGGCGTTGAACAACGCGGTGTCAGCGTATGATCGCCATCGAACGATCTTCCCGTCCTCGAAATCGAAGACGTGTGCATTCGGGAATTCCACGGACTTTCCAGTCTTGCTGTAGGTGCCACTCCAACTGTGAAGTACAACAACGGTATCACCGTCTGCGATGTATCGCTCCGGGACAACCGAAACATCCACCCACTCGGTTCCCAGCCTGGACAAGACGTTCTCGACGATTTCGTCGAATCCGTGGTGCACCCCTCCTCCGGCGATCCCCTTCGGTTCGTGTAACTCTACGTCGGAATCCATGCTGTCTCGTATGGCTTCGATATCTCCCTCGCCGAACGATTCGTAAAGTCCCTTCACGGTCTCCAGATTTTCCGTCGTTGTCGTATCCGACATAATTAATAACTTACTTTCATTATATTTTCTGGACCTATATAGATGCCGAGATACGTGATAACTCGGCCAAGGAACTACTACTATATTACATCCTGATGAGCAAAACCTCTGTCCGAATATTGACGTTACTGGCAAATAGTTGGGATGTTAACTAGACGCTGTTGAATAGAGGAGCCAGACGCTACAAGTTGCTCAGGGACGAAATAGGTAGCACTGAACCCGAGGAGAGCGGGGCCCGACAACCTATAACCGCGACCGTGACATAGAATAGCACATGAGACGAGACGTGACGTTCCAATCGGATGGCGCAGAGATGAGCGGTTGGTTCTATTCGCCCGACACGCCGCCACCGTGGCCACTGATCGTGATGGCCCACGGGTTCTCTGCGACCAAACAGATGGTCGCTGATAGATACGCGGAGGTCTTCACCGAGGAGGGATTGGCGGTATTGTTGTATGACCATCAGGGGTTCGGTGCGAGTGGTGGCGAGCCTCGACAGCAGATCAATCCCTGGAGCCAGTCACGGGGGTACTGTGATGCGATCGCGTTCGGGACCACGTTCGAGAACGTCGATCCCGACCGTATTGCCGTGTGGGGTGACAGTTACAGCGGTGGCGTCGCGTTGGTCGTTGCCGCTGTCGATGACCGGGTCACGGCCCTGGTCGTTCAGGTGCCGGCTCTCGGTGGTGAGGCTCCTCCAGACGACTCAGATGGGTCCCGTCGTGAATCGATGAAAGAGACGGTTCACGCCGGGTCTGTCGAACCGACCGAGGACGAGATTCGCGGTCCGATGCCTGTCGTCTGGGACGACCAGGAGCGGCGTCCGTCAGCGCTGAAACCGGAGACGGCGTTCCGGTGGTTCAACGGATACGGAACCCGCCCGGACACGAACTGGGAAAACGAGGTCACGATCGTCCGTCCAGAAAACCCGCAGTGGCAACCCGGACTCTGCGCGACTGACGTTTCGTGTCCGGCCTTGTTCGTGGTGGCTCCCGAGGACGAGATGCCACGGTCTGTTCCCGCCGTGGCACGCGACGCGTACGAGAGGCTCTCAGGGCCAAAAGAATGGGTGGAGATTCCCGGTGGTCACTTCGGGCTTCTGTATTACCCGAGCGAGACGTTCGACCGGTCTTCGTCCGCCCAATCGCGGTTCCTCGCGGAACATCTCACGACATGACCCACGGCAAGCCGATGGAACTCGAAGCGCTCACGGTACAATTGTCCAGCGAGCGCAAGAGAACGACGTTACCGTCCCGATGAAGAAGCCGTCTATGCGATTCTCCGCCCGTGGATCCAGCGAAACCAGCAGGGCGTGGAGTGATTTTCATATCATTCACTCGTCTCAGTGGTGAACGACCCCACCTTGCTTCGGGTGGGGTGGCACAGCAGAACGGTCAATGACCGATTGATTACAGCCACTGCCTTCGACCATCGAAGCGCGCGAATCCGAAGAACCGCTCGACGGTGTTCGCCGACTGAACGAAATCGAGAGGACCATGTCGGGACAAATAACGACGTATTCCCCATTCAGACGCCGAATTTCCGGTTCAACGGGCGTGGCGGGATTCGAACCCGCGATCGAGAGGTTAGGAACCTCTCGCCCTGTCCCCTAGGCCACACGCCCTACCGGGAACTGCCGCGTGGAGAGGAAAACGCTTGCGCTACACCCGCGGCTCACGGGGCGAAAAGCGGGAGAACCGGAGTAGAGTTACTCGCTCGAGGAGCTGGTAGTCGTCTCGGTGCTGGTCTCGCTCGTGTCCACCGCGTTGGACTCGACGATGTTACCGTCCTCGTCGACGATGTCGCCATCGTCGTTGAGCGACTGCCCTTCCTGGAGTTCTTCGAGCTCTTGCTCGACCTGCTGGCGACCCTTCTGGAATTCACCCATCGCCTGGCCCGTCGACCGGGCGAGTTTGGGGATCTTGTTCGCGCCGAACAGCAACACGGCGATCAGCAGGATGACGATCAGCTCCGGCCCACCCGGAAGCCCGCCCGGGAACAGCACGGGAATCAGTTGTGACATCGCTATCGGAGGTTACTCGGTGCCAATTATAACCTTTTTGGCTCTCGCAGTTCGCCGAGAATCGCAAGACTGTGAGCCGATTCCGGGGGTCCTTATAGGCTTTTCGGCACTCGCAGAGTCGCGTCGACGGTGGCTCCGGTATCGAACGACGGTTCGCCGGTTGCGCAACACCCTTACCTGCCCACCAGATAGGCCGGGTATGGTTTCAGTCGGCGACACCGCTCCCGACTTCAGTGCACCGCTGGCACTGGGTGACATCTCCGAGTTCACACTCTCCGACCGTCTCGACGAGGCACCGCTCGTGTTCGCCTTCTTCCCGGGGGCGTTTTCGGGCACCTGCACCAGCGAGATGGCCACCTTCGAGGACCGCCTCGAGGAGTTCGCCGACGCCGGCGCGACGGTCTACGGCGTCAGCGTCGACCTGCCGTGGGCGCTCCAGGAGTTCCGCCACGACGAGGGCCTGTCGTTCGGACTGATCAGCGACACGAACAGAGAGATCATCGACGCCTACGACCTGCGGACCGACTTCGCCTCGATGGGGCTCGAGGCGCTCGCTAAACGTGCCGTCCTCGTCGTCGACGCCGAGGGGGTAGTCCGGTACGCCTGGGTCACCGACGACGCCGGACTCGAACCCGACTACGACGAAGTCCTGGACGCGGTCACCGGTCTGACTGCGTGAGGCAGTCGGGCGACGACGGCACCTCGGACCCGGACGTTTTTGCGAGTGGTCCCCGTCGAACAGAGACATGAGCGAGCAGGCAGGCTACGACCCCGACGCGGACCACGACTTCCCGGACGAGCGCCTGAATCGCGTCCTCGAGTTCCTCCGTGACGACCCCGAGATTCAGACGTACCTCCGGGCCCAGAACGTCAACCCCGTCGACCGCATGGGGTACAACGACCACGGCGCGAAACACGTCAGTATCGTCCGTGAGCGGGCACTGTGCCTCTACGAACTCCTCAAAGCGGGCGGTGTGACATTCAACGGCGCCACCGACCAGGGACTCGAAGAGGCCGACGAGGCCGTCGTCATCTGTGTGGCCGCGACGCTGCACGACATCGGTCACGTCGTCCACCGTCACGACCACCCCTACTACTCGATCCCGCTCGCCGCGGACATCATGGACCGGATACTACCGGAGTTCTACGGTGTCGAGGACGCCGTGAGAGTCAAAGCGGAAGTGCTCCACGCGATCCTCTGTCACCACACTGAGGAGGACCCGCTGACGACCGAGGCGGGCGTCGTCCGCCTGGCCGACGGCCTCGACATGGAGCGGGGTCGGTCGCGGATCCCTTACGAGACCGGACGCCGGGGGATCAACACCGTCTCCAGCCAGGCGATCGAGTCGGTAGCGCTCAAGGACGGCGACGACAAACCCGTCCTCGTCGAGATCGGGATGCGCAACGCCGCCGGCGTCTACCAGGTCGACGAACTCCTGCAGGCCAAACTCCGGGGGTCGCTCCTGGAAGAACACGTCCGGATCGTCGCGCTCAACGTCACCGAGGACGGCGACAGCATCGTCGAGCGGATCGAGCTGTAGGGGCCCGGGCATCATCGTGGACGGTGAGAACCGGCGGGATTCGCTCCGAGACGAAACGGGTTTTGCCTCGCGGTCGAACCCCGAGGCGTGTCGGGAGGATCGCTCTCGCTGTTTCGCGACCGCGAGTTCCTCGCGCTCTCGGGGACGGCCTTCGCCCGCGCCCAGGCCTACTCGACGATCGCGATCGCGCTGGCGCTGTACGCCGACATGTTCGGGACCACGGGGACCGTCGAGGGCCTGTTCGGGACCGCCTTCGCCTTCGTCCAGTTGCTGATCGTACTCCCGCTCGGTCGAGCTATCGACACCGGCAACGCCAAGCGCTACCTGCTCGCCGGGCTCGTCCTGAACGTCGGCGTCTTCGTCGGGTTCGCGTTCGTCGATACCGTCGCCCACGTCGTCCTGATGCGCGTCGTCCAGGGATTCGGCGCGAGCATCCTCTGGATCACCGGTTCGACGGTGATCGGCGAGATCAGCCCCGAGGACAGTCGCGGCCAGTGGCTCGGCACCTACAACCAGGTCGGCGCGTTCTCCAGTCTCGCCGGCGACCTGGTCGGGGGCATCCTGCTGGCGACGAGCGGGTTCGTCCTCACCTACGGCGTGCTCGCGGGCGTCACGGTCCTGGCGAGCGTCGGGGTCCTCCTCTTTCTCCGTGACAACCCCGGCGGCAGGACCGACCCCGACGAGTCCACCGGCGTCGAGACTATCCGGCTGTTGCTCGGCCGGACCGCGGTCCGCGCGCTCGTCGTCTTCCGGCTGGGGTTCAGTTTCGGCAAGATGGCGGTCATCCTCTTTCTCCCCATCTACGCGCGGACGGCCTTCGGGATGAGCCCGATACTCGTCGGAGGGATCCTCGCGGGCGGGAAACTCACCAAGTCGCTCACACAGGGGCTCGTGGGGTCCTACACCGACGAGTTCGGCCACGAACACTACTTCGTCTTCGTCGGTGCGCTGCTGTACGCCGTGGGCGCGGCGACGATCCCGCTCGCCGAGTTCGCCGCGGGGTGGTTCGCTCCACTCACGGTTCGCGTCGCGGGGATGGTGACGACGCTCCCGGCCGCCTTTTTCCCGCTGTTCGGCGCGTTCGCCGTCTGCGGACTCGCCGACAGCATCAGACTGCCGGCGAGCATGGCGCTGTTCGTCGAGGAGGGCGAACACTTCGACGCCGTCGCCGGCAGCCTCTCCCTGCGCTCGCTCGCCTGGAAGGTCGGACAGGTCGTCGGCCCTGTCTCGGTCGGCGCGCTCTGGGACGCGACGGACGTGTTCACCGCCTTCGTCACCGTGGGAGGGTTCATCGTCGTCGCCGCACTTGCGTTCGTCTCGCTGTACCGCGTCGAACCTGCCCCCGAGGCCGTGGCGACGCCCGGCGACTAACCTCCTCGGCCCTCCCCGTGACGTGACTCTTCTGGGCATGGTGAACCATGGATATCCCGGTCAGAGCGGACCTGACAGAAGGCCGGTAGTACCACCACCATGGGATAGGTTGGCACAATGGTTTAGTACGTCCCGTCCCCACTTCTGGGTATGAGCCTCACCCCGCTCGACGAGAGAGAAGGCAACCGAGAGGGTGGGAGGTCGACCGACGACGGGACCGACGAACGCACGGGGTTCCTCCAGCGGGTCAGGGGAGTCATCGGGCGCGTCGTCGCGGCCCTGTCGGGCGGCACGGACTCCCGGGAGACGAACGTCGTATCGGACGCCAGACGAAGTGAGGAGACAAAGAACGACCGTGGCGCCGGTGGTCGGTCTTCGACGGCGCTCGACGCGCACACTGCCGAGCGGTCGCTGACCTGGGCCGACGACCCGACCGACGACCGTCCGGAACCGGACGAACGGACCGACCGGCCGGAACTCGTCGCCAGCTGGGACGACCGCGGGCTGACTCTCTCGGAGTCGGACGCGGATGAGGCGTCGATCTCGTCGGACACCTGGACCGACGTCGAGCACTGACTCGCACGCGCCCCAGGGGGTGGGCTACTCGCCGTTCTCGTCCCGGATAGCCGTCGGCTCGGGTAGATCCGACATCCCGCCGGGGCGGGTGGTCGACGCCGCCGCGACGGCGTTGGCGCTCGCGAGGACCTCGGTCAGGTCGCGCTCTCCCGACGCGAGCGTTGCGACCACGCCGGCGGTGAAGGCGTCCCCGGCACCGGTCGTGTCGACGGCCTCGACGTCGTACCCGGGGTGGGAGACGCGCGCAGGGCCCCACGGTGCCTCGAGCGTCGCCGAGGCCGACGACCCCGCCTCGCCGTCGGTCCTGCAGACGGTATGAATCCCGAGGCCGTGGAGTTCGTCCACCAGTACGTCGGGGTCGGCGGAGAACCCTGCGGGGGCGAGGTCCGCGGGCGTGGTCTTGACGACGTCGACGTCCGGGAGGAGCCGCCGGACCTGCGTCTCGAAGTCCGCATCCGACCACAGTTCCGGGCGGGCGTTCGGGTCGAAGACGACCGTACAGTCGTGCTCTCGCGCCCGGTCGACGAGGTCGAAGACAGCCGACCTGGCGGGATCGCTGGCCAGCAGGACACCGCCGACGACGACCCACTCGACCGTCGCGAGGACGTCGTCGGGGACCCGGCCCGGTTCCATTCGGGTGTCGGCGGTGCTGTCCCGGTAGAAAGTAAAGCGAGGGCCGTCGGTGTCGTCGTCGCTGACGAACGCCAGTGTCGTCTTCGCGCCGGGATCCCGTTCGACGAACCGCTCGGGGACGTCGCGGTCGCGGAGCGTCTCGACGAGGAACTCGCCGAACGGGTCCGCGCCGACTCGCGTCCAGAACCACGGCTCGGCCTCGAGCTGTGCGAGGCGGACAGCGACGTTCGCGGGCGCACCACCCGGGTGTCGCTCGAACTCCTCGACGTCTGACAGGGGTGCACCTGTCGTGGGGAGGAAGTCGACCAGCGTCTCGCCGGCGACGAGAATCTCGCGTGTCACGTCCGCGCACCCCCAGCGTGTCGTGGTCGACGCGCCCACCTCTCTGCCTTCGCGGTCACTGGTCCTGGCCGACCCGCAGCACCTGCACGAGCGAGTAGACGGGGACGCCGTCGAGGCTCTCGACGCCGCTTTTGTCCGTTAGCACGGCGCAGGCGACCGGGTTGCCCCCGCGCTCGCGGACCGCCGTGATCGTCTCGGACATCGTCGTGCCGCTGGTGATCGTGTCGTCGACGACGTAACAGTCTCGGCCGCGGATCTCGGCGAAGTTCCGGGAGAACGACCCCGAGAGGTCCTGGTCCTCGCTGTCGTCCCACTGGTGTTTGCTCGGGGCGTACGTCCCCAGGTCCGTGTCGAGTTCGCGGGCGACGCAGGTCGCCAGCGGCGCGCCGGCCTTCTCGATACCGATGGTGAGGTCGACGTCCTCGCCCTCCTTCGAGAGGAGGTCCGCGAGGGCGGCGCTAACGTGTGTGAGACGGGCACTGTCGCGACCGATGGCGGACCAGTCGACGTGGATGTCGTCGAGGCCGCCGCCGCTGTCGCTGCCCCGGGGCGTGTCTGCCGCCTCGGCACCGGCCCGCTCGACGAGCCACGAGGCGGTCTCCTTGGAGACGTTGAGTTCGTCGGCGATTTCCCCCTTCGAGAGGCCGCCCTCTGCGAGTTCGGCGGCCCCGTCGATCAGGTCGTCGATGTTCTTCATACCCCCCTGTTCGCCCCGGGGGATCATTATGCCATCGGAGTGGTCGGTCGCCGAACCACCTGCCGTCGGAGTGGTCGGGCGGCGAACCACCTGCCGTCGGAGTGGTCGGTCGCCGAATCACCGACTGTGTGGCGGGGGCTCATGGTCCATCAGCCGGTCGGGTCGGCTCGGCCGGGAGCGAGGTGAACCGGGCCGTTCGGGAGTGAGAGTCGACTCGGCCCTCGACGGGAGGAACCACCGGACCGTGGTGCCACGGCCAGCCCTGAAGACGTTCGAGAGCCGGCGAGCGGCGAGGTGAGGCGACGTTAACGGGAAGGGACAGACTGATTTGGTCGGTCCCAGAATAGGGGGGTACATGGCCGACGACGAGCTTCTGGACTCGCTGGAGTCCGTCTCGCGGCAGTTCGACTTCGGGGAATACGAGGCGACTGCGTACCTGACGATCCTGGAACACGGCGAGCTGACCGCGTCCGAACTCTCGGAACGGACGGACATCCCGCAACCGCGAGTCTACGACACGGTCCGGAGCCTGAACGACATCGGACTGGTCGAACTCCAGGAGTCGCGACCGATGAAGGTACTGGCGATCGACCCCGAGGAGGCGTTCGGTGACCTGACGGCGTCGCTCGACGACCTCGTCGCGAACCTCGCTCGCACGTACACCCAGCCCGCCCGCAAAGTCGAGACGGTCTCGCTGGTCAAGTCCCGGCCGACGATACTGCGATATCTCTCGGACATCATCGACACCGCCGAGTACGAACTCATGCTCTCGCTGACGCCGGATCTACTGGCCCGCTTCGAGGACCGACTCCGTGCGAAACGGGAGGGGGGAGTCGCCATCGAGATCCTGATATCGCCGGCCGCCGAGGCGCCGACCGCCGACGACTACGACTACCGGGCGCTCGCGAGTCGCGTCCGGGGGCGACGCGGGGTAACGACGCCCGTCGCGGCGGTCGCGGACGGCCGGTACTCGCTGTACGCGACCCGGGAGAGCCTGCGGGACGACAACGACCGCTACGGCGTCATCTTCGACCGGTCGGAACTCGGCTTCATGGTGTCGATGTATCTGAACCTCGTCCTGTGGTCGACGGCCGACACCATCCTGGGGGAGAACGGCTCTATCACCTTCCCGCGCCGGTACGGGACGATCCGTCGGGCCGTTGCCGACCTGGCCGACCTCGACGGCGAGTTCACAGCGCGCATCGAGGGGCGTGACGTGGTCACGGGCGACCGGCGCACCATCGAGGGACGTGTGGTCGAGGTGACCGAGAGTCCGGCACGCGAGGAGGCGTCGTTCGTCGTCGAGACCGACGCCGGCCGCGTGACTGTCGGTGGGCAGGTGGCAGCGTACGAAGACATCGAAGCGCTCGACATCCGCATCGACCGCGCTGAAGGGCCCGAGAGAGAGTGAGCGAGTCCCCCCGTCGCCACGCACTCTCCGTCGGGCCGTCACAGGGTCGCAGTCGGAACGACGACCACTGAGTCGCTGATGTCGCCAGCGGGAACCTCGGCATCCCGTCTCGGACCGCACTCGATATTCCGGGTTCACCGGTATAAAACCTGAACTTTCACGATCACAGTAATTCCAGCAGTCGCGAATGATTCCGGAAAGCCGAAGTGTCTCCGATACATATGGAATCCGATAATGAGTGAGACGAGCGTCCGGCGGGAGTCGCGAGCGGGGGTGTGGTCGTGACCGGGAAGTCGGTGTTCCGGGACGTCCTGGGGTCGTCGGTACGGACGGACGTGCTGGTGAGCGTGGCGGCGGTCCCGAGCGAGACGGAGGGACTCATCGAGACCATCGACGCGAGCGAGTCGGCGGTGTACAACGCCGTCGGGGACCTGGAGCGACAGGGGCTGCTCCGGACGGTCGAGGGGCGTCACGAGGCGACGGGGAGCGGGCAGTTGGTCGCGGACCTGCTCGAACAGCAGGCGAACCTCTGTCGACTGCTCGACGACGACTACTGGGAGACCCACGACGTCGGCGCGTTACCGCGGCGCTTCCGGCTGCGACTGACCGAACTCGCGGACGCGGACGTGTACAGAGCGCCGGACACAGACCCGCACGCCGGGGTTCGCGAGGTCTCCGAGCGAGTCGAGGGCGCCTCCGAGCGCGTCGACATCGTCACGCCGATCTACCAGGCCGAGTACGAGACCGTGATGCCCGACTCGGTCGGTGCGCGACTGGTCATCGACACCACCGTCCTCAGGGAGTCGCTGGAACGAGCCGGCTCCATGGAGGAGGCCCGGACCTTCGAGGACACCGAAGTCAGGTTGCTCGACGTCGACGTCGGGGTCGGTGTCACGGAGGACCACCTCATGCTCTCGCTCCCGACCATCGACGGCCAGTACGACTCCCGGACCGAGGTGCTGGCCACGGACGAACGAGCCCTCGCGTGGGGCCGCGACCTCTACGAGTACTACTGGGAACGCGCCACCCCCTCAGGGGAGTTCCTCGACTCGTTCGAGTTGTAAACTACCCCGCCCTACTTCGCTCGGTCTGACGACCTCGCTTCGTTGCGGGTTCCGTCAGACGAGGTCTGACGACGTGCAGACTGTGAGCCTGCACCGTATTCTCCCTGCCACGCGTGGTCTACCACGTAGTTAGCGGCCCATAGAAACTCGTCTGCTGTCTCGCGGAGAAGTGCGGCGTCGTCGCTGTCCACGTCGAGTTTGACCGGGACAGTTCGCCGCACCTCCATACGTCAGCGTCTGCCCGATGGTTTATGAACGTCGGGGGAGAAGGACTGGCAACAGATCGTGGGACGTGGCGGGGTTGTCGGCT
>Ga0207770_100583_pt1 | contig 14509 bp, 15 predicted proteins | sample A23E2SouthBayCA_FD_187729 | JGI IMG/M metagenome (GOLD analysis project Ga0207770, IMG submission 187729) | Aerobic enrichment media microbial communities from Eden Landing Ponds, California, USA - A23 E2 (SPAdes) | ecosystem: Environmental > Aquatic > Marine > Unclassified | place: Emeryville... | reverse complement strand
CCCCCGCTACCGCCACCGCTCCGCCCCCGCTACCGCCACCGCTCCGCCACCGCTCCGCCACCGCTACCGCCACCGCTCCGCCCCCGCTACCGCCACCGCTCCGCCACCGCTCCGCCACCGCTCCGCCACCGCTCCGCCACCGCTCCGCCACCGCTCCGCCTCCCGTCACAGCCCCGCTTCCACCTCCGCCACCTACTCCACGCCTTCCCGTTCGCGCAGTTCCACCCGCCGTATCTTCCCGGAGGCGGTCATCGGCAGGTCGTCGGCGAACTCGATCTCCCGGGGATACTCGTACGCCGCGAGTTTCTCGCGAGCACGGCTACGCAACTCCTCGCGGAGGCCCTCGTCACCAGCGACCCCGTCGACCGGTTCGACGAACGCCTTGATCCGCTCGCCGCGGGTCGCATCCGGCACGCCGACGACTCCGACCTGCTCCACGTCTGGGTGCTCGAGCAGTGTCTCCTCGACCTCCATCGGTCCCACCCGATACCCACTGGTCAGGATCACGTCGTCGGCCCGCGACTCGAACCAGACGTACCCGTCTTCGTCTCTGTGTGCGAGGTCGCCCGTCCGATACCACTTCCCCTCCCGCTTGTCGGCGGTAGCTTCGGGCCGATCGAGATACTCCGAGAAGACCACGCGCTCGTCGTCGGGTCTGACCGCGATCTCTCCCACCTCCCCCGGTGGGAGTTCGTCGGGGCTCTCGGGGTCGAGGACCGTCACGTCGTAGCCCGGCAGTGGCTTACCCATGCTCCCCGGGCGGACGTCGAACCAGTCCGAGCGGTTCGCGACCACGAGGTTGAGTTCCGTCTGCCCGTAGTACTCGTTGACCGGTACGCCGTCGAGTACCTCGTCGGCCCAGTCCAGGATCTCGGGTGTGAGCGGTTCGCCCGCCGTCGCGACGACGTCCAGCGAGAGGTCGTAGTTCTCGGGATTCTCGCCCATCAGCATCCGAAGTCCCGTCGGCGCGACGAGCGCACCCGTCACCTCGTGTGTCTCGAGCAGGTCGAAGGCCGCGGCGGGGTCGAACCCCTGCATCGGCGCGGCGACCACGGTCCCGCCGTAGTGCCACGTCCCCAGGAGGAGCGCCCCGAGCGCCGACCCCCACGCCCAGTCGGCGGGCGTCCACGTCACCGCCTCGGCACCCAGGCCGCCCTCGAAGAAGTTGTACGCCGCCGCGGCGCGTCCGGCCCACATCGCGTGGCCGTGTCTGACCCCTTTCGGCGGCCCCGTCGACCCCGACGTGTACATCACCACTGAATCCGTCAAGGGAGTCGAATCGTAGGGGTCGAACCCGGGCGAGCGGTCGGCGACGAACGATTCGTAGTCGACGGTTGCACACGCGAACTCCTGCTCGGTGTTCGGTGTCTCGCGCTCGCCGACGTAGTACGGGCGTACGTCGAGTTCGACGGCGAACTCGAGCGCATCGCACTCACCGCTGGCGGCCGCGAGCGCCTCGCGGACCGTCGGGTCGAAGGCGACCGCGCGGACGTCGGCGTCTCCGAGGCGGTAGGCGAGCGCATCCTCGCCGTAGAGCGTGGTCAGCGGGACGCTCACCGCGCCGAGTTTCCAGCAGGCGAAGTGGGCGACCGGCGTCTCCACGCCCTGGCCCGCGACGACGCCCACCCGGTCGCCCGGTTCGATCCCGCGGGCATCGAGTGCGCTGGCGAGACGTCCCGAAGCCTCGTCGACCTCGCCGTACGTGTAGGTCTCGTCCGTGGCGGCGTCGACCAGCGCCACCCGCTCGCCGGGTCCCGGTGACTCGTGTTTCCGCAGACAGTCGACGGCGGGATTGTACTCGTCGGGAAGCGTCCACTCGAACGCCTCGCGAGCGCGGTCGTACCGCTCGAAGTCACCCATCACGTGCCACGCCATACCCGCCGGATCGGCGTGGCCGGTGTTGGCCCTTCGGGTTTGGGTCGACCGAGTGGTCTCCGGCCGCCGGACCGTAGCCGGTTACATTCAGATCACCGAACTCAACGACTAAGACGACGTGTCCCTCCCTTACTGGTATGCCAGCAGATGACACACAGGGCCCGGCCAACGACGAGTACGGCGTCCTGAAAGCCGAGGACGACCCCCGCGAGAAGTCCGAGATCGTCTCGACCATCGCCCGACGCCATCCCATCGAACTCGAAGAGCTCATGGACACGCTCTCGGACCCCGTGATCATCGAGTGTGCGAGTCCGGGCTGGCAACCCGACGTCTGGCCGCCCGAGGACGCCTACCCCGAGGGCGACCTGCCCCCAAACTACACCGAAGCCGGGGACACACGATACGACGCGATCCCCTGCTCCATCGAGGGCCAGGCACAGGTGCTGATCGACGCCATCGAGGAGGGGTGTGCGACCACGCACGTCCATCCCCGGGACCCGGAGGACTGTCTGGGGACCGACGACGTGGGACTGCTCGCCGACATCTACGACCGCGTCTTCGCCGAGACCGATCCCGTCACCGTCCAGCACTCCTGGCAACTCACCGACGACGGCAGCATCGACTACGTCGAGATGGCCCGGGAGAAACTCGAAGCGGCGGGGGGCAGCAACGAGTACATCCAGGCGAGCATCATGCTCTGGCCGCCCTTCGACGCCTACCCCGACCGTTACGACGACAAAGTGCGGGAGGGCATCGAGTTCTACCGCGACCACGACATCAAACCCATCCACAAGGTCCGCAGCGAGTACAACACCCGCAAGCTCCACCGCGAGCTGACTCGGATGGGCTATCTCGACGAGGACCCTCTCTGTGTGTTCCACGACATGGGCCACCCCTTCGGCTGGCCGCTAGACCAGGACCCGTGGATGCCCATCGAGATGATCTCCGCGCTGGAGGGGACCAAGCAACGCTTCCCCGACGACACCGTCATCGGCGTCTGCTCCGGCGGGCGCAACTGGCTGCCGATCACGATGGAGGCCATCGCCCGCGGCGTCGACTACGTCCGCGTGGGTATCGAGGACTACTACTGGATGTACCCCCACCGCGACGAGGTCATCCAGCACAACATCGACTGCGTCCGCAAGGTCGTCAAGATCTGCGAGGTGCTCGGTCGCGAGATCGCCACCCCCGACCAGGCCCGCGACATCCTCGGCGTCACGAAGACCTGACGACGGGCCCCGGGGCACTGACACGGACGTCACCCGGCGCCGTCCGGGTTACTGCAACGGTAAGTGGCTCTGACCCATAGACTGTCTCAGCACCCATGTCAGATTCGAGCGACCCACCCGTAGACGCGACGAAGCCGGACAGCCCGGTCGGCGTCGTCGGCACCGACCACATCACCGTCGAGGGGACCAACACTGCGGACACCATCGAGTTCTACCGCGACATCCTCGGGATGCCGCTCGTCCTCCGCCAGCCCAACCTCGACCGCGACCACCTCACCCACCTCTTCTTCGACATGGGCGACGGCCGCCTGATCACCTTCTTCGTCGACGAGGAGCGCGACTCGGTCGACCTGGACGACCCCGAACCCGGCCAGACCCACCACTTCGCCTTCCGCATCGACGGCGACCGCATCGAGGAGATCAAGGCCGGCCTCGAAGACGCGGGCTATCCGGTCAGCGAGTACGACCGCGGGGCCTTCCACTCGCTGTACACGGAGGACCACAACGGCCTCACTATCGAACTCGTCGCCGACAGGTTCGCCATCCCCGACGAGCACCGCGCCGAGGCGCTCGCGCTCGCCCAGCAGTTGCGTGAGGAAGTCGGTGCCGACTTCGTCGAGAGCGAACACATGCGCGAGGCGGTCGACCAGCTGGGACTCGACGTCGGAGAACGCGAGGTCGGCGACACCGACGCCGCCGCGGGCCGCAGTTACGACTAACCACTGCCACCCGCGACCCGGCTATTCCTCGTCGCTCCCGGCGCCCTCGCGGACTTTCACGGCCATCCCGCTCTCGAAGTCACACATCCCCTCGCCGCTCAGTTCCGCGCGGCCGACGGCCAGGACGGCGCCGTCCTCGTGGACGACCAGCACCTCGTCACCCGGACGGATGGTCGGGTCGGCCTCGTCGACGAACTTCGCGAAGGCGTTGCGCCCCTCGCGAACGAACGGTTCGCTCTCCGACCCCACGACCACGCGGTAGTCGAGACCGCCGAGGGCCGCGTCGAGCCGTCGGCCGCCGGCGATGCCGAGCGTGAACCGCCCGTCGGTGCCGTAGGTGGCGAGTCGCCCAGCGTCACTCAGCACCTGGCGCGGCCGGCCGGAACTCGTGTGGGTCACCTCGACGCCGTCCGCGTCGAACAGTCCCACCGCCCCGGCGCCCCACTGGTAGGCCGCGACCCGGCGCAACATCCGACTGTCTCCGTCGTCCATCGCCGCCGCTTTCGTGACCCCCGCTCTTGTATGTTCGCGTCTGCCCGGACGTCGGCGCGTCTCCGGAGCGGTCGCTCGACGAACTCCGTGTCACACGTTCACACTGAGGTCGGGTAATTACGAGCCGTTTATGCCGGCCCAACACCGAATCTCGGATATGAACGACGTAGACGTCCGAAAGATCGGTCTGGGGGTGCTCTGTCTCGGCGTGGGGACGGCGCTCGTTCTCGGCCCGGACTCGGTCGGTGTGGGAGTACCCGTCGCGCTCGTGGCCCTGGGAACGCTCGGCCTCGCCGTCGCCGGCGTGGTCTCGGCGGTGCTCGACGACCGCCGTCCGGTCTGACCACCAGTCTCGTCGCCCGCCCATTCTGACCACCAGTCTCGTCGCCCGCCCATTCTGACCACCAGTCTCGTCGCCCGCCCATTCTGACCACCCGTTTCGTCGCCCGCCGGGTTCGATGTGTGTCAGTTCACCAGAGTGAGACCGCCCGACACGCGTCGGATCCGGTCGCTCGAAACCGTGGTATGTTTTTATATATCCAGCCCGTGATATTAGTTCCCAGATATGTCCGGAGACGAGGCTGACGCGGACGTCATGGTCAGATGGTATCGCACCCGGATCGCCCGGCCGACCACGAACGACGAGGTGTACGGCTACTGGGTGTTCGTGTTCGGCATCCTGCTGGGGATCCTCGGCATCCTGCTTTACCTGTCGAGTTACGCCGGCGGTGGGCCCGGGTCACTGCCGGGCGAGGCGGGGATCGGACTCGCCGCGGTCGCGCTCGTCCTCCTCATGATCGGCCCGGTTATCAGACTGCCATTGCGACGAACGGCGACGCTCACCTGTTACGCCGGTGCGCTCGTCGCCTTCCTCGGCGTCGTCTGGTTCTTCCTCGAGTATCCCGGCTGGCGTGCGTCCGGGATGGCCTCGCCGATCATCACCCTCTACACGTTCGGTCTCGTCCTGATCGCGGTCGGTGCCGCGCTCGTACCCGTCATCAGCACGCGCGTCATCCCGCCCGAGGGCGAAACGGACGAAACCGAACCCGCCGAGGGTGCCGACGAAGTCGCGGACCCCGTTCCGGAAGCCGAGTCCGAATCCGAGCCTGCATCCGAACCCGACACGGCGGACGAACCCGAGAGCAAGGCGCGGTTCGAACTCTACGAGGACCGCGGCGGCAAGTGGCGCTGGCGCCTGCGCCACCGGAACGGCAACATCATCGCCGACAGCGCGCAGGGGTACAGTTCGCGCCAGAAGGCCCGCCAGGGGTTACAGAGCGTCCAGGCGAACAGTCCCGGCGCGGGGCTCGTCCAGCAGGAGAGAGACGTCGAAGCGCCCGAGGAACCGGCGGACGCCCCGTACCCACCCGGTGAGAGTCAGGGGACCTTCGACGTCTACGAGGATCGCGCGGGACAGTACCGCTGGCGACTCCTCCACCGGAACGGCAACATCATCGCCGACTCCGGCGAGGGCTACACCGACCAGTCCGAGGCCGAAGACGCCGTCGAACGCGTCCAGGGGTACGTCGGCGACGCCGGCTACCTGCGGATCGACCCGGCGGCCTTCGAGGTGTACCGCGACGCCGCCGACGAGTGGCGGTGGCGACTCCTCCACCGCAACGGGGAGATCCTCGCCGACTGCGGCGAGGGCTACGGCGAACGCACCAGCGCACAGGACGGCATCGAGAGTGTTCGCCGGTTGATCGGCGACGAGGACGCCGTCGAGATCTTCGAGGACGACGCCGGCGAGTACCGCTGGCGACTCGTCGCCGAGAACGACGAGATCGTCGCCGACGGCGGCGAGGGCTTCGCCTCCGAACGGGGCGCCCGCGACTCCGTCCGGCGGGTCCGCGAGTACGCCCCCGGGGCCGACGCGCTCGACTACACCGACGCCGCCTTCGAACTCTACGAGGACAACGCCGGCGAGTACCGCTGGCGACTCGTCCACGAGAACGGACAGATTCTGGGAGATTCGGGGGAGGGCTACGCCTCCCGGACGGGCGCGATCAACGGCATCCAGAGCGTCAAGCGAAACGCCCCCAACGGCGAGGTGGCGCTGCCCGGCGAGGCGGTCGATCTGGATACGAGCGGTGAGGACGAGAACGGCGAGTAACCCGACGCGTCGCTGGTATCGGGGTCGCCTCTAGAGCAGGAACCGGTCGGTGTCGGCGCTCATGTCGGTGGTGTGGTCGGCGGCGGCGACGAGTTCGTCGGCGGTCGACTCCTCGAAGGCGACGACTTCGATGCGGACGCCCTCGTGGCGCAGGTGCGAACAGAGCCGCGAGAAGTCGCCGTCGCCGGTACAGAGGACGAGCGTGTCGACGTGGTTGGCGAGCGTCACCGCGTCGAGGCTCATCCCGACGTCCCAGTCGGCTTTCTGTGAACCGTCGCCGAACGTCTTGATGTCCTTGATGCGGGTCTCGAAGCCGATGTCGACCAGCGCCTCGAAGAAGGACTCCTCCTCGGGGGAGTCGGCCCGGATGACGTAAGCGATGGCGCGGGTGAGCTGGCGGCCGTCGACGGCAGCGTCGAGCAGCGAGGCGTAGTCGATGTTGCGAGAGTAGAGACTCTGGGCGCTGTGATAGAGGTTCTGCGCGTCGGCGAGCACCGCCACGCGCTGTCCCGAGTGGACGTTCTCCATGCCGCCATGTGACTGACCCGGGCGCATAGCTCTTTGGCTCCCGCGACGCTCGGCGGGAGCGTCGCCCGTTCGGGACCGCCGCGTCCGGAAGCCGAAACCTTCGACACCTCGCGGACGGAGTCTCGGGTATGGTCACGATCGCAGTCAACGGTGCCGCGGGACGGATGGGCCGGACGGTCGTCGAGACGGCCGCCGACCACGAGTGTGAGGTCGTCGTCGGCTTCGACGTCGACGACGTCGACGAGGTTGCGGGCGTTCCCGTCGTCGATGCCGCCGACGCCGCCGACGCGCTCGCCGAGCACGACCCGGACGTCGTCGTCGACTTCACGGTCCCCGAGGCGACGCTGGGACTCCTCGACGCCTGCGTCGAGGCGGGCGTCGGCATGGTCGTCGGCACGACGGGCTTCGACGACGACGGACTCGCCGAACTCGACCCCGCGAGCGAGTCTATCCCCCTGCTCAAGGCGACGAACTTCTCGCGGGGGATCCAGGCGCTCCTCCGGAGTGTCCGGGAGGCCGTCGGCGCGCTGGACGGCTACGACCTCGAACTGCTGGAGACCCACCACAACCAGAAAGTCGACGCACCCTCCGGCACTGCAAACACCATCCTCGAAACCGTTCAGGAACAGCGGGACGTCGACCCCGTCTACGGTCGGGAGGGGTACGCCCCCCGCGAGGACGACGAGATCGGCGTCTTCGCCCGGCGGGCCGGCGACGTGCGGGGCGAACACGAACTCGTCCTCGCGGGCAACGACGAGGTGCTCTCGCTCTCCCACCGGGCCGAGGACCGCGCGGTGTTCGCGGCGGGCGCCCTCGACGCGGCGGCGTGGCTCGCCGGCAGGTCACCGGGTCGATACGAGTTCGGTGCCGTTATCGACGAGGCCTGAGAGGTGCCGACAATGACGCTCCGATCCGACATCGAAGCCCTGTGGGAACGCAAACAGGACGGCCTGACGGCGGGCGAGGCGACAGACGACCACCTCGCGACGCTCGACGCGTTCCTCGAAGCCCTCGAAGGGGGCGAGGTCCGCGCCGCGGAGAGACGCGACGGGCAGTGGGAAGCAAACGAGTGGGTCAAGCAGGGCGTCCTGCTGAACTTCGGCCTGCGCGGGACCGAACCCCGCGTGTACGGCGACGTCACCTACCACGACGTCCTCCCGCTTCGGGAAACAGCGGACCTCCACGAGCGCGGCACCCGCAACACGCCCGACGGCACCGTCATTCGCCGGGGCGCCTACGTCGGCGGGGACGCCATCCTGATGTCGCCGGCGTTCGTCAACATCGGCGCCCACGTCGGCGACGGGACGCTCGTGGATTCCTGCGATACGGTGGGATCCTGTGCCCAGATCGGCGAGAACGTGAAACTCGGTGCGAACACGCTCATCGGCGGCGTCCTCGAACCGGTCGAGGACGCTCCGGTCGTCGTCGAGGACGGCGTCTCGCTGGGTGCGGGCTGTCGCGTCACCTCCGGGTTCGTCGTCGGCGAGAACTCCATCGTGGGCGAGAACACCCTCCTCACTCCGCGCATCCCGGTCTACGACCTCGTCGAGGAGGAGGTCGTCTACGGGCACCTCCCGCCCGAGCGACGCGCGTTCACCCGGTTCGTCGAGTCGTCTGTCTCGGACCACGACCTCATCGACGGCGGCGCCTACAAGCCCGCGGTCGTGGCGACGAGCGTCGAGGAAGAGACGCTCGAAGCGACCGAACGCGAGGACGCGCTGCGGGAATGAGCGCTTGACTGTCGTCCTCTGTGGCGTCGGTGCCGACACCGGGAACGTCCGACCCGTCCCGAGCGTCGACGCCGGGGGTCGCTTCGAGTACGTCCCGATCCCGGAGAAGGGCGCGACGAGCGAGACGGCGACCTACGGAACGATCGAGCGCCGGCACGGTGACGGCGTCCTCGCCGACGACATCGAGGGTATCCGGCCCGGGAGCGACGGCGACTGGGTCACCGACGAGGCGGCGATACGGGACCAGTCGGTCCACCACGACCCGAACCTCGACGCGCTGACCTACGGCGAACACCGCCCGGGATACGTCGCGAAACTCCGCGACCTCGACTCCGGCGACGTCGTCGCCTTCTACGGCGGGTTTCCGGGACCGGAGAGCGACTACAAACATCGCTACCTCTTCGGATACTTCACCGTCGCCGACACGCCGACCGTACTCGACCCAGAGATGTCCCACGAGCAGAAGCGGCGACTGCTCGACGCCCACTCCGAGAACGGCCACGCCAGACGGTTCGAAGGTCACCGCGACCTGTACTACCACGACCCGGAGTTCACCGACCGCCCGCGCCCGGTTGTGGTCGTGCCGGGACGCGAGCCGGGTAGTCTTCTCGACCGGGCGGTCCGTCTCAGTGAGGGGCGACGCGGGCCGAACTACTACATGGCAGAGGAGGTGGCGGCGACGCTGAACCCCGCCTCGTGTACCGACCACGGCACGCACCTGGGCGGGTTCAAACCGGCCGTGCGATGCGACGTGGACCCGGAGACGTTCCGCGCGTTCGTCGACGAGCCACAGTGACCCCGCCCCGCGTCGGGTCAGCGGGCGGCGATCCAGCCGGCGACCGCACCGGCGAGGCCGCTCGGGACCGCGAACAGGAGCGCGACGGCCACCCCGACGACGAACACACCGAGACCGGCGAACAGTCCCGACAGCGGCCCACCGAGACTCCCCAGCACGAGCGCGGCGAGACCGAACAGTACCGCCCCGACGATACCGCCGAGAGCGCCCGCGAGCAGCCCGTTCCACCCCCCGTTCAGGAGGCCGCCGCCAGCGAGCAGGCCTGCGACGAATCCACCGACTACGCCGCCGCCGACGGTCCCGACCAGCGGTATCGCGACGCCGCCGAGTACCCCGACGAGGAGGCCGACGACGAACCCGACCACGACGGCCCGTACGTCCGTTTCCATACCCGGTGAAAGGCGGGTCCAGTTCGTCAGTGTGTCGGTCACGGTCGACCGTTCGGTGGTCGGTCGACAGTGGGACCGGACGCCCCGTCGACCGGAACCCTTGTTAGCCGGCCTGCCCGTGATTCCTCTAATGAATCACTCCTCGTCCCCGGCCCGCCGCGTTACGGACTGGGACTTCGAGAGATTGGGGGCGCTCGCCGACGAGCACGGTACCCCGCTGTACGTACTCGATACCGACCGCGTCCGCGAGAACTACGAGCGATTCTCGGACGCTTTCGACGACGCCCACGTCATGTACGCCGCCAAGGCCCACACCGGCCGCGCGGTCCTGGAAACCCTGCTCGAGGCGGGCGCAGATATCGAGTGTGCCGCCCGCGGGGAACTCCAGCGGGCGGTCGCCGCCGGTGCCGACCCGAACACGCTCCAGTACACCGCCGTCAACCCGCCAGACGCGGACGTGAAGTACGGCGCGGACCTCGGCGCAGACCACCCGGGACTCACGATAACGGGCGGCGCCCGCGACACGTTCGACCGCCTCGAAGCGCGGGGCTACGACGGCCGCGTCGCCATCCGGGTCAACCCGGGGATCGGCACCGGCCACCACGAGAAGGTCGCCACCGGCAAGGACGCCAAGTTCGGCATCCCCTACGACGAGGTACCCGCCCTCGCCGAGGAACTGCGTGACCGGTTCGATCTGGTGGGACTGCACGCCCACATGGGAAGCGGCGTCCTCCAGGAGGACCTCGAGGACCACTGCCGGGCCATCGGCAAGGTCGCCGACCTGGCCCGCGACGTGGGCGACTCGGCCCTGGAGTTCGTCGACTTCGGCGGTGGCTTCGGCGTGCCCTATCACCCGGACGAAGAACCGCTCGACATGGATGTCGTCGCCGAACAGGTGGGCGAGGCCGTCGGCGAACTGGACGCGACGGTGAAACTCGAACCCGGGCGGTACGTCGTCGCCGACGCCGAGGTGATCGTGACGCGGGTGAACACGGTCAAGGAGACGCCCGAGACGACCGTCGTCGGCGTGGACGCCTCGCTCGCGACGCTGGTGCGGCCGGCGATGTTCGACGCCTACCACCCCATCGCGAACGTCTCCGCGCCCGACCGCGCCGAGGAACCCGTCTCGGTCGGTGGGCCCTGCTGTACGAGCGCGGACGTCTTCTGTACGGACCGACCGCTCCCCCGTCCGGAACGCGAGGACCTGCTCACCATCGGCAACGCGGGCGCCTACGGCTACGAACTCGCGAGTCACTTCCACTCCCAGCCCCGGCCCGCGGAGGTCGCGATCGGTGGCGACGACGAGGCCGATGCTCGTGTCGTCCGCCGACGCGAGACGATGGACGACGTCACTCGCACCGAGCGCGAGGCCCTGCGTTTCGACGACGACCGACTCGGCGGGGTCCGCGGCGAGGCGGTCGGCACCGAGGGCGAACCGGAATGAGTTTCGACAGGCTGGAGTTCCACGAGCGGGCCGTCAGGACGCCCTCACACGAGTCCGTCGAGGCGATGCGGGACCTGCTCGTCGACACCCTGCGCGAGGCAGGTGCCGACCCCGCAGTCGACGAGGCGGGCAACACGCTGGCGACCCGCACCCGCGACGGCTACGGCGACCCGACGGAGCGACAGGACGGGAACGCACCGGTCGACGGCGCCCACCTCGTGCTCAACACGCACATCGACACCGTGCCGCCCCACGTGCCCTTCGCCGAGCGCGAGAGCGGGGCCGTCGTCGAGGGACGGGGCGCCTGCGACGCCAAGGGTCCACTCGCGGCGCTGGTCGACGCCTTCCTCCACGCCGACGTCGACGCTGGACGACTGACGCTCGCGATCACGCCCGACGAGGAGGTGAGCCAGACGGGCGCGGCCCACCTCGCGGGCACACTCGACGCCGACGGGTTCGTCGTCGGCGAACCCACGGATCTGGACGTCTGTACCGCCGCTCGCGGGCAGTTCGAGGGGGCTATCACACTCCAGGGGACCAGCGCCCACGCGGCTACGCCCGACGAAGGTGACAACGCCGTCCGTGCGCTCGCACCGATACTCCAGGGCATAGAGACGTACGATAGCGAGCGCGAGACACGGAGCGTCTCGGCCGGCACGAGCGACGATCTCGGGGAGTCGCGAGCGCGCGGTCCGGGCGAACACGAGTCGCTGGGGCGGCCGACGCTGACGCCGACGCTCGTCTCGGGCGGTGAGGTACCCAATCAGGTGCCCGCCGAGGCGACCATCACCTTCGACCGGCGGTCGGTCCCGCCCGAGAGCGCACCCGAGTTCCGCGCCGGCCTCGAGGACCACCTCTCGGCGTGGGTCCCCGATTCGATGGGCCTTCGCGTCGACCTCGAAGAGCGCGAGGCGCCCTACCTGGAGGCGTTCGCGACCGACCGCGAGGAACCGCTGGTCCGGACGCTCGCCCGCGCTTCGGGCGGCGCAGTGCGTCCCTTCGGCGCCGCGACCGAGGCCTCGTTTTTCGCGTCCCGGGCACCCACCGTCGTCTTCGGACCGGGCGTCCTCGCAGACGAGCAGGGCGCCGTCGCTCACAGCGACCGCGAGTACGTCCGCCGGGCCGACATCGAACTCGCTGCCGACGCCGTCCGGGAGACCGTCGACGAACTGCTCTGAGCCGTGGCTGGTGGAACCCGGGGGGTCGCGTGCCAACCGGTCACTCGGTCAGCGGGAGGACGATGCCGAAACCGATCGGGGAGGAGAACCCGACGACGAGGCCGACCACTTCCATGTCGAACAGGATCGTCTCGCCCCAGGCGGGGAGCGGTTCGAAAAAAGCGTGGCCGACGACTTCGCCCCCGGCACCGACGACGAACAGCGCGAGGCCGAGCAAGAAGCCGGCCTTCGCGTAGAAGGCGTAGTCTATCTGTCGTGATCCGGTCGCTGACATACGTCGTGGTCCATCGGCGGACGACATAAATCGCGCGAGTCGCCGGCACGCCAGACCCGCAACGCATAAACGAGCCAGCAGTCTACTGGGGGCCAATGAAAGGCGTCGTCACCGACTCGCTCGCGGAGATACTCGGGCTGGTCTTCTACGCAACGGTCGCAGCCGTGCTGACCGTCCTGGGTACGCTCGCCGAACTGGCGAGTCTCCGGGACCTCGCGGCCGGTCCGTCGCTGTTCGGCCTCTGGGAGGTCGCCGTCGGGGCGCTCCTCCTGTACGCGGCCTACAACGTCCTCACCGAATTTGTCGTCCCGGGCCTGCGCGGCGGGCGCGAATCGAGCGCCCGAGACTGAGCGGCCGTCCGATCCCCGGACCCGACTGTCCGAGTTCGGTCAGCCCTCGTCGGCAGGTTCAGGGGTCAGGTCGCCCGATTCGACCATCGCTTCGAGCGGGTTGTCGTCGATATCGAGGGGCAGGTCGACGCGGCCGCGCCGCCGCGAGGATGCCCAGACGGCGAAGATAATCTCCGTCACCGCGAGTGCGTGCCGGGCCGAGATCTCGGGTTCGGTGCCGTCGTTCAGACACTCGACGACGTGGTCGATGGCGGGCGGGACCGCCGAGGAGTTCTCGACGCCGTCGACGAGCGGTTCCCAGTCGCCGCCGTCCTCCCGTATTCGGGCCTGCGGTGACCCCCACGGTGTCACCTCGATGGTGCCGTCGGTCCCCTGAAGACGGTGGTGGACGCCGACGCCGTCCTCGCCGAAGCCCGTCGTCGCGATGCCCTGCACCCCGGACTCGTATGCCCACTGGACGAGTCCCTGGTTCTCGTTGTGCGCGCCGTACTTGAGGTGTTCGTCACGGTAGTCTATCTGGCCGATGACCCACTCGACGGGCGACTCGTCGGCGTACATCGTCGCCAGGTCGATGTGGTGGGTCCCGTTGTCGAGCAGGGTGCTCGTTCCAACCTCGACGCGCACGAGGTCGCCGATCCGGCCGGCGTCGAGGGCTTCCTTTGGCTCGCGCCACACCGGCGAGAAGCGCCGCTGGTGGTTGAACGTGAGCTGGATGTCACGCCGGTGGGCCTCCTGTGCCATGAGGCGGGCGTCGCCGTAGGTGGTCGCCATCGGCTTCTCGCAGTGGATCGCTGCGGGGACGTCGCTGTCGATGCAGTCCAGCACGATGGGGGCGTGGGTCGGGACGGGCGTGGAGATACTGACGATGTCGGGGTCGACCGTATCCAGCATCTCTGTGTAGTCCTCGTAGATGTGGTCGTCGTCGATGTCGAACTCGTCGGCGAAGGCCTCGGCGTTCTCACGGACGAGGTCGGCACAGGCGACGATCTCGCAGTCGTCGCGGTCGCGGTAGCCGTCGGCGTGCTGGTAGGCCATCGCGGCGCTCTCCCCCCAGACGGGGTTGTCCGGTTCGGGGCCGGTGCCGATCAGCGCGACGTCGTGTGTCATGACTCCCCTCTCCGTCGGCCCGCACAAAAGTCCACGGCTACCCGCCGTGGTGTGCCGGTTCGCCGGTGGAGCGACGCTACCCGTTTCGCGGTGACAACCGGCGAGGGCATCCGAATCCCTCACAGTCAAACGTCGGCCGGTGCTCGAGAGGGTATGGTACGGACAGCCATCAATCTCTACTCGGTTCGCGAACTGGACCTCCCGATGGAGGAGATTCTCGACCGCGTCGCCGCCGCCGGCTACGACGGCGTGCAGTTCTCCGGCGACTACGGCGGGCTCTCGCCC
>Ga0207770_100575_pt1 | contig 14736 bp, 15 predicted proteins | sample A23E2SouthBayCA_FD_187729 | JGI IMG/M metagenome (GOLD analysis project Ga0207770, IMG submission 187729) | Aerobic enrichment media microbial communities from Eden Landing Ponds, California, USA - A23 E2 (SPAdes) | ecosystem: Environmental > Aquatic > Marine > Unclassified | place: Emeryville... | reverse complement strand
CATGTTTTTGCCGCGAGTGGTACCCGCAGCGACCGAAGTGAGCGAGGATACCCGAGCGGGAAAAAGATGGCCTGTACAGCACGAACCCGCTCAGCTATCCCGGCGGTCGTAGACGGCGACGGCACGGTCCGAGCGCGAGGAGCGGCCGTTGGGATTGCGGCGAGGTGTGCGGTCGAGGGCACGGGCCCAGGCGCCGGCGGCCGTCCCGCGGGCGAGGCCGACGACCACCTCGCGGCCGGTGGCGAGCCACCCCGAGGGGCGGTCGTCCCCGCTGGCGACGTCGCGTAACGAGTCGAGTGCGTCGCGGCCGGCGAGGCCGAACGTTCGTCGGACGACACCGGGACGGAACCCGTAGTTCTTCGTGAGTCGGTAGGCGAGCGAGCGGTACTTGGGACCGTGGTCGCGCTCTCGGACGCCGCCGTCGGTGCCGAACTCGCGGGCGACACCCATCCCGGACTGCCAGGAGACCCTGGCGTCGAGGCGCGCGAGTCGGTGGGCCGCGTCGCGGGAACTGCCCACATCGAGGTACTCGTCGAAACCGTCGACGGCGTCCAGCGTCGGTCGCCGGAACGCCACGTTCCCGCTGTTGAGGAACGTCACCTCGCGCCCACTCAGACGCGTCGACTCGGGGTCCTCGGTGGTCATCCCGCCCCGCAGCGGGACGTGGACCGGGCCGGTGGCCACCTCGCTGTCTTCGAGTCCGCTGACGACCGCGTCGACCCACGTCTCAGTCACCGAGAGCCCCTGGTCGACGAAGGCGACGACGTCGCCGCGGGCGTGGTCGGCCCCGGCGTTGCGAGCGGCCGCGACCGACCGGTCGGCGATCTCCACGAGGACGTCCACGTCGTCGCGCTCGCGGACCATCCCGGTCGTCCCGTCTGTCGAGGGGCCGTTGACGACGACCACCTCGGCGTCGGGGGCGTGCTCGGCGAGCGCGTCGAGCGTGCGTGCGAGTTGCTCCCGGCCGTCGAGGGTCGGCACCACCACCGAGAGCTGCATATCTCCCGTACCGAGTCCCACCGTCAAAAAAGCCGCGCACCGGAGCGAATCGGTAGAACACGCCCTAGAACGCCTCTCGCGCGCGAATACCCGACACCCCCGACCCACCCATCAACTGATCGAAACGACCGTTCGTCCAGTCCGGACGGGGCGGTGACGTCAGTCGACGGCGGTCGACCAGTAGGAGATCGACGCGAGGCGGTCCCCGGGGTCGGTGTCGGTGATCGCCGTCTCGGCACGCCGGAGCGGCCGGGCGACGCTCCCCGGGAGTTTCCGGTAGAGTCCGAATGGGACGAGGAACTCGTGGCGTTCGTTCGTGAGGTGCACCCCGGCAGTGTCGAGCATCCCGTGGACCTCCTCGCGGGAGTAGAGCCGCGAGCCCATCGGCAGCGCCCAGTTGTACAGCACGCGCCCGGACAGCCGGTTGTAGGTGTCGAAGACGACCATGTCTTTCGAGACGCGAGCCATCTCTGTGAGATACTCTTCAGGGGTGTCCGCGAGGTGGAAGAATCGGACGGCAAAGACGGCGTCGAAGTGGTCGTCGGGGAAGGGCAGGCGGGCGGCGTCGCCGCGCATGAACTCGATGTGGTCGCCGACGTTCGCGCGGGCGGCCTTCCGGCGACCCTCGCCGAGCATCGGTGCCGAGATGTCGAGACCGACGACGTCGGCCCCGCGCTCGGCGAGCATCACCGAGAACCGGCCCGTCCCGCAGGCGATCTCGAGAACCTTCTTCCCCTCGACGGGCGCGAGCGCCTCGAGGATCGCCTCTTTCTCCAGTCGGTCGGTGAGTCGGCCACCGCCGCGCGCGAACCGCTTGTCCTCGTAGGAGTCGACCACGTCCTCCTGCTGATACCACTCCTGTCCCTTCACAGATACCCGAAAGTGGAGAGTCGGCCCACAAAAGCGTACTGAAAGGCGCGCGCGACGTCGCTGGCGAGGGTGGATCGGTCAGCCCGTCACCACGTCGTCCGGGCGGATCTCGATGATGACCCGCGGGGTGTCCTCCGCGTCTTTGCTCGGATACTCGTCGACGTCCAGATAGCGCCTGGCGAGTTCGTCGATGTGTTCGACGGCACCGTCCTCGGTCATGTTCGTCACCTCGCCCCGAACCGAACACCACCGGTAGGCGTCCTCTGGGTCGAGCATACTCACGCCGACTTTCGGGTTGCTGGCGAGGTTGCGCTCCTTCTGGCGGCCCCGGGCAGTGTTGACGAGGAGTCGGTCGCGTTCGGCGTCGTAGTCGACCCAGACGGGCGTGACCTGTGGCGTCCCGTCGGGCATCACGGTCGCGACGTGGGCGAACGTCTTCCGCTCGAAGAAGTCGTGGTAGGAATCGGGTATCGACGACACGAGCGATCGCTAGGCGACACGACCGAAAATCTTTGTCCCCCGCCCCGTCCCTTGCCTCTGTTCCCCGTCCATCCCTTGCCTCTGTTCCCCGTCCATCCCTTGCCTCTGTTCCCCGTCCATCCCTTGCCTCTGTTCCTCGTCCATCCCTTGCCTCTGTTCCCGTTCGTCCCCAGTAGCCACCAAAGATCTAGAATATCCTTATATCCTTTTGATTGTATGGTCACCCATATAGCCAAGTTTTACCATAACCTCGCGACCAGGGACAGGTATGAGCACGAGGACGGCGGTGGACGACGACGGGCAAGAGGACGCATTCACGGACGCGGAGTTTCGCGAACGGCTCCGCGAGTTGCCTCCGAGCGCGAAGCTCGTGGCCAAGGTACTGGAGACGGACTCGCCGCTGTCGCAGGGGCAGCTCGCCGAGGCGTCCCTGCTGCCCGACCGGACGGTGCGCTACGCGCTGAACCGACTCGAAGAATCGGACCTGGTGGGCTCGCGGTACAGTTACCGCGACGCGCGCAAACAGGTCTACTTCCTGCGGCAGTAGACACCGCGAGCGGCCGGGGCGGGAACCGGGTGGACCGGGAGAGACAGGCAACCAGGCGGGAGCCATTCGCCGGACCACTTCTCGATTCACTGCGACCGTAACGCACACCGACGAGCGTCGCGTATCGCTGGCGATGCCAGCGACAAGGGTGTCGGTTCCCGTCGAGACGCGCGCACCGACCGGCGAGACTGGTGCGTGTGTTCTGGGGACTGACCCGGCGCTGCTCGTCGATCCGCCCGCCAGGAGCGACCGCCTCGACGCCGTCGCCCGTGACTGGGGGGTCGGCCACGTCGCCGTCACGCACCACCACCCCGACCACGTCGGGGCCGTCGCCCGCTACGCCGAGCGCCACGACGCGACCGTCTGGGCACGTATCGGTCGCGAGACCCCCTTCGAGCGCGCGACCGGAGCCGCGCCCGACCGGACCTTCCGGGAGGGGACGACGATTCCGACCGGAGAGGGGTCGGTCCGCGTACTCGACACGCCCGGACACGCGCCCGAGCACGTCGCGTTCGCATACGGAGACGTGCTGGCCTGTGGCGACCTGGCAGTCGCCGAGGGGAGCGTCGCGGTCGCCGCCCCCGAGGGTGATCTGCGGGCGTATCTGACGAGTCTCCGGCGCGTGTACGCGCTGAGCCCCGGGCGACTGCTACCGGGGCACGGCCCCGGTATCGAGGACGTCCGCCCGGTCGTCGAGCGACTGATCGCGCACCGACTCGACCGCGAACGGCGGGTGCTCGCAGCCGTCGAGGCGGGCGCGCAGACGGTACCGGAGGTCTGTGACGGGGCCTACGAGAAGGATCTCACGGGGGTACGCGACCTCGCCGAGGCGACCGTGTTGGCACACCTGGAGAAACTCGCCGTCGAAGGTCGCGTCCGGTGGAAGAGGAGCGAGGTCCGACCGAACTGAGGCCCCGGGTAGACGAGACCGACGAAATCGACACTCACCAGTAGCCGTATTAGCCCGTCGAACGCCCCGGCCAGCATGGGCTATCACGTCGTCGACCCCGATGAACTGGACCCCGAACCGGACCGTCCCTCCGAGATGCGCTACGTCAGCGAGGCGGCCGGGATGGAGCACCTCGGTCTGCGCGTCTACCGCGTCGACCCGGGCGAGGAGATCACCCTCTCGGGGACGCTCTCGGTCGAGACGCCCGAGGAAGTGTTCCGGGTCGAAGCGGGCCAGTTCTTCGTCGCCGAACCGGGGAGTCCCCACCGGGCGCACGTCGCCGCCGACGCCGACGAGTCGGTCGAAGTCGTCGGGATGGGTGCCCCGCCCCAGAGCGACGGCCACGCGTACGAGGGGTGACCGACTGGACCCTGGGGACTGCCCCCGTTGCTCACGGTTCGCTCCGCTCACCGTTCGCGTTTCCGAGGCGCTCCCTGCGGTCGCGCCTCGTTACCTGGCATCCGCGGGTTCGCGCTCGGGGTCACCGGGGTCGTGGCCGTCCTGCGGGTTCGCCTCGCCGCCCGATGGCTTGCTCACGGGGCCCTCGAGCAGCGGGTCGCCAGTGGTGTGCATCCACTCGTCGAGGCGGTCGCGCAGGTCCGCCAGCACGTCGACGTAGTCGGGGTCGTCGACCAGGTTGTCCCGTTCGCCCGGGTCGTGGCAGGTGTCGTACAGCGCCTCGCGGGGGCGCTCGCGCTCGCCGAGGCCGTTGTCGACGAGGAATCGCTTGGCCGGCCCGTCGTCGACGTTCGGGAGGACGGTCGTGGGGTAGTCGTCGAAGCGCCGGACGTAGCGGTACCGGTCCGTGCGGACGCTGCGTGTGGGTTCGTAGGCGGCGTGGTAGGTCACCTCCCCGTAGACGGCGTCGCGACCGGCAAAGCCGGCGGGGTCGTCGACGGCGTCGAGCCAGGACTCGCCGTGGCGTTCGTCGGTGTCGACGTCGAGGCCCAGATACTCGGCGAGTGTCGGGACGAAACCGGTGTGCGAGACGAGTCCGTCGACCGTCTCGCCACGCGGCCCCTCGGGGAAGCGCGCGAGCAGTGCTACGCCGGTGCCCGCGTCCGAGAGCGTACACTTCATCCCCGGGAACGCCGGGCCGTGGTCGGTGGTGTAGACGACCAGCGTCTCCTCGAGCAGGTCCTCGTCGGCGAGCGTCTCGACAACGGTTCCGAGACAGTCGTCGAGTCGCGCGGCCGAGGCGTGAAAACCCGCCACGTCCTCCCGGGTGGCCGGGACGTCCGGGAGCGGGTCGAACGGTCGGACCCCGTCGGAGTCGACGTCGTGTTCGTCGGCCGCGGGAAACGGTCTGTGCGTGTCGAAGAACGCGGCCGAGAGAAAGAACGGGCCGTCGGCGTTGCGGACGTACTCGGCGGCTGCGGCGGCCGTCTCGCGGTCGTCGCTCGCGTCGCCGTCGCCGTCGGGTGTGTCGGCCGTCGGGAACGTCCGGTAGCCGAGCTCGCGGTCGGCGTCGGGACCGCCGTGTTCGTGCTGGAAGCCGGCGAGCGCGGTGTCGTAGCCCGCCTCCCGGAGCAGGTTTGCGAGGTGACGCTCCGGACAGTCCATCGTCCACCCGCGGTTGACGAGGCCGGTCATCCCCGCCGCGTGGGGCGCGAGACCCGTTGTCAGTGCGGCGCGACTCGGCGAACACGTCGGTGCCGGCGAGTGGGCACGGCGGAACTGCAGGCTCTCGTCGGCCAGCGCGTCGAGGGTCGGCGTCGGGACGGCGTGACCGTACGGCGCGACGTGTCGGCCCGTGTCGTGGGAGTGCAAGAGGACGACGTTCGGTGGCATTCCCCGTCACCACGCCCGGGGAGTACACAGTCTCGGGCCACCCGGTAACACTCGCCGGGTCCGCGGGTCGGGGCGACGCGGTGGGCGTCCCCCGACCGACCGGCACTCCCCCCGGTTAACCCGCGTTAATCCGCGTTAATCTACCCGCCAAAATCGGCCAAAACAGCCGAAATAGACCGAATCCGGCTTCAGCAACTGGCTTTTACAAGGGGGTGTGGGCACAGAGGGTCGAGTGGAGGCAAGACCGATGAAACTCGAACTCGCAGCGGTCGCGGTTTCGCTCCTGCTCGTCGGGACCGGAGCCGCGATGGCGATGCCGGGCAACGCGCCCGCCGACGCACAGGCCGACGAACACTCGCAGGCGGACGAGCACGCGAACGGACACGCCGACGACGACCACGCGCCGGACGACGACGCCGACGAGACGGCGACGAACGAGACGGACGGCGACGAGAGTGACGCGCGGGAGTCCGCCGAGGACGAGGCAGCCGAAAACGCCTCGGAAAATGACGAGCGACAGGGGCCGCCGGCTGACGTCCCGGCCGCGAGCGCCAGCGAGGACGACGGCAGCCAGGGGCCGCCCGCCGACCTGCCCGCGCAGGTCCCCGACTTCGTGGGCGACATCCACGACGCGATCGCGGAGTTCGGCGGCGGTGAGGGCTCGCTCGGCGAGACGATCAGTTCGCTGACGCCGGGTGACGACTCGGACTCGTCGTCCGCGGACGCGGCCGCCGGGCAGTAAGGCATCGGTCGACGAACGAGGCACGGTTCGCCGATTTTCCCCTGTTTTCACTCGTCCGATAGTGGCGACGCCGTCTCGGCCCCGTGACGACCGGGCGACTCCCACGAGTCGCCCCGCTCGTTCGCCGCCGCCCCCGGATTTTTGCACCCGTCGCCCCTCCATCGGGTATGACCGAGTGGATCGGCGAGACGTTCACGAGCGACACGGGCTGGGACCACCTCGAAACCCTCGTCGACATCGGCGACCGCATGGCCGGCAGCGACGGCGAACGCCGCGGTGCCGAGGCGACCCGGGATACCCTGGACGCCGTCGGCGCGCGCAACGCTCACCTGGAGACGTTCCCGGTCCAGGGCTGGGAGCGCGGCGAGTCGAGTATCGAGGTCGGCGAGACCACCCAGGAGTGTATCGCGCTCCCGCGCAGTCCCTCGGGGGCGGCGAGTGGGGAACTCGTCGACGTCGGCTACGGACTCCCTCGGGACTTCGAACAGGACCTCGAGGGGACGGTCGTGATGGCCGCGAGCAACGTCCCGGACTGGTACGACCGCTTTCTCCACCGCCGCGAGAAATACTATCACGCCGTCGAGGCCGGGGCGGCCGCGTTCGTCTTCCGCAACCACGTCGAGGGCTGTCTTGCCCCGACGGGCAGCGTCGGCACCGAGGACGCCCCAATCGGCGACATCCCCGCCGTCGGCGTCTCGAAGGAGGTCGGCGCACGCCTCGCGCGGCGGTTCGAGGGCGACGAGGTGACCGTCGAGGTCGAGGCCGACATCGACGACGCGGTCAGCCAGAACGTCCACGCGGACCTGGGACCCGAGACGGACCGGGAACTCCTGCTCACGAGTCACGTCGACGCCCACGACATCGCCGAGGGCGCGGGCGACAACGGCGCCGGCACAGCGCTGGTCGTCGAGGTGGCGAAGGCCCTCGCGGCCCGCGAGGACGAACTCGACACGCGCGTCCACTGTCTCGTCTACGGCGCCGAGGAAGTCGGACTGTGCGGGTCGGCCGACGACGCCGCGGACCGCAACCACGACGACATCGAGGCCATCGTCAACAACGACGGCGTCGTCCGCGGGCGGACGCTCTCCTTCTATACTCATGGCTTCGACGAACTCGACGACGCCGCCGGGACCGTCGCCGACCGACTGGACCATCCGGTGACGACCTCGCCGAAACTCGGCCCCCACAGCGACCACTGGCCCTACGTCCAGTGGGGCGTCCCCGGCTATCACGTCATGAGCGAGACCGACGGCGAGGGCCGGGGCTGGGGGCATACTCGCGCCGATACGCTCGACAAACTCGAACCGCGGAATCTACGGGAGCAGGCGATCCTGATCGCTGAACTCGTCGTCCATCTCGCCAGCGAGGACGTGGCCGTCGAGCATCGCGACCCCGAGGAGATAGCGGAGCAACTCGAAGACGAAGACCTGGCCGAGAGCATGCAGATCACCGGCGACTGGCCGTACTGAGTCCGGTGTGTGGATCGGGTGCGTTCGTGATCCTGTCGGCGGGTACACGGTGTCGGTGTAGTAATCAGTCGCTGGCGAACATACGCCGAGCGAAGCGAGGCGTTTCACCGGATGCGAGGCGAAGCCGAGCGTCCGGCATTTTTCACCCGTGTTTTTGCTTCGGGGGTTCCCGCAGCGAGCGAAGCGAGCGGGGAAACCCCACAGGAAAAAGATGGTAACTAAGAGGTTTAGAACGTCCCGAGCACGACCATGTAGAGGATCACGGTGCTGGAGTAGGTGATACCGAGGGCGACGACGGCCTTGGCGTGGAAGAGCCAGAGGTCGTCGCGTTCGGTCTCGATCGCGCGTTCGTGGCGCTCTCGCTCGGTGTCGGTCGCGGCGTCCTCGTGGAGTTCACCGACGTGGAGGTCGCGGGCGTGGACGCTCCGGAAGGGACGCTCGCAGTGCGGACAGGTCGCGATGGGCTCTTCGTCGGGCGGGACGTCGGTCGCGGGATCGGGGAGTTTCGTGTGGGTACTCATGTGTTGGGATCAGACGAACGGCGGGGCGACGTAGGGCTGGGTGATCACCCAGAGGCTCACCATCGTATAGAAGACCATCACCACGACGGACGGGACCTGGCTGCGGATGGGGGCGAGGACGCCCGGCAACAGTTCGAACGCGAGCGAGTGGGCGACCCAGACGGCGAGGACGTGGCCCAGCAGGACGCAGGCGAGTTTGACGGAACCGAACCAGTCGGGCAGGACCAGTACGACGGTGTTCGGGGGTGCGAACGGCGCGGCGGCAACGGCCGCGAGCGCCGGCGCGAGCGTCAGGAAGTAACCCAGGAAGTGGGCGACGTGGTAGCCGGCGGCGATGGGCACGAGTGCCGGGGCGAACCAGCGTTCGATCTCGTCGACGGCGACGTAGGTGTCTGCGCGCTCGCGGATCTTCCGACTCGCGAGTCGGTAGACGCCGAGGAACACGCCGAACCCGGCGAGCAGGACGGATACGTAGACGAGGTGGGCGGGCACACCGGCCTCGGCGATGGGCGTGAGCAGGCGGGCCCACAGCGGCGTCGAGACGAGGCCGTCGTAGGTCGTCACCCACAGCAGTGCGACGACGAACTCCGTCTCGCCCGGCCTGTCGGGCAGGACCGATTCGGTGGCTGCGGTACCGGGCAGGCGAACGGAGAAGCCGTCGGCGTCGCGCTGGACCGGCGCGACCCGGCCGTACGTCGCGAAGACGCGACTCACCGGGTCGACGCGGGCGAACCACGACTCTCCGTAGACGAGCGCACCGGCGACCGTCACGACCCCGTAGACGGCGACGGTCAGCCCGAGCGCTCGCGGGTCCGACCCGATGGGGCTGACGACTTCGACGTAGACCATCGCCACGAGGCCGACGACGGCCGGCCAGACGCCCCATCGCTCGGGGATGGTCCGTGTGGTGAGCGCCCGCCCGCTGACGGTCGCCATCCCGCCGTCGGTGCGTCGGTCGCTCCCGCCGGCGTTCGGGTCCGTGCCGCCCCTGGTTCCGTCGGCGTCCGCTGCTCCGGTACTCGGGTCGGAGACTGCCGCAATCGCCCGCTCGAGGAGCGTGGCGACGGCGCGGAAGGGGTTCAGCGCCGGCCACGTGTTCCCGGCGAGGTAGGTCGTCATCGTGTAGCCGGCCCACCAGCCCGCCCAGATTGCGAGCAGCGCGAAGTTCTGCGTGGGCGTCGTCGTCCCGGTCAGACCGGTCACCAGCACGAGGACGAGGATGCCCACGGAGACGAGGCGACCGACCCAGACGAGCGCGCGTCGGGGCTTCGCGGGCACCGGGACGGTGAGGCGCCACCAGTTCACGTCGCGCATCGCGTCGTGGTCGGTCAACAGTGTCGTGAACAGGAAGGTCGCACCGACGACGATGCCGCCGGTGAGGACGGTCAGCCACGTCGGGACCGTCGCGGAGGCCGTCGCGCCGGCGAGCGACCCCGAGTGGGCGCTGGCGGTCCCGACCAGCGCGACCAGCAGCGGCCACGGCCCCAGTCGCAGTCCCGCCCGGCCGACCGCTCGCGTGACCCGCCGACCGCCTGCTCCGAACCGCCCGAAACCGGGCCTGTCGGTCATCGTATCGAGTCTTGCGGAGCCAGCGGCTAACAGGTTGTGATCTCTCCGTCGACCGCGCTGGGACCACACGTCATCGCGTAGACGTTGTATTGACACGTATACACGTGTCGTCGGACGAGCCTACCGGGACGCGCCGCTGGCCGGTGGTCGGGAGCGCACCGGTGTGCGGGCCGACGCTACTCGTCGGCCAGGAGGTCGTCGACCGCACCACGGGCAGCGAGAGCTGCGTCGTCGGCGACGCGGTCCGGGTCGGCACGGCCGTCGGGCGCGTCGAGGTAGACGTCGACCTCGAGGATCCCGTCCTCGAAGGTGACGGTCACGTCGATATCCGCGACGCTGGAGCGGTCGAACCGCGAGAAGACGACGTCACGCGCGGCGTCGGCAGCCGTCTCGACGACGGTTTCGTCCGAGACCATTCAGTCGCCGGCGCCGGGGCCGCCCGCACCGGGTCCGCCGGTGCCCGGGCCGCCGCCCATGCCGCCGAGCATGTTCTGGAGTTCCGTCTGGAGCTCCTCGAACTGCTCCTGGACGCGCTCTTCCTGCTTCTCGAGGGTCTCGACGCGGAGTTCGAGACTGTCGACTTTCTCCTCCAGGTCCTCCTCGGCGTCGTCGTAGGAGGTCTGGACGAGGAGTTCACCGACGCTGCGGTACATCGTACTGTCCTTGTCGATGTCCTCGAGCTCTTCGAGAGCCGTCTCGGACTCCTGGAGCTGTGTCTCGGCCTGCTGTTTCTGTGCGGCGACCTGCTGGGCCTTCTCCTGCAGGTCCTGCAGTTCTTCGAGTTTCTCCTGTGCTTCCGGCGGAAGGTTGCCCTGCATACACCCGTCTGCGTGACCCGTGGTGAAAAACCCCCGCTTTCGGTGTCGGGCACGCACGCGTCGGGGATCTACGCCGCGAACGGCCGAACCTGCCGGTACGGCGGCGACGAACGGGCGGTCGGGCGGATGGTGATAGCCGTCTGGAGGGCAGGAGGCGGCGGTCAGGCGCAGCGGTCGTCGATCGCGGTGACGTGTTCCAGCCACTTTTCGACGGTCGGCTGGCCCCAGTAGCGGACGGTGCCCGACCGGCTGTCGTAGTCGACGACGCCGGCGGCGTCGAGTCGTGGGAGGTGTCGCTCCTCGAGACTCGCGACGAGGTCGTCGTGGACCGGCGGGCGGCCCTCGGCGTCGGCCGGCCGACAGCCCGCGACCAGTATCGCGAGGTCGTCGACCGACGCACTGTCGGCGTCGGTCTCGACGAAGAAGCGACAGATCTCCCGGCGTCGCCAGTCCGCGAGCACGCGAAACACGTCGTCGATGAACGGACGTGACTCCGCCTCCCGACGGTCGTCCCACTCGACAGCCCCGTCGACGGCATCTCGTGACCCTTCCTTTTCGCTCATGTCCTCTCCTCGCCGAATGTAACGTCGTCTGTCCCCATGAACTGGGGCCCTAGGTAACTAGGTGTCCTGTTGTTCGCCTCACCTGTCGGTGGAGTTTCCGGTCGCGACGACGCTGCAGTCGTGCGATTTGAGAGAGGTGTCACCGTGTGGATCGGTCGTGAAACTTCGGTCGGAGCGCGCGGTGGGCACAGGAGAGATCAGGCGTCGAACAGCGCCTCGAGGACGCGGCCGTGGCCCTTGCGGAGGTGCTGGAGGAGCGTGGTCGACGCGACGTTCATCGAGTCGGCGAGCGTCTCCGCGTCGGTCTCGCGGGGCCACTCGTAGTACCCACTGTAGTAGGCGGCCTGGAGGACGGCCCGCTGGCGGTCGGTCAGCGTCGCGCCGATGTCGCCGTGGGGACGCCACCAGGCGACGTCGCGGCCCTCGCGTTCGCGTTTGGCGACGAGTTCGACCGCGCCGAAGCGGGTGCGTATGGCGTCGGTCACCTGCCGGACGTCGACCTCGCCGGGTGCCTCGACCAGGATGGTACCGGTCCCGTCTTCGACGATTCCGCGCATGCCCCGTGCGCCGGCCTCGGTGAGGGACTGGAAGACGGAGTCGCGCCAGTGCATCTCGAAGTGGGGGCCGTCCTCGCCGTCGAGGCGGCGGATCGACTCGAGCGCGTCGAACCCGCGGGCGACCTCGGCGCCGAGTTCGGGGTCGACACCCTCGACGGTGAGGTAGTCGATGACCGTCCCGTCACGACCCAGCACCGCGTTCTCGAACAGGAACCTGCAGTCGTGTTCGGCCGTCGCGTCCATGAAGGGGCCGCCGCCGGTCACCTCGAACTCGAGTTCGAGGACGCTGTCCGATTCGAGCAGGCGGCGGTGTTGCGTGGCGCTCAACGCGAACCCGACGGCCTCGCCCAGCGTCGCGAAGCCCGCCACCTCCCGCTCGCCGAAGGCGTCCGTCCGGTCGGTGTAGACCGCGAGGATGCCGTGTGTCGTCGACCCGTGTGTCAGCGGGACGACCGCCAGACTCTCGAATCCGTGTTCGAGCGCGGCCTCCCGGTAGGGTTCGAACTCGGGGTCGTCGCGGACGTCCTCGACGATCTGCACCTCACCGGTGCGGTAGGCAGTACCGCCGGGACCCCGTCCGCTGTCGCTCGCGCCGACGGTGATCGTGATCGATTCGAGGTAGTCGCGGATGTCGTCGCCGCCGGCGACGTAGTCGGGGGTCACCTCGCCGGTCGCGTGGTCGCGAGACCCGATCCAGGCCGCCTCGTAGAACTCCGAACCGGCCAGTCGCTCGGGGAGTACCTCCTCGATCTCCCCGCGGGTCGTCGCGTCCGTGAGCGCACGGACACTCTCGTGGACGAGCCCCTGGATAGCCGTCAGCCGTTCGAGTTCGGCGTGCTGGCGCTCGACTTCCGTGATGTCGCGAATGAGGGAGACCGTCCCCTGCACGTCGCCGTCGGACCCTCTGACGGGCGCGATGGTCACTCGGTACAGAAGCTCGCTGTCCTTGTGTGGCAGCCACTCCTCGGTGACGCGGGCCGACTCGTCTTCGAGGACCGCCCGTCGCTGGCGTTCGAGTGGGTCCGCGAGGTCGTCGCCATACACCTCGTGGGCGGTCTTGCCCCGGACTTCGGCTCGCGGCAGGTCGGCATCCACCAGCGCCGCCTCGTTGACGACCAGATACCGCCCCTCCAGATCTTTCATCGCGATCGGGTCGGGGGTACTCTCGATGAGCGCCCGGAGGCGCTGTTCGCGTTCGACCAGTTCGCGCTCGCGTTCCTTGCGCTCGGTGACGTCCCTGATCGTCCCGACGAGTCGGTCCGGACCGTCGTCGGTCGACTGGACCTCTGCCTCGGTGAGCAGCCACCGGTCGGGGTCGTCGGCCAGGCGAAACTCGACCTGTAACTCGCCGTCGGTCCGGACGGCCTCGGTCGCAGCGTCGCGCACACGCTCGCGGTCCTCGGGGTGGACGAGTTCGCGGAACTCCTCGCGGGTGCGATAGGAGACGTCCGGGTCGACGCCCAGCAGACGTGAGGTGATCTCGTGCCAGTAGACGCGGTTCGCGCCGACGTGCCACTCCCAGACGCCCGCGTCGGTGTTCTCCAGCGCGAGGTCGAGTCGGTCGTTCGTCGCCGCCAGTTCCCGCTCTCGCTCCTCGCGGTCGCTGACGTCGACGGCGGCGACGATCGCGCCGGTCACCTCACCGTCGGTCCGGACCGGTTCGAAGAAGGCCTCGTAGGTGCGCTCGGCGAGGGTGACCGTCTCGGCGCTCGCCCGTCCGTCGAGGGCGCGCTGGCATGCCGTGACGACCTGCTCGTGAGTCGGTGCGAGCGCCCCGATGTCGAGGCCGACGAGTTCGTCCTGTTCACAGCCCAGCGCCTCGACGTCCAGGCCCTGGAGGCGGTCGATGTACCCGTCGGTATCGACGACGAGCATCGCCACCGGGAGCGTCCCGAGGAGCGCCTCCAGGCGCTCGCGGTTCTCGCGGCGACGCTCCTGTGCGCGGACGCGCTCGGTGACGTCCCTGGTGACGTTGACCGCGCCGATCACCTCGCCGTCCCGACGGATCGGTGCCAGATGGTTCTCGGCGACCATCGTTCCGTCCTCGACCGTCGGGCGCGCGACGAACGTCACTTCCTCGCCCGCGTAGACGGTGTCGAGGGCGTCTCTGACCCGTGTGACGGTCGCTTCGTCGAGGATCCCGTAGTCGACGAGACAGTCGACGTCCCGACCTGTTACGTTCCCGGTCGGGACGCCGGTCAGTGATTCGAAGACGTCGCTCGCGAACCGTATCTGATAGTCGGTGTCGACGGCGAACACCGCGTCCGGCGCGGCCGTGAGCGCCTGCTCGTAGATGGTCGCGTCGTCCTCGCGCTCTTCGAAGGTGACGACGGCGCCGATGGGTCTCCCACGAGTCAACGGCCGCGCGGTCGCGGTGACGTGACACCCGCCGTCGAGATGCGCTGTCCCCGTCCGTCGCTCCCCCTCGGAGACGGTCCGGTCGACCGGGCTCGCGTCGTGCCAGTCGACGAGCGCGTCGACGGGCGTCCCGGCGAGCGACTCGGTCAACAGGTCACCGGCCGCGTCGTTGCAGGCGCGAACGACACCGTCGGCGTCACAGACCAGTGCCGGGTCGTCCACCGCCGCGAGTACCTGCGATAGCAGCGCCTCGTCGAGTTCCCCTCGTTCGCTCGCCTCGCTCACCGTTCGTCCCCCATCGTCGTGACCCCGTGCATTGGCGAGCACGTACTACGTCGAGACTGATAACTTGTGGCCCCGGACGCGGGATGGTGTTCAGATTAGGTCGTGAGTGAGACCGCCGCGACCAGCGTGAAAGCCCCGGCTCGGTCGACTCGGGCGGCTCGCTGCGCTCCTCGGCCTTCGGCCTGCGGTGCTTGCGTCGCCGGCTTTCGTCGACCGAG
>Ga0207770_100574_pt1 | contig 14775 bp, 11 predicted proteins | sample A23E2SouthBayCA_FD_187729 | JGI IMG/M metagenome (GOLD analysis project Ga0207770, IMG submission 187729) | Aerobic enrichment media microbial communities from Eden Landing Ponds, California, USA - A23 E2 (SPAdes) | ecosystem: Environmental > Aquatic > Marine > Unclassified | place: Emeryville... | reverse complement strand
TCGGGCTCACTCGCGTCTCTGTCAGTGTTCGCCGCGTCGCCCTGTGGGCCTGCCGAACGGTCCTCCGCGACCGTGTGTTCCCGCACACGCACCCCCTTGCCGGCGAGGTGTTGCATCTGCCGGCGGGCGAACTCCTCCTCGCGGGTGCCCCGCGTCGCGACGACGTACATCAGCGCCCGGCCGGCGGGTCGCATCGTCCGTCCCGCCCGCTGGGTGCCCTGTCGACGCGAGCCGCCCAGACCCGACGCGACGACCGCCACCTCGGCGTCGGGCAGGTCGATCCCCTCGTCGCCGACCCGCGAGACGACGAGCGTGTCGAGCGCCCCGTCACGGAACTGCTGGAAGAGCGCCTCGCGACGGCCGTGTGGCGTCTCGCCGCTGATAAAGGGGACGTCGAGTTCGGCCGCGACCTCCCGGCCCTGGTCGAGGTAGTCGACGAACACGAGGGCCTTCTGGGTGGGATGTTCCCCGAGTATCCGTTCGATCTCGGGTATCTTGGCGGGGTTCGAGGCCGCCAGTTGACGGCGCTCGTGTCCCTCGCTCCCGACGTACTGGTTGCGGTGGTCGTCTTCGTCGGCCCACCCGACGTAGCGGATCTCGACTTCCGGTTCGGCGACGAACCCCTCGTCGAACAGCGCGTCCCAGTCCGTGCCGATCGGCGGGCCGATGAGCGTGTAGATGTCCTCCTCGAGGTCGTCCTCTCGTACTGGTGTCGCGCTGAGCCCGAGTCGATGGCGGGTCTGCAGGTCCGTGCTCCGGCGATACACGTCGCTCGGGATGTGCTGGACCTCGTCGTAGACGATCAGTCCCCACTCGCGGTCGTCGAAGAGGTGGCGGTGCCGTCCCATCCCCGCGGTCTGGTAGGTCGCGATGGTGACCGCGCGGATCTCCTTGACGCCGCCGTGGTACTCGCCGACCTGTGACTCGTCGAGGCTGGTGTGGGCGAGCAGTTCGTCTCGCCACTGCCTGACGAGTTCACGACTCGGCACGAGAACGAGCGTTTCGCCGCCGACCCGCGAGAGGATACCGAGCGCGGCGACAGTCTTCCCGCTGCCGGGCGGCCCCACCAGTACCCCGGATTTGGTCTCCATGAACCGCGAGACCCAGTCGTGCTGGTAGTCGCGAAACTCCAGATCGACCCGCACGTTCAGGTCAGCCCCGCTGTCCAGGTCGCGTTCGTCCTGGACGGGGTAGCCAGCCTCGTAGAGGATCCGTTTTACCTCTGCCGTGGCGTCCTCGGCGACCCAGCTCTCGGTGTCCGAGATGGGCGCCCGGAGGTGGTCCTCGTCGAGTTTCTGGCGCGCGACGTTACCCATCAGGTCGTCACTCGCCGCTTCCAGCACCACGTAACCGTCCTCGTGTGTCCGCAGCGTGAACTGGTGGGCCCGTCTCCACTGGTCTTCGATCCATCCTTCCAGGTCGGGGTACCGTTCAGGCAGGACGTCCCGCACCGTCCCCAGCAGCGCGTCGATGTCGTCGTACGGCGACCCCCAGATGTCGCCCTCCTGTATCTCGTAGACGTAGCCCTCGTCGCCGTTCGAGTCGGCCAGCCTCGCGAACTGCGAGAGCTGGGCGCGCGTGAACTGCGCCGGTCTGTCGACGACGATCTGACGCCGGTCCGGGAACACGACGAACCGCTCGCGGTCGACGTAGGATTCCCAGTCCGCCGGATACCACACGACCGGGTCCTGCGAGACGTCTCGACTGCGGACCCGACCCGAGCGCTCCAGGTCCGCGAGCAGTCGCTGTGCTTCTTCCCGGGACAGGTCGAGTCGTCTGGCGACTTCTTCGGTCGTCAGGACGGCACTCCCAGACTGTTCGATAGCCCCGTGCAACGCCGCCAGCGGGTCTTCGCTCTCCGCCGCCGACTCCGATCCGGCTTCCGCGTCCTCTGTCACACTGTGCTATTGGGTATGCCGGGGTATCGGACTTTCGTTCGACGCCGCCAAAACCACCAACTGCTCATACTGTATCGTATTCTGGTATTATATCTGACTCTCCTCCAGCAGTGAGCTGGCTAATTGGTTTCGATATTCTACGTTTTAGCCCTCCAGATGGCCGAAATTGTCGGAATACACTTGGTTTTCGACCGCATCCCCCCTGGGATGGTCTCGTCGGAAGTATCGGCATATCTCGGCCTACTGGGCGATGAAGCTGCGTACTGGTGGATTTCCCGAAACAGGTGGCGTATCGCGAGAGGAAATATCATCATAAGTATAGTAAATCGGAACGATACGATTTCAGACTATACTATCGAAACCGTTTCGGCGTCGACACAGGGTCCAGTCCTGTTCAGACAGTGCGGACGCCGTTTGTGAGGGTCCCGATCTCCTCGATGTGGATGTCGATCTCGTCGCCGGGGCGGAGGGTGAAATCCGAGCTGGGGACGAGCGCGGTCCCGGTCAGCAGGACGGTGGTTTCGGGAACGACGTTGTGCCGTTGCAGGTAGGAACTGAGCTCTTCGCACGTGCGGACCATCTCGCTGGTGTTCGTCGACTCCTCGTATGCGACCTCGCCGTCGCGGCGGATTGTCATCGTCATCTCCAGGTCGTGGGGGTCCTCGACCGTTTCCGTCGAGGCGACACAGGGACCAAACGAACAGCAGCGGTCGTAGACCTTGGCCTGTGGAAGGTAGAGCGGGTTCTTGCCCTCGATGGACCGACTGCTCACGTCGTTGCCGACGGTGTAGCCGACGATCTCGCCCTGGTGGATGACGACCGCCAGTTCCGGTTCGGGGACGTCCCACTCGGAGTCGCCGCGGACGCCGACCTCCTCGTTCGGGCCCACTGTCCGACTCGGCGTCGCCTTCATGAACACCTCGGGGCGTTCGTTGCGGTAGACGTCGACGTAGACGTCCGGGTCGTCGCTCTCTTCCTGCCTCGCTTCCTCACTGATCTCGTAGGTGACACCCGAGGCCCACACCTCCTCGGCGCGCAGTGGCGTCTCGACGGTCGCGTCACTCACGTCGATGGTGTCGGCGTCGTCGATACGAGCCTGTGCCACGTCGTCGATGGTCCGTTCGGTCATCGCCGCAGCGCGAAAGAGGTCGTCGAGTTCGTCCGGACCACCCGGGACGCTGGAGAGGTCGTACGTCTCGGTCCCGTCGTCGGCGACGACGTGCGTGTGGCCGGATTCAGTCACGCGATAGTATCTCATGTCCCCACGGTGGGTCAGGCGATATTTAATTCTACTTGGTTCGCGCCTGTCTCCCGCGCTCGGTCGTCCGTGGGTCCGCTCCTGGCACTTGTTCGTGGGTCCGTGGGTCCGCTCCTGGCACTTGTTCGTGGCCGTTGCCCGCCTCGCCTGCCGGGACGCTCGCCTATTTACCTGCGAGCGCGCAACGGGTTGTATGACGTACACCGCAGCGGTCATCGGCACCGGTCCCGACCCCGAGAACCCCTCCGGCGACGGCTACGCGATGGGCTACCAGCACGCCGACGCCTTCGAGGCCCACGACGACGTCGATCTCGTCGCCTGTGCCGACATCGTCCCCGAGAACGCACAGGCATTCGCCGACCAGTTCGACCTCGACGACGAGGGCATCTTCGAGGATTACGAGGAGATGGTCGCGGAGATGGAACCCGACATCGTCAGCGTGACAGTCCCGCCAGCGCTCCACGAGCGCATCTCCGTCGACTGTATCCGCAGCGGGACGGTCGAGGCCGTCCACTGCGAGAAGCCGATGGCACTGACCTACGGCGGCGCCCGCAACATGGCCGAGGCCGCGTGGCGTCACGACGTCCATCTCACCTTCAACCACCAGCGCCGGTTCGGCCGCCCCTTCCGGCTCGCCAAGGAACTGCTCGACGACGGCGAGATCGGTGACCTCGAACGCGTCGAGTTCTCCGCACCCAACGTCTTCGACTACGGCAGTCACTCCTTCGACCTCTGTGGCTACTTCAACGACGAGACGCCCGCCGAGTGGGTGCTCTGCGGACTCGACTACAGCGAGGAACAGAAACTGTTCGGCGCACACAACGAGAACCACGCGGTCGTCCAGTGGGCCTACGAGAACGGCGTCACCGGACTGGCGACCACGGGCGAAGGCAGCGAGGGGATCAACTGTCACAACCGCCTCGTCGGTACCGAGGGTGTGATCGAGGTCGGTCCCGGCAACGGCGGCGTCGGGTCGCAGATCCCCCTGCGGATCCGGCGCGACGGCGGCGACTGGGAAGAACTCGACACCGACGGCGACCACCTCCACGGCGAGGGGTTCATCGAGAGTGCCGTCGAGAGCGTCGTCGAGGCCATCGAGACGGGCGAGCCCTCCGAACTCTGTGCCCGCAACGCGCTCAACGCCACCGAGATCATCTTCGGGGCCTGGGAGTCGGCCCGACGCCGCGGCCGCGTCGAGTTCCCGCTGGAGGTAGACGACAACCCCCTCGAGGCGATGGTCGAATCCGGCGACCTGGACCCCCAGCCCGTCGAGGACGGAGAAGAGGACGACGACTGACTGCCCGTTCCCGGGGGGACGACGTCGAGTTGTTTCTGACCGGATCGTCGTTCGTCAAGCGCGTCGCCAGTTCTCTATGTCCGAACGACGTCTGCCACCACAGCGGTCCCCGACGTCACCGACTCTGCGGAGGGTTCCGAGCGATCCGAATGCAAGCACTCTCTCCGGGGGACAGTGATTACAGTCGTACCGCTGTAAGTGGTCGGTCGGTGACCGGGGCCAGTCTGTGATGGGGAACGCTGTTCTGCTGGCTGAAGAGGTGGCGTAACTCGGATGAACGGAGACGGGCAGACACAGACCGGTCGCGCCGAGGGGTCAGTTCTCGCCGAGTCGGTCGGAGAGCGCCCGGTAGGCTTCCTTTGGTTGCCGGTACGCCGTCAGCAGTCCGGAGTAGTCGGTCGTGCGGACCGACGCCCCGGGACGTGCGCCGGCCAGCGTGTCGCTGAACTGTCGGACGGCGAACCCGGCGACGTCCTCGCGTTCGAGGAACGTATCGACGGCGTCGGTGAGTGCCGTGGCCTGCCGGGATTCGGACTCGCGCCGGTCTGCGAGTGTCCGCTCGCCGGCGACCCCTTCCGGACCGAACTCGGTGACGAGCAGCGGCTTGTCGGGGAACGCCTCCGAGAGACTGTCTATCGTCTCGTCCCAGTCCGTCTCGGTTCGACGGCCGGCGTTGACACAGACCAGGTCGGAGTGTTCGAGGATGTCGATACCGTCGTCGACGTCTTCGAGGCGCGTCGCGCCCGTTACCGGTCGTGTGCCGTCGACGCCCGTCGCAGTTCCCGACAGCGTCCGGAGGGTGTTCTCCATCCGGGTGCTCGGGTCGGCAGCGGCGTTGCCGAGACTCCAGGCGACGATACAGGGGTGGGTGACGTCGCGCTGGATCATCTCGGTCATGATCCGGCGGGCCTCGCCGGTCGGGTCTTCGAACTCGGTGAGGGACTCGTCGTGGGAGCGGGTCTCCTCGGTCACCGGGTTCGAGGCCGTTCCCACGCCCGCTTCCCGGGTCACGTAGTCCGGGACCAGTTCGTTCTCGGCGACGTCCTGGATGTCCTCGACGTCGGCCTCCTCGCCCTGACCAGGGATGTCGTTCTCCACGGTCGGGTCGACCTCGTGGGGGGAGATGCCCTCCACGACGAGCAGCCCCGCCTCGTCACAGAGGTCGAGAAAGCGAGGGTGGACGGGATATCGGGCCGCGCGGACGGCGTTGAACCCCGCCTCGCGGATGGCCTCGACGTCGCCTTGCTGGACCCGAAGCGGCTCAGCGTGGCCCCAGTCGGGGTGGAACTCGCCGCGGTTGACCCCCACGAGGTCGACGGGGTCGCCGTTGAGGTGGAGTCGCGAGTCGTCGGCACCGATCTCCCGGAACCCGACACGCTCGCGGAGGTCGTCGCCGCCCTCGTCGTCGGAGACGGCCACGACCGCGTCGTACAGCGACGGGTCCTCCGGCGACCACCGGTCGACGTCCTCGACCGTCACCTCGAAGGTCACGCGCTCGGCGTTGAGGCCGCCGACCTCGACCTCCTCGTTCGCGGAGGCGTCGCCGACCGAGAAGACGGCCCGTCCCTCCGTCGGCGTCGGTGAGACGTTGTGCAACACGACCGTCGACTCGACGGTCGCGTCGTCACCGTCGAGTTCGTACTCGACGTCGAACTCCGGGACCCAGACCCCCGAGATCTCCTCGACGACGACCTCGCGGAAGATACCGCCGTGGGGGAACCAGTCGGCGTCGCCGTGCAGGAGCGTCGTCTCGTCGCGGCTGTTGTCCGCCCGGACGACGAGGTCGTGCTCGCCGGCGTCGAGGTCTCGCACGTACGTCGAGAACGGCGTGTAGCCGCCGGCGTGTGAGAGAATCTCTTCGCCGTCGAGGTAGACGGTCGCGTTGTGGCCCACACCCTGGAACGTGAGAACGACGCTCGTCGCCTCGGGGAGACTCAGGGTCCGGCGATACCACGCCGGACCCACGTAGTCGGCGTACTCCGACAGTGCGTTCCACGAACACGGGACCGGGGCCCGGTCGGCGTCGTCGGGGAACGACTCTGGATACCCCTCCTCGATCCCCTCGTCTTCGGGGTCGGTGACGAACTCCCACTGTCCGTCGAGCGTCCGCCGTCGGCGCCGAGTCGACCGTTCGAACGTTCTGTCCATGGGCGGTGCCATGCCCCGCCGTGGTTTAACCGTTGTCACACGCGCCCGTGACCGACCGGGGCCGACAGGAACGTTTTTCAGACGGCGCTCCGACAGGTCGGCGTCATGCCCGACGGTTCCCGGGAGGCGTCCGGGGGACGGGACACCACCAGCGACGGCACGTCCGAGAGTACACCGAACCCCCGCCCACACGCTACCGACAACAGCCACCGAAGGATCCCACGGCGGCGCGTTCTCGCCGGGACTGCCACGGCACTCGCGACCGGCCTCGCGGGCTGTCAGCTCGGCGGGGACGGGACCGCCGACGCCCGGACGCCACCCGCCTCCGACGACGTCGTGACGGTGCTGTCCCCACAGCGGCCTGCCGGTGTCGATTTCGGTCCGCAACTCGATCAGGGGGGGGCCGTCATCTTCAGGGGTTCTTCCACGCGCTCGTCCTCCCGGTACGGGTTCCGTCCGGGGAGTTCCTCCCCGGCGGCCACACCTGGACACTGGGCGATCGTGAGGTGTCGGTCCCCGCGGCGGTCGAGGCTGTCGACTTCGACGACGATACTGCAGTCCTCGGGTTCGACGGCCGCCTGTCGTACTGGAACGGCGAGTCGCTCGACGCACGGGCCTTCCAGTTACGCGAGCCCGTCCAGTGGCTGGCCGCCGGCGGCGCCCTCGAATCGGAGTCGTTCGACCTAGAAATCGTCGACGACCGGACGCTCCGGCGGTCGGGACTGACCCCCAATCGGTTCGCCGCACGCGACGCGGTCCACCCCGGTCTGCCGCCGCTCCCGCCGTCGTTTCACGAACCCTGGGTCGACCGCCTCGAAAACGCCGGGACGAGAGAGACGGTCGAGCAGGGCTTGGCCGACTACTACCGGGGCCGGGTCGACCTGACGACGTTCGTCGAGGAGGGGTACGGCTCCGGCGCCTACCGGGTCGGCTCCCCCGAGGACGTCCGCCAGGAGGTGATCGACATCCCGACCGGTGCCGCGAACGCACCCGCCGTCTACGCCACACCCCGAAACGAGTACCCTGGCGAGGTGAGCGTCGAACGACTCCGCGTCCTGACCGGATTCGGGGCCGGAGACGGTGGTACGTCCGTCGATGGTCTGAGTATGGTGCCCGGCGGTGGCGGCTCGGCGGACGGCGGCGATCCCTACCGCGGAGCGAACGTCGTCTACGCCGGTGGCACGAGTTTCGGTGCGGGCCTCATCGGCGGTGCGAACGCGCCGCTCGTCCGGTCGAACGTCCCCGAGCGGATCCGCCAGCGTGGCACCTTTCGGGTACCGACCGGCGGCCTTGCGCTCGTCTTCAACTGGGGCAACGACCACCTCCGACGCCTGTGGGTGCGCCGGGCGCTCGTGGCGGCCGCCCCGTTCGACCGCGTGGTCGACAACGTTGCCGGCCCGGCGTCCGTGCCACCAGCGGGGGACACCGGTCTCCCGTCGCGTGTCGCCGACCGGGTCTTCGAGGATTCGTTTCGCGGTTCGCTGTACGACTATCCCGCCGAGAGCGACACCGAGACGGCCGTCACGTAGCTCCGTGAAGCCGGGTACGAGCGCCCCGACGAACAGTGGGTCGGCCCCGACGGCGACGGACTGGGTCTCAGGATGCTCGCCCAGGGCCAGACACAGGTCCAGGTGGCGGGAACGCTCGCGGACGCGCTCGAGTCGTTCGGCGTCGCCGTCGAAACCCGCAACGTCACGCGAGACGCCTACCAGAACGTCGCGCTCGGTGGCGACTTCGACGTCGCGGTCGGCGTGGTCCCCGGCGGCTGGTCGGCCGCCGACGTCTACCGCGACCGTTTCGACGTGGGTCCCGGCGTGGTACTGAGCACGCCGCCGACCGTCGCCGGCAACTCGCTCGACTCCTGTCGCGAGGAAGACACCCTGGGTGCAGTCCCGGGAACTGTGACACTCCCCGAGGAACCGGGACTCCGTATCGACGGCGTCGACTACGCGGACGGCGGGAAGACCTACAGGTGGGACGCCGGCGACGACCGGTCGGTCTGTGCGGCAGTCGAACGGCTCCGGGCGGGGGACGTGACTGCGGACGGGTTCCGTGTGGCTGCCAGGGTGTGTGCTCGCTGGTACAACTACGCCGTGCCGACGGTGCCGTTCCTCCAGGGCGAACGGGTCTCTGGGCCGACACGGACCAGGTCGCGACGCCTGCTCCCGACCACGGGGCGACGACCGTCGCGCGACACACGCCGCTCGCGCCGCACCAGTATCACGTACAGGCCGGGACTGTCGGTCTCTCGACCGACTGAACGCGTCACGCCCTCGGGCCGGGGACGGCCACTCGTCGCCGTGACGCCACCTCTATGTGACCGGAGCGAGGACCCCCACCATGGAAAACAGACTCACGCTCCCGGTCGTGTTCGTCTACACGCTGGCCGTCGTCGTGACCGGCCTCTGGGTGTCCGACCCGTCCTGGCCCGCGCTCACCCGGGTCCAGATCGGACTGGTCGCCGTCGTCAGCGTCCTCTGGACGGTCTACTTCGACCGGGCCGTCGTCCCCCGGATCGTCGACCTCGAAACCGAAGACGACGAAGACGACGAGGACGGTCCCGGGGCGCCCGCCGACGCGGAGTCGCCAGCCGAGGCCGACCGGGCCGGCTGATCAGTCCAGGTATCCCTGGCTCAGTGGACCGTCCGTTCGTCGCTGGTGTCGATATCTTCCCGGGGTTCGGAGTTACCCGACGTCGACGTCGCCGCGTTCTCGGTCCGTGCGGCCCACTCGACGGCGTTGGCCAGCACTTGCTGTATCTCCTCTTCGTGGTAGATCGGGTACGTCTCGTGGCCCGGTCGGAAGTAGAAGATACGGCCGCTGCCCCGACGGTAGCAACAGCCCGACCGGAACACCTCGCCGCCCTCGAACCAGGAGTTGAACACGAGCGCATCGGGCTGTGGAATATCGAAGCGCTCGCCGTACATCTCCGTCTCCTCGAGTTCGATGCAGTCGTCGATGCCGGCAGCGATTGGGTGGCCGGGTTCGACGACCCACAGGCGCTCTTTCTCGGCGGCCTCGCGCCACTTCAGCCCGCAGGTCGTCCCCATGAGCGACCGGAAGACCTTCGAGTAGTGCGCCGAGTGGAGCACGAGCAGTCCCATCCCGTCGAGGACGTGTGACTTGACGCGTTCGACCACCTCGTCGTCGACCTCGTCGTGGGCTGCGTGGCCCCACCACGTCAGGACGTCCGTCTCCGCCAGGACCGCCTCGGTGAGGCCGTGTTCGGGTTCCTGAAGCGTCGCCGTCTCTGTCTCGAACCCGTGGTCTTCCAGCGCGTCGGCGATCGTCGCGTGGATACCGTCGGGGTAGATGTCCGCGACGACGTCGCTCTCCTGCTCGTGGACGAACTCGTTCCAGACCGTGACTCGTGTCATGTCCCGTCCCTCGCAGGGGGAGGACATACTGGTTGGCCAACCGGCAAGACTGTGCGTCCCGGCGATCCCCGGACGGGCGTCACTCCACGAGTTCGACGGTCGCGAACGCGCCGGGGTTCTCCCAGGAGTCGTCCTGTTCGTTGAATCAGTTCAACTTGCCGTCGCGCTCGCCGCCGTCGTCGTTGACGTGACAGTCGAAGCCGACGACGTGACCCGCCCCGATGGTCTGGTTGGGCGCGAGCGCCGACCAGGGCAGTGTGGCCTCCAGTCGATACCCCCGGTCCGTCTCGACCCAGGCGAACTCGTCGTCGATGTCGTTGGGTACCGTGCCGCTGACGTTCGAGTCGCCCCGGGGGAGACGTTCTGGAAGTCGTTCTCGCTGTCGGAGGCGGCCCGCTTGGAGTTGTCCCCGTCGACGTACACCTCGACCGAGTCGTCCTGCCAGAACGCCTCGGAGTCGACCGACCGGCTGTCGTCGACGACGTCGGCGAGCACGTAGAGCGCGTCGGCGACCCACATCGCGCGCCACCCGCCTCCCAGGTCCGAGTCGCGAGGCGTCGCCGTCTCCGCCTCCCCGGGTGAAAGGTCCGCCGGCGAGACGGCCGTGACGGATTTGCCACCCTCGGGAGGTTCGCCGACGAGACGTGTAACCGGGCTGTCGCGCCCGTCTGTCGGTCGACCTCGACGCGGAGCTCGTCGGTCGTCAGTTCGAGTCGCTCGTCGGTCTCCCGCGTGGTCCAGTCCTCGCTCGTGTCCTGGGAGACGACGACCGGACTCTCGTGGTCCGGAATCTCGTCGCCGCCGGTGTAGACGAGGCGGACGATCCCGTTGTCGACGACCTGCATCTTCGCGAGCGCCCGGTTGTCTCCCACCGCGGGCCGTCCCCGTCAGCCGTGATAGATTCGACGTGCACGACTCGTCCAGTCGAGACGGAGGGACCTTCAGTTCTCCGGGATATCGGCGGATAGGGGCGTTCTCAGGCGTGGATCTGGGGGCCGGTATCTTTAACCCCCCGACGGTGGGATCACGGTGTATGTCGGATGATGACAGACTCCGAGACGTGGCCGACGACCGCGGCTTCGAGATCGGTGCGGCCGTGGCGGCACAGCCGCTGCGAACCGACTCGGGCTACAAGGAACTCCTCCGCAACGAGTTCAACTACGTGACCGCCGAGAACGCGCTCAAGATGGGGCCGCTCAGACCCGAACCCGGCGTCTACGACTTCAACGACGCCGACGCCGTCGTCGACTACGCCCGGGAACACGACATGAACGTCCGCGCACACACGCTGGTCTGGCACAACCAGACCCCCGAGTGGTTCCAGGAGTGGGACTACACCTCGGGCCAGATCCGCGATTTCATGCGTGAGCACGTCCACACCGCTGCGGGCCGTTACCGCAGCACGGTCGACACCTGGGACGTCGTCAACGAGGCCGTCGACGACGACGGCACGATGCGCGAGAACCTCTGGTACGAGGCGCTGGGCGAGGAGTACCTGGACCTGGCCTTCGAGTACGCGAACGAGGTCGCCCCGGACACCGACCTCCACTACAACGACTACGGCGCCGACGGCGTCAACCAGAAGTCCGACGCGATCTACGACATGGTCTCCCGCCTCCTCGACAGGGGCGTGCCCATCGACGGCGTCGGCCTCCAGATGCACGCGCTCCACGCCAAACCCGACCCCGAGTCCGTCGCCGAGAACATCCGCCGGTTCAAGGACCTGGGCCTCGACGTCGAGATCACCGAGATGGACGTCGCCTACTTGCCCGACGACGACCCCGGCGAGCAGGACGCGCGCTGGGAGAAACAGGCCGACTTCTACCGGGAGATAACCGAGGTCTGTCTCGACGAGGGCGTCGACACCATGATCGTCTGGGGCGTCCGTGACTCGGACTCGTGGATCCCCAACTGGTTCGAGTCGCTCACCGACGACCCGCTCCTCTTTACCGGCGGGAACGACCCCAAGCCCGCCTACCACGCGATCAGGGACACGCTCGCGAACTACGAGCCGTAGGTCGGGAAAACGGGCAATTCCCGGCAGTCAGAGGTCCACGCGCTCGCCACGCTCGGCGGATTCCTGGACGGCTTCGGTGAGACGGACGTCGAACAGACCGTGTTCGCCGTCGGGCCCGATCTCCATGTCGGTGAGCAGTCCGGTCGCGAAGTAGTCGAACTCCTCGACCATCTCTGGGGGTTCGTTCGCGTCGACGACCGTCTCGCCGTGGTCGCGCTCGATCGTGATGCGGCGGTCGTCGTCGACGTTGAAGATCGGTTCCGCGTAGATGCGTCCCTCGTCGCCGATCACTTCGAAGCAGTTCTTGCCGTAGACGCCGTAACTCGACGAGCACTGCGCCTGGACGCCACCGGGGAACTCCATCGTGAAACTCGCGTGTTTGTCCACACCGTCGAAGTGAGGCGGGTCCTCGGTGATCGAGGCGTGGACCGCGTCGGGGTCCTCGTCGAGGACGAACCGCGTCGCGTTCAGCGGGTAGACGCCGACGTCCATCAGCGACCCGCCACCGGCCAGGTCGGGGTCCAGGCGCCACTGGTCGGGGTCGCCGCCGCCCCCGAGCATGTTGAACGAGAACTCCCCTTTGACCTGCTGGGGTTCGCCGATGACTCCCGACTGGACCAGCTCGCGGATCCACCGCACCGACCGCGTCGTCTGCATCCGGTAGGCCGTCATCAGTTCGACGCCCGCCTCCTCACAGGTCTCGACTAGCTGCTCTGCTCGCTCGGCGGTCGCCTCGAGGGGTTTCTCACAGAGGACGTCCTTGCCGTACTCCGCCGCCGTCTCGACGTGAGGCAGGTGCAGGGCGTTGGGCGTGACGATGTAGACGGCGTCGTAGGCGTCGACCGCCTCGCCGTCGGCGTACTCGTCGTAAGTTAGCCCGTGCTCGGCGCCGTCCTCTTCGGCGACGCGCTCGGCTTTCTCCTTGTCGCCGCTGACACAGACCGTCGTCTCGCAGTAGTCCGACTCCTCGATCGCGGGCATCGCGACGTCCGGCCCGAACCAGCCCAGGCCGACGATAGCGAATCGAATCGGGTCGTCGGTCACTTCGCGCGCCCAGTCGCGTTCCGCGAACGTCGTGGGTACCTCCAGTTCCATACCTCACACGTCACGAGCGGTCCACAAATATGGGTGGGTCCCGGCGAACGCGACCGGGTGTCGACCGGCTCTGGTCCCAGGCCCGACCAGCGGCTGACTGAACGATACCGTCACGGCCACTGCGAGCGGACTTCAGACCCCGTAGAGCTCCTTTGGCCGGTCGTAGGCGAGGTGTTCGACGAGGTCTGCCGCCACGCCTTCGGGGACGCGTCCGCGGTCGACCTGTCGGCCGACGACGTTCGCGAGCGAGCGCCGGAACATCTCGAAGCGCGAGTCGAACGAGAGCAGTTTGCGCGAGTCGCTGACCATCCCCGCGTGGTTGGCCAGCAGGTCCACCGAGCCGACGTACTCCAGCTGGCTCTCCATGCCGAACGGGCTGTCGTTGTACCACCACGCCGGCCCGACGCTCACGTTCGGGAAGGCTCTCGAGATGGTGACCAGCGTCGAGTAGTGAGTCGGGTCGACGCAGTACAGTACGATCTCGCCCGCGCCGTCGAACCGGTTGACGTAGTGTCTGAGCGCCTCGGCGTACTCGACGTCGCCGGTCGTGACCGTCCCGCCCGAGGCGGGGCCGAGTTCCTCGTAGAGTCGCTCGCGGTAGTTGCGGACCGGCCCCATGTGCAGTTGCGTGACCCAGTCTTTCGCGACGTTCAGTTCGGTGACGTACTCGAGCAGGTACGCCTGGAAGTCCTCGACCTCGCGGTCGGTGAGCCGGTCGCCCGCGAGCCTGCTGTCGAAGGCCCGTCGAGCGCGCTCGTCGCTGACCGGCCGGCTGACGGGCTGGCTGATCCCGATGTCACAGGCGACACAGCCCCGCTCGGCGAAGTGGTCGTGGGTTGTCTCGAGGCCGGCGAGGAACCCCTCGAAGGATTCCGCGTCGGCGTCGACGCGGTCGTCGAGTTCGGCGACGAACTCGGTGAAGTCCGCGAGGTGGACGTTGACGGCACGGTCGCCCCGCCAGGTCGGCCGGATGTCGACGCCCTCGACTTCCTCGCGGGCGCGCCCGTGGTACTCGAGACCGTCGGTGGGGTCGTCGGTCGTCCCGACGACCTCGACGTCCATCTCGCGGAGGAGTTCCTGTGGTCGCATCTCGTCGCTGTCGAGTTGCTGACGGGTCTGGGCCCAGATGTCGTCGGCCGTCTCGGCGGAGACCGGCTGGTCGATGCCGAATCGGCGCTTCAGGTCGAGGTGGAGCCACTCGTAGACGGGGTTGCCCGCCATCTCGGGAACGACCTCGGCGAGGGCGGTCCACTTCTCCCGGTTCGAGGCGTCGCCGGTGATCAACTCCTCGTCGACGCCGCGCTTTCGCATCATCGACCAGACGTAGTGGTCCGTCGCGCCCTCGACCTGCCAGACGTCGTCCCAGCCGTCGTTCTCGACGATCTCCGCGACGTCGGCGTGCGTGTGCGGGTCGACGATCGGTCTGTCGGCGATACGGTCGTACAGGTCCCGTGCCGCGTCGGTCTCGAGCAGGTAGTCGTCGTCGAGAAAGTTCATTCCTACCGGCCGTTCCGGGGAAACGACCGTAAAGATGTCGTCGTCTCGTCCGCGGGCGAACTCGCGTCTCGGGTGCCGACGCGAGAGTCTCGTGGCCGGGTGCCGACGCGAGAGTCTCGTGGCCGGGTGCCACCCGCTCGAACCCTCATAGTGATTATTGTAGCGATTTACCGGTCCGCGCCGACCCC
>Ga0207770_100573_pt1 | contig 14788 bp, 12 predicted proteins | sample A23E2SouthBayCA_FD_187729 | JGI IMG/M metagenome (GOLD analysis project Ga0207770, IMG submission 187729) | Aerobic enrichment media microbial communities from Eden Landing Ponds, California, USA - A23 E2 (SPAdes) | ecosystem: Environmental > Aquatic > Marine > Unclassified | place: Emeryville... | reverse complement strand
GCGCCGACCCCGGGGTCGGCGCGATCCGGAAATAATCTACAATAAGCACTATCAGTCGAGCGTGGGTCGACTCGACACGGGAGCAGCCACGTCGACGTCACCGCCGGTCGAGACTGTCACGCGGTACTCACCGTACCGAAATTCGACGACGCCTGCGACGTCCCCCGGGACCTCGTCGGGTCCGAGTTCGAAGAAAGACTCGTCCAGCGCCCCGAGGTCGACGCCGTCCGACAGTGGACGCGAAGAGAGTTCCGCCGGGTCGACTCCTTTCGCGTCCGCGACTGCCGAGACGATGGCCTGCTCGACTGGTTCGTCGCTCGCTTCCACGTTTCGCCGGGCGACCGGTCGCCAGCGCCCCTCAGACTCGCCGGTCCGGTCGCGGTGTGCCGTCTGTGTCTGTCCCGTCATCTGTCTCCACCTCGTGGGCCACACTCTCCCGCGAGTGAGACCCTACCGTGCGTGTGACACACGCCCATACAAATCAGTTCGGGTTCGTCCCCGCGTTCGGATCGACAATTCGAGAGGAACGATATTTCTTACCGGAGAACACAATACAGTCACAGAAAACGGCGTGGAAACCCCGACGCGCTCGCCTCGCCCTCTCAGCCCAACCTCGGTCAGACCGTAGTGACCGCTGGATCGGGTTAGGCCCTCACGCCGTCTGCAGCTGTCACCGCTATCCCGACCGCTGACCCGAACACCACTCCGGAGAGCGGTCCATAGCTATATACTCCGATCGGGCGAAGACAGGAATATGAGTGGACCCGCCCCCGGTGACCTGCGATTCGGCTGTCAGGTCGTGACGTACGGCGACGTCGAGGGATCGATCACGGACGCGGCGCGCGTCGAGCGGGCGGGCTTCGATACGATCACCGTCCCCGACCACCTGTTTCACCCCACCGGGTCCGACGAGTTCCTCACCGAACCGCCCTGGGAGTGTTTCAGCGTCCTCGGGGCCATCGCCCAGCGCACCGACGAGGCCGTGCTGATGCCCGGTGTGACCGACTCGGTGCGCAGGCACCCGACCGAACTCGCTCACGTCGGCGCCACGCTCGACCAGATGACCGGCGGGCGCTTCGGGATGGGCATCGGTGCCGGCGAGGCGTTCAACTTCACGCCCATCGACGATATCGACTGGTCCGACCCGTTCGGCCGGTTCAGCGAGGCGTTCAGGGTCGTCGACGGCCTCTGGTCGTCAACGCCCGAGGACCCTTTCGACTTCGAGGGGGAGTTCTATCAGATCGACGGCGCCCACATGGGCCTGAAACCGGTCCAGGAGCCCCGCCCGCCGATGTGGGTCGGCGGGTACGGACCCAGTATGCGCGGGTTCACCGGCGCGCTGGCCGACGGGTGGTTCCCGTGGGTTCACGCTCCCGGTCCCTACGAGTCGGACCTCCAGCGCGTCCTCGACGTCGCCGCCGACCGGGGTCGCGACCCCGCCGACATCGACCGGGCAGTGATGATCCCGACGAACGTCTCCGAAGACGGCGACGAGGCACGCGAAGCGGCAATCGAGCGCAACAGGACGACGCTCGCGCTCCGGCCGCCGCTCCTCGAGAAACTCGGCTATCCCGAGATCGCCGAGAACACGCCCATCATGTTCGAGATGTCGTTCGACGAGGAACAGGAGCGGCGGCTCCTCGCTGCCGCCGAACGGATCCCGGAGTCAGCCGTCGACGAGGTGACCGTCGCGGGGACGCCCGAGGAAGCCATCGCGGACATCGACCGCTGGGTCGACGCCGGACTCGACAACCTCGTGGTCATCCCAGTCGGCGACTTCGAGGAGACCATGCGTCACTACGAGGAGACTATCATCCCGTACTTCGGGGAGCAATAGTTCGTCGCAGTCCCCCACCTCGGTCGAGAGGTTGTGGATGTCTCACTCGTAGGTGAACTTGACCTCGACGACGTTGACGCGACTGCGGAGGGCCGGCAGCAGTTCGTTCTGGATGCGGGCGTCGTCGAGTCGCTCTTTGGGGCCGGAGACCGAGAGTGCCCCCACGACCTCCTCGTCGACGACTATCGGGACTGCGACCGAGCGGATCCCGGCACGGCGTTCCTCGTCTTCCACTGCGTAGTTGCGGTCGCGGACTCTCGCGAGTTCCGCCGTGAGTGCACTCCTGTCGATGATGGTATTCTCCTGCCGGTCTGGGAGCCCGTACGCGTCGACGATGTCGTCGACGTAACTCGCGGGCAGGTGAGACAGGATGGCCTTGCCCAGGGCCGTCCAGTGCATGTTGGTGTACTCCCCGACCGGTGCGTTGTCGTAGACTGCCTCCGTCCCCTCGGCCTGGTAGAGGATGACCCGTTTCCCCTCCTCTTCGACGCCGAGATTCGCTACTTCACCGGTTTCAGCCGCCAGTTCGTCGACCTCCGGTCGCGTGACCTCGTAGACGTGTGACTGCTGACATGCCTCGATTCCGTTCCTGAGAAACCGGTAGCCGAGTCGGTACCCCTCGGAGTCACGCACGACGTACCCGGTCTCCTCCAGGGTCTTGAGGTGGACGTGTGCCGTACTCGTCGAGACGTCCAGCGCCTCCGCGACCGCTTCGATCCGCATCGGTCCGTGTCTGCGCAACTCCTCGACCACGGCGAACGCTCGCTCTACCGACCCCACCCGCTTCCCGCCGTCTCCCGTGTCGCCGATTCCCATATTCTGTCTTTCGACCACGCGAAGATAAGTTCTACTAATAGTGGAAACGCACACTGGAATTACGAACCTACGAATGTAATCTATAGGGCGGAGTTCGAACGGTATGTGAAGCCCTGACATGGTTGTCAGGCCGTGAGACGCCGGATCTGTGCGACCTGAATGAATATTCGATCGGATCTACTGATCCACTATACGTGGAATGTGTGTTGTTACCGCACAGGCGGTCTCCGAAGAACAGAGTGTGACCACTGTCTGCTCGTCGAGATCTGCCGATTCCTCGAAGAACGGTGATCTCCCCCACCGATCAGTCCCGTCTCTCACAGAGAGTTCAGGATCCTCTGAGAGAACCCTATTCTATTATTCGAAACAACTGTCTCCCTGTGAATAGCAGTCAGGCCGCTGCTTCAGACGATCCGTACCGGGAGGTCGGTCCGTGGCGTCGGCTCCTCTGTTCGGCGATTGCCTGTAGTCACCGCCTCACTTCGAGACCGACTCCTTCGCTCCGCTCAATCGTCGGTCTCGCTCTCTGCACGCATCGCCCTGAGCATCCCGCGGAGGTACCCGACGGTGAACGCACGACCGCGGTGTTCCCAGTCGGAGTCGCCCTCCAGGTGCGGGGTGTGGTCGGGGATCATCATGCCCGAGAAACCGACCTCGTCGAGGAGTTTGAGGATCGCGTACTCGTCGTAGTTGCCCATGTCGACGAAGTCCTCGCTGAACTTCGGGACGGTCCCGGAGACGTCCCGGAAGTGGACGTAGAAGATCTCGTCTCGCTCCCCGAAGTAGCGGATCACCTCGTCGAGTGGCTCGCCCATCTCCGACCAGCAGCCGAGACACAGCTCCAGCCCGTGATACTCCGTCTCCCGGTAGTTCATCGCGCGTCTGAAGTTCTCGAAGTTCCGGAAGAGCTGCGGGACGCCGCCGAGGCGCTCCATCGGCGGGTCGCTCGGATGGAGACACATCTTGACCCCCGCCTCCTCCGCGACCGGGAGCAACTCGTCCACCCAGTATTCGTAGTTCTCCCAGAGTTCCGCCTCCGTGTACTCGCGTCCGTGGGTGAGCTCGTCCAGGTCGAGCTGGTCGGCGTCGAACGCCGAGACGCGTGCGCCGCCGCGGGTCTCCTCGTGGCCGGTTCGCCAGACCCCTGCCGGCGCCCAGTGATACCCGAAGATGGGGATGCCCGCCTCGCCCATATTTCGGATGGTGCGTTTCATCTTCGCCAGCTGTTCCTCACGATCCGGCCCGTTCAGCATGATGTCCTCGTAGAATGAGACGGGTACGTTCTCGATCGCGTTGAGTCGCAGGCCCTCGCTCTCGACGCGTTCGCGGAGTCGCCGGAGGTTCTCGGCGGACCACTCGCCGTCGCCCTCCAGGGGCATCCGCTCGTCGTCGGGCATGTGCTCGTAATCCGGGTCGTCGTACTGGTACATGTTGAGGAGGATGTCCTCACACCCCAGCTGACTGATGTAGCGGAGTCGCTCCGGGGAGGGGTCCATGAACTGTCCCGCCCCGACGCGCATCGGCAAGTCCTCGAGCGAGTCCCGTACGGCCGTCTCTACGCCCTCGTGAACCATACCCCCACGTCGAACCCGCCCGATTTAAGGGTTGTCGCATCACCGCCCAGGTCACCGGTGGACGCAAGTTCAAGGCCGTGCGCCGCGTCCACGGTGCTATGCGACAGACAGACCCACGCCGCGCCGCCGACCGACTCGCGCCCCCCACCAGGAGGCTCGACTGATGACCGAGTTCGCTGTCAACACGGGCGTCGTCGCCCCCGACGCGTCCGTCCCCGACGGCATCGCGAAAGCCGCCGAACTCGGCGTCGGTGCCGTCGAGTTCTTCGAGTTCGACAGGGCCGACCCCGCGGCCGTCCGCGAGGCCTGCGACCAACACGACGTCTCTGTCGCCGCCGTCCTGCACTCGGGCGACGCCGCGAACGTCGACGACCGCGACGCCCCCGCGGCGGTCAACCCCTACGACCACGAGACGGTCGTGACCGCCCTCGAGGACGCGCTGGAATCGGCGGCCGCCGTCGAGGCCGCGACACTCATCCTCACCGTCGGTCCCGACCAGGGCGGGTTCGACCACGCCACCCAGCGCCGCGCGCTCGAGGACGTCCTCCGTGCGGTCGCGCCGACCGCCGAGGACGTCGGCGTCACCGTCGCCGTCGAACCGCTGAACGTCCTCGTCGACCACCCCGGCTACTTCCTCACCGAATCGCAGGAGGCGTTCGACGTCGTCCGCGCCGTCGATAGCGACCGCGTGGCCGTCCTGTTCGACGCCTACCACCAGCAGATCACCGAAGGTGACGTGATCCGCAACCTCACCGAGAACGTCGACGACGTCGGACACGTCCACGTCGCGGACAACCCCGGCCGCTACGAACCCGGGTCGGGCGAGATGGCCTACGACAACATACTCGGCGCGCTCGACGATGCGGGATACGACGGCTACGTCGGCATGGAGTTCTTCGAGACGAGCGAGGGGACGACCATCGACGAGGCCGTTCGCGACACGCTCGAACTGGGCTGAGCGGGACGGATCGGCGCCGCGAGAGTCGTCCGATCCTCCAAACCGCTATCGCTCTCGACAGTTACTTTTCGGACCCGTCCGCGGGGACACAGCATGGACAGGACCGTCCCCGTGCGCGTGCCCGCCCCGCTTGCCGGGACACTCCTGGGTCTCGTCCTCGTCGCCGTCGCCGGGACCCTCGGCTGGGCAGAACCGGCCTGGCGCGAGCCCGGATTCGGACACGCACCCTACCTCGCTATCGCGCCCCTCCCGCTCGCCGCGCTGGTACTCCTGGTCGGTCGCCCGAGCCGCCGAACCTGTCTCTGGACGGCCCTCGCGGGCCTCCTCGTCGGCCTCACGGCCAAGGGGAGCGTCTGGAGTGCCGGCCGGGTCGCCGCGTTCCTCGGCGGCGGCGCGATACTCGTCGGGTCGGCAGTCGGCTATATCTACGGCCCGCGATTCGACCTGCGGCGCGTCCCGCTCGTCCGGCCGTCCCCACCGACCGACGGCTGGCTGGCGGCCGTCGGCGTCTTCCTCGTGGTCGGCGTCGCAGCACTCACCGTCCTGCCGCCAGCCGCCGGCCTCATCGACGTACTCGCGGGCGTGACCCTGCTTGGAACGGTGCTGGTCGCCGGATTCGCGCTCGTCCTCTACCGGTGGGGGCCGGACTTTCGCGTGGCAGTGCTGGGCCTCCCGCTCGTAGTCCCGTCGCTCGTCGTCGCCGCGCCGCTCGCTCGCCTGGCGGACCCGGTCGTGGGGTTTCTCGTCGTCCTCGTCGCCGTGGGACTCACCTGTTCGTTCGGCGTCGGACTCCTCTCTTTCGGCGGTGTCTCGGTCGCTCGCTCACTCGTCGGCCCGCCCGTCAGGTTCCGTCGCGAGGAGGGTCAAGCCCTCTCTCACCTGACGACGCTCCCGGTCGCTACCGTCCTCGCGGGGCTGTTCGGCGTCCTCTTGGCGGGACTGCTGCCCTGGCACGCACGCGTGTTCCGCCTCGGTGCTCCCTCCCCGTTGCCCGAGGCTGGTGTCGGCGTCCCCGGCTACTACGTTGTCCTCGGAGTCGCGACAGCTGCCGTCCTCGTGGCCGTGGTCCGGTGGACCGTCCCCGCCATGCGACTGGTCGGGGGACTCGGCCTGGTGGTCGCCGTCCTGGCGACGGGTGAGAACCCGCTGGACGGCGGGCGCCTCGCGGCGACCGTCGGTGCGTTCCTGCTCGTCGCCGGCGCGCTCCTGGCCGACCGCGATGGCCGTGACCTCTCCCCGAGAGCGCTCTTGCCCTGCCGCCCTCACGCACCGCTCGCAGGCTGGTTAGCCCTCGGCGGCTCTCTCCTCGCCGTGGGGACCCTGGCGCTCTCCCGACCACTGTTCGGCCCGTCCCCCTCGCTGGTCACGGACCCGTTCGTCCGGCGGGGGGCCACCGGCGTCTTCGTCGTGGCCGTCTCGGCGGTCGACGTCACGGTCGTCGGTTCGGTCGCGCTCGTACTCGCCACTGGTGTCGTTGGAGCCGTGGTCTGTCTGTTCCGCTGGCACCCGGACACGGGCCTGGGGCTGGGACTCGGCGGACTCCTCGTGACAGCCCGGGCGCTCGCGTTGCTCGCGCTCTCGAACAGTCTCACCGCCGAGGGAGTCCTCGTCGTGCGACTCGTCGGCGTCGGCGGACTCGCTCTCCTCACCAGTGGCGCGCTCTCGCTCGTCGACGGGGACGCCGGTGGCGGCGGCGAGCCGGCCGACGGTGCGGCTGGCCCCGGTGGCAGCAAACCGGCCTCCGACGGGGACGACGCCGGTGGCGGCGAGACAGTCTCCGGCGACAGTCCCTGACCACAGTAGCACCGATTTCCAAGTCTTTTTATCCCACCGCCTGAACCAGTCGGTGATGCCAGCCACACATGTCGAGCAGCCGATAAACTCTGACGACACGACGATCGCCTACGTCGGCGGCGGCAGCCGCCAGTGGGCACCGAACCTGATCCGCGACCTCGCGCTGTCGAACTTCGACGGTCACGTCCGCCTCTACGACACCAACCAGGAGGCGGCCGAACTCAACGCCGAGTTCGGAAACTGGGTGCAAGAGGACGAAGACGCCACGGCCGAGTGGTCCTACGAGGCCGTCGGGGAACTCGGCGCGGCCCTCGACGGGGCCGACGTCGTCATCCTCTCGACGCAGTACGACCCACGGGACACGTTCGTCCACGACCTGCGGATCCCCCGCGGTTACGGCATCTACGGCGCCGTCGCGGCCACTATCGGGCCGGGCGGGATCTTCCGGGCGATGCGGACCATCCCCGTCTACCGTCGGTTCGCCGCGGCCATCCGCGAACACTGTCCCGACGCCTGGGTGTTCAACTACACCAACCCGGTCCACTTCGTGACGCGAGCGCTCTACGACGAGTATCCCGAGATCAACGCGCTCGGCCTCTGTCACGAGGTGCTGGGGACGCGCTGGCACCTCGCCATGCTCGCTCGCGAAGAACTCGGCATGGACGCGGAACGCGACGATATCTCGGTCAACGTCAAGGGGATCAACCACTTCACGTGGGTCGACGAGGCCTACTGCAAGGGCGTCGACCTCTGGCCACTCCTGGAGGAGCTGAAAGACGGCGAGCGCGCGACGAAGACCTTCGACTACGAGGACCTCGAAGACGAGAGCGTCTTCACCGACAACTGGCAGGTCACCTGGGAACTGTTCCGTCGCCACGGCATCCTCCCGGCCGCCGGGGACCGCCACATCATCGAGTACGCGACGACGTTCATCGCCGGCGGGCAGGAGTCGCTCAACAGATTCGGCGTCAAGCGCACGGACGCCGACTACCGCGCGAAACACTGGACGCCCGCCGAGTCCGACCAGACCACGAACGTCGAGGGGTGGCTCTCGGGCGAGCGCGAGTTCGAACTCGAAGCCTCGGGGGAGGAGTTCCTCCCTGTCCTCGAGGCACTGGCCGGCGAGGACACGCACGTCACCAACGTCAACCTCCCCAATCAGGGGCAGATCAGCGACGTCGAGAAGGGACCGGTCGTCGAGACGAACGCGCTCGTCCGCGCGGGTGAGGTCAAACCCGTCTCGGCCGGTGGCTTCCCCCGTCCAGTCCGCCGACTGGTCCGGGGCCACGTCGACACCATCGAGACCGTGATCGAGGCCGCCCGGACCGGCGACCTGGACCTCGCGTTCGAGGGCTTCTCGACCGACGACCAGGTCCAGCGCCTCTCGCCGGACGACCAGGCCGACCTCTTCGGCGAACTCGTCGCCGCCGAAGAGCAGTACCTGAGTGACTGGAACGTCGACGACGCGCGAGTCCTCGAAACCGCCGACACCTATCCCGAATAATCCGGTGGCAAACACGGGGCGAGAACTCGGCGCCCCGGTCAGTCGTCGACCGGAACTCTCCCGCTTTCGTCCGGGATATCGGCGTACTCGTAGAAGTACTCACAGAGCCTGTCACGCCAGATACCGGCGTGTTCGACCTGCTCGTCGAGTCGTTCGGCGACGTGGCGGAACCGCTCGTCGTCGACCTCGCCTTTCAGCGTCCGCCAGGCGTCACGGAGCCTCGCCGCTTCTTCCACTCCCGCGTGGCAGTTGTCGTACAGCGTCTGGACCACCGTCCGCCCGTCCGAGAGCTCGTGGTCCCACTGGAGGTGATGGAAGAAGAGGAGCAACTCCTCGGGGCAGGTGTCGGGGTCGTCGTAGACGTCGGCCCAGTAGCCGGTGTACTGCTGGCTGTAGCCGTTGCCCCGCGAGTTTCGGTCCTTGCCGATACCGTCCTCAGCGACCCCGGTGTAGCCCGGCCACTCCTCGGGTCCCGGGTCGTAGTGGTTCTCGAGGTAGGCGCTCCCGTTGTACATCATGTGCATGAGCCCGATCCCGCCCGTCGAGTAGTCGATGACAGCCGACCAGGAACTGTGGAGGACGTCGGTGACCGTCTCGACCACCTCGGGGTCGTCGCCGAACGTGAGGCGAACCCACTCGTCGGTGATCTCCCCGGTCTCGAGGTCTGGGTCCCACGCCAGGCGTCCGAACCCGTAGAGGTTCGCCTGCGCGAGGGAGTGACCCGTCCAGTTTCTGTCCTCGCCGGGGCCGCCGACGCCGGCCATCCCGGTGCCGTGGTCGGTGAACAGGTCTTTGACCTGCGGCCCGTCGCCCTCGGGGTCGGTGTCGAACTCGAGGACCTCCTTCCACATCGGGACGTGATAGCAGGCGTGGACGTGCTGGCCCGTGTACTCGCCGGTGATCTGGAGTTCGAGTCCGAGGTCGGTCTCGGGCATCTGCCCGAAGACCGGCGAGACGGGCTCGCGGGGCTGGAAGTCGATGGGGCCGTTCTTGACCTGTACGGTGACGTTGTCGTGGAACTCGCCGTCCAGTGGCTCGAAGGTGTCGTACTGCTGCACCGCTCTGTCCCTGTGCGACCCGTAGACGAACGCGCGCCACCAGACACGGCCGCCGTGGGGTGCGAGCGCCTCGGCGAGGACGTTCGCGCCGTCGACGTGGTCGGCGTCGTAGTTGTACGGGCCGGGCTGGCCCTCGGAGTCCGCCTTGACGAGAAAGCCGCCAAAGTCGGGTATGAGGTCGTAGACCTCGTCGGCCTTCTCGGCCCACCAGTCGGCGACGGCGGGGTCGTTCGGGTCCGAGGTGTCGAGGTCGCCCACCTTCTCGGGCGCGCCGAAGTTCACCGAGAGGTAGAGCGTGATACCGTACCGGCGGAACAGCGAGGCGAGGCCGGTGAGTTTCTCCAGGTACCTCGTCTCCAGCAGACGCCACCCCTCGAGGTGGTTCATCGCCTCGTTAGCGCTGTCTCGGCCCGGGATCTGCGTGTTGACGTTGTTGACGACGACCCCGTTGATCCCGACGGAGGCGAGCAGGCGGGCGTAGTCGCGGTAGCGCTCGCGCAGGTCCGGTAGCGTCTCGAAGTCGAATATCGACTGGCCGGCGTACCCCCGCTCGACGGACCCCCGGAAGGGGTTGTCCCAGTGGTTGATGAGTCTGTCCGGGGAGGCCGGTTCCTCCACGACCTCGAGGTCGGCGATCGGTTCGCCCGTCGACATGCGCCGCAGGAGGTCGAAGGTCCCGTAGACGAGGCCGCTGTCGGTGTTGGCAGTGACGACGAGCGTGTCGACGCCTTCCCACTCGCCGGTGGTGAGAAGATAGCCGTCCTCGGCGAGGTCGGCGACGCGCTCCTCGTCGACGGCCTGTGCGACGACGTCCATCTCCTCGGGCGTGCCGACGGCGAGAAAGCCATCGACCGTTCGAGGGGGGTGTTGCCAGAGGTGGGGTTCACGGTCCAGTAGCCCGGAGAGCCCGCGGCGGAGTTCCTCGCGGACCGCACCCAGTTCGCGCGACCCCTCCGAGACGTAGGCGTGGGCACAGAGGCGGCGGTAGGGCTCGCGGTGGCCGGTCGCCGGCTCGTAGCGCAGCCAGCAGTCGTCGTAGTCCGGTTGCATGTGACCGATCCGTCTCCGGCCCCCGTCAAAACGGTAGCGACACGCGGTCGGGACGTCGCTTCGGAGGGCCGCCGGTCGTGTTCTCCGTTGTCTCCTCCATCGGACCGCCCGCTGTCTCTTCTGTCGGACCGACCGTCCGGTTGCGGTGAACGGTAGGGGACTTTCCGAACGATTTATACTGATTGTTTCCTACCCGTCAGGTATGACGGGAGACGAGACTGGTTCAGACGTGGGTAGTGACGGCACAGAGCTCTCCATCGGTCGACGCCACCTCCTCGGGGCGCTGGCTGCGGCCGGTCTGGCGGGGTGTTCCGGCGACGGCGGCTCCGACGGATCGGACGGTTCCGACGGCGGCGACGGCTCGGGTGACGGCGATTCGGACGGCGACGGCGGAGCGGACACCGACACGGCGACGCCGACGCCCACCGAGGACGGGTCGGCAGCCACTGTCGCGCCGGCCGACCCGGAGATCGCAGACCGCATCGAGGAACACCGCACGGCGCAGTTGACCGTCGAGGTGACCGACGCCGACAGCAACGCCGTGGAGGGGGCCGACGTCTCCGTAGCCATGCAGGAACACGAGTTCACATTCGGCACGGCGGTCAACGCCGGGACACTCATCAACCAGTCCAGCGAGGGGGACAACTACCGGACCTACATCCCCGAACTGTTCAACACGGCGGTCATGGAGAACCAGATGAAGTGGGGCTTCTGGGAGCGCGACCAGGGGCTGGCCGACGATGCCGTCCAGTGGTGTCTCGACCAGGGGCTGGACATGCGCGGGCACGCCTGTATCTGGGGGCGAGAGGGCGTCGGTGCGATCCCCGCGGACATCCAGGGCGCCATCGAGGACCGCGACGCCGAGACCATCCGAGAGCGCTCGATGCAACACATCGAGGACATCATCACTCACTACGGCGACGACATCACCGAGTGGGAGGTCGTCAACGAGTCGATGCACGCCTTCCAGTTGCAACTGGGCGTCTACGGCGACCAGGTAAACCAGGAACAGCCCTGGACCGGAGAGGTCGTCCCGTGGACCTCCGACCTGCTGGCGGAGTGGTACAGCCGGGCCCAGTCGGTCGTCGACGACAACGACCTCGACGTGGGGCTGGCAGTCAACGACTTCAACCAGTTCCGGTACAGCTACACCGACGAGCGCTACCAGACCGAGATCGACCACATCAACGAGAACGGCGCGCAACTCGACACGGTCGGCCTCCAGGGCCACGTCGCCGCCAATACCGGCGAGTTCAACACGAACTCGAACCCAGACGGCCGCATCAGCGCGACACAGGTCGCCGCCGAGATCGACAAGTTCGCCGACCACGGCGCGAAGGTGAAGATAACCGAGTTCGACACCTACGGCGGCGACGACTGGGAGTCCGACGAGGAACGCGCGGCGGCACTGCGGGACTACCTGCGGGGCGCGTTCGCTCACCCCGGCGTCGATGGCTTCCTGATCTGGGGTTTCTGGGACGGCCGCCACTGGCGCGACGAGGCGCCGCTGTTCTACGACGACTGGGAGCAGAAACCGGGATACGACGTCTGGACCGGACTCGTCTTCGACGAGTGGTGGACCGAGGAATCGGGCACGACCGACGGTGACGGGTCGTTCGCGACGACCGGGTTCAGAGGCGAGTACGACGTCACCGCGACCGTCGACGGCGAGGAGGTCACCGAGACGGTGACGCTCTCCGACGACGGTGCGACGGTCGAACTCTCCCCCGCCTGACTCCGGGCCGTGGAGTGTTCCACCTGAATCTTCGGGTTTGCAGCGTGGCACTCTCTCTACAACGATCTCTCGACTGTCCACTTCCCCCGGTGACCGGTTACCTTCCGGGACGACGTCTCCGGTATCCCGGGACCGTGCCCTCACAGCGACGTGAGAAACGAGAGACTACGGAGTACAGGGACGGGTCACGCGGCCCGGCCCTCCACCGGGACCGGGCCGCGGTCCCACCCGCCTGGCGGGGACGATTCCCCCGAACTGACCGGAAATTTACTCGATACTGTATTATAATTTTCGAAACGGTAGTCGGATGCTATCGTCCACCACGCTCCGGAGCCGTCTATCGGTTCTGTCCGGAGTCTCGCGGTCGAGCTGGTGGCTATGCACTCTGTACCGCCCGGGCTGGCACCGACGTCGCCGAGACGGAGACGCTGACGGAGACAGCGGATGCCCCCGGAACGGACGGCGCTACGTCACTGGGACGGACACGGAGAGGAACTGACGGACCACGGTGGCGTCGGCGGATCGGGTCGACGGCACGGAGATCTCCCCGGACAAGATAACGCTTTTGCCGGGGCCACCGAAACTGAACGCCAATGACCGAACAAGTCGGCGAGTCTCGCGATTCACAGGAGGTACTGTTCGAAGCGATCTGTGACCGCCAGCAGTACTTCGTGGGGCTGTTTTCCTTCGCTGTCGTGTTCTTCCTGTTGCAGGTGCCGTACCTGTTCGTCGCCGACCCGGACTCGACGGCCTACGTGGTCGCAACACTCAACGTGATAGGAACGTCCGCCTTCGCCCTCCTGTTCGGTCTGGCCCTCTGGTTTTGCAGTCAGCGAAACTGATTACAGCGAGGTGTCGAACTCGGGCTCGCTCGTCGTCTCCTCGCGCTCGTCCTCGCTGTCCTGGGAGATGCGAGCGTACATCTTGTTGGCCCACATGACACCGTAGGCGGTCGCGCCGATCAGGACCAGTGTGGCACCCCAGACGGCGAACATCCCCGAGAAGACGTCGTGCTGGAGCACGCTCAGCGGCCCCACCGCGAACTGACCCGAGACGATGAGCCCGCCGAAGAGGATCATTCCCACGCCCGTCAGAACGACCATCAACGAGTAGTTCCCCGTTATAAAGTAGTACGTCGCGAGCGCGTACATGCTGGCGCCATCGGACTCCTCCCGGGCGCGTTCCAGTTCCTGTTTCATCCTGTCTCGAACCTCCTCAGCGAAGCATTTGAAGCTTTCGTCTCTTTCACCCCGCTGGACCACCGACGTGGTCGATCCCCGAACGCGGGCGAACCGCCGGTGGGCCACACCGTGCCGTGAGACCGCGAAACACGATCGGAGAGAAATTACAAGCCTAAGCCTGTAATAGTCCGGAAAATATAACGGTTATTGGGTGTAGTTTTCGTTCGTTCGGCAGAAGATGATTGATCGTTAACTGTACGTGTGTGATACATGATCGTGGGAGACGGACACAGGTCGGTCGAAGCGGGGATCGGACCCCGGATGCCGGCGGTCGCCACGGTCGTCTCCCGGTGGGCGGAATGCGGTGCAGTCTGTGGGTTTTCCCGCCGTCTGTGCCACTCGTTGGCACGGGAAGTCGGCGCAAAGTATGGAAAAATTTTATATAGTGATGGGGGATCGTACGAACCATGCGGGACAACGACCGCATTCGAGACAAGTTATCGCGTCGCCGTTACGCACAACTCCTGGCGGCCGGCGGCATCGCCGGCCTGGCAGGGTGTGGTGGTGGCGAGAACACTGCGACACCGGGTGGTGGAGACGGCGGGGACACGCCGACGGCCACGGCAACGCCGACGGAGAGTATGGACGGCGGATCGACCCCGTCCGACGACACTCCGACCGCGACCCCCGAGGAGACCCAGCCCCCGGACTCGGCTCGCAATACAGACACAGCACGGGTGTTCGTGACGAACACGCCGGGCGAGTTCGACTGGAACCCGTTTACCCCCTCGGACAACACGGCGGGTGACCTCTGGCTGGCCCAGCTGGACGGCCTCACGAAGGTCGACGACCTGGGCTCGTGGTCCGGGACTCGAACCTTCGAGGCGCCCCATCACTACGGCCGCGACGAGGTGGAGGTCCTCACGTGGGTCGAGGACATCGAGGTCGAGGTTCCCTACGACATGTACAACTATCACGACGATAGGAGTACGTTCTGGAACGGGGAACCCTACGACGCCGAGGCACGCTACCTCTTCGACCGCGTCCGCTACTTCGCGGACGGCAACAAGTACGTCGAGGGGTCGGTCCACCGGCAGGAAGCGCTCAGCCAGTGGGACTACCACTGGTGGCGCTCGAAAGGCGAGGTGCCGGGCGCGGAAGCAGACCCCGCCAACGAGATCGTCCTGCTGAACGACACTCGGCGGACGGACGGGAACTTCCCGCTGCCCCCCGAGTGGAGCAACCCCTGGATCCGCCGGTTCGAGGCCGCGGGCACCCAGG
>Ga0207770_100570_pt1 | contig 14867 bp, 15 predicted proteins | sample A23E2SouthBayCA_FD_187729 | JGI IMG/M metagenome (GOLD analysis project Ga0207770, IMG submission 187729) | Aerobic enrichment media microbial communities from Eden Landing Ponds, California, USA - A23 E2 (SPAdes) | ecosystem: Environmental > Aquatic > Marine > Unclassified | place: Emeryville... | reverse complement strand
CAACGCAGTGAGGAGCGCAGCGAGTCCCCCGAGTCGAACGAGTCGGGGCTTTCACGCAGTTTGCGGCGGTCATCTTCACACTCTTATCTGAACACCACCCGACCGTCGGCCCCAATACTCAAAACGGTGGGCCTCTGAGGGTAGGGAGAGAACCAATGCCGACCGTCGAAGTGTCCCTCCCCGAGGACGTGTTCACCCAGCTAGAGCGGATGACCGAAGAGGAGTTCGTCAGTCGCGAGGCGGCCGTCGAGGAGTTGCTGTCGAAGGGACTCGACGCCTACACGCGCAACACCGGCGAGGACGTCGCCGAGACCGACATGGCCGAGGAGTACGCCGGCGACATGTTCGATACCGCCGAGGATCCGGGGATGCGCGAAGAGGACGACGACTACTCCTTCTGATCGCCCGTCCGGGCGACCAGTCCCGCGGCCACGAGTAGCAACGCGACCACCACCCCGAACGCCGCCGGCCAGCCGACACGGCCCGCGAGCACACCCGTCACCGCGTTGCCCACCGACCCGAGGAGAACGAACACCGTCCGGACGACGCCGAAGCCGCTGGCCTGGTCCTCGTCGGGGAACTGGCTCATGAACCGCGACTGCAGCGGGCCGCCCCAGGTCATCGCGAGTCCGAGTACCACCACGCCGGCGTATACTGCGGGGCGGGTCGGCGCGACCAGGAGGGTGGAGAAACCGACGGCCGTCCCGAGGAAGGGGCCGATCAGGCCGGCACGCGTGCCGAAGCGGTCGGCGGCGTTGCCGACGAGAGGCAGGCCGACGGCGATCAGGACGAACGCGACACCGAAGGCGAGGCTCGCCTCGCGCTCGCCGAAGCCGTGGTACTCCCGGAGAAAGGTCGGGAAGAAAGAGGTGAACGACTGGAAGACGTACATCCCGAGGGTGGCGACGACGGCGGTGTATGCCACGCCGGGCTGACGGAGGAGCGCGAACGCGTTCTCCGGACGGAGTTGTGTCCGAACTGAGACGTCGGGTTTCGCGGGTGGCGTCTCGCCGACGAAGAGGGCGACGAGACAGAAGGCGATCGCGGCGACGACGGCACCGGTCGCGACGCCCGCCCGCCAGTCGTAGCGAGCGGCTACGGCCGTCGCCGCTACCGGCAGGACGAGTCCGGCGGCGGGGCCACCTGCCGAGTGGAGACCGAGCGCGCGGCCACGGTTCTCGAACCGGCGGGCCAGCAGCGCGGTCCCGACGGAGAAGTACAGCCCGGCACCGCCGCCCAGCGCGACGGTGGCGAGGACGAAGGCAGGGAACGAGGGCGAGAGCGCGACGAGCAGACTGCCGGCGACAGTGAGCGCCATCGAGGTGAGCATGACCCGGCGTTCCCCGTAGCGGTCGGCGAGGACGCCGCTGGGGTACTGTGTCAGCGCGAACGCCGCCCACATGAACGTGAGTCCCGTGCCGACACCGCCTTTGGTCACGCCGAAGTCTATGGCGACGGCGAGGACGAACGGGCTGACGACGACTCTGGCCCCGAACTGGCCGAAGTTCGCGGCCGTCGCCGTGGCGAGTACGGTCAGGCGTCTGTCGCCGTCGGTCACACGAGAGGCGTCTCGACACCGGGCGAAACCGCTGTCGCTTCCGGCGACCTGTGCCGGTGCCCTCACGCGGTTGTGCGCGACGGCCCGTCTTCGAAACCTTCAATTGTCCCCCTCGTCTACCCGAGAGTGCAACCGGCCAGACGGGTTGGTGGTCTAGGCTGGTTATGACACCTCCTTGACATGGAGGAGGCCGGCGGTTCAAATCCGCCCCAACCCACTTCTACCGACGCAAATCCGCGAGAGCTTTCTATGGCTCTCGCATACTGCGTCGGTTGTGTGGTTCGGCGGATTTGAACCAGGGAAGGGAGCGAGCGAAGCGAGCGGACTGACCGAGGTTCAAATCCGCCCCGACTACGGCGAGTTACCTGCCTGCGGAGGCGAGCTGTCCGATCTCGTGGCGCACGGTTTCTTCGAGGCCCTCGCGGAGGGGTCTGTGTTCGAGGCCGAGTTCCGCCCGGGCCTTGCTGTTGTCGCCGAGGTAGGTGACGCCGGCGAGCACGCGGAGGCTCTCGGCGCGGTACGCTTTCGGGAGCGACAGGAGACGTTCGATCAGACCGGCGACCGGGGCGAGCGCGCCGAAGAGCGCGGGAGAGACCGCACGGGGCGGGTCCCGACCGGCAACGTCGGCGATCACGTCGAAGAGGTCGACGAGCGACGCGGGTTCGCCACCGACGATGTAGGACTCGCCGGGCGTCCCGTGTTCCATCGCCAGGACGTGAGCGCGAGCGATGTCTTCGACGTGTCCCGGTGAGTAGGCGACCTCGCGGGGGATCATCGGGAGGTCACCGCGGAGAAAGTCGCGGAGGGCGTCGCCGAGCACGCTCGGGTCGCCGGGGCCGTACACGAGGCCGGGCATCACGGTTACCAGCGGGAGGCCATCCTCGACCATCGGCTCGGCCACCTCGTAGTGGGCCTCCCACTTCGTCCGGTCGTAGGCCGTCAGGTGGGACCCGGCGTACCGATACCTCTCGTCGACGACCCGCCCGTCGGTGTCGGAGTTGACCGCCAGCGTGCTCGTGTAGACGCCCTTCGGGATGTCGAGGTCGGCCATCACCTGAAGGACGTTGCGAGTCCCTTCGACGTTGATGCGCTCTCCCGGCGTCGGGTCGGTTGCGCCCACGTCGTACCAGCCCGCGACGTGGAAGACACCGTCGACACCCTCCATCGGGCCCCACAGTGTCGACTGATCGGTGATGTCGCCCTCGACGACCGCCGCGCCGGCCGCCGCGAGGTCACTCGCCGTCGAGGGCGTCCGCGCCAGTGCGACGACGTCGTGGCCGGCGTCGAGGAGCTGGCGCGCCAGGCGTCCACCGATGAACCCCGTCCCGCCGGTGAGAAAATACTCCATCGGCTCCCGTACGCGCCCCGGGAAATAAACGGTGTCGACGGTGGGACGACACCGGACTCGGGAGGGGCCAGACTCACCACCGGGAACCACACGGGGCGACGGATCAGGCTATCCCGCTGTCGGGGTCGCCGTCCCGCAGCATCCCCAACAACACGTCGACGAACCCGTCCGCGTCGGCGGTTTCGACGACCGTGGTCCGCTCGTCCCCGTCGGTGACACCGACGACGTCGACGCTGGTGTACCCGCGAGTGAGCCCGTCGCGCTCGTCGACCTCGACGTGGTAGGTGTCCAGCCCCTCGCGCAGCTCTGGGTACGCCATGAGCGCCGCCGTGAGTCCGTCGGGGAGCGCGACGGTGTCGTCGTCGCCGAACGCGCGGGCCTGTTTGTTGACTTCGAGGAAGAAGTCGGCGCGGTCGGTGTCCATCGATTCGACGGCGTCGAAGAGGTCGCCGCCGAGGCGGTTGCGCTGGCAGAGGCCCCAGTCGACGAGAGTGACCTCGAAGTTCGCGAGGACGCGACGGGCGGCGTCGGGGTCGACCCAGAAGTTGAACTCGGCGGCGGGCGTGACGTTACCGGCACAGTTGACGTTGCCGCCCATGACCCACACCTCGTCGACGAGGTCGGGGAGGTCGGGTTCGCGGGCGTGGGCGAGGGCGAGGTTGGTCAGCGGGCCGATACACAGGAGCGACACGTCGCCGGGCGACTCGCGACAGCGCTCGGCGATGACGTCGGGTGCGAACCCGTCGGCAGTGTCGACGTCGGTGTCGGCGACGAGGTCGCCACCGAGGCCGCCCGCACCGTGGACCTCCTCGGCGTGTTCGAAGTCCTTGAGAAGTGGCGACCGCGCACCCTCGTAGACCGGGACGCGGTCGTCGGCGCCGACGAGCGAGAGCGTATAGGCGGCGTTGGCGACCTCGTGTTCGAAGGGGACGTTCCCGGCGACGACGGTTGCGGCCTCGACGGTCAGACGGTCGGTGAGACAGGCGAGCGCGAGCGCCTGCGTGTCGTCGCCGGCGGTGTCGGTGTCGACGATGACGCGGTCCATACTCGCCTGTCGGGTGCCGGCACTAAGCCGTTCGGGGTGGGCGGTCGACCCTGCGACGAGACTCGCGAGCGGACCGAACCGGTGGAGCCGTCGGGGAGTCGCGACGACAGAGCATCGATTCCGACCCGTCGAGGAAAGCGGGGAGGGCACCGGTCGCACAGCGTCACCGACCGTTCAGGCCACCTGCTCGTTGAGCGACCCCATCGCGATGTAGTACCCGACGAAAAAAAAGCCGAGAACGAAGTTCTTGACCGCGCTGTCGCCGGTCAGTGTCTCCACGTCCTGGTAGAACAACCAGAGTGCGTAGAGGTTCACTGGCGGGATCAGCAGCATGACTGTCCGGACGACCGGACTGAATCCCGGATCGAGTTCCGGTTCCTCGGCGAACTCCGTGTGATACTGATGGGTCACGTACAGCCAGTACAGGCCGAACGTGACGATACTCAACAACAGAACTTTGACTACGCTACGCTTTTGAACGCCCATTTTTCTGACACTCCGAAACGCGTGTTCTCAACAGTATATAATAAAACTGGTGGTAACATAACACCGGTGTCAGGTAGGAGCCGCCTTCTCACCCGGTCGCCGCGAAGTAGACGGCGAACATCCCGAAGACGATCCCGAGCCCCCGCCGGAGCGTGAACGTCTCCTCGAGCACGACGGCACCCACGACGGAACTGGTGACGATGAACATCGCGAACACCGGCACGACCACGCTGACGGGACCGAGTTCGAGCGCGCGGTAGTACGCGGAGATCCCGACCGTCAGGCAGAGTCCGGCGGCGACGACGTAGCGCATCCCCGGTGCGGAGAGATACGCGAGCGGGTCGGATTCGGTGACGACGACGATGACGACGCCGACGGCCACGAGGACGACGTTCGAGACGACCAGCGCGACGGTACTCGGGACGTCGGTGAGCCCGAGTTTCATCAGCGGTGCGACGAACGTGTATCCGAGCATCGCGAGCAGCGCCCACGCGAGGTAGTTCATACGCTCCGTTAAGCGAGGGTCCCTTTCAGGTGTCGCGGTTTCCGGTCGCCGACGTCGCGAGTCCGGGCCATCCGCATATCTCTCTCCATCTCCACCTCCGCCGGGAACCAGTTAGGCCCCGGTTTTACCTCGACCGCCGGCCTAGCTGTACTCGATGGTTTCGACAGGTGACACCGCACCGACGTTCACAGCGACGTACAGGGGCAGCGACCACGAGACGCTCGACCTGGAATCGTACCTCGGGGACGGGCCGGTCGTCCTCGCCTTCTTCCCGGGGGCGTTCACGCCGCCGTGCACCAACGAGATGGTCGCACTCCAGGAGCACCTCGACCGGTTCGAGGACGCGGGTGCGACCGTCTTCGGGGTCAGCGCCGACTCGGCGTTCTCGCTGGGTGCGTTCGCCGACGAGTACGACCTCGAGTTCGACCTCGTCAGCGACATGGACGGTGACGCCATCGCCGCCTACGACCTGACGATGGACATCCCGGACCTCGGACTGTACGGCATCGCCAACCGCGCCGTGTTCGTCGTCGACGACGAGGGCACTGTCACCTACGACTGGGTCGCCGACGACCCGACCAGCGAACCCGACTACGACGAACTGGTCGACGCAGTCGAAGCGGCCTGAACGACGAGCGAGTGGTTCGTTCTCTCGGTTCTCGCGGTCAGGCGTAGCCCTCGGGCGGGTCGGGCATGGGCTGTTGGCGGGGCCCGACGCCCTGGACGACCTCGATCGCGGCCGCGATGTCGGCCTGGGTGATGACGCCCAGGAGCTCGCCGTCCTCGACGACGAAGACGGTATCCTGGCCGTGTTCGCCCATCTCCAGGATGACCTCGAACGCGTCGCGGTCGGGCGTGACCGTGGCGACGCTGCGGTCCATGACGTCGCCGACCGTCGTCGTCGAGCGGTCGCCCTCGGCCACCGAACGGGCGTGATCGAGTGTGACGACACCCAGCGGGGCGCCGCCGTCGACCACGGGGAAGCTGGTACGGCGTTCACTGAGCACGTGGTCGAGCAGGTCCGCGACGCTCGTCGACGTGGCGACGGGCTGGGACTCGTGGAGGAGGTCACGAGCGGTGAACTCGGCGAGCAACTGCCGGAGGACCGTCGCCCGCGACTCGGAGGTGGCGGCGACGTAGACGAACAGCGAGATGAGGATCAGGAGTGGTGCGCCGCCGAGGATGGCGAAGATGGCACCCATGATCGCAAAGCCCTTCGCGACGCTCGCAGCGGTGAGCGTCGCGGTCGCGTATGGCTGGGTCCGGGCCAGGAGCGCCCGGAGGATGCGCCCGCCGTCCATGGGGAAGGCGGGGATCATGTTGAAGATCGCCAGCGAGAGGTTGACGACCGCGAGCCAGCCGACGACGAACGTCGCGACCGGCGCGGAGGCGGGAGTCACCTGCAGGACGCCGAGAAAGACAGTCGAGAGCAGGACGCTCGTGACCGGTCCCGCGAGCGCCACCCAGAACTCGACGCTCCAGTTCTCGGGGAGGTCGTCCATCCGGGCCATCCCACCGAAGATCCACAGCGTGATCGAGACGATCTCGATGTCGTACCTGCGTGCGGCCCACGAGTGACCGAGTTCGTGGATCAACACGCCGACCATCAGCCCGACCGCACCCGCGACACCGAGGACGAGCGGCGTCGATCCCGACGAGAGCGCCGCGACGTCGACCGACCGCCCGGCGAACAGTTCGATCGCGCCCGCGTACGCCGCGATCTGTTCCGGCCGACTGATCAGCCAGGCCAGCACCGGCAGGAAGAGCACGAGCGTGACGTTCAGATAGATCGGGATCCCGGCGATCGAGATGACCCTCAGGTTGCGCATACGCTCAGCTGAGTCCCGAACAGGTATAAACCGGCCGGCCACGGTACGGCTGACCGGCGCATCGACCCACGGCGAATCGCGAGGTTCCGACCCGGATCCCACAGTTTCTGGGTCGGAAGTCGTGTAGCGCCTTTTATACTATCCCCGTGAATATCGCCGAGTGATGAGCACGGGCGTCGACGCCGAAACGGAAGACCCGGAGGTGATCTCGCTGCTCGACGACGAGTACGCCCGTGCGATCTTGATCGAGGCGAGCCGGGAGGCGCTGTCGGCGACACAGCTCGCCGAACGCTGTGACGCCTCGGAGCCGACCGTCTATCGCCGCATCGAACAGCTCCAGGACCACGACCTGGTGGTCGAACGCCAGCAACTCGACCCGGACGGCCACCACTACCGGACCTTCGTGACCCGCGTCGAGCGTGTCACCGTGGAGATCGAGGACGGCGACTGCACCATCGACGTCTCCCGCCGGGAGGTCGACGCCGCCGACCGGTTCACCCGACTGTTCGAGGGACTCACCGAACCATGATACCGACCAGTACAGCGTCCGTGGCAGGTGCGCTCGACCCCGTAGCGACCGTCACGGGTGCGCTCGACCCCGCAGTGACCGTCGTCCACGGGTCCAATCCCGCGGCGATAGCCATCCAGGCCACCGCGACCGGCGGGTCGCCCGTTGTCGTCGTCCTCGGACTCCTGGGGGTGGCCGTCGCCACCGGACTCTCGTTGCTCATCGCCTACGAGGCGCTTCGGGGCTACCGGGGCAGTAACGACACCGGGATGTTGTTGCTCGCGGTCGGGATCGTCTGCCTGACGGCCGCCCCCAACACACTCCGGGTCGTCCTGCCGACCTTCACAGGGACGGCGGAGTCCCTGCGACTCCTGCTGGCGACCGGGAGCGAACTGCTCGGACTCGCCTGTATCCTGCTCGCGATCTACGGGAGGCCACGACAGTGACCCACGACACCGCGACCGCCACGACCGCACGCTCGATCCCCGTGACTCGGGAGGTGTCTCGCCCGTGACGACACTGCTCCAACTCGCCGGCGGCGTCGAACTGCCGACGGTCGTCCGGGCGGTGACCGCCCTCGTCGGGCTGTTCGTCGCCTACCAGGCCTACCGGGGGTACCGCCGCAACGACAGTCGGCCGATGCTGTATCTGGGCGTCGGGATCGCGTTCGTGACGACGGTGTCGTTCGTCGTCTCGACACTCGTGGTCCGCCCGCTCGGGGCCAGCGACGCGCTCGCGTTCCTCTCGTGGACGTTCGCGAACGTCGTCGGGCTGGCAGCCATCTTCTACGCCTTCACCGGTGCGACGCGGGAGCGAGACCGGGGCGGCGACGCCCACCGTGGTACGAGGTCCGACGCCAGCTCCGGCGGGGACGGCCCTGCGAGGACCGACGGATCGGGGCCGGGAGACGGGGCGACTGGAGGTGACGACGGATGAGCGAGACGGTCGAACTCACGGAGTCGCTGCCGGCGTCGCCGCGGGCGCTCCTCCGGTGGTTCTTCGGCGTCCCGCTGCGCGTCCAGACGTACGCGAACCTGCTGTACCTCGCCCTGATGCTCCCGCTGGGCGCGTGTTACGTCGCGGTCCTGGCCGTCGGCCTGGGCGTAGGTGGGCCGTTGCTCGTCGTGCTCGTGGGAGTGGTCGTCCTGGTCGGACTGGTCTACGCCCTCCGGGAGGTCGCGGCCTTCGAGCGGGCACTGGCCGACCGCCTGCTGACAGTCGACATCCCGGCGCGCGAGCGTGACCCTCCCGCCGACCCCGCGGGCAACGTCGTCCACGTCCTGACGGACATGCGCACCTGGACCGGCATCGTCTACGTGGCGAGCAAGTTCGGACTGGGGGTCGCCGTCTTCACCGCGCTGACGATGCTGTCGGCGTTCTCGCTCGTGTTCGCGCTGGTCCCACTGAGCTACCAGAACCTGACCGTCGGTATCTTCCCGCCGGGTGGTGAGGTGACGTACTCGCCGACGATCGCCTTCGAACTCCAGACGTGGGAGGTGGCGCTGACGGTCCCGATCCGCGTGACGACGTGGACGGTGAACTCGCTGGGGGAGGCGCTCGCGCTCTCGGCGGTGGGGGTCTTCCTCGCGTTCGTGAGCCTCCACCTCGCGAACCTGCTGGCGTGGGCGCTGGGCTGGTACGCGCGGATACTGCTCGGCGGTGGCGACCGGTCGACGCTCCGGCGGTTGCCCGCCGAGTGACCTACCGACGGTGCGCCCCGACGCGTTTCACGAGAGCGAGAGAGCAGTCCGTGTGTTTATGTAGGAGTGCGGACGACCACAGTATCAACCGAGATGAGTTACTTGTTGACGGAACCGACGGCCGTGCTCGTGGTGGGCAGGAACTCGGGCCGTCAGGACGAGGTCGCGACCGCAGTCGAGGCTGGCGCTGCGGAGACGGTCGCAACCGTCGAGACGGTCGCCGACGCTCACCAGCGACTCGAAACCCGTGCGGACGTCGGGTGCGTCGTCTTCCTCGACGGCGACGCCGAGTCCGTCACAGAGCTCTGTGAGGCCGCGGCGGCGGTCGAACCGAGCGGGGACCTCCCGGTCGTCGCCTGCGGGTCCGAGTCGGTCGCACGGGCGGTCGCTGCGTACGACGCCTGTCGGTATCTCCCGGAGTCGACGCCGCCGGAGGAACTCCGTGCCGTGGTCGACGACGCGCTGTCGACCTATCGACGCCGCAGGGACGAGGCCGCCGACAGCACCATCTTCCAGACACTGCTCGCCGACGGCGAGATGACGATGTTCGCCAAAGACGACGAGGGGCGATACGTCCGGATGGCCGACGTACCCTACACACCAGACCCCGAGAAGGTGCGAGGGGAGACGGACGTCGGAGCGTTCGGCGACTACTACCCCGAGGCGTCGGAGGAGGCCTACGCAGACGACCTGACGGTCGCGGAGACGGGCGAACCGATCCGGGAGAAACTCGAGAAATACGAGGGACGGGGCGGCGAGCACTGGTCCGAAGCGACGAAACTCCCCTGGCGAGTCGACGGCGAGGTACAGGGCGTCGTGGGCTTCGCCGTCGACGTGAGCAACCGGGTTCACTACGAGCGTGACCTCAACGAGGAACGCCGACGCTTCGACCAGTTCGCGAGTTACGTCTCCCACGACCTGCGGACGCCGCTGCAGGTCTCGGTCGGTGCGCTCGAACAGGCCCGCGAGTCCGAGGGCGAGGACCTGACGGCGGCGCTGGACCGGATCGAACAGGCCAACGACCGCATCGAGGAGATCCTCACGGACCTCAGCGCCCTCTCGAAGGGCGACCGCGACGAGGCGCTCCCCGAGGAGGTATTCGAAGCACTCGACGTGGGCGTCCCGGAGACGGACCTGCGACGCCTCGTCCAGAACGTCTGGCGGATCGACGGCACCGACGAGGCGACGCTCGACGTGACGGTCCCCGAGGGGACGGTCCTGCGGGCCGAGACCGAGACTGTCCGGCCGCTCGTCGAGAACCTGCTGAAAAACGCCGTCGACCACGGCGGCGACGACGTGACCGTCCGCGTCGGCACGACCGAACGGGGATTCTACGTCGCCGACGACGGCCCCGGGATCCCGGACGACGAACGCGAGAAAGTGCTGGAGCCGGGCTATACGACCTCCGAGGAGGGCACAGGGACCGGCCTCGCCATCGTCCGCGAGACCGTCGAAACGGAGGACTGGGCGCTCGAGATCGGCGAGAGCGACCTGAACGGCGCGCGCTTCGAGGTCGCCGACGCGCCGGTCGTCGTGCCGCGTGCGACGACTCCCGCTGGAACGGTCGAACTCACCGACAACACGGACGTCGGAGCGGTTTCCCTCCGCGGCGAGGCGACCTACGACGACCTGACCGGCATCTGGAAAGTCGTCGGTGACGGCCGGGACATATGGCAGGAGATAGACGAGTTCCACTTCGTCTACGGGGAGACGCCCGGCCCCGTCCGAGTCGAAGGGCGACTCACCGAACTGGAGAGCGTCCACGAGTACAGCAAGGCCGGCCTGATGATCCGGGACAGCCTCGGCGACGACGCCGCGTTCGCGTTCGTCGGTGCGACCGGCGAGTACGGGACCGAGACACTCTGGCGCTGGGGGGCGGGACTGGACGCCGCCAGCGAGCAGTTCGAGGAACCGTACGACGCCTACCAGTGGTACCGGGCCGACCTCGTCGACGGGGAAGTGACGCTCTCGTTTTCGACCGACGGCGAGGAGTGGCAGCCGCTCGACCAGCGACCCGTCGACCTCGAGGGCGACCTCTGTGTCGGCCTCGCCGTCTGTAGCCACTCCGTCGAGGAGACCTGCGAGGCACAGTTCGAGGACGTCACCGTCTCCCGACTCGACGTGGAGTGACGCCCGCCGGTCGCGCCCGGCTTTCGGCGTCGACCCGGGTCAGCCCGACTCGCCAGTCGCGAACGCCCCGACCTCGTCGACGCTCGGGTCCGGGTCCTCGCGGGTCGCCACCAGTTCACCGCCGACGAACAGGAGCAGTTTCGGGACACTGCGGACGTCGTACTCCTCGATCAGCGCCGGGTCGTCGCGCGGGTTCATCGTCGCGACGGTGACGTCGGTCGTCCGCGCGACCCCACCCAGTACTGGTTCCATCGCCGCACACTTGCCACAGCCCTCTGTGTGGAACTCGACGAGGACGCGCTCGTGAGCGTCGACCGTATCTCGCAACTCCTCGTGACTCGCGAGCGGGATCGGCCGGTCGTGTGTCGTCGCCATTGTCCCGTGTAGGTACTCGGATCGGGTAAGTGTCGCGGGTGACGTGGTCGCACGCGACAGTCGATGGGGGACCCAGTGACGCCCGACGGCGGTGCGACCAGCAGATATTTCGGCCCGCGAGTGCTGACACGCGGACATGGACGCGGCGCTGGGGCCGCCGGCGAAGATGGCCGACCGCGAGGACGAACTGACGCCGATGATGGCCCAGTACTTCGACCTCTGTCGTGCCTACGACGACTCGCTCGTGCTCTTCCAGGTGGGTGACTTCTACGAGGCCTTCTGCGAGGCCGCCGAGCGAGTGGCGCGACTCTGTGAAGTGGCACTCACCAAGCGCGAGGACAACACCGGCGAGTACCCGATGGCCGGCGTGCCCATGGACAGCGCCGAGTCGTACATCGACCAGTTGCTCGACGCGGGGTATCGCGTCGCCGTCGCCGACCAGGTCGAGGACCCCGACCAGACCACCGGCGTCGTCGAACGCCGTGTCACCAGGGTCGTCACCCCCGGGACGCTCACCGAGGACGAACTCCTGGGGAGTCCCGACAACAACTTCGTCGCCTGTCTGACCGCCGAGAGCGAAACCGCCGACACCGCGGGAGACGGACCGCCCGACCGCGAGCGCTACGGGCTCGCCTTCCTCGACGTCTCCACGGGTGACTTCTACGCCACCAGCACGGGTCGGTCGGAGACTGTCCGGGACGAACTCGGCCGCTTCGGCCCGGCCGAAGCCATCGTCGGCCCGGACGCCCCTGTCGACGTGTTCGCCGACGACTGCATGGTCTCGCCGTACGAGCGGCGAGCCTTCGACGGCGACCACGCCCGCGAGCGGGTCGGCGCGTACTTCGGAGACCCCGACCGCGTGCTCGCCGACGCCGCACAGGTCCGGGCCTGTGGCGCCCTGCTCGCCTACGCCGAGTACACCCGCGGCGGCCTCGCACCCGAGGACGCCCGCTCGGGGCTCGTCGACCCCGACGAGGTGGACGCCGCGAACGGCGAGTCGGCGTCGGATTCGAGAGGTGGAGTCGACGCCGGGAGCGGCGAGGCCCGCCTCGACTACATCAACCACCTCACCCGGTACGACCCGCGAGAGTACATGCTGCTGGACCGGGTCGCACTGGAGAGTCTCGAGATCTTCGACGCGCGAGCGGTCCACGGTCACGAGAGCGCCACGCTGGTCGAGGTCCTCGACGAGACGTCGTGTGCGCTGGGCCGGCGGAAACTCGACGACTGGCTCCGACGCCCGCTGCTGGACGCCGAGCGTATCGCGGCCCGGCACGACGCCGTCGAGGGACTCGTCGCTGCACCGCGAGTTCGCGAGCGACTCGCCGACCTGCTCACGTCGGTCTACGACCTCGAACGACTGGTGTCGCGCGTCTCGCGGGGTCGGGCGACCGCCCGAGACCTGCGGTCGCTCCACGACACGCTCGCGGTCGTCCCCGATATCGTGAGTGTCCTCGCGGACGCCGAGTCCGGGGAACTGGCGACGCTCCACGACCGACTCGACCCGCTCGCGGACGTCCGCGAACTGGTCGACGACGCGGTCCGGGAGGAACCCGCCGCGGAGCTGACCGAGGGCGGGATCCTGAAACCGGAGTGGGACGAAGAACTCGCCGACCTGCGTGCCACGGAGCGCGACGGCAAGTCCTGGATCGACGACCTCGAGGCCACCGAGCGCGAGCGGACCGACATCGACTCGCTGAAGGTCGACCACAACAGCGTCCACGGCTACTACATCGAGGTGACCGACCCGAACCTCGACCGCGTCCCCGGAGACTACCAGCGCCGCCAGACGCTGAAGAACGCCGAGCGGTTCGTCACCCCCGAACTCAAAGACCGCGAGGACGAGATCATCCGCGCCGAGCGTCGCGCCGACGACCTGGAGTACGAACTGTTCTGCGAGGTGCGCCGCTCGGTCGCCGCGGAGTCCGAACGGATCCAGACGCTGGCCGACCGCCTCGCCCGACTCGACGCGTTCGTCTCCTTCGCCTCGGTCGCCGCGAAGTTCGACTACACCCGGCCCGAGGTCGGCGCCGACGCCCTCGACGTCGTGGACGGGCGCCACCCGGTCGTCGAGCGCACCGAGGAGCGGTTCGTCCCGAACGACGCGCACTTCGACGACGAGTCGTTCCTCGCGATGATCACCGGCCCGAACATGAGCGGGAAGTCGACGTACATGCGCCAGGTCGCACTCATCTCGGTGCTCGCACAGGCGGGCGCGTTCGTCCCCGCGAGCGAGGCGCGCCTGCCAGTCGTCGACCGGGTGTTCACGCGCGTCGGCGCCAGCGACGACATCGCGGGCGGCCGTTCGACGTTCATGGTCGAGATGACCGAACTCGCGACGATCCTCCGTCACGCCACGGAGGACTCGCTGGTCCTCCTGGACGAGGTGGGACGGGGGACGAGCACCGCCGACGGCTTCGCCATCGCCCGGGCGGTCACCGAACACCTCCACGACGAGGTGGGGGCGACGACGCTGTTCGCGACACATCACCACGACCTGGCGGCCGTCGCCGCGGAACTCCCGGGTGCGTTCAACGTCCACTTCCGGACCGACCCCACGGGCGACGGGATCGACTTCGACCACGCGGTCGCGCCCGGCGCGGCGAGCGCCTCGTACGGGGTGGAGGTCGCGAAGATGGCCGGCGTGCCCGACGACGTCGTCGAGCGGTCGCGGGCGGTGCTGGAAGACGAGCAGTCCGGCGGAGACCCGCGAACGAACGGCCTCGCTCACGAGGAGACCGGTACCGGCAGTTCGGCAGGTACCGACGGCGAGTCGGCCTCCGCCCGGTCCGACCCGCTCGACGGGGGCGTGGACGGCCAGATCGCCGCCGAACTCGCCGAACTCGACGTGGCGACGATGACGCCACTGGAAGCGCTGAACGCGCTCGCCGAGCTCAAAGACGAACTCGACGAGTGACGGGCGACGAGTGACCAGCCACCCGACGCTCGCGCCCGCCGATTCACTCGTCGTGCTCGGTGGGCGGTTCGAGCGCGACGAACTCCAGTCCGCGTTCGGCGAGCATGCGCCGCGCCCGGCCGGTGACGGAGGGCGCGACGAGGATCCCCCGGATCTCGGCCTCGTCGTGGAGATCGCGCCCGAGCGCCTGGACGTACCGGTCGAGCTGTCCGACCGCGTCCGGCCCGACGCGTCGGCGCTTGAGCTCGACGACGACCGCCCGCCCGTCGGCGTCCTCGCCGTAGATGTCGATTGCACCCGCGGGCGTCGATCGCTCGGTCGCGAGCGGTTCGAACCCGGGTTCGATCAGGGCCGGTTCCGCGAGGACGCGTTCGCGCAGGTCCTCCTCGGTTCCCAACAACGACAGTTTCTCGGGGTCGGATACGTCTACCGTCGTCACGTACGTGATCGACTCGAAGGTGACCTC
>Ga0207770_100567_pt1 | contig 14964 bp, 14 predicted proteins | sample A23E2SouthBayCA_FD_187729 | JGI IMG/M metagenome (GOLD analysis project Ga0207770, IMG submission 187729) | Aerobic enrichment media microbial communities from Eden Landing Ponds, California, USA - A23 E2 (SPAdes) | ecosystem: Environmental > Aquatic > Marine > Unclassified | place: Emeryville... | reverse complement strand
GTGTTCGGCGGCTATCTGGAGGGCGTACTCGAGGACCGATTCTGCTGGCTCGCTCCCGTCTGTGGGAAAGAGGATCTGGTCGTACATAGGATAGACTGAGGGAACGGATGGGTACTACTGACCCTCAGTAGTGATATCCAATGCTCTTCTTCTGCCGTCTGGGCCTCACGCCACCAGACGAGCTCGAACTCGATACTCTGTTTTGCCTCGGTGTCCCCTTCGGACCAGTCCGACTCGCCTTCCAGTTTGAATGTCACCGGGTTCGTCGGGTCCAACTGAACCTGCTTCCCACCGAGTTTGAGCGTCACAGCGTCGTCGCCGTCGAGTTGGTCTGCTAATTCGTGGAGGTACGATGCAATTTCGGACCGCGTTTTCCCGGATTCTGTTTCGAGTTCTCCTATACGTACGAGTACGTGAGAAGTCACGATAACCGAAGGGGGAGATTCTCTACCCGGAGGAATCACTCACCGTTGCTAGGTCAGAAATGCGCTGCATGAGACCGGTTGATGAGTCATTTCAGTTTTCTTCCGAGCAACAATTCCAACGCGTATGCATTGAGAGCCCCAGTCTCAACTTCTGAAGCCTGCTGAAGTTGAGACTACGGTCAGGAGTGGCTGTCGCACATAGAAACGGGTTCGAAAGTGACTACCGAAGTTCGTCAACGAGAGCATTAGTTGCGTTGTCGACGAGCTCATCCGCTAGACGTCCCTGCCAGAAATCAATATCCTCGTTGCCGATAGATTGCACACCCCATGGGACGACTCGGCTCTCGTCTGGTGTACCACCACGAAGCCAACTCTCCTCGGGAATGTTGATGAGCCCATCCATCCATGATTTTGAGGTCAACGTGAGTGCGATATACTGCTCGCCGTGGAACGGACGAGCTTCGTGGTTCGAGAGGATAAGCCAGGGACGAGCGTCTTCCTCGCCTTTGAATGGGTCATCGCCGTAGACGACGTCGCCCCGCTCAAAGATCGGTGTCTTTTCGTCGGTCACTGCTCATCCTCGACGCTCGGGTGGGGCTCCTCCGGTGCGTGCTCGCGCCACGCCTCCGTATCCTCTGTACCGAGTTGGTCGTTGAACAGTGCGGTCGCCCGTTCGTATCCGCTGTATCCTTCGAGGCGCTCGGCGTCGTCGGTCACCGCCCAGTACGTCGCCTTGTGTTCGACCAGACCGCGGTCCTTCAATCGTGAGAGCGCAGTACTCACCGCCCCCTCATCAACGCCGATCTGAGAGGCAATTTCGCGAGCCTTGAACGCCCGATCCTCGTTGGCGGCGAGAAACCCGAGGACCTGATCTGGGATCGAAAGATCCGCGAGCTCATCCTCGCTCGTGTTCTCGAAAGTGTCTCGGTCGATGGACATCGTTGAATAGGGATACGCCATTCACTGTAAAGAGTGTTAGGTCTGAAAGTTGCGAAAGTACCGAAGACGGAAAAAACACCGTTGACCATGAAGCGATTCGAGAACCGTATGCATTGAGACGACCAGTCTCAACTTCTGGACGGGGCAGTTCGCTATAGCGAGTTGTGGTGTATCGATGGTCGGGCCGTCACCCGACGGGAGAGGCGCTCGGCCGGCAGTTATGGTCGAAACCAGCCGCGAGCGACCGATTTTTCCGGGCTGGGTGCGCCGAGACGAGTAGAGTGCAGATGACGACGACATACGACGTCTGTATCGTCGGCGGCGGCGTCGCGGGGCTGTCGGCGGCGACGTTCACCGCCCGGCACGGCCTGAAGACGCTCGTCCTCGACAGCGGTGAGTCGATACTCCGGCGCAACGCACACCTCGAGAACTTCCCCGGCTTTCCCGGTGGGGTGAACGCCCGTCTCCTGCTCGAGATGATGGCCGACCAGGCCGAGGACGCCGGTGCCGACCGTCTGACCGCCGAGGTAGTATCAGTCTCGCACGCACGCGACGACGGAACCGATTCGGCGGCCGGAACCGACTCCGACCTGGCCGACGGTCGCTTCGCCGTCGAGACGAGCGACGGTGCGGAGTACACCGCCGACTACGTCGTCGCGGCGACGAAGAACGCGGTCGGCTACCTCGACGTCGACGGTGTGGGGATCGTCGACCGCGGGAAGGCGTTCGTCGACACCGACGAGCGCGGCCGGACGGGTGTCGACGGGCTCTACGCGGCGGGTCGACTCGCCGAGAAACCCCACCAGGCGGTCGTCTGTGCCGGCCACGGCGCGGAGGTGGCCGTGACACTGCTGGAAGACGACGACCGGCCGTTCTACCACGACTGGGTCACGCCGGATGGGTATTTCACCGACCGCGGGCGCGAGTTGCCGCCCGGCTGTGAGGAGATCGACGCCGATGAGCGCGACCGGCGCGAACAGGGGTCGCTTGACACGATGACCGACTACTTCGCCGAGCACCATCCCGACCCACAGGAGACGCACCCGAGCCTGCGCGAGGAGTCCGAGTAGCACCGCACAGAATCCGGAGGCAGCACTGGTTTTCGCGCTCTCGTTGCCTGCAGGGCCCGAACAGCGAAGCCCCAGCAGTGTCTCGACTCCCGGCCAGTAAATCAGATATCGCTATACCAAATCCCGGCGGGGGTGGCAGCCGTCGGGACGGCCTCGGTCGGCCACGCCGGAGGAGGACCGACCTATAATACCTCCGGGGTGGTAGCGACGGGCGTGCAGCAGACACCACAGGGCCGGACGGTGCTCGTGACGGGCGGCGCGGGGTTCATCGGGGGACACCTCGTCGACGCGCTCGTCGACGACAACGACGTCCGGGTACTCGACAGCGGGCGAACGGGCGACCTCTCGGCGGTCCCCGATGGCGTCGACCTGATAGAGGGGGACATCCGCGAGACTGCGGCCGTCGAGCGAGCGATGGCGGGCGTCGACGTCGTCTTCCACGAGGCCGCGGTCGTCAGCGTCGCCGAGTCGGTCGAGGAGCCACTGGCGTCGAACGACGTGAACCTCTCGGGGACGCTCACAGTCCTCGAAGCCGCGCGTCGCGCGGACGCTCGACTCGTCTTCGCCTCCAGCGCCGCCGTCTACGGCCGTCCCGATCGCGTCCCCGTGAGCGAGACCGACGCCACCGAACCGCTCTCGCCCTACGGCCTGCAGAAGCTCGCGGCCGACCAGTACGTCCGTATGTACGCCGACCTCTACGACCTGCCCGCCGTGGCCCTGCGCTATTTCAACGTCTACGGTCCCGGCCAGACCGGCGGCGACTACGCGGGCGTGATCACCGCGTTCCTGAATCGACTTCGCGAGGGGAATCCGCCCGTGATCCACGGCGACGGCTCGCAGACCCGTGACTTCGTCCACGTCTCGGATATCGTGCAGGCCAACCTCCTGGCGGCGACCACGGCGGCGACGGGCGAGGCCTACAACGTCGGCACCGGCGAGAGCGTCACGGTCCGCGAACTCGCCGACACCCTCGTCGACGTGACCGGCGCCGGCGTCGAACCCGAGCACGGCCCCGCCCGGGAGGGTGACATCGACGAGAGCGAGGCGGATATCTCGAAGGCCCGGGACAGGCTGGGGTACGAACCTGAAATCGACCTGATGGAGGGGCTGGCCGACCTCGTGGAGTCGACGGATGGCGTCTGAACGAGACGCGGGCGGGGTCGACCCGTTCGCCACCGCTCCTGACGCTCCGCTGAACCGCGAGGATCTGGCCTGGCCGGTCGACCGCCAGGTGTATCTCACGCTCGACTTCGAGTGTGACTACGGGACGGCGCTGGAGCACAACGTCTTCGACGCGGTCACCCACGTCGGGAAACTCGTTGATCTCCTGGAACGGCTCGAGGTCCCCCTGACGGCGTTCGTCCAGACCGAACTGTTCGAGGAGCGGCCCGAGACCGTCGAGACACTCCGGGAGGCGGGCGTCGAAGTACGGTTTCACCCCCACTCTCACACCCATCGCGGGCGCGACCACACCGACGCCGAGCGCGACCACGAGCGCACCCGCTGGGAGATCGAAACGAGCACCGACCGGTACCACGAGTTCTTCGGACGCGAACCCACCGGCTACCGGTTCCCGGACGGCAACATCCGGCGGCGTGACTACCAGTTGCTGGCCGACGCGGGCTACGAGTTCGACGCGAGCGTCTTCCCCTCGTGGCGACCCGGCCGCTTCGACAACTCGGGGGAGCCCACCGTCCCGGGTTATCTCCCCGACCAGGACCTCGTCGAGATCCCCTTCACCGTGTTCGACGACCATTTTCGGGTACCGACGGCGCTGTCGTACTGCCAGTTGCTCGGCCGACCGTACACCGACCTCCTGCTCGCTCGCCCGCCGCGGGTCGTCGTGTTCAACAGCCACATGCACGACCTCGTCAGGCCCGACAGCTACACCGAGTTGCCCCGCTTCTATCGCGCCGTCTACGCCCGCAACTCCGACGGATTCGCGTGGCTCGAACGGGCGCTGACGGCGCTCGACGACCGGGGGTACTCGTTCTCGGTCGTCGACCACGTCCACGACGTGTTGCGCGAGCGGCTGTGAGAACACAAACCACTACCCAGCCTCTGTGGAAACGGTCTGTCGCGCCGTCGTCTCGGATACACGGAGGAGCCGAACGCTGTCCGCGAGCGCCGCTACGACGTCACGGTCCGGGACGAAAACACGTCGACACCGGCCGAAGTTCCGGATCGTTTCGTTCGAGTCTCCCGTCGGCGAACGGACCGTGGCCGACCGTGCGGTGCTGTCACGACTAGCGTCGTGATGCTGCTGTTGTGAGAGTGTGCGATCATATGAATACTTATATCGGCTACTAACACCATATATGGTGTTTTCCGAGGCGAAAAAGAGAAATATAATGATATCCTATTCCCACGGCCGTGAAACAGTGCGAGTATAACAATAGTAGACTTGTCTGAACACGGGGGTATGGAACGGTCGAACGGGAGAACGGTTCGACGGCGAAGTTTGACCGGGATCCGGTGGGCGCTGCGAACCCAGCCCGGTCCGCGAACTGACAGCAGTCGGAAGACCACCGTCGTCGGTGCCGCCGACGTCGGGACTCCTTCGAATTCGTGGCGGTCGGGCTGGGGGTGGCAGTGATGTGTGGGATCACAGCCTGTGTCGGAGCGGAAGATACAGTCTCGCGACTCGTAGACGGGCTCAGGAACCTGGAGTACCGGGGGTACGATTCGGCGGGGCTCGCGGTCGTCGGTGACGCCGGTCTCGACGTCCGCAAGCGAGAGGGGAAAGTCGAAGAGCTCGCCGCGGTGTTCGACGGGAGCGACTGCTCGACGAGCGGCCGCGTCGGGATCGGTCACACCCGCTGGAGCACCCACGGAGAGCCGAGTGACGCGAACGCCCACCCCCACACCGACTGCGACGGGCGGATCGCCGTCGTCCACAACGGGATCATCGAGAACCACGACGCCCTCCGTGAGCGCCTCGTCGAGGCGGGACACGTGTTCCGAAGCGAGACCGACACCGAAGTCGTCCCCCACCTCGTCGAGGAGTACCTCGACGCCGGTGCGAGCGTCGAGGCGGCGTTCCGCCGGGCGGTCGCGGACCTGTCGGGGAGTTACGCCATCGCGATGGTCCACGAGGACGAGGAGACGGTGTACGCGACCCGACGGGGGTCGCCGCTCGTCTTCGGCGTCGGCGACGAGGCCCACTATCTCGCCAGCGACGTCCCCGCGTTCCTGGAGTTCACCGACCGTGCCGTCTACCTCGAGGACGGCGACGTCCTTACCGTCCGTCCCGACAGCTACGAGGTGACTGACCTCGACGGGACGCCGGTCGAACGCGCCGTCGAGCGCGTCGACTGGAACGCCGAGGAGGTCGAGAAAGGGCGGTACGACCACTACATGCTCAAGGAGATCAACGAGCAACCGACCGCACTGTCACAGACGGTCCGTGGTCGGATCCAGGTCGATACCGACGCCGACGCGAAGCCCGACGGCGGGACCGATCCCGACGCCGACACGGCCGACCCGGGGGCCGACGACGGCGAACACCTCGTCGCGTTCGACTCGCTGGACGCGGGGACGTTCGAGGGCGTCGAACGGGTACAGCTGGTCGCGTGCGGGACCTCGTATCACGCGGCGCTGTACGGTGCGCAGCTCTTGCGCAATCGCGGCGTCGAGGCGCGGGCGTACCTCGCCAGCGAGTACGCCGTCGGCTGTCCCCCGCTGAACGACGGGACGCTCCTGGTGGGCGTCACCCAGAGCGGGGAGACCGCCGACACGCTGGAAGCGCTCAGGCACGGGCGGGGAGAGGGTCTGCGCACACTCGCGGTGACGAACGTCGTCGGTTCGACGGCCGCCCGGGAGTGCGACGACGCCGTCTTCATCCGCGCCGGGCCGGAGATCGGCGTCGCCGCCACGAAGACGTTCTCCTCGCAGGTCGCCACCCTCGCCATGCTGGCAGAGCGACTCCGGAAAGCAGTCCACGGGACCTATAGCGACGACGCGACCGCGTTCCTCTCGGCGGTCGCAGCACTGCCCGACCACGTCGACGCCGTCCTCGATAGTGAGGAGATCGACGTCCTCGCGCGGCGATACCGCGACAGCGACGCCTACTTCTTCGTGGGTCGCGCCACTGGCCACCCGGTCGCCCTCGAAGGCGCGCTGAAGCTCAAGGAGATCTCCTACGAACACGCCGAAGGCTTCCCGGCGGGCGAACTGAAACACGGGCCCCTGGCGCTGGTGACGAGCGAGACGCCCGTCTTCGCCGTCTGTACCGGCGAGTACCCCGACAAGCTCCGCGGGACGATCGAGGAGGTCGCCGCCCGCGGGGCCCCGGTCGTCGTCGTCACGACCCGCGCCAACGAGGCGGTCGGCGCGCCCGCCGACGAGACGCTGTTCGTCCCGGACACCCACCCGGAACTGGTGGGCGTCCTCGCGAACGTCGGCCTGCAGTTGCTCTCCTATCGCACAGCCACGCAGCTCGACCGACCGGTCGACAAACCGCGGAACCTCGCCAAGAGCGTCACGGTCGAGTGAACCACCCGCGTCCGCTCGCTCGGTTGCCGCCGGTATCTAGATTTTCCGGTCCCGCCCCACGAGCCGACCGGTACCACCGGCTGTACGACTGCGACGGGCTCCAGGGCCCTCGATACCGAAAGTCCGGGGGTACGGGCGGCAGATCGGCGGCTCTTACCGACGAGTGACGAGGTCACAGAGGTCGCCCTCGTCGAGGACGACGAACGCGTCGTCGGCCAGATCCTCCTCGTTGTCGGGCAGGAAGATCACCTGGTCGTCGTCAGTGACGGGTACTCGCTCCCACGTCGACGTCTCGTACCCGAGGCTGTCCGGTCCCGGGTCTGTCGGGACCGCCTCCCAATCGCTCTCTCCACCCGACCGGTCCCCGCTGTCGCGACGGTCGCGCGTCCGACTCTCGTCGACGTCTGTATCGTCTCCTGTCATTACTGGTCTGTGTCCCCGCTCTCGATCACCCTCGCCGGCGGGTAACCGGAACCATACGATTGGTAAGGATTTCTTTCCACTAAAGTATCACGGGCCCGTTAGCTGCGTTTACTCCCGTGTTCGTCCCGATTCTGCCACACGTATTGTCGAGATAGTTTCACGATACTCGCCAGTCGTCGTGGAGTGGCCGAGTCGTCCGACCGTCCGGCTGACCGACCGTGGTAAGAGTTCCTTTCGGCAGTAAGACCGTATTATCCACCCGCGTCCAGATCTGTGAGGGGGCGTTTCGGAACGAGCGGTCCCGTTCGGAGCTGTGGCCGTCCTCTCGCTCGGACCGCGGGGATCGCGGCGACGGGGGGACCGGAGAGGACGGCTGCTCTCCGCCCCCACAGAATCGCCGTTCTAGCCGGTATAGAGCCGTTCACGGGCGAAAGGAGGGAATAACAAACCGTCGCTGCGACCGATCCGAGACACAGCACGGGTTCTCGACAGGGTAATACCATGCACGCAACCACTGACCGGAGCCGGACGAGCCCCACGCCGGGAACGGGTACGACCGCCGGAACGGGTCGGCACCGGACCAGACAGGCCGGCGCGACCGGGTACCCGACCGACCCTCGACCGTCCGGGAGCGACTGAGATGTACGAGAACACGACCGTCGGCGTCGTCGTACCGGCGTACAACGAGGCGTCGTTCATCGGCGAAGTGATCGAGTCGATCCCGTCGTTCGTCGACCGGTGTTACGTGGTCGACGACTGCTCGACCGACGGCACGTGGGCGGAGATCACGGCCCACGTCGAACCGAACACCCCGAGACCCGTCGTCACGGCCGACGGCGGCTTCGAAGGCGTCGGCGGTCCGGCGGGCGAGGGTGTGACGCCGGGCGCGAACGGCCCGACCGCCGACGGGGACGACGCGGAGACTGCCGACCCCGCGCGTTCGTCGGCAGGGGGAAACGGCGTCGGCCTCTCGGCCTCGCCCGGGCCCGACGGGGAGTTCGAGGACACGGTCGTGCCTGTCCGCCACCGGGTCAACCGCGGCCGCGGTGGCGCCGTCAAGACCGGCTACCAGTTCGCCCTGGTCGAGGGGATGGACGTGGTCGCCGTCATGGACGGGGACGGGCAGATGGAGCCCGACATCCTCGACAGGATCATCGACCCCGTGGTCGCGGGTAATGCCGACTACGCGAAGGGCAACCGTCTGGTCGACGCCGACCACTGGGCGGCGATGTCCCCCTGGCGACTGTTTGGCAACGCCCTCCTGTCGCTGCTGACGAAGGTCGCCAGCGGTTACTGGGGGGTGCGCGACCCGCAGAACGGCTACACCGCCGTGTCCGCCGAGGCGCTCGCGGACATCGGCGTCGACCGCCTCTACGAGGACTACGGTTTTCTCAACGACGTCCTCGTGCGAATGGGCGCCCACGGCAAGCGAGTCGTCGACGTGCCCATGACCGCCGTCTACGAGGACGAGGAGAGCGGCATCCAGTACCGCTCGTTCGTCCCGAAGCTCTCGGGGCTCCTGCTGTGGGGGTTCCTGTGGCGCCTCTGGACGACATACGGGCTCGGCGACCGGGACACCGACTCGGTCCGGGTCACCGACTGACGAGGCCCCGGTTCCACGATACCGACGTCCGTCACTCGACGACGCGCTGTGGAGGTGTGACGGGGAGTTCGTCGACGATTCGCGCCGCAGCGTTCCCGTCGCCGAAGGGGGTGTCCCAGTCGCCGTCCTTGCCGTACATCTTGACGGCGCCGGTGATGATGTCGACCTGTCGGTGGCCGGCGACGACGTTGGCGCCGACGAACGCCGTCTCCGGGCGCTCGGTACTGTACCGCAGCGTCACACTTCAGAGTCTCGACTTCTACAGACGAGCGTAGTTTCGCCGAAATCATCTAGGACCTGTCTGCGTTGATACCCACCGATCCGCTTCGGGGTTTGCTGTCAGAACTCCAGTTTCACCGTACCCGGGTGTCCCCGGCCAGACTGTCACGTGGATGTCCCGGTCCGGGGCTGATCTCGTCCAGGCGGCCGAGGAACCCGTCGTTCTCCGCGCCATCGACAATGACATCGGTGAGGTTCGTCATCTCCGAGAGAAACGCCCGTCGCTTCCTTTGCCAGCGCATGTCCGTGCTGTCGTCGATGAGAAGTTCGACCGCCGTCTCGAGGACGTCGTCGTATGATTGAATGTTGAATACCAGTCCCTCCGCTTCGAGCTCTAGGAAGTTGCCCATGTCGGAGTCCTCGCCGACGAACGAGTTCGACCGGATCGCGGGGGTTCCAAGGAGCGCGGCTTCGGTCACCATCGTCTGTGTGTCTGCGACGAGCAGGTCCGCCGCTGCGAGTGCATCGTGCATCAGCGCCGGATGGAGGTCGTACGGTCTGGCCGGCAACTGCTCGTGATCAAAGTCGCCCCCTTCGTCCGAGACGAACACGGTGGCATACTGGGAAATCGTCTCGACGAATTCCCGCCGCTTGGCGGTCGTGAATCCGCCCTCGGCGACGTCGTGGTGCGATCCGAACGCGTTGAACCGGGTGATGACGTACCGTTCATCCGGGTCGACACCGAGCAGTTCACGCACATCCGCGCGCTGTTCGAACTCCTCGGGATGGAGGTACGCGGTCTCTTTGAACCCCAGGAACTTGTAGTGGTTCGACCCGAGGTCCTTCCGGAACGGGTGGGGAGTCAGGATCGTCCGGGCGAACGGGCGGGCCATCCGCGTGTCCAGCGTCGTCGGTTCGGAGTCGAGGATGAGCACCACCGGCGTCCGTGTCAGTGCACCGGTGTGTGCCGCGTAACTGCCCATTCCGAATATGAGATCCGGGTCGAACCGCCTGGCCGCGGCCAGCAACCCGAGATAGTGCGTGGGGAGTCGCCCGAAGAGCGAGAGCTTCGTCGTATCGCATTTCCCGTATATCTCGTGTGGGAGGTCGTAATAGTCGAGGAGGTCTCTCGTGCATCCGTAGTCTCGACCGAGTACCAGCACTTCGTGGCCCCGGTCTTCGAGTCGCGAGACCGCATGCTTGTACAGGTGCACGTGTGCCGGGGTGTTGGTGAGAAACACGAAACGCATCGGTCGCTATCCACGGCCCCGGTTGTCATAAGTAGCCGCGACCTAGTCCCTCGGTGTCCGGTCTCGAAACCGGTATCGACGCACTACGGCCGGCGGTACTGGCCGGCCCGCTCCGGGTTCCGGTACTGCGGGAAACGGGACGGTCACCAGTTGGAACGAACCGCTGAGATATCGCAGTCAGCGTGCCGCCGACCGACGACGAGGCAAGGGCACCCCGGGATGACCGTCGAAGAGCCACAGGAGCAACATGGACGTCAACAGTACCAGTTCGAAGACGAGATACAGCTTTCCCCGCGGCGTCCCGAGGAAATCGAGGAACGCGGCCGACAGTTCGATCACCTGAAGGAGGGCGCTGTCGACGGTCGCCTCCCGCGAGTACAGCGGCCAGATGAGAAACCACGGGAAGAGCTCACGGCCGAGCAGATACGGGTAGACGGCGTCTCCGAGGAGATGGGAGAAGTATCCGATAGCGAACGCGGCGCCGGCAGACGGGACGTTTCGCCACCACGCCACCAAGAGCACGAAGACCGACAGCGGTACGGCAAACAGTAGCGAGTGAGCCAGCGACAGGCCGCTCGGAAGCACGTGGAACACCCACGCCAGTGGCTTATCGACGAGGTCCGGAAACTGCGTCGCGAAGACCAGCGTCAGGACCCCGAGACCGGCTGGCGGCCGCCGCCGCCACAACCGGATCGACAGCGAGTACAGCAGATATCCGAATGCGAGATGTTCCCAGGGCCACATCAGTAACGGAGCGACGACCCGGAACGGGTCGCTGTTAGGCCGGCTGCTTTCGAACCGGGAACCAGGCGACAGTTCCGGCCCCCGCCAGCGACACACGACGCTGCCACCGCTACGAGTTCGGGCGTCTCCATTGTAGGTATCACACCGGCCGTCGCCGTCATTGTAATAGAACAGCTACTGAATAGACAGGCCATCCCTGCCGCCGGGATTCGACCACCCGGAGACCGAATACACCCTTCCCGCCACCGGCCCCACCGAACGGGATCGGACTGATCATCGCCGCCGGAGAGCGGCGCAGTCACCGTGCGGTTTCACAGTGGAGTCCGACTGCTGTCGCGTGATGGACAGTACGTGTCCCGGTGAGTTGCATATCACCGGAACTGGCACAGCCGTTGCCGGGGAGCCGCCGCCGGTCGTGCCCGGAGTCCCGTCCCGGGAAGGAACTGACTAACAAAGACCTACTGTCGGCACGTTCCGCCCGTTCAGATGGTTGACTCGGTCGTCGAAGGACACGGCGCGACCGTCGCAGACGTACCGGCGACAGCGGGGTGTGTCGCGTGAAACTCGGCGGCACGTACGGCCGGGTCGTCTACGCGACGCGTGGTCTGACGGTCGGCACGTGGCGGCCGGACAGGGGATTCGAGCCCCGTGGGAGGCTCCCGAACCCTCGCGCCGGACTACAAAGAGCCCGACACGAAGCCATCAATAACCGCGTGACCAAACGCTTTCTCGGTCCGCTCGTCGGCCACTATGCGACGACCAACGTCTGGCCCGCCGGGGAAAGAACGCTGCTGGCGACCGCGGGCAGGTATCTCTTCCGCTCGGGTGACGGCGGGCGCTCGTGGTGGTGCGTCCACACGCTCCCGGCAGCGTCGGGACCGATGGGCGTATTGCCGACGTCGTTCTGTACGTCCGACGGGCGTCTCTATCTGGCGGAGTACACAGTTAATGAGGAAGCGGCGCGGATCCTCGAGAGCGACGACGACGGCGAGACCTGGACAGTTGGGGTCCGCTCCGAGGAACACCGGCACTTCCACGGCGTGTTCCGCGACCCGTACTCGGACCGGGTCTGGGCGACCGCGGGAGATACAGACGCCGAGAGCGCGGTCGGCGTCGTCGAGGACGGCACGTTCCGGCCCGTGGGCGCGGGTAGTCAGCGCTGGCGAGCAGTCGGGCTCGCATTCACCCCCGAGGCCGTCATCTGGGGCATGGACTCCTCGTTTAGCCCGCAGGTCGAGATTCTGCGACTCCCGCGGGCGGAAATCGGAGCCGAGAACCCGGAGCCGGACACGGTCGGGACGACCGACTCCTCCGTGTTCTACGCCGAGACCCTCTCGGTCGATGGGGAAGACTGGGTCGTCCTCGCGACGGCCGCGGAGACAGGGTTGGACTCAACGGCCCCGTCCGGGGCGGAGAACAGGTGCAGTCGGCATCCGCGCGTGCTCGCCGCACGGTCCACCGACGGCTACGAAAACTGGCGGGAGTTGTGCTCGTTCGCACGCCGGCGGGTCGCCGGCGAGTACCTGCCCGTCGTCCCGTCTGCGAGTGCCTACTTGTTCCTGGCTGCGGCCGGCGACCGGGTCGTGATAAATCCGTACAACACCGCCCGACGCCACGGAACTGTGTTCACGACGACGCCTGGGGAGCGACAGGACGGGGTCGTCGACGGTCGTCGCCGCGACAGCGCGGGACCCGTCCAGTGACAGCCCGACACCCGGTCCACTGTCCCGTCAGTCGCCCGCCGTAGGACGATAATAACAACCACCCGAGCAGTGATGGAGAACACCTGATGGAACCACCGGCCGCGACTGCGGACCGACGGCCCGCGGCGGACGCGGACGTGATCGACGCCCTCGTGCGGACGCTCGCGTACGCCCGGGAGCATGACTACACCGGGTGGGACTACGCGGACGGGATGAGCAGTCGCTTCCTCCGGGCGCTGCCCGTCGAGAGCAAGTGGCTCAACATCGCAGTTCAGGAGTCGATAAAGCGGTCACCGGTCAATATCAGACCGCTCGCGCTGGTCGAACAGCGGCGAAACTTCAAGGGAACGGCACTGTTCACGATGGCGAACCTGAACGCCCACGAACTCCTCGGCCGGGGCGACCAGTCGCGGGAGACCGACAGAGGTAACCTGTCCCGCGAGACGGAACGCTCAGACGTCGATTATCGGGCCGAAGCGGACTCACTGGCCATGTGGTTGGTCGAGAACCGCTGTCGGGGGTACAGCGGGTATTGTGGAAGCCACCGACACGTCATCCAGGAGCTGGACGGGCGCCGCGACCCCACAGACGCAGACATCGTCTCCACGTCGTTCGGCGCGCGGGCGCTACTCGCTTCGAACGACTTGAACTCCCGTTACGGCGAGATCGCGCGAACGGCGGACCGCTTCGTCCACGAGGACCTCGCCTATACGGGCGTCGACGAGGGTGCACGGATCAGGTACGCGACCTGCGACGGCGACGACTACTTTACCCACAATGCGATCGCACTGGGCGCCCGCCTGTTTCTGGACCTTCACGCGGACACCGGACGGGACGACTACCGGGGGCGGGCCGAGTCACTGCTCGATTACGTCGTCACACACCAGGCCGACTGTGGTGGGTGGCGCTACCGCGAACCGCCCGAGGCCTCGCATCTCTCGATGGACAACCACCACAACGGGTTCATCGTCGAGACGCTGCAGTACCACGCCGATGTCACGGGGTCCGACCGGTACGCGGACGCGCTGGCTGACGGGGTCGCCTTCTACCGGAACACGCTGTTCGAGTCCGACGGCGCGCCCAACTGGGACGAGGACAGCGCCTATCCGAAGGATATCCACGCGGTGGCCCAGGGGATCATCGTGTTCACAGCGACCGGGGACCTCGCGTTCGCGCGTCGCATCGTCGACTGGGCGCTGGAGAACCTCTATGCTGGCGGCGGGCGATTCTACTTCCGTCGAACCCGCTTTTTCACCCGGCCCATCGTCCTGATGCGGTGGTGTGAAGCCTGGATGGCGTACGCTCTCTCGCTGTATGCCCTCCGGGCTGCGGGTGTCACGACCCACCGGTTCGCCCCTGCCTGACACCGCGAGTGCTCCGGTTTCGGACGTCGCTTTCGCTCGACACCGCGGGGTCAGAACAGACACACCCGGACCCGACGAACCGCGGGGGTACGAACTGTATAACAAACCACCGACGGACGGTCGGTAGTGGCCAATGGGCCAGTCACCGCCGAACGTCGTGTGGGTCTCACTGGAGAGTGTCAGGGCGGACCGCACCTCGCTCGAGGGATACGAAAGCGAGACGACACCTGCCCTCGCGTCCATCGCCGACGCCCCGGACGGCGTCGCGCTGTCGAACTGTTTCTGTCAGGGCCGGTGGACGCCAGCGGCCAGTGCGTCGATGCTCACCGGCACCTACCTCACTACCCACCGGGTCGGGTTCGAAGGCGAGGAGGTCCACCGGGTTCCCGACGGTCTGTCGACGGTGCCAGAACTGCTCGGTCGGCAGGGGTACCGGACCGGCTGTCTCAGTTCGAACAGTTATCTCAGTTCCGCGACCGGTCTCGACCGTGGGTTCGACCGCTTCCTCCGACCGGACAAGTACGATGCAGTCAGAAATCCCGGGACCGTCCTACGGTACCTCTCCCGGCCAAGACGGTATCGCGGCCTCTCGATGGGCGCGAAGCGACTCACCCTGACCTACGACCTCCTGACCGCCACGGCCAAACGGTGGATCGAGGAATTCGCGAGGGCCGACCCCTTCTTTCTCTATCTCCACTACAACACTTCTCACCACCCCTACCGGCCGCCA
>Ga0207770_100562_pt1 | contig 15359 bp, 7 predicted proteins | sample A23E2SouthBayCA_FD_187729 | JGI IMG/M metagenome (GOLD analysis project Ga0207770, IMG submission 187729) | Aerobic enrichment media microbial communities from Eden Landing Ponds, California, USA - A23 E2 (SPAdes) | ecosystem: Environmental > Aquatic > Marine > Unclassified | place: Emeryville, CA... | reverse complement strand
CGACGACGAGGACGCGGAGGAGGAGCCCCAGCCGTGGCTCCAGTTCGCCGAGAAGACGTTCAACCTCGACGCCACAGACGCGGAACTGGAGCGTGTCAAGTCGCTGGTCGACGAGTTCCCGGAGTTCCGCATCGACGAACTCGAGTCGCCCGAGACGGCGGAGGGGACCAACGTTCGCATCACCGCCCGCTCGGACGCCAACCGCCTCGCGGACTTCGCGGACCGCGTGTTCCGCGAGGTGTACGAGCGCGAGGAGGAGTACCGCGCCTGGGTCGTCGCCGTCTGACCGGCGACAGAAGCGCCCGGGGACTACGCCCAGTGACGCTCGGTCAGATCTGCCCGCATCACGAAGTCGGGCTCGTCGCCCACGTCGGCGCCCGCAAGCGCCGCGTCGCTCACCCACTCCACCGCCTCGGGGATCAGCACCCGCGTCGTGTCGGCGCCGACGGACGCGGCGTCGCGGCGGATCGCGGCCAGCAGCGCGTCGCAGGACGCCGGATCGCGCCACGCTGCGACGCCGTACTCAGCGCGGATCCGTGGCTCGCCGTCGCCGTCCTCACGCTCGCTCGTCCGGACCCGGTAGCTGAACCCGCCGACGCCGCCGTCCGGCGCCGAGACGATCGGTGGCGGGCGCACCAGTCGCGACCCGTCGCCGGCGCCGCGGGTCAGGGCGCCGCCGAGGAACGCGACGCGGCGGTCGCCGACGGTGTACACCAGCGCGTCGATGTCGACCACGCGGACGGTCCCGGAGTCGTTCAGGATTCGCAACTGCCGGTCGACGGTCCGCAGCTCGCCGTCGCCGAACCGAACGGTGCCGCGGCGGATGCCGGTCGTCTCGGCCGGGCGGAGCGCGTCGTCGAGGTCGGCGGTCACGCGGTCGGCGTCGGCACGGGCCGCGTTCTCGTCGACCACGCTCCCGAGACCGGCGGTGATGCCGGCGACCGCGAGCAGCGTCATCGACAGCAACAGCGCGACGCCGACGACGTGGGACTGCGCGCGCCCGGAGTCGCGTCCCGTCACGCCATGCCCACCCCCGCGAACACGAGGTACGCGACCGCCACCAGCAGTCCGGAGTGCAACAGCGCGTCGTAGCGACCGCGACTGGCAATCCCGGAGAACCACCCGCAGGCGAGCATCGTCGCCTGCGTGATGACGTAGAAGCGGTGTCGTTCGCGCGGCAGATCGACGGCGTCGCGCTGGATCATGCTTGTCCCCTGACTCGAGGCCGCCGACAGCTGCGCGAAGCTGTCCAGGACGTGCGTGTTCACTGCCACGGCGATGCCGACGATCAACAGCGCCGTCGTCCACCCGACGGCGACGTACACCAGCATCGCGTCCCGCAGCGACTTCTTCTCGTGGTAGAGGCGGCCGACCTCCGTCTGGAGCGTCTCGAAGACATCTTCGGCGTCGCTGCCGGCGTCGAGCGCCCCCGTGATCAGCCCGACGGTCTGTTCGGACAGCGGCGTGCCCACGCGGTCGACGAACCGCTCCAGCGCCGCGGTGCGCAGGTCCTCGTCGCGGGTCGTGAGGTTGGCGTTGAACGCCAGGTCCGCCACGTCGGCGTCGAGCGCTCCGAGGTCGACCTCCCGGGCGACCAGTTCCACCGCCGAGCCGAACGGCCGACCCAGCGCTACGTGGCCGGAGACAGCGTGGACGAAGTCCTTCAGTTCGCGGTCCTTGGCGTCGTCCAGACGAGCGCGCCGGACGGCGACGGCGCCGACGGGCAGCGCGAGGGCGACGTAGGCCAGCAGCACCGCGTTCGTCGCGTCGACACCGACGAGAGACAGCCAGACCCCGACCCCGACCGCCGGCGGGAGACAGACGACGGCGGCGCTGGTTGGGTTCGACGACACGGTCGTCAGCGTCCCCGCGAGCGTCCCCGGAAGCGCGTACGCCGGAGCCGACTGGGCCGGCGGACGGAGGCTACCGACGATCCAGGCGGTGCAGGCGCCGACAACGAGGATGAACCCCGCGCTGGTCGCGACCAGCACCGTCCGCACCGGAACCGTGCCCACGGGCGTCTCGACGGTCCCGTTGAGCCCCGGCGAGAGGACGCTCATCACCGTGACGACGATGACGAACAGCGCCGGGAGCACGAGCAAAACGACGAACAGCTCCGAGACGAGTTCGAGAAAGCCCTCGGCCTTGGCGCGCTCGCGGTCCTGGCGGTGCGAGAGCATCCGACTCTCCATGCGGAGATAGCTCTCCAGGGCGTCCTCGCCCTGTCGGGCGTGTTCGCGGAACTTCAGCAGGAACGGCGCCAACGCGTTCCGCGAGGGGGTGTCCCTGGCGACGATGCGCAGGCCCTCGTCCAGACTGCCGACCAGCGCCGCCTTGTTCAGCACCCGTCGCGCGGCGACGGCCGTCTCGCCGTAGGCCTCGCGGTTGTCCGCGACCTTCCGCAGCATCGTGCGGCGGTCGTCGCTGCCGGTCGCGAGCACCCGGAGGTAGCGGACGGCGCCGGGCAGCGTGCGCTCGATGGCGACCCGGCGGGCCCGGGCCCGCCAGCGCAGGTACCGCCCGCCGAGCCAGACCACGCCGCGCTTGCTCGCCAGGCCGGCGCCGACCGCGACCGCGCCGAGCGCCACCGTCGCCGACGCGGGTGGCGGAGCCAGGCCGGGCACCACGCCGAACACCGTCTCGGCGAGGCCGCGTCTGGCCGACGCCGAGAGCGCCAGTCCGCCGACCACCGTCACGCCGACGGCCACGAGAACAGCGGCGACCCACGAGAGCCCGTACACGCGGACGAGGTACGTCTCGAAGTCGACGCCGACGTCGGTCCCGCGGTACACGTCGCGGTCGCGCTGGTGGGCGCGGCTGTCGGCGTGCCGGGAGAACAGCGCGTACAGGCCCCGGTCCGTCCGGGAGTGTCTGCCGACCGCCCCGTCGGCGGCACCGGCGGTCGGCTCCTCAGTCATCGTCACCCCCCAGCGTCGGTGGCTCCCGCGTCGGTCGGTCGTCCCGGATGCGCTCGACGGTGGCGGCCTCGTCGGTCTGGAGGTCCGCGAGGAACCCGAACAGGCGGTCGAAGTCGTCGATGCCCTCGCGCTGGAGGTACCGGACGTAGGCGTGCTTGCGGAGGAACTCCCGTTCGACGGCCTCGACCGACCGATCGGTCCGCTCGGCGATCCGCTCGTACAGTTCGATCCCGATGCGACGGCGGTCGTCGCCCAGGTCGGGATGGTCGTGGTCGTACGCGTAGCCGTCGCCGGTCCGGCGGCAGATGACGTTGTAGCCGACCTCGACGTCGCCTTTCTCGATCCGCCCGGCCCGCCCGGCCGCGGTCGCCGCCGTCTCCGGATCGACGAACTCGACGACCTCGCCGACGTAGCGGTCGCCGCCGACGTGTCTCGGGAAGACGACAACGTCGAGTTCTCGGAGGAGGTAGGGCGGTAGACCCTGCTCTATCACGCGGTTGACCAGGGTCTCGACATCCTCGGCGTGGGTGGTCCCGATCACGCCGTGGCCGGTGTTCAGGACCTCTGCAAACGTCTCGAACGATTCGGCGGTGTTGATCTCGGCGATGACCTCCACGTCGGGGTTCAGATAGTTCGTCTCGGTCATCAGGTCGGCCATCGTCACCCGCTTGTACGGCGACTCGTGGTCGCGGGTGGTCAGCGAAACGCCCGTCTCGTGGGGCAGGCGGACCTCTCGGGAGCCCTCGTCGATGCTGATGGGGCGGTCGTCGAAGGGGACGAACGGCATGTGGGCGTTCATGAGTGTCGTTTTTCCGACACCTGTCGCCCCGGAGAACAGCACGACGCGGTGGTGCTCGTAGCAGAGCCACAGCAGGGCGACGAGTTCGGTCGGCAGGCTGTCCCGCTCCAGCAGGTCGACCGGGGTCATCGCGTCGGCGGCCTGCTTCCGGATGGAGATGTGCGGGCCGTCCTCGGAGATGACCGGCAGCGCCACCGCACAGCGGATGGTGACGTCGCCGGCGACGCCCTCGGGGTCGAGGTTGACCTTCGCACTGGGCGTCGCCGCGTTCAGTTCCACACCGTCGGCCGCCGCCAGTTGCGTGACCACGTTGACGAACGCCGTCTCGCTGTCGAAGGTGAGGTTCGTCGGCACGCGGCCGTCGGCCCCACCGTCCGCGCGGGGGACGACCTTCACCCGTTCGCCGACGCGGTTTGCCTCGATGTCCTCGAGGTTCGGGTCGCGGATGGGGACCGTCAGCTGGCCCTCGCCGACGTAGTCCCGGAGGACGTAGTACACGAGGTCCGAGAGACGGTCCTCGGAGTACCGCCCGTCGACGGGCGGGACGCCGACGCCGTAGGCCGCCAGCGTCGAGCGCAGGCGGTGACTCGTCGCGTCCAACCAGGCACGGGTGTTGCGAGCCGTCAGCTGCCGCGAGAGGAATCGCTCGGCCCGCTCGCGGACGAAGTCGGCGCTGTCGGTCACGAGGTCGTCGACGTTGGTCTCCCAGACGCGTTCCTTGCACTCCTCGACGAGTTGTTCGTCGCCGGGCAGCAGGTCCGGTTCGCGGACGGCGTACTTCGTCCGGAAGGCGTCTCCGCCGAGCAGGCGCTCCCGGTACAACACGACGGGCACCTCGAACCCACGGAATCCGACGGTGTAGGCCTCCAGTCGCTCGCTGGCGACCCGTTCGACGCCGTCGATGTCGCCCGGGAGGTCGGTACGGACCGGCGCGTAGTCGCTGGTGTGGACGACCAGTCGGTCGGCGGCGGCGTCGGCGACCTCGATGTCGTCGTCAAGCGCCAGCGGCGTCACCGCCCCGAGACAGCGCAGGTCCCGCAGGGCGTGGTAGTGCAGTCGTCGGCGGGCCGCCGGCGGCAGGTCGACCAGCCGATCGACAGCGGTGCGGTACTTCGGGTCGAATCCTTCGCGCATTCGCTCGACGACGCCCTCGCGAGTCCGGGGGCGCGTGAGGTGGGCGTCGGCGAAGTGCTCGCGAACCCGCTCCAGCGCCGCGGCGGTCCGATCCGACAGCGGCGGTTCGCGGGTCTCGTAGGCGAAGCCGGTCGGCGTCTCGCGGACGGTGGCGACGACGCCGGGGTGAACCTCGCGCTGGGCGCGAACGTCGGGAGCGTACCACGCGTCCGGCGAGTCCGGCGGGACGGGCGCGGGCACCGTCGGCGGGCCGTCGCCGCCCTCCTCTGTCGCGGTCATGGCTGGGGCTGGTCGCCCATCCGTACTTAAATTACGGGTTTCATTCTCGTTAAACAATTACCGCTGAAGTCTCGGAAGCCGACGAGTCCACGAAGTCGAACCTCACTCACGGGCGGAATCTGCGCCTCCCTCCGGCCCCTCAGGTGTGTCGCTTCCCCCTACGATGGTCGGCATCGGCGCGATGTTCGGCGCCGGCACCTTGGTCCCGACCGGGCTCGCCGCCCTCGTACGCGAATCCGGTCGGCGTCTCACGGACAGTCGCGACCACCCCAGTGCCAAAACGGTTACCCTGTATGCAGGGGTACACCGGGGCATGCAACAGCCGGGGAACGTCTCCCGCCGCAGGCTGCTCGCGCTCGTCGGCGGGGCCGGTGTGAGTACGCTTGCCGGGTGTAACTCCCAGCCCGGCGATGATACTGCGGAGCCGACGAGTACGGGACCGACATCGTCGAGGGGGACCGAAGACTCGACGACCGAGACGGCGGGCCCGTCATCACCCATGATCGCGGAGTTTTCGGTGACGACGACCCAGGAGGCGGCCCAACTCGCCTACAGGGTCCGACTGGAGGAGGGTGTCACACCGGCGTCTGTGGAGCTGCTGTCGGACGAGACCACCGTCACCCGGAATCTCGACGGACGCACGCAGCAGGTGACCGGAACCATCGCGGCGCCGGACGGGAACGCTATGGTGGAGGCAGTTGTCCGTGACGATGCGGGCCACGAGGCAACCGCCCGGACCACGGGGTATGCACGCCAGTACGCCGTACAGACCGAGACATCCCACACGCTTGGGGCGGCGTACAATCTCGGGGCGGGCGGGTCGTGGCAGGACTGCATCGACGGCCGTCCCGCAGTCGGAGAATACGGAGTGCCGCCACGGTCCGCTGTCGTCGATAGACACGTCGATCAGGCGCAGAGCGCCGGGATTCAGCGCTGGATCGTGAACGTCGCACGCCCGCGGCACCTCCGGGGTGCGGAGTCGCTCGGCGAAGGAAGTCTCGCTGAGGAGATGCCACTCGAATTCGACATCGATCTCCCTGCCAGCCTGGACAACTCGACCGCCTTCGAGGAGTTTCTAACCAAGGTCGGGGACGCCATCGACAGCCTCCCGGCCTACCACCATCGGGACGGCCGTCCGGTGGTGACGTTCTCGCGCCTTGCCGCGTTCGACGACCAGCGCGGCGGCTGGATTCCCAATCCGCGAATCACAAGCGCGTTCGACAGCCCCACTGAATTTATCGAGACGGTGCGATCGACGATCGGCGGTGACACGACCCCGTACCTCGTCGGGGACCTCGGAATCCGTGGGATGCTGGACTACCAGTCCAGGACCACAGCCGAATACCGATCGTTTGCGGGTCAGTTCGATGCGCTCTACGAAGCGCCCTGGAATCCCGGCGAGGGTGCGTTCGAGTGGGAGACGGCATTCTCTCGAACGTTCGACTGGTTCTGGGCCGCGCGCCTGTTTGCTGATCACCTGGGCATCGCGTTCGAACCAGTGGTCTTCCCTGGCTGGGACCACACCGTCGATCGGTGCAGAGACTCCGCGGAACGGATTCCACGGTCCCCCAGCCACCTCACGGCGATGCTCGAGGCAGCAGACTTGCTCGGGACCACCGATCGGATTCGCATCCACTCGTTCAACGACTGGCACAACGGCACCCAGCTCGAACCCGGCGCGGTGCACGGCGACGACTACGGCCGCGGGTACCTCGATGCCATCGAGTCGTTCCAGGCCGCCGACCGGGACCGGTCGCTGTACGGCCGCGACGAATACTACGTCTCCCCAACCGGGTCGGACAGGAACGTCGGATCGGAGCAACAACCGCTGCAGACGATCCAACAGGCGCTCAATCGCGCACGTCCCGGCACCACGATCCACGTTCAGCCAGGAACCTACAAGACGCCTGTCAGCACCGTCAGGGGTGGAACGTCCGACGCGCCGATCACGATCACCGGGCCGCGAGACGCCGTGTTCAACGCCAACGGGCCGTTCGAGATCAATCACAGCCACGTCCATCTGAAGGGCCTGACCTTCGACGGTCTCCACACGCCGTCAGCTCCCGAGGACGTGGACTCGTACAGCGAGTCGATTCTGCAGGTGAACGAAACGCTGTACGAGACAATCAAGAGCGGCAATTACGACCGTGAAGAAGTCCCGGAAGAAGCGTACGTAACCGACGTGGTCGTCAAACCCCACGCCATCGGGAACTGCCGGTCGGACCTCATCAAGGTACACTGGTCGCAGAACGTCGAGGTTGGTGAGTTCGAAGTGATCGGGCCGGCCGGCGTGAAGTACCTCAAGAGCGACACGCCCGGTCACAACGGTGAAATCGTCTACGTTGGGAACCCCATCAACAAGGGATACCCCGTCGACGAGACGAACAACGTCCACATCCACCACATCGACAACAGCGCCGGCTACGCACACAACGAGATGGTCGACGTCAAGGGCGGCGCACACGACGTTCTGATCGAGTACTGTACGACCGCCAACGGAGGCGAGTACATCCTCGAGGGCCACGACCGAGATTCCGAGTGCGTGGTGCACCTCGGCGGCCGGGACTGTGTCCTGCGTTGGTGTGACATCAAGAGCAGTCAGGGCCAAGCCGTCGAGGTTGCGAGTTGGGGACCCGCACATCCCGAGCGATTCGAGGAGAATACGGGCGTCGAACTGCCCGACACGGCAGACACCTTCGGCATCGAGAACTCGATCTACGGCAATCGCTTCGTGAACTACGCGGGGCTCGCCGTGCAGTATCCGATCGTCTACCCCGACGACGGCGACCCGCACATCGCCGAGGGTTTCGGCCCCGACGAACAGGCGCACATCTGTGACAACACGATCGATGGACCGACCCACGGGACCCCGACGAAAGCCTGTGACGCGGACCGTCCCACGACCGATCAGATAGGCCATCTCGGTGGCGACAGCCCGTGGGACAGTTGACATCGGTCCTTCGACGGGGTTCCGAACTCCCGACTGGCAAAGTCGTTCAAGAGTCGCGTGCGGACACGGAGCCGACTCGCAGTAGCACCTCACGGGCGTCCGGGAGAGCCCAGAGTAGACAGCCCGGACGCTTGGGCCCTTCGTCCGTGGAAGTGTGTAACGTGTGACCACAGGATTATCCGTCGCCAGGCCACACCACGGCATATGCCACCGGACTCGGGGGAGGGAACCCTGGACGACCTCCGCGAGCACGCCAGCCAGCCGATGCGGTACCTCGCGGGCGTCTACGGGCGCGACCACCTCGGCTTGCTGGCCGTCGGCGCGGTTGCGACAGTCATCGGCGCGGCGCTGTTCTCGGTGCCCGCGCTCGTCCTCGGCATCGCCGTCGACGCGCTGTTCACCAGCGGGCCAGCGTACAGCCTCCCGCTGGTCCCGGACGCCTGGCTCCCCGCCGACACGCGCGGCCAGTTCTGGCTGACCGTCGGCATCGTCGCGGGCTCGTTCGTCCTGGCGGCGGGGTTCGGCTACGTGCGCAACTGGACGCTCAACCGGGTCGCCCAGGACGTCCAGCACCAGGTCCGGACCGACACCTACGACGCCATGCAGGACCAGCGGCTGGCCTTCTTCGACGACAACCAGACCGGCGAGGTCATGAGCGTGCTCAACAACGATGTCAACCAACTCGAGTCGTTCCTGTCCCAGGACCTCCAGGCCGGCGTCCGGATCGTCGTCTCGTCGCTGACCATCGCCGCCATCACCCTATGGCTCCACTGGCAACTGGCGCTGATCACGCTGCTCATCGTCCCGGCGCTGGCGTACGCCTCCTACCGGTTCCAGCAGGCGATCGAACCCAAGTACGGCGAGGTTCGCTCGTCGGTCGGTCGCATGAACGCTCGCCTGGAGAACAACATCGGCGGCATCACCGTCATCAAGGCGTTCGGCCGTGAACCGTACGAGTCCAAGCGCGTCGCGGAGGCGTCGGACGACTACCGCTCGGCGAACTGGAGCGCCATCACCACCCGGATCAAGTTCTTCCCGTCGCTGGTGTTGATCACCGCGGCCGGCTACGGCATCACCTTCGCCGTCGGTGGGTACGTGCTGCTGTTCGGCGGCGGCGGCATCTTCACGCTCCCGCTGACCGTGGGCGTGTTGCTGCCGTTCCTGCTGTACTCGCGGCGCCTGATGTACCCGATGCGGCAGTTCGGGCAGGTGCTCAACAACTACCAGTACGCCTACGCCGCGACCGAACGTATCGTGGGCCTCCTTCGCCAGCCCGACACCGTCCCGCAACCCGACCCCGACGACGCCGTCACCCTCGAGTCGGTGCGCGGAGAGATCACCTACGACGGCGTCACGTTCGCCTACGACGGCGAGTCCGATCCGACGCTCACCGACGTCTCGCTGGACGTCGACGCCGGCGAGACGGTCGGCATCGTCGGGCCGACCGGGGCCGGCAAGACGACGCTGCTGAAGCTGCTGATGCGGCTGTACGACCCCCAGGAAGGCAGCGTCCGCCTCGACGGGACCGACGTGCGGGACATGCGACTGCGCCACCTGCGCTCGCACCTGGGCTACGTCTCCCAGGAGCCGTTCCTGTTCGGTGGGACCGTCCGCGAGAACGTCACCTACGGTGCCGAGGACGTCTCGGACGACGAACTCCGGGCGGCGTTGGAGCGCGCCGGCGCCTGGGAGTTCGTCCGGGACCTCGACGACGGCGTCGAGACCGTCGTCGGCGAACGCGGCGTCAAACTCTCGGGTGGCCAGCGCCAGCGACTGGCCATCGCGCGAGCGATCCTCGAGGACCCGACCATCCTCGTCCTCGACGAGGCGACCAGCCACGTCGACAACGAGACCGAGGCCGTCGTCCAGCGCAACGTCGCCGAGATGGTCGCAGACCGAACCACGTTCGTCATCGCCCACCGCCTGTCGACGGTGCGGGACGCCGACCGCATCGTCGTCCTGGACGACGGCCGCATCGTCGAGCAGGGTACCCACGAGGCGCTGCTGGACGAGGACGGGCTGTACGCCGGGCTCTGGCGCGTGCAGGTCGGCGAGGTCGACGCCCTCCCCGACGGCTTCGTCCAGGAGAGTCTGGCGGACGACTGAGCGGACGCCGACGGGCGGTCAGTCGAACCGGAAGACGGCACCGGCGTTGCGCTGGCCGTCGAGGTCCCGGGAGGGCGACCCGACAAGCGTGCCCCCATCGCCGGTCGTGTCGATGGTCGACCCGAAGTACGAGGCGGACTGTGCCGAGTCGGGACGGAAGGTGGCTCGGTGGCGGTACTCGCCGTCCGCGCGCTCGAAGGCGTACGCTTCGCCGGCACTCCCCTGGCCGTCGACGCGAACACCGCTCGCGCCGACGACGACCCGGTCGCCGCCGTCGGTGACGGCGACGCTCTCGCCGACCTCCCCCTCGTCGGCCACGTCGCGGGGCTGCAGCGTCGCCGGCTGGGACCAGTCACTGGACTCGTCGAAGACGTACGCCGCTCCACCGCGGTCGACCTCGTCGTCCGCGTCGATGTCGACCCAGGGCGCTCCCACGACGGCGACTGTCCCGTCGGCCGCCAGCGCGACCGACCTGCCGAACCGATCACCGTTCTCGTCGTCGTGGGCGGCGGTGAGCGTCGCGGTCCGGTCCCAGCCACCGCTGTCTCGGTCGAGGACGTGTACCGATCCCCCGGAGCCGCGGACTGACGCGCCGACGAGGAGGCGATCGCCAGCCGCCGACATCGCTACCGCGGAGCCCCAGTTGACGACGCCGGTGTCGGCGGGCGTGCGGGCGTCGACCTCCGACCAGCTCCCGTCCTCGCGTTCGAACGTGTACGTCGATCCTGCGGTGAACGCCGAGTCCTCGTCCTCGTCGCGTTCGTCGGCGGGCGCGCCGGCGACGGCGAGGTCTCCGTCCCCGGACACCGCGACCGCGGTTCCGAGCAGGTCGTCGCGGTCGCCGTCGCTGACGAACAGACGGCCCTGCTGTCGCCAGCCGTCGGCGCCACGAGCGAAGAACTCCACCGCGCCAGCCCCGGCGTGGCCCGCCCCCGGCGCGCCGACGACGACGGTGGTGCCGTCTGCGGACACCGCGACGCTCGACCCGACGGCGTCGTTGTACGAGCTCTCCGGCGACTGCAGGACCGTCGCTCGCTTCCAGCCGTCGCCGGAAGACTCGAACACCGCGACGCCGCCACCATCGGCGATCCCGGGGACGCCGACGACCAGCGTCTCCCCGTCGTCACTCACGGCGACGCCCGAGCCGAACGCGGTCGCGTCACCGTCGGGTGTGAGCCGGGCAACCGGGCGTTTCTCCGCGGGTTCTGGCTCCGGGGTGGCCGTCTCCTCGGCTGTCGGCTCGTCGGGCGAGCCGTCGCTGGTGGGGGGCTCGTCGGTGGGGACCGTCCCAGTCTCGGAGGGCTTCGCATTCGAGGTACCCGTACCGTCGCCATCGCCACCGCCACCGCTACAGCCGGCGAGCATTGCGACGGCGCCGGTCAGTCCGGCGAGATACGATCGGCGACCGAACGGGCGGCGTTCGCTGTCTCCTGTCACGGCCGCCACCGAATTCCGGGCCGCAGTTAACCGTGGTGGCTAGACGTGGAGAGTGTCGACGTCCACACCGAATCCATCGGCAGTTCTCGCCGCTGTCGTCGGGACGGGCCGGGGCTGCGACACATGGCGCGTCGCCTACGACCGCCGCCAGAGGGCGCCGCCCACGACGAGAAACAGCACGCCGATCGCCCGGACGCGCCGGGGGGCGCTCTCGCGTGGCTCGAAGTCGACGCCGAGAACCAGATCGTACGAGCGAGCCGCGACCGCCAGCAGCGATCGGGGCGCAAGCAGGTGTACGAGCCCGGAGACGGTGGCGAGCACGGAGAGTGCGCGGGTGGGTGGAGACGGTCGGAACACGAGCGATGCTGGGGGTCGCGCCCACAAGACAGCTGCGCCGGGCCGCGTCCGCTCGCTCCGGACTGCCACAGCAGTTACGTTCAGTGACGCGAATCTGTGTGTATGAACGACGTCTCGACGGCCGACCTCGTGCTGGCTGCGCTGGCGGGCAACGAGGTGACGGATGGTGACGGTGGGGTCTCGCTGGCGGCGCTCGCGAGGGCGGTCAGCGACGGCGGCGAGCGACTCAGCCGGCAGGTGGAGGTGGCGACGACGGTCGACGAGCTGGCCGGCCGGGAGCTGGTCGAGCGGGTCGACGACGAGGACGGCCTCCGGGTGCGGCCGACGCCAGAGGGCCGCGAGCGCGGCGACGACCTGCGGTCGCGACTCGCGGCGACGACGATCACGGTGGTCGACGGGGCCGAGCGCCGCGAGCAGTCCCTGTCGGCGGTCGCGGAGGCGGCAGATCGGTCGCTCGTCGGGGTCGCGGCCGGCTGCTCGGCGGACGGCGCGTACGTTCTGGGCGAGCGCCCGGCGGAGGACGGCATCGTCGGGCGCGACGCCGAGCGCGAACGGTTCGACGACGTGCTCGCCGCGGTGCGCGAGGCGGGCGCCGGGCGGTTGCTCGCGGTCAGCGGGACCGGCGGGGTCGGGAAGACCACGCTCGTCGACGCGTGGCTGGAGGGGCTGCTGGACGACATCGAGACGGTGCGGGTACGCTGCGAGCCCGACGGCGAACCGTACCGCCCGCTCCGGGAGGCGCTGGGGGCCGTGGGCGCGGCGGACCCCTTCACCGCCGACGGCCTCGACTCGAGCGACCCAGAGACCTTCGAGGCCCAGCGCTCGGCGCTGTTCCACGACGTCACCGACGGACTGGTCCCCGACGACGGGCCGCGGGTGGTGCTGTTCGACGACGTCGACGACGCGGACCCGGCGACGCGGCGCTACCTGGCGGCGCTGGGCGAACACGTCGCTGCGGGGCCGCTGCTGGTCGTCTGCACCGCCCGCCCCGACGGCCTCCCCGACGAGGAGTCGCGGATCGGGGCCGAGTGGCCGGCCGACCTTGTCGAGCGCGTCACCCTCGGTGGACTGGATCGAGCGGGAACCGAGCGGCTGATCGAGCGCCGTCTCGACCGGCGCGGGGTCCCGGCGGCGTTCGCCGACGCGGTCCACGAGCGGACCGACGGGACGCCGCTGTTCGTCGAGGCGACCGTCGACGCGCTGCTGGAGAGCAGCCAGCTCGACCCGGGGTTCCAGTGGTATCCCGAGGACGCCGACGAGATCGACCTCCCTGCCGAGGTTCGGGAGACGGTGCGTCGGGGCCTGGACGGCCTCGGCGACGACGCTCGCGACGTGCTCGCGTGGGTCGCGGTCGCCGGCGGCGCGGTCCCCGGCGACGTTCTGGCAGACCTGGCCAGCGAGGGCCCCGGCGGCGACGGCGGCGCACTCGCGGCGCTCGCGGCGCTGCCGGCGCTGGACCGGACCGGCGACGGCCGCGTGCGCCTGCTGAGCAGCGTCGTCCGCGAGACGGTCCTCGGAGAGATGGCCCCCGACGAGCGCCGCCAGCGCCACCGTGCGATCGCCGAGCGCCTCGAGGCAGTCGCGGACGGCGGCACCGCCGCGGCCGGGGTCGAGGAGCGTGCGGCGACCATCGCCGGCCACTACGAGCAGGCCGGCGACGACGACGACGCCTTGGAGTGGTACGAGACCGCGGCCGACCGGGCGACGGCGGTGTACGCCCACGAGACGGCCGCCGACCACCTCCACCGGGTGCTGGACGTCGCCCGCGACGGTGACGCGACCGAGGCGTTGCTGCGGGCGGGCCACCGACTCGCCGAGGTGTCGCTGACCGTCGGCGAGTACGACCGCGCCGAACGCTACGTGGCGTTCGTCCGCGAGCGGACACCGCCCGACGACGAGACCCGTCGCGTGCGAAGCGGGCGGCTGGCCGCCAGCCTCGCGCAGGCCCGCGGCGACCACGAGGGCGCGGTCGCGGCGGCCACCGAGGCCGTCGAGTCCGCCACGGATCGGGATCGGGAGTACTGTCGTCTGCTGGCGGTGCGATCGGAGGCCGAACGGAGCCTCGGGGAGTACGACGCCGCCGTCGAGACCGGGCGGGAGCTGCGCGACGTCGCCACGCGTCTCGACGCGGCAGACTTCCGGGCGGAGGCGCTCCACCAGCTCGGCGTGGTCGCGCTGGAACGCAGCGAGTACGACGCAGCCCGCGACCGACTGGAGCGCGCCCTGGAGACGGCGCTGGACGCAGAGGACAGACACCGCGCCGCCGACGTCCGGAACGCGCTGGGCGTCGTCGCCAAGCGTGCCGGGTCGCTGGAGCGGGCCGCCGACCACTGGACCGCGGCACGCGAGGACTACGAGGCGGTCGGCGACCGCCACCAGACGGCGAAGGTCGCCAACAACCTGGGCCTCGTGGCGAAAGATCGCGGCGACTACGACGCGGCGCTGGCCCAGTACCGCGATGCCCAGGCGGAACTGGAGCGGGTCGGCGACGTCGCCACCGCCGCCCTGGTGCGGATGAACCGCGGCAACATCGCCGAGCTGCGCGGCGAGTTCGAGCGCGCTCGGGAGTGTCTGGCGGGCGCCGTCGACGCCTTCGACGACGCCGGACGCAGCCACCACGCCGCCGTGGCGCGACTGAACCTCGGCAACCTCCTGACGACGCTCGGCGCGTACGACGAGGCCGCCGCCCTGCTCGACGAGGCGCTCTCGGTGACTCGCGAGGTGGGGGACACGCTCCGGGAGGGCCAGGTGCAGGGCGAGCGCGGGCGCCTGGCCGGCTACCGCGGCGACGTCGACGCCGCGGACGAGCGCTTCGAGGCGGCCCTGGCAGCCGCAGCGAGCGTCGACGACGAGCAGTTGCGCGCTCGGACCCGCGGCGACCGGGCGCGGCTGCGCTACCGCGCCGACGACCTCGCGGGCGCGGCGGCGGACGCAGAGGCGGCGCTGTCGACGGTTCGCGATCTCGACGACGACCGCCAGCGCGCCCGGATCGCGCTGACGCGCGCCGACATCGCGGTCGCCCGGGACGCCCACGACCTGGCCGCGGAGCACTGCGAGACCGCCGCCGAGGTCTACGAGGACGACGGCGACCTCTACGGCCGCGCCAGGGTGACCCGGACCCGGGGCGACCTCGCGGCTGCGCGGGGCGCCGACCCGACCGACGACTGGGCGGCGGCCCTGGAGACGTTCGAGACCGTCGGCGCCCACCGCGACGCCCTGGAGACCCTGGCGCGACTCGCGTCCGCCGAGGCGACGCCGGAGGGCGAGGACTGGCACGAGCGCGCTCGTGGCCTGCTCTCGGCGGCGCCCGCGGCGGTCGGCGACGCCCACGGCGACTGGGTGGCCTGACGGAGACTGTCGGGCGGCGGTGCCAGCAGAC
>Ga0207770_100555_pt1 | contig 15747 bp, 16 predicted proteins | sample A23E2SouthBayCA_FD_187729 | JGI IMG/M metagenome (GOLD analysis project Ga0207770, IMG submission 187729) | Aerobic enrichment media microbial communities from Eden Landing Ponds, California, USA - A23 E2 (SPAdes) | ecosystem: Environmental > Aquatic > Marine > Unclassified | place: Emeryville... | reverse complement strand
ACTCCGCCGTGAACTCTACAGAAAACCAGGCGACGAAGCGCTCAAACACGCTCTCGACGCCGCGCTCTGAAAATCAACAACGTGCTTCCCATGAGCGATGTCCATATTTACGAGGCGCTGACTGCCTATGCCGACACGTTTGGAACCGACGAGTACGGTTTCTGTCGGGTCTTCTCGAGAACTGACCGCCGGTCAATAGACCGTCCGGCGGAACAAGCAACGGATATAAATCACGATGAGATCACTCTTTGTATAATGAGCGAGGCGGAAGATATCAGTCGGCGAGAGCAACTCCACGCCCTCATCAGAGTTGCAAAATACAGACCGACATTTTCAGCTGCTATCGTCGGGGCGAGTATCTTCGCAGCTATGCTCGAAGCAGTCGGACTGGGTTTTATCTTGCCGATCGTCGAAATCGTCCAGTCGTCCGGGGATCCGGCGGCAGAGGCCGGCGGCGTGCTTGGCGTGTTCATCTCAGTATATCAGGCACTGGGAATCCCCTTTACGCTCGCTTCGGCCATCGTTGGCGTGAGTCTGGTGCTCACGGTCCGGTGGACGTCCACGTTTATTGTGCGCTGGTTACGCGGGGCGCTCGTCGTCGATTATACGCGGGAACTACAGACAGAGGCGTTCGACAGCGCGCTCGACGCGCGTACCGCCTATTTCGACCAGGAAGGATCCGACGATATCCTCAACGCAATCGTCACCCAGGCGGAGTACGCCGGACGAGTTATCCGCCAGGTGATCAATTTTCTCGAACAGTCGTTCCTGTGTGTCATGTATCTCTCTGTCGCGCTCGTACTCGCACCGCTCCTGACCCTGTTCGCACTCGTATTTCTCGGTGGATTCACTGTGCTGTTCCGATACGTTCTGGAGGCAGGCTACGACATCGGCGACCGAGTTGCCGATGCGAACGAACGCATCCAGCAGACCGTTCAGGCAGGAACGCAAGGGATTCGGGACACCAAACTGTTCGGACTCAAAGACGAACTGTTCGGCAACTTCCTCTCGGCCGTGGATCAGTACGCGGCCGCGGGTATCAAACAGCGCCGGAATCAGGCAGCGATTCAGAACTTCTACAACCTACTGACGGCAGTTTCAGTGTTCGTTCTCATCTTTCTGGCAATCGAGGTCGCGAACATGTCACTGGGAGCACTCGGTGTTTTCCTCTTTGCGATGTTCAGATTGGGACCGAAGGCGAGTGGGTTGAACTCGAAACTGTACAGTATCGAGACCAACCTCCCCCATCTCGTTCGAACGCAGGAGTTTATCGACGAACTGGAGCGGAATCGAGAGCCAGCGGGTTCGGACGTACCGGTCCCGGCTGAAGTAGAATCGGTAGAGTTCGAAGACGTCCGATTTGCCTATCAAGGACAGGATGAAGAGGCACTCGCGGGCGTATCCCTGGAATTCGAGAAAGGGGAGTTCGTCGGGTTCGTCGGGCAGTCAGGCGCCGGAAAATCGACGATTGTGTCACTGTTGACTCGCCTGTACGAACCGGATAGCGGTGAGATTACGGCGAACGGGGAATCGATTCACAGAATGGATATCGACAACTGGCGCTCGCGCATCGCGGTAGTTCGTCAGGACCCGTTCATATTCAACGATACGCTCCGATACAATCTGACTATCGGGAACCGTGACGTTTCACAGGCGGAGATAGAGAACGTCAGTCGGATCGCCTGTGTCGACGAATTCCTGGGCGAATTGCCCGAGGGATACGACACGCAACTCGGGGACGACGGCGTACGGTTATCCGGCGGACAGCGACAGCGCGTCGCGCTGGCTCGAGCACTGCTAAAAGACGCTGACGTACTGGTACTCGACGAGGCGACGAGCGATCTGGATTCGAATCTGGAAAAGCAAGTACAGGAGGCCATCGAGAACATGGAACGGGATTACGCGATGGTTGGAATCGCACATCGTTTATCGACTGTTAAGAACGCCGACCGGATCTACACAGTCGATGACGGCGAAATCATCGAGACGGGCCGGCATGAAGAGCTCATCGACAACGGCGGACAGTACGCCGATCTGTATGCTATCCAGTCACAAAGTGGATGAGAAGACACGAACCTATTTACCCACCTCGTCGAAGTTGTAACCAATGATCGCAGACAGGAACGTCCTCGTTACCGGGGGTGCCGGTTCTATCGGCCGGATTATCGTCCGGCGGCTTCTGCAACGGGATCCGAATGTCGTTCGGATCCTCGACCAGAGTGAACCAGGCCTCGCCGACCTGAAAGAGGAACTCGACGACGAGCGCTGCCGGTTTCTATCGGGTAATATCCGGGACAAGGATCGGCTGGCCCGCGCAGTGGACGGGATCGACATCGTCGTTCATACGGCTGCGATGAAACACGTCGACATAAGCGAGTACAACCCGTTCGAAGCGGTCAAAACGAACGTGATCGGGTTACAGAACCTGATCGACGTCTCGATCGACGCCGACGTAGAGACAGTCGTGTTTACGAGCAGTGACAAGGCGGCTCACCCCGCAAATACGATGGGAGCGACGAAACTTCTCGGAGAGAAACTCGTCACTGCGGCGAACAAGTACAGCGGTGGTCACGACATCCGGTTGGCTTCGGTTCGCTTCGGGAACGTCGTGAACTCCTCTCACTCAGTCATTCCAGTCTTCAGAGAACAGATTGAGACAGGGGGGCCGGTAACACTGACCAACCCCAGAATGACGCGGTTTTTTCTCACGTACGACGACGTTGCCGAACTGGTCCTCGGAGCGATAAATCACACCGTGGGTGGTGAGATATTCGTCCACAAGATGGACGCGATCCGCATCAAGGACTTGGCCGAGGCAATGATCGATGGATTTGCCCCGACATACGGCCACGATCCGGAGCAGATCGATATTGTACAGACTGGCCGACGTGTCGGCGAAACGTTTCACGAAGAGATACTCACTGAGCGGGAAGTATCCAGGGCGGTCGAAAACGAAACACTCTACGCCGTCATACCGGAGCAATCGGGTGATAACGGGTATCTTACCCACGATGGTCTCGACGGGTTCGAACCAGTCAGTGACGTCGTGCGCTCGTCCGATAACGCAACGAAACTGACGCGTGAGGAGATATCCGCGTTACTGCGAACGGAGTTCGAAGGGGTGACCACGTAATGACACGCGAAACCGTCGTAGTAACAGGTGGTGCGGGTTTCATCGGCCGCTGGGTCGTCGCCGAACTCCTCGACCGCGATTACGAGGTCGTCGCACTGGACAACTTCCGGAAAGGCGCTCCGGAGAACGTGGCCGCCTTCCGAGACGACGACCGGTTCACTCTCGTGGAGGGTGACGTCCGTGACTCCGATACTGTCGAGGACGTATTCGACGACGGGGTCGAAGCCTGCCTCCACCTCGCGGCCGAGATCGACGTCCACGAGAGTCTCGAGAACCCCGGGACTCACTTCGAAACGAACGTCGTCGGTACTCGTCACGTACTCGAAGCCTGTCGACGCCACGACGCCCGGCTGGGGCTGGTCGGGACCTGCATGGTGTACGACATCGCCGACGCCGACGGAGGCATCGACGAGACACATCCGGTCAAGCCCGCCTCGCCGTACGCAGGGACGAAACTAGCCGCCGAAAATCTGGCGGAGTCATACTATCACGGCTACGACCTGCCGGTCACGGTCCTCCGGCCATTCAACACGTACGGCCCCTACCAGCGCACCGGCAACGCCGGGGGCGTCGTCTCCATTTTCACGAGTCTGGATATCGACGGCGAGACGCTCCAGATATACGGCGACGGAACACAGACTCGCGACCTCCTCTATGCCACTGACTGTGCCCGGTTCGTCGTCGAGGGGACGTTCCACGACGACGCCATCGGCGAAGTCATCAACGCCGGGACCGGGTCAGACATCTCGATCAACGACCTCGCCGAACTGATCGCCAGTGAGGGCACAGACATCGAACACGTCGAACACCATCACCCCCAGAGCGAGGTAGCGAAACTCCAGTGTGACCCGTCGAAAGCGAAGGAGTTGCTTGACTGGGAAGCAGAAGTATCGCTCGAAGAGGGTATCGACCGCCTTCGGACCTGGTTGCGGCGACAGGAGTGACCATGTCGGGGAACCTACCGGCAGCCTACGGTGGTGAACCGGTCCGTAACGACGGTATAGGCTACGGCGGGCAGTCGATCGACGAGACGGACAGACAGGCAGTCGTCGAAGCACTGGATGGTGATTACATCACTCGTGGTCCGACCGTCGAGGCATTCGAGGAACGAGTCGCAGACTTCATCGGCGTCGAGCACGCCGTTGCTACTACCTCGGGAACGACCGCGTTGCACCTGACTGGGCGGGCAGCAGGATTCGGGCCCGGCGACGAGGTGATCACGACGCCGCTGACGTTCGCGTCGACTGCGCACGCTGCGACGTACGCCGACGCGACGCCTGTCTTCGCCGACATCGATCCCCACACCAGGACCCTGGACCCGGACGCCGTCCAGGCGGCGATCACCGAGGACACCGCGGGCCTGATCCCGATGCACTACGCGGGGCACCCGCCCGACGTCGAGGCGTTTCTCGACATCGCGGACGAACACGACCTGACCTTGATCTGGGACGCCTGCCACGGCTTTGGCGGCACTCACCGGGGCGAACCCATCGGTTCGCGGCCGGACATGGCCATCTTCAGTTTCCACCCGGTCAAGAACGTCACCACCGGCGAGGGCGGGATGGTCGTCACCGACGACGACCGCCTCGCAGAGCGCCTCTGCCGGTTGCGCTCGTTCGACATGGACTACGACCCGCCAGGCCACGAGGACGAACCCTGGTACCAAGTCACCGAAGGGGAGGGGTACAACTACAACATTACCGACTTCCAAGCGGCGCTTGGGCTCTCGCAACTCGACAGAGTAGACGAGTTCAAGACCCGTCGCGACGAGATTATCGACCGCTACGACGAGGCGTTCGCGGATATCGCGGGGCTGCGGACGCCCCCCGACGCGCCGGACAGCGACCCAATGTATCACCTCTATGCGGTCGAGGTCCGGGAGGGCTTTGGCTGTGACCGGACGGAGTTCGTCAACGCGATGCACGCGGAAAACCTCTACGTGCAGGTCCACTACGTCCCGCTGCACTTCCATCCGTTCTTCCAGGAGAAGTTCGGCTACGAGCGGGGCGACTTTCCCGAAACCGAGCGCGTCTACGAGGGGTTGGTGAGTCTCCCGCTGTACCCGGCGATGGACGGCGGGGACGTCGAAGACGTGATCCGGGCAGTCCAGCGGTTGCACGCGTATCACGCCGAGTAGAGGCGCTCCGAACAATCCCACCCCAAGTGAGAGACTTTTTGCTCGTGGTCGACCTGCCCCAGATATGGACACTTTCGAGATTGGCGACCGAGCGGTCGGGCCGGACGAACCGACCTACGTCATCGCCGAGGCCGGATCGAACCACAACGGGAGTCTGGAAACGGCCCGCGAGTTGATCGACGTCGCCGCCGACGCGGGCGCCGATGCCGTCAAATTCCAGACGTTTCGCGCGGACGACCTCTATGTCGAGGACAGCGGCAGTGTCGAGTATCTCGACGACGAGCGTTCGATCTACGACATCATCGAGTCGATGGAGATGCCCTACGAGTGGATTTCCGACCTCTACGAGCACTGTCGGGATCGTGGCGTCCACTTCCTCTCGACCCCGTTCGACGAGCGCTCGGCCGACCACCTCGCAGAGTACGTTCCCGCCTGGAAGGTCGCCTCCTACACGAGTTCCCACCACCCGTTTCTCCGCCGCCTCGCCGACACGGACAGGCCAGTTATCATGTCGACTGGAGCTCACGACCACGAGGAGGTCGCTGACTCGGTGGAAGTCCTCCGCGAGGCCGGCGTCGATGCACTCGCCCTCCTCCACTGCGTCGCCGCGTATCCGACACCGCTGGCGGACGCCAACATCCGCGTCGTTGAGACGCTCCGCGAGTCGTTCGACGTCCAGAGCGGCCTCTCGGACCACACACTCGACCCCGTGGTCGCGCCGTCAGCCGCGGTGGCACTCGGTGCAACCGTCGTCGAGAAACACTTCACGCTCGACAAGACTATGGAGGGCCCCGACCACGAGTTCGCGCTCGAACCCGACGAACTCGACCGCATGGTCACGACGGTCCGCGAGACCGAACGGGCCCTCGGGTCCGGCGACGTGCGTGTCCTCGATGTCGAGGACGAACTCCACGAGAAGGCCCGCCGGGGTATCCACGCGGTCGAGGATATCGTGGCTGGTGAGACCGTCACCGAAAATGACGTGCGAGTACTCCGGCCCGGGAAACGAGAACGCGGCCTCCATCCCCGCTTCTACGACGAGGTTATTGGGAAGACGGCGGCACGCGACGTGGAGAGCGGGAAAGGCATCGAGTGGTCGGACCTTGAAGACTGACCGTCGTCGTGACGGCCGTAGGTCCGGTCGGGCTTAGTCGGCGCGTTCGATGTCGACCTCGACGTAGTAGCGCTCGCCGTCGAGTTCGACGTAGGCGTTGTCGTAGGGCTGGAACGTGAGCGCCCGCAACCGGTCAAGCAGTTCCCGTACCGTCGTCGTCTCCCCGGGGTCGAGCTCGCAGAGTGCGTCGAACTCATCGGTGGTGTGGTACGTCCCGGCGTCGTCATCCTGGGGAGTTACAGTTGACTCGCCCGCCTCGATCTCGGGCCAGGCCTCTCTGAAGAGATCGACCTGCGCATCCTCGAGGCGCTCGTAGAGGTCCCTGCCCGTGTCGGCGAAGTCGGTCTCGACCTCGAGCTGGGCGACGATTGCCCCGGTGTCGATGCCCGGGTCCATGTAGTGGAGCGTGACGCCGGCAGGGGTTCCCTCGACGATGCTCCAGACGTTCGGGTTGGCTCCCCGGTTGTAGGGCAACAGTGCCGGGTGGAGGTTGAGACAGCCTTCCGACGGGATCTCGAGCGCGTCCTCGGGGACGATATGACGGTAGCCACACGAGACCAGATAGTCGGGTTCGACCGTCTCGACGACCTGCAACTGCTCGCGAGTGGTCAGCAGTGAGTGGACGAACACGCCGTCGCGGTCACAGAGGTAGTCGTAGACCCGCTGGCCGGCGTCGTTGAGACCGAGGAAGACGACCGTCAGTTCGCGTTCACTCATACGTTCACCCCGTGCTCGTGCTCGCTCATGCGGTCCCGTTGTCCCCTGCCAGTGAAAGGACTTGCCCAGCGACGCGTTCGGTGCCGCGGCCGTCGACCAGTCGCCGCCCCCGCTCGCGGTACGTGCGCCGCCGGTCCGGGTCGAGGAGCGTCTCGACGCCACGACGGATAGCTCCCTCGCCGTCCTCTCTGTCGAGGACCACGGCGGCCTCGCGCTCGCGAAGCGCCCGGGCGATGGGGGCCTGGTTGTCGACGACCGGGCGACTGACGAACGGCGTCCCGAGCGCGAGCAGTTCGTAGACGGTGCTCCCGGCGGTCGTCACGGCCAGGTCCGCCCGGAACAGTCGGTCGGGGAGGTCCGGCGGGTCACGTACCACCCGTACGTCGGCAGTCACCTCGTCGGCGGCCGCCGCGACAGTCTCGGCCTGGGTGTCAGAGCAACCGGGACCGACCACCGCGTCGACCCGTAGGTCCAGCCCGTCGAACGCCCGGACCGCCGCGGGCGTCAGGTTAGCGACGTCACTACCTCCCATCGTGATCACGGCTCGTTCCGGGTCCGTGCGCCACGGCGGGTCCCGCGCCGCGCGCTCGCGGATCGGGGTCCGGAGGAGCGCGTAGTCGGTCCCGAGGCAAGTCTGCGGGGGTTCGCCAACGAACTCGTAGGAAAGATCCGGCCCGTAGAGATTCCAGTTACAGAAGAGGTCCGCACAGACCGCGTGACTAGCGTCGTCCTGATGGACCGCCAGCGGAACGGCCGCACGAAGCGCTTGCTGGTAGTCAGTATCGACGGGATACGCGTCCGAGAAGACGGCGTCGATGTCAGCCGTCGCAACGTGGTCGAGTAGCGGGCCCGGGTCGGCACGATCGGGCAGTTCGGCGACGCCGACGCCCGGGGGGCAGACCGTCTCGACCGGTCCTGGCGTCGTGGTCGCGTAGGTTACTTCGTGGCCCCGGTCGAGGAGTTCCTCGGCGAGTGCGCCCATGCGGACGAGGTGGCCGTAGCCGATGTCGGGACTGCCGTCCGCGCGAACGGCCAGGTGCATCAGACGCGACGGACCGGGTTCTCCAGCGTCCCGACCGACTCGACGGTGGCCGTCACCTGCTCGGCGTCGTCGAGGGTTACCGACGGGTTCCCGGGGTCACCGAGTGCGACGACGTCGTTCGGTTCGAGCGGCGTGACGTGGCTCGCGAACGACACCATCTCGCCGATCGAGAAAGCCATCTGGCTCGTCGACCCCGACACCGACACCTCGCCATCGACCCGTACCTCGACGTCGAGGTCTTCGTAATCCGGCAGATCACCTTTCGGCCGGTACTCGGTCAGGATGGGCGAGAACGTCGCGAGGATCTTGTAGCCAACGCCGGTGACCATTCCGTGGTCGGGGTCGGACCAGCCCGGCCAGTCACCGGCGGCCGTGACGTCGTTCGAGACGGTGAAACCCTCGATAGCGTCCCAGGCTTCGGACTCATCGACCCGGTGGATGGACTCGCCAACGACCGCGGTGAGTTCCGAAGCTGGCTTGACGTCCTCGACCCGGTCCGGGATCTCGATGGCAGTCCCCTCCGGAACGATTGCAGCGTCGGGAACCACCCACGCGTCGGGCCAGCGATATGCTCGCTCCTTTTCGTCCAGGTGCGAGTGGAACGTCCCACCGAGAGCGACGAACGTCCCGATCGAATTGAGCGGTAATTCCATACAGGATACGAGGCAGGCCAACAGTCAAGTATTTTCTTGTGCTGCACCCTCCGATACACAGGATGATGGCACGTCAACGATAGCTTCTCTGAACACCCGATGGACCGCCAATACCTGACCATGATGATGCACATCGGTAGGAAGAATGTTATGGCGGAAATGATTCCACGTGCCGCCATGGCGTATCCGTTCTGTATCGTCGTTTCCTAAAGTCACAGCCTACCTCATCCGGAGTTGTTTACGGTTGGTCAATGGGAAGCGATTCGTAGACCAAACTGACATCGACTCGCCTGTCCCGTTCTCGACTCCACTTACCGGCGATGAGACAGGCCATGAGGTCAACTGTTTCCGTGAACTCGATGTCGGGTGTTCCGGTTCGAGCGAACTCCACGACGGACAAGAGCTGTCTGCGGAATGCTGTATAAGTATCAGAGTATTTCATTGAGTGGCTGCCGTTAGTCCCGTACACGGACAGGCTACAGAAACTACCCCTGAGATCGTACTCGACAGCTATCGTGACCGTGACCCCGCTTTTGTGACTTATTGTATACACCTCCATCCTACCGTCAGTCGTACAACTGACGCACTCGAACCCGGGTCCGAGCAATCGTGCGACCGGCTCAAGTGCGTGGATACCGTACCGTTCCCAAGTCTTATGAGTGCAGTTTGTCACCCAACGGAGTTCACCAGCGGACTCCGCATGTACCATCACGTCTTCAACCGCCGGCGCGTATCTGATCGCACTCGAGGAAGCGAGCGGGACACCGCTGTTGTGCCACTCGACAAACTGTCCAAGATCGTCGACATCTGTCGTCAGCGGCTTGTCAACAAAGATGGGGAGTCCGCTTTCGATAAGGGGAGCCACCCTAGCTGCGTGGTTGTCCCCGTCATCAGTCGGAATAATGATCGCATCCACTTCCCCGAATACGTCGGTCGGTTCATCGATGACTGTTTCGATGTGCGTTGTCTCTGCGACCGCTTCAGCGTCTTCCCTGTTTTTAGCCCAGATGTGGGTCACTGACGCGTCTGCAATCGATACCTCCCCAAGTGGTTGCTCAGAGAGATACTCGGCTATCACCGGATAGGGGCAATCGGCCATCCGATCGGGATCGTACCCGTTTACGATAGCGGACCACGAGTACGGATGACCATTTCCTTCAACCATGCCGAGCATCGCGAATCGAATATGCTCTGTGTTCGATAATTCACCAGTCATATTCTTACTTTGCTGTATATCCGCCGTCGATCGGGATATTCGTACCAGTAATGTACGCTGCTGCGTCACTCAGGAGGAAAACGACAGCACCGCTCACATCCTCGTCAGTAGCCAGTCGTCCGAGAGCGGTCCGGCGCTCGTACTGTTCGACAAAGGTCGGATCCTGTTCGCTGCTCGATATTCCACCAGGAGAGAGACAGTTCACGCGGACATCATCTGAACCGTACACCGAGGCAAGATATCGGGTCAAATTTACTAATCCGCCCTTGTGGAAGAAGTAATCCGGTGGTGGCGATTTTTCTCCACTACTATACATTTCCGTCCCCTCGTAGAGCGTTTCGTCGAAACCGACGATACCCTGAATCGATCCGATATTGACGATGCTACCGCCTCCGTGATTGGCTATATGTTCCCCGATTCGGCGGGTCAATTCGAAGACCCCTGTCGCGTTGCATTTCATCGACCGTTGCCAGTCCTCGAGCTCGCCATCGAGCTCCGCCATTGGTCTAGCAACGGCGTTGTTCACCAGTCCCGTGACTGGGCCGTACTCCTCAACGACTTCGGTACAGAATGTCGACACGGAGTCAAGGTCACATAGATCAAGTTCCAGCCCTTCAACGTCGTGGCCCTTCTCTTGTTCGATGGCAGCAATTTCCGCCGCTGCGGTGGGGTCTCGAGAGGTGGTGAGAACTTTTGCGCCAGCGTTCGCGACGTCGGTTACCATTTGGCGGCCGTAACGGCTTCTCCCGCCAGTGATTACGACGGTATCACCCTCAAGCCGGAATCGGTCAAGAATGTTCATTGTGAGTTCATGTAATCATCAACGTCAAGACACTGTTGGCATCCCGAATCGGCTGCTGTCTTCGCTGTGACGGCAGCAGTGAGCGCGTCTCGTCCTTTCCGCTCGTCAACAAGAGGGGGCTCGTCCTCCTGAATGCAGTCGATGAAGTGTTGTATTTCGGAAATATACATCTCGTTGAGTGTCAGTTCGTAGGTCTCACGCGTCCACGAGTCATCGTCTGTTGTATACATTTCGAGTGTCGACTTTTCGGGATCCTTACCGCGTGCTGTCCACTCGATCAACCCATTTGTTCCAATCAGTTCATACGTTCGCGCACGCTGGTGCCGGAGGTAGTCCAATTCGACTATCCCCAGTTGGCTTTCTCCTTCGATTATGACTTCGGCAGTGTCTTCGACAGGAAGTTCAAGGTCGCCGTACTGTCCTGCGACACACTGAAGTTCGTCGGGCGCGACCAGCCATTCGAGCGCGATATCTATCTCGTGTATCGCATCGAGAATCACACCGCCGCCTTTGTCCGGGTCAGTGCTGTAGTACTCCTCGTAATTTCCTGACCGCCAATTTGACAGTCGGTTCCCATACCGGAGTCTGAACCGCTCTACTCGTCCGATTGCGTCTTCAGAGAGCCACTCGTTGATTCGGGCCACGGGTGGGTGAAAGCGCATGTTACAGCCAACCATCACAGTTACATCGGTAGTAGATGCGCGCTTGACGAACTTCGACGCCGCTTCAACTGAATTGGAGAGCGGTTTTTCAATGAATACGTGCGCTCCATGGTCGATAGCGGCCGTCGCGAGGCTGACGTGACTGTCCGGCGGCGTACAGACGAAGACAGCATCAGGTGCTTGATCCCAGGCCGCATCAAGATTCGTCGTCGTCCAGATACCGTGCTCCTGATGGGCCTGCTCGGCCGCGGCGTCTTCCATGTCACACCCAATGACCGTCGTTACGTCTGCACGGTCTTGCAGGTTCGAAATATGACGGGTCCCAATCGACCCACATCCAATTACAAGTACTTTCATGGCTGAGTCACTCGGGTTGTCCATGTGTCTGTCCTGATTGTTGCCCCATCGTATCATGCAGGTATTGTACGACATCCCTCGGGTTGCCGCCCACGGCGTCAACGGCGTCGTTGAGTCGCCAATAGTCCTTCGGCGTATCGAGAGTGAGTTCAACTGTGTCGAACTCACACCAGTTGGGAGCGGCCGTCAAGGCAACATTAGCCTCCGACTCTTGGAGCGGGAGGACCGGGTGCGTTTGACCGTCCGCCTGTAACTCTCGGAGCGTATCGACATCAATTACGTCAACGTTGATACCTTCCGGTGCTGATCCCGTCTGATTTGTCGTATACACGGCGTCGTTGTCCCGGTGAACGCCCCAGATACGATCGATCTCCGCTGGCGGAACGAACGGACAATCCGCGTTGATCCGGATCACGACATCGGCCCCAGTTTCGTCGGCAACTGCGATGTGCCGTGCGAGCAGATCGTCTTCAGGTCCACGGACGTAGCAGACGTCGTTTCGCCGACACCACTCTGTGATCGTATCGTCACTGGCTGTCTCGCTGGTCGTGATCCAAGTACTGGATATCGTAGCTGCCTCACAGCGTCTGCAAACCCAATCGAGCGTTCGATGCTGACCCAAATGTAGGAGTACCTTCCCAGGCAGACGGGTCGAGCCCATCCGTGCCTGGACGCTGATAACGACCATAGCACGGTATCTTCGGGATGACGGTTACCCCTTTCGCTCCACTGAAGATTCGTGCGAGCGGGCCCAACTATCATTTTGAGAGTTGAGAAACGAATACTGTTTCCTCGGTTCCGAACTGTAGGTAGGAATCACCGATAGGTTCCGTCTGTGAATCGATCACAGTATGTCCACGTTCTCTCAGTAACGTCGCGATACTGTCTGTATTGTTCGAATACCCGAATTCGGTCCTTTACCGCATGGTGTTCAACGATTATTCCGCCAACAGATAACACCGAATCAGACAGTATCTGCATCTCACAGCCGTCACAATCAATGAGCATCATGTCGCAATCCGGAAGGTCAGAGACAGGAACGACCGATGTCCCGTCAGGATCCTCTTCTATTCGTATTTCCTCGGCAACGATAGCGTGTTTAACAGTACTACAGTCTTCGACGTCGTTCAGTACAACGGATCTTCTGGTTCGTTCGTATATGGTTTTTGGCATCGCGTTAAGTTTGGCGTGAATTGTGGTAGATGGCGAAGGCTTCGAGCCACGATTCGGCTGTCTCGAGCGTGACATGGCTAAAACTATTTGCAAACGATGATGTTCTACGTTCTACCTCCCAGAAAACACGTTCGATAGCATTCCGATTCCCATGTGAAATCACCTGGAATCGGTACCCATCTTCGGCGAGAACTGGGCCGAGATAATCCGCATCATCGACGAGAAACAGCACGTCGTTGAGCTGATAGCGGCGGTGTAACTCATCGAGAAACCACCGCGTCGTCTGTTTCGTCGTCGTCGGAAACAGGCTGACGTGGAGGATTTCGTTCGTGCGTGGATCGACCGCGCCGTACAGCCAGTACTCCTCACCGTTCAGGCGGATCATCTTTTCATCGACCGCGAGTTGCTCCGCAGTCACCGTCGAGAGCGGCTGGAGATTGGCTTCGTGTACCCAGTTGTGGATGGCAACGTGACTCCGATCGACTCCCCACTCATCGAGATGTTGACTGGCATCCCGAAGTGACATACCCGCCAGGTGACACCGGATGCCCATTTGAATCGCCCAACCGGGAGTCCGTTCGCGCTCCACAAACGACAAGTCTATCCACGTGATAGCACCGTCGAGGCGTTCGATCTTGGCCATAGACACTCCGAGATCGAATGCCTCACACTCTAACTTAACGCGACCGTTTTTGGACCCCCGAAAACTATAACGGGCCCGGATTAACCGACCTAACGAGCGGCGAGAACTGTCGATACTCCCCATCCACTGCCGATGACGATCACGTCTTGGCCTAGTTCGATATTACCGGATCATGGCTACGTATGCCTGTTCGTGACGTTGATCGTCGGTGGCCGTCCGCCACGGTACGACCGAACCCATCCCTCGTTTTTGCTGCGGAACTATCACATTGTTTTTTGTAGTGTACACCCCCGTTTTGGCAGAAGTAATTGCGAATATACATATGCGGTGGTGTAGGACTTATATAAAGAATGGCGATAACAAAACCAATATTTGCGTGTATGAGAAACTAGCGACCATGATTAAACGATTAATGAGTGTGTTAAAATATATCTCAAAAGGCGACTTTCAGACTCCTCTACGATATTTGTCTGATGAAGTCTCAGACCACATACTGTCGTTTAATAAAAAATTCCAATCACTACTCACACATAACCAGAGTTGTTCTGTGATAGATGAAGATTGGGACTTCCTGATTATTATGGACGCCTGTAGGTATGATACATTCCGCGAAGTGAATTGGCTTGAAGGTAGGCTAGAGAAACGCTATTCAGCAGGGGGGAATAGTTTTGAGTTCATGCAGCAAAACTTCAAGAACAGACAATTCCATGATACAGTCTATATCAGTACCAACCCACATTCTGCGAAACTTGAAAACGGAAGTTTTCATTCACATGAACTTCTCGGCAACCGCAACAGCGGCATTCCAATTCCACCATCCAAAGTAACTGAAGCCGCTATCCAAGCCGCAAACAAGTATCCCAACAAACGATTAATCATCCATTTTATGGAGCCGCATTATCCATATACTGATCAATATGGACTCTCATTAGTAAAAAAGTATACTTCAGAGTCATATAGCGGAGACCTTCCATTAAGTTGGCCAATGACTGCTTTGAATTCTGGCAAGAGAAATGCTCCTTCTCTGGCCGAATCCAAGAAAGCGTATCGTGAAAATCTCAAATACGGGTTGGAATCTGTAGAAAAATTATTAAACGAGTTAGATGGTAAGGCAGTTGTGACATCCGACCATGGTGAATTATTCGGAGAGCGAGGATATCCGATCCCAATAAAGATGTGGGGACATGAACCTGGAATCCATCATAAAAAACTCCGCGAAGTGCCATGGCTAGTCATTGAATCTGAAACACGTCGTACAATCACTTCTGAATCCCCAGTAGAAGCCGAACTGACTGGCAAAGAAGAAGTTGAAACAAGATTACAGGCACTCGGGTATACTTAATCCTGCCGGTGATAAATTAAGGATGAAACAGGAGTGTTTCGAGTGTTCTATACACAAAACCGACCGCATCCGCGATTCTGTCCGAGTTGATCGACTTGTCGTTTGTGAACTATGGTAGATATTTCGCAAACTCGTTGAAAAGAGTATTCGCCACCAATTGCTTGATTATCGCTTTCGAACACAGAGTTACACTTGTTGAATGATTTAGTGTCTAACGTGGCCTGATGGTTACCAACAACTGGGTACAGAAGCTGATCTACAGCCGGCGAAGAGTGAAGGTCCACGTTGTCTGTTGGAATCATGCTTACTCTTACACGACCGCTAGTCCATGTGATTTCTGTGGACAACCCACCGTGTGGTGGACAATGTTGAAATCAAACACCGAAGCGAGAATTATTTGATGTCGAAGGGCTCCGTTGAACCACTAGATAGTGGCGGGATCGGTCGCTAAATCAAAGGAGTTGAAGCGGGAGTCTGCGAGTGTCCATGACGCAAATCTCCCGCTTCACCGAGCGTTGTGTCTCGATTGCTCAAAGAGTTACGGGTGAACGAGGCGAATCCGCCGCCCCGGTAATGATCAAGGAAACTTTTGCAGGTCGAGGAACTTCTGACACCAGTCTTTTGGGGCTTGTTTAGACGCTAGTAAGAGCGGCTAAATGTCTAACTTACTAGGAAGTGAAGCGGGAAGACGGGTTTGTGTCCAGCAAACTCGCCCGCTTCACTGATCGGGTTGTCTCGCTTGCTCAAAAAGCCGTC
>Ga0207770_100554_pt1 | contig 15817 bp, 15 predicted proteins | sample A23E2SouthBayCA_FD_187729 | JGI IMG/M metagenome (GOLD analysis project Ga0207770, IMG submission 187729) | Aerobic enrichment media microbial communities from Eden Landing Ponds, California, USA - A23 E2 (SPAdes) | ecosystem: Environmental > Aquatic > Marine > Unclassified | place: Emeryville... | reverse complement strand
GCTCGAACGGCGCTCGTACGGGCGCGACGGCGAGTCGTCCCGTCCGTGTCTCGAGGTCGGTCGTCGCCGCCAGGAGCGGTCGGTCGTCGCCGCCAGGAGCGGTCGGTCGTCGGTCACTGCCTTCGTGACGTCGGGGTCGACGTGCCCGGGGACGGCCGTCACCAGTCCCTGTGTGGCGTAGGCGGCGTCGACGACGAGCACCGACCGGTCCTCGCCGGCCAGTGTCGCCCCGAACTCCAGGGCGAGTCGCGTCGTCCCGGCACCCCCCGTGGCCCCCACGAGCGCGCACACTTCCTCGCTCATACCCCCGACTGGGCGACCATCGGTTGATAAAGTTACGTGTTCGTCGGACAACGGGTCTGCTCCGTACCGGTCGAGACTACCCGCCGTCTCAGTCGGCGGTGTACGCGGCGATATCTTCGGCGATGTCGTCGAGTTCTGCCTCCGAGAGGTCGGGGGCCTCGCCGAAGGCGGCGTGGATCGGGCCGCCGCCGTCGCCGTCGAACCGCGGGACGATGTGGCAGTGGACGTGCGGGACCTCCTGGCCGGCGGCCTCGCCGTTGTTGACCGCCAGCGTCGTCGCGTCGGCGCCGACACCCTTCTCGACGGCCTCGGTGAGTTTGTGGGCGACCTTGTAGAGCCAGCTCGCCTCCTTGTCGGGCAGATCCTGGAGGCGCTCGTGGTGGGACTTGGGGATCACGAGTGTGTGACCCGGTGCCAGCGGATTCACGTCGAGAAACGCCAGTACGGTGTCGTCCTCGTAGACGGTGCGACTCGGGATCTCACCGTCGACGATCGAACAGAAGATGCAGTCGTCTGTCTCGCTCATACCTGGGTGTGACACCGCAGACCACTCAAATGTTGTTACCGCGGGGGCGACGCCCAGCGTCGGTCCCGCCGGGGTGTCCGATTCTGCCGGGGGTCGGCGAGTCTCACGGCCGACGACAATTTCTTGTGTCTCGGTACCGTATCACGTGACACCTGCCACGGGCGACCGTTCGGTGGTCGCAGTGGTGGGTGGATGGTCGAAAGTCCCGTCAGCTGTCCGACTGCACGCCACGGCGGGCACGACTCCCCCAGGCGGGGCGGTTTCGCTCGCCCAGCGAGCCCGCTCCCGAACCCGTCGCTCGTCCCGTCGGCGTGCCTTTCGGTTCATCCCTTTCGGTACGCGGCGTCTCTCACCGGTCACGCCGGTCGCGCTGGTACAGGGTCCCGTGTCACTCCGCGCGGACGCTCGCGAGGAGCTGTCCGGACCACGCTCGTACCGTCGCCAGTCCCGGATTGCCGTCGCAGTGCCAGACGACGCTCGCTATCGCCACGAGGAGGAGTTCGAAGACGAGCGAGGGCGAGAGGTCTATCAACGCGAAGTGGGCCGCGAAACTCGAATCCACCTCGTAGGGCGGGATCGGGAGAAGGGGCCACCCGAGGAAGGTGAGGAACTCGAAGTCGAGCCCGAGCAGCGGGTAGAGCGCGTCGGTGAAGAGATGCGAGAGCACGCCGATGGCGAGGGCAGTGCCCAGCGGCCGGGCGTCCCGCTTCGTCGCGAGCAGCCAGGCGACCGCCAGCGCGGGGCCGACGGTCACCAGCGAGTGGGTCAGGGACCGCCCGCTCGGCAGTATCGACAGCGACCACGCCAGTGGCTTGTCGACCAGATCCGGGATCTGCGTCGCGAACACGGCGACCAGCGCCGGGAGATCGGCAGGTGCGCCGCCGGTTCGCAGACGAGCGTACGCCGAGTAGATCAGGTAGCCGGCGGCGAGGTGTCCCCAGGGCCACATTCACGTGGTGGATCGGTCGGTAGCCGTTTACAGGTTTTCAAAGAGAATGCCCCGGTGCTTGACTCCGAGGCGATCCACGTGTGTCGGGACTGGGTCCGTGACTCGTGGTCTGTGTGGGCGTCGTCACCGTTCGAGCAACAGCGTCGTGCCCGGAAACACGCGTGAGAGACGACGGTCGGCCGTGAACGGAGAGACGACGATCGGCAGGGAGTCAGTGCAACCCGAGCAGTGGTCGAGTGCAGTGGCGCGACGGCGCGCGCCACAGCGGTTATTCCACGTCTTCCAGTCCGTCGACGGCCGCGTCCCAGAGCCCGTCCAGCGTCCGGGAGTCGTCGGCGAAGACGAGGAGGGGGCCGTCGGCGCGTCGGAGCGCACCGGCCTCCCGGGCGAGCAACTCGCCAGCGGCCTGCTCGCGTTCGGCGGGGTAGTAACAGACGAACCCGTCGAGTTTCCCGCGGGCGAACAGTCCGTAGTAGACGACGGGTGCCCACGTCTGGATGGCCCGCTTCGTGACGTCCTCGACCGACCGACTGATCGCCTCCCACTCCCGTTTCTCGCGCCCGCCGGAGACGACTTCGGGACCGATGAACATCCCCACGGTGGCCTTCTCGGTGGTGACCGAATCGCCGTCGCTCACGTCGATGGGGGTCCCGTTGTAGCGGGCGCCGCCGTCTCGCGTCGCGACGTAACAGTCCTCGAGGACGGGCACGGCGACGGCCGTCGCGACAGGGTCACCCGTCGCTGACTCGCCGACCGGGCCCTCGGCCGTCACGCCCCCGGGATACTCGCGGGCGGTGACGGCGACGCCGAACGTCGGGATGCCGGCGGCGAAGTTGTTCGTCCCGTCGAGCGGGTCGACCACCCACCGGTGGCCCCGACCGTCGTACTCGCCAGACTCCTCGGTGCTGACGGCGTGTTCGGGGTGGGCGTCCCGGAGGACCGAGAGGATCCGCGACTCGGCCTCGTGGTCGGCCGCGGTCTTGACGTCCGTCGCCGTGTAGTCGGCCTCGGTCGCGCCGTCGTGAAAGCGGTCGCGGAGGTACTCGCCCGCGGCCGCGACTGCGCGAGTGGCGGTGTCGGCCAGCACCCCCGATTCGTCCGATTCGCTGGCCTCGTCCGTCGCGCCGACACCGTCGCCGGTCCCGTCTCCCGCGCCGGCATCGACTCCGGACGCGTCTCCCGCGCCGGACTCTGACGAATCGTCGCTCATGGAATCCCTGTGGTAGCGGGACAGTCACGACTGTTTCGGTTCCACGACTGGCGGCCCCGGCGACTGGCAGTTCCACGACCGGCGCCGTCACCGACCGGGGCACGGTCTGCCCGGAGCGGACGGTTTTTGTCCGGGGCTACCCGACTCGGGGTATGCACCTGTTCGCGGTCGAGAACGTCCCCGAGGTCGAGGCGGGCGACGACCTCGGCGCGATGATCGCCGAGCGCGCCGACCTGCAGGACGGCGACGTGGTCTGTGTCTCTCACACCGTCGTCTCGAAGGCCGAGGGCCGCACCGCGGACCTGGCCGACTACGACCCCGGTCCGCAGGCCCGCGACATCGCCGACCGCATCGGCGCCCTCGCGGGCGAGAAGAAAGACCCCCGCTTCGCCCAGGCCGTGATCGAGGAGAGCGACCGACTCCTGACGACCGAACCGCTGCTGCTCGCCGTGACGAAATTCGGTCACATCGGCGTCAACGCGGGCATCGACCGCTCGAACGTTCCGGACGCCGAGTTGCTCCTCCTGCCGGAGGACCCGACCGCCAGCGCCCGGCGCCTGCACGACGAACTCGGGGTGCCGGTTGTCGTCACCGACACCTCCGGGCGTCCCTTCCGGCACGGCCAGCGCGGCGTCGCCCTCGGCTGGGCGGGTCTCCCCGCCGCTCGTGACTGGCGGGGCGAGACCGACAGGGACGGGCGCGAACTCGGCGTCACCGTCGAGGCCGTCGTCGACGAACTCGCCGCCGCCGCGAACCTGCTGACCGGCGAGGGCGACGACGGCCTCCCAGTCGTCGTGGTCCGGGGCTTCGACTTCGGCGACCACGGCGGCAGCGATTCCCTGTTTCGCGCCCCTTCGGGCGACTACGTCCAGGACGCCCTCCAGCAGTGGGAGTACGACCCCGAGCGCCTCGCGCGGATGGACGACGACGAGAGCGAGGTCGACGGCGAAACGGACGGATCGACGGATTCCGGGGGCGGTGACGGGTCGTGATCGGACTCGAACTCGCGCCCGAGCACCCGGTCTCGGACCTGGTCGAGTACGGTGTCGCCGCCGAGCGTGGCGGGTTCGACACCCTCTTTCTGAGCCACCACTACAACAACCGCGACCAGTTCGCGGCACTCGCGGCTATCGCGGGCGCCACCGACGAGATCGACCTCGGCCCGGGCGTCGCCAACCCCTACGAGACCCACCCGGCGACGCTCGCCTCGCGGATGGCCACGATAGACGAATACGCCGACGGCCGCGGCGTCTTCGGGGTCGGCCCCGGCGACGCCCAGACGCTCTCGAACCTCGGGATCGACCGCGACCGACCGCTCCGGCGCGTCCTCGAAACGTTTCGCGTCGCTCGCGACCTCTGGACTGGCGAACGAGTCACCCACGACGGCACCTTCACTGTCGAGGGTGCGCGACTCAACTACGCGCCCGGCGAGATCCCTGTCTACGTCGGCGCACAGGGCCCGCACATGACGCGCATGGCCGCCAAACACGCTGACGGCGTCCTGTTCAACGGGGCACACCCCCGCGACTACGAGTGGGCGAGCGAGCGGGTCGCCGAGGGACTGGCCGACCGTCCCGAGGAGTCCGACGAGTTCGACTTCGCGGCGTACGCGCCCGTGAGTGTCGCCCGCGACGGCGAGGCCGCTCGCGCAGAAGCGCGCTATCCGGTGGCGTTCGTCGTCGGGAGCGCGGCGGACCCGCTCCTGGCGCGCCACGATATCGACCGCGAGGCGGCCGCCGCGGTCGGCGAGGCGGTCGCTGCGGGCGAGTTCTCGACGGCGGCCGAGCGGGTCACCGACCGGATGCTCTCGGCCTTCGCCATCGCGGGGACGCCCGACGAGGTGGAGAAACAGGTCGACGCAGTGCTCGAGTACGCGGACAGTTTCGTCGCGGCGTCGCCGCTGGGGCCGGATCTCGCCGAGGCGATCCCGCTCACTGGGGCGGTGCTGTCGCGTTCTCGGTACTGAGGAAGGCGACGAGACTGCCGACCGTCAGGTAGCCGAACGCGCCGACCGCGAGGCCGACGAATAGGGCGCCGAAGGCGATGAGGACCGCGCTCAGCGGGTCGTGCATCGCGACCTCGGCGAACTTGAACGGCATCTCGACGACGCTGTTGAGAAGTTCGGTCAGAGACTCCGTGAGGCTCATACCCGGGGCTTGGACACCACCCCACTTCGACGTTTCGCCCCGTGGTCGAGAGGTCGTCGCGTCCGAATCGCGTCTGGCGGTCCGTGTCGACGCCGTCAGCGCTAAGGGGCGGCGACGCTGACGCTCCGGTATGGGCAACCGGTCGCTCGACGACTTCGTCGCCGACGCTGGGGACGAGACGACTGCCGACGACGCCGAAACTGACACGGTCGGCGACGAGGCTGCGGACGGGCCAGCGACACCACCGGCCGACGAACCGACTGAGTCCGGGGCCGACGAGACCACAGACTCGGGTCCCGATGGAGTCGACGAGACGAGTCCGAACGCGGAAGCCGGGACGGGGGCTGAGGCGGACGACGGAGCGGGAGTCGACGAGGCCGAAGCACCGTCGACTGACGCGGACGGCGAGTCGGCGCCCGCAGTCACGACCGAGGCGGTCGGTTCGGCCGTCTCGACGTACGTCGGGCGAACGGGCGAGTGTGTGGCTTGCGGGGAGACGGTCCAGCGGCGGTGGCAGAGCGAAGACGGACCAGTCTGTCCCGAGTGCAAGGCCTGGTGACGCCGACGGTCCTGGGACGGATTTCGCCGGCGGGGCACAGGGTCTCCCTGACGACCGATCTTCCTGACGGCCGAGTCAGCAGAGCGCGTGCGTTCCGTGTGCACAGCCAGCAAAGTTACCTGTCTCCGGTCGTAAGGGCCGGGTACGACACCGTGGGTGTCACCGGACCCCCGCCGCGACGGTCGCCGCCGGACAGCGAGCGTCACCGTTCGTAGCCAGCCATGACAGATTCAGACACGGACACACGACTAACGGGTCGCAAGGAGAGTACCACCGAAAACGTCGAGGCCGCCCGCGACACCGCCACGAAGGTGGTCGAGAACGTCGAGGAGATCATCATCGGCCACCGCTCGGAGATAGAACACATCCTCACCGCGCTGCTCGGTCGCGGCCACATCCTGCTCGAGGACGTCCCCGGCGTCGGGAAGACGATGCTCGCCCGCGCGATCGCCCAGTCGTTCGACGGCGAGTTCAAGCGCGTCCAGTTCACCCCCGACCTGCTCCCGACGGACGTCACCGGCGTCAACGTCTACAACCAGCAGACCGAGTCCTTCGAGTTCCGCCCCGGTCCCGTCTTCGCCAACGTCGTCCTGGGCGACGAGATCAACCGCGCACCGCCCAAGACCCAGTCCGCGCTGCTCGAGGCGATGGAAGAACAGCAGGTCAGCGTCGACGGTGAGACCCACCGGGTGCCCTCGCCCTTTACCGTGATCGCGACACAGAACACGGTCGAGCGCGACCGCACCTACCAGCTCCCGATGGCCGAACTCGACCGCTTCATGAAGAAACTCGCGCTGGGCTACCCGGAACTCGCCGAGGAAAACGAGATGCTCGACCGCGTCGTCGGCCACCACCCCATCGAAGACCTCGAACCCGCGGTCACGCTGGAGGACCTCCAGGCCGCTCGCGGGGCCGCGGCCGGCGTCACCGTCGAGGAATCTGTCCGTGACTACGTGACCAGACTGGCCCAGTACACCCGCCGGCACGCCGAACTCGGCGCGAGCCCGCGTGCGGGTATCGCCGCGCTCCGGGCCTCCCAGGGCCGGGCCGTCCTCGACGGCCGGTCGTACGTCATCCCCGACGACGTCCAGGCCGAGGTCCCGGTGGTCTTCCCCCACCGCATCCGGACCGAGTCCGCCGAGGCGACGCCCGAACAGGTGGTCCAGAACGCACTCGAGAACGTCCCCGTCGAGTGATGCGCCTCACCAGACGCGGCTGGGCACTGGTCGCCGTCGTGGTCGTCGCGGAAGTCCTCGCGATTCTCCACGGCGCCCGCGCGCTCAACGCCGTCGCCGCCCCCGCGGTCATCGCGCTGGCGGCCGGCGCCGTCCAGGTCGCCCGCGCCGAGCGCCCGACCGTCGACCGGGGCGCGGTTTCCCCGGGGTTCCCCGGCGACCGCCGAGAGGTCTCGCTCGAGGTCTCGGGGAGCGGCGTCGCGACGGTCCTCGACCGTACCGTCGACGGCGTGGCTGTCCACCGGTCCGTCGCCGACGAGACGGGGTCGGCCACGCTCGAGGCGACCCTGCCCACCGAGTTCACCTACGAGGTCGAGTTCGCGGCGCGGGGGCGCCACCGGCTCGGCCCCGTCATCGTCCGGGTCCGGGACGTCCTGGGGCTGGTCACGACGGAGTACGACGTCGAAGAGACGACGGTGACGCTCGTTTACCCGCCGGTCTACCAGGTCGCGGGCCGGGAGACGCTCCTCCGGGAGATCCTCGACCGCGACGCCGTCGAGCGTGACGAGTTCGACGAACTCAGAGAGTACGTCCCCGGCGACCCGCTCCGTGACGTCCACTGGAAATCCACGGCCAAGGACCCCGAGTCGATGTACGTCACCGAGTTCGCCGACCGCCGCATCGACGACACGGTCGTCCTCGCGGCGAGTTCCGAGGACGACGCCGCCGACGCGATGGCCGCGGCCGCCGCCAGCATCGCCGTCATGGCCATCGACGCCGGCGTCAGCGTCGAACTCAGGGCGCCGTCAGTCTCGGTCCCGACCGGTGGCGGCGTCGACCACCGCGACAGGATACTCCGGGCGCTCGCGCTGACCGACGGCGGCCACCCCTCGCCGAGCGACATGGAGGGTGTCGACATCCACGTCCACGCCGACGCCGAGGGCGTCTCGCTCACGCTCGGGTCTCGCACCCACGACTTCGAGGAGATGACCGTCAGCCGGGCGAACCCGCTCGCCGGTCGGGGGGTGTCGGCGTGAGTACCGACACGCGCTCGCGCTCTGACACACGAGCGCCGTCGCTCCCGTCGCTCGGACTGGGCGCCCGGCGGTCGACCCGGTTCGTCGCACTCGCGGGCGTCGGCCTGCTGATGGCGTCGTACTCCTCCGTGCTCTATCACTTCATCGACGTCAGCCCGAGCAGCCCAGTGCTATTGCTCGTCGAGGCGGGCGCGACCCTCGCGCTGGCGACGTACCTCTCGGAGTCGTTGCGCGCCCGCGTGGCCGCGGCAGTCGCGGTGGGGTTGCTCGCGGTCGGGCTGACCCTGTACGTCTGGAGCCTGCCCCGGTGGCCGCCGCTCGTGCCGCTGATCTCCGACGCGTTCGCGCTGGCGACCGGCCGCACGCTGTTGCAGCTCATCAACATCGACCTGTGGGTGCTCGGTATCGCGCCGGGCCCGCTCTTTCTGACCTGGTATCTGGGACTGCGCCGGCGGTACGTCTCGGCGACGCTGGTCGGCGGGGCGACGCTTTCCTATCTCGTGTTGACCAGCAACGCCGGGGACGTGACCACGCTGCTGGGCGTCGTCGGCGCTGCCATCGCCGTCGGCGTCGGTGACATCGACCGCCGCGGTGACACGCTCACGGCGGCCGAACCCCTCGCGGTGTTGCTGGCGGTGATGATCCTCCTCTCGGGCTTTGCCTCGGTGGTTCCGGGCGGGACGGGCGCCGCCGCGGGACTGTCGGGCGTCCAGGGTGGCGGCGGGGCCGCGACGGTCGAGGCGAGTCTCGTCGACGCGGGCTCACAGCTCGACGTCCAGGGCAACATCTCGCTGTCACCGGAGGTCCGCTTCACCGTCGAGAGCGACCGCCCGCAGTACTGGCGTGTCGACGCCTACGACCGCTACACCGGGAGCGGCTGGATACGGACGGGGACCGCCCGCGGGTACGGCGGCGGGACGCTGGGCGGCCCGCCCGGCGAGACGCGGACGCTCACCCAGGAGTACACCGTCGTCGACCGACTGAACGTCGTCCCGGCGGCCTGGAAGCCGGTGTCGATGAGCGGCGAACCGGCCCAGTTCGCCCGCGTCTCCGACGAGGGCGGGTTCGGGACCGGACGCACGCTCGGCCAGTCGGCGAACTACACGGTCGAGAGCCAGGTGCCGCTGACCGACCCCGAGACGCTGCGGTCGGCGGGCACCGACTACCCCGAACGGATCCAGTCGCGCTACACCAACGTCCCGTCGAGTACGCCCGACCGCGTCGGCGAGCGGACGGCCCGGATCACCGCGAACGCCGACAACCCCTACGACACCGCTCGCGTGGTCGAACAGTGGCTCGAGAACAACCGCGAGTACTCGCTAGACATCGAGCGTCCCGAGGGGGACATCGCCGACCAGTTCCTCTTCGAGATGGAGGCCGGCTACTGCACGTACTTCGCGACGACGATGGTCACCATGCTGCGCTCGCAGGACATCCCGGCGCGGTTCGTCGTCGGCTACACGACGGGCCAGCGGGTCGCCCGCGACGAGTGGGTCGTCCGCGGACTCGACGCCCACGCCTGGGTCGAGGTGTACTTCCCCGACGTGGGGTGGGTTCGGTTCGACCCGACGCCCGCCAACCCCCGGCAGGCCACCGAGCAGGAGTCCCTAGAGCAGGCCCGCGAGGCCAACCGCACCGATGTCGACACCAACGCGACGCGCGACGGCGAGTGGACGCCGACGGCCACGGCCACGCCCGCACCGCTCACCCCACCCGAGGAGAACCCCGCCGGCCCCGGAGGCCGGGACCCGGTGATAACGGCACCGACGGTCACCCAGCCACCGCAGTTCAACGGGAGCGCCCCGAACGTCACGATATCGGCCACGAACACGTCGGTGGCTCCCGGTGAGACGGGCGGGTCGGGCGGCGGCGGCATCGACTGGCCCACCCGCGAGGAGGCGACGCTGGCCGGCATCGCCATCTTCGGCCTCATCGTCGGGATCCGCCGGCTCGGTCTCGCCAGACGGGCCTACCGGGAGATCTGGCTGCGCTACCAGCCACGGGCCGACCCCGCGACGGACGCCGAGCGGGCGTTCGACCGGCTGGAGTACCTGCTCGAACGCCGGTATCGCCCCCGGCGACCGGGCGAGACGCCACGCCAGTATCTCGCCGACATCGGCGCCGACGAACGCGCCCGGACGGTCGCGACGATCTGGGAACGCGCCCGGTACGCCGGACAGGTCTCCCCGGAGGAAGCCGACGAGGCCGTCTCGCTCGTCGACGACCTCGTCGGGGGATAGCGCCGGCCGTCGCGCCGGATCCCGCCGGCACCCGGAGCACCGGGACGGCCGTTTCGGGCCGCGACGACGCCTGCGATACCGATTCCCGACGGTTTTTAATACGTCGGTTTCGTAGGCCCCTGCGTAATGTCGGAAGTCTGCTCGACGTGTGGATTGCCCGAGGAACTCTGCGTCTGCGAGGACGTCGCCAAAGAGTCTCAGGAGATCACGATCCGCATCGACGAGCGCCGATACGGGAAAGAGGTAACGATCATCGAGGGATTCGACCCGAAGGACGTCGACATGGACAGTCTGTCCTCCGACCTGAAGTCGAAGTTCGCCTGTGGTGGGACCGTCGAGGACGGCCAGATCGAGCTCCAGGGCAACCACACTGGCCGCGTCGAGGACTTCCTCCGGGACAAGGGCTTCAACGTCGCCTGATCGTTCGTCGCGACGAGGTGTCGATTACATCCGAGAGCGACTGCTGTGTCCGTCGTCGTTCCCCGGCGTCACCGCCCGGTCGAGGCGCCACCCGAACAGCGATCCGGGCAACGCCAGCAGGCCCAGTGACACCACCAGACCGAGCGTCGAGACGGCCTCCCCGAGCAAGAGCACGCCGACCGCGGCGGCGAGCGTCCCGAGCGCAAGTGTGCCGAGTCGCCGGTCTCGACGCTGGACCGCAATCCCGCCGATGACGGGGGCCGCCGTCGAGAGAGCAAAGGAGGCGTCGAAGTACCAGCTGACCTGCGAGAACACGGGTGCCGCGAGGGCGTTCACGCCGAGGACCGCGACGGCCGCACAGACCGGGACCGCCACCAGCGTCGCCCGTCGACGCCGACGGACGTATAGGCCGGTTCCGACCAGCGCGCCGCCGACGGTCACCCCGATCGTGTGAAAGAGCGCCCCGGCGAGATCGACGCCGTCCGCCGAGGTCGTCCTGACGACGTATCTCCGGTCGCCCTTCCGTATCACGAGTTCGCCCCGGAGCGCGTTCACCGCGGCGTAGTCGTCGTACTCCGAGAGGGACGCGTAGTTGTCCTCTATCGCGTCGTCGACGGCCGCCTGTGCCGACGGCGGGAGTTCCGCGTAGGTCACGTCGGCGGGTCCCGGCTCTGCTATCCCGTCGACGTGCCTGACGACCATCGGCCGGTCGCCGGGCGGGTCGAATGCAACGCCGGCCAGCGCGACGAGGACCACTCCGGCGACCACGCATCCGACGGTGGCTGTCTGGGAGTTCACAGCAGGAACTGAAATACTGCCGACAAGTGTCTTGTGTCGGCTGGCCGGTTCGCTGACCGGAGGCCTGTGGTTCGATTGGAGCGAGCACATCCCGGTCGGTAGAGCGGACGAACGTACCGCGGCCGACGGCCGCGGTTTCACGAGCGCGAGCGAAGCGAGCGCTCGCTTTTTCGCCCACGTTTTTGCGGGTGGGGTTCCCGCAGCGCCCGTCGGGCGCGAGGAAACCCCACCTGGAAAAACGTGGTCAGAAGAACTTGAACAGGTCGTCGCGCTGCTGTTCGTGGAGGTGGTGACGGACGGCCTCTTTCAGGGGGTCGATAGAGCCCCGCTTGGCGCTGATGGGGGCGAGGGTGTTCTGCCACTGCCGCCAGGGCGGGACGAGGCCGAGGCGGTCGGCGATCTCGTCCAGGCGTTCGTCTTCGTCGTCGATCTTGTCCATCTTGTTGACGGCAACCACCGTGGGAACGCCGACGTCCCGCAGGAAGTGGAACATCTCGACGTCGTAGGGGACCTCGTCGGGGCCCGAGTGGCGGTCGATGATGTCGACGGCGGCCTTCCCGTCGACGACGAGGACGCCCACCAGGATCTTGTCGGCGTAGTCCTCGATGTAGCGGACGATGTCGGTCTTGGTCTGTTCGCGGACCTCCTCGGGGACGCTCTCCATGAAGCCGAACCCCGGCAGGTCGGTGATGACGAAGTCGTCGCCGGCCCAGTCGTAGTGATTGGGGTCGCGGGTGACGCCTGGGCGGCGACCGGTGTCGAAGGTGTGGCCCGTGAGTTCGCGCATCAGCGTCGACTTGCCCACGTTTGAGCGGCCGACGAGGACGACCTCGCCACCGCGGTCCGGGCGCGTCTCGAACATACCTGCGGTACTCCGCCGACGCCGAAAAGCCTCGCGGGTCGCGGACGGGGTGTGGCCAGTCTCCGGAGAGGCAACAACTACAAAGCCCAGAAGGCCGCAGATTCGGGCACATGCGCCGCCGCGAGTACCTCCGCTCCGCGGTCGGTGCCGCGGGCCTGACGGGGCTTGTGACGACTGGCTCCCCGGCTCTCGGCGCCGACGACGAATCGCCCTCCACCGCGACCAGTGGCCGCCCCGCCCACGCCGCCCGCTCCGCCCGCCCCGGTCGCGTGACGACTACGACCGGCGACGACGAGTTCGCGCCGATGGCGCGCCTCCCGCTCGGAGAGGGACAGGTCGCCGAGGCGGTGACGACGCCCGACGGTCGCTACGCATTCGTCGCGACGTTCTCGGGCTTTCAGGTCGTGGACCTGGCCGACCCCGAAAACCCCGAGGCCGTCGCCGGTCGAGAGGGGATCCTCCCCGACCGGGGACCGATGGGGAACATCAAGGACGTCAAGTACAGCCGCGACCGACTGCTGGTGGCGGCCGACCGCAACGGCTCCTTCCAGGGCGTGGCGCTGTTCGACGTCCGCGACCCGACGGATCCGCGCCTGCTCGGCGGGTACCGCACCCCCTACGGCGTCCACAACTGCGACCTCCACGGCGACTACGCCTACCTGACGACGGGAACGGAGCTCGAGATCGTCGACGTACGTGGCACGCCCGAACCGGTCGCGCGGTGGTCGGTCACGGACTACGACGCCGGCTACGAGGACGTCCCGCAGGCCTTCCGGAACCTCCACGACATCTACGTGCAGGACGACCGGGCCTACCTCGCCTACTGGGACGCGGGCGCGTGGATACTGGACGTTTCGGACCCTGCGAGTCCCGAATACGTCGGCCACGGCGCCGACCACTCGCTCGACGAACTCACCGACGACGACGTCAGCGGACTGGAATTTTTCTACGAACCCCCGGGCAACGCCCACTACGTCCAGCCCAGCGACGACGGGACGCTCGTGGCCGTCGGCCGCGAGGCCTGGGACGTCGAGGGCGACGACGAGGAGAACGATACAGGGGGGCCGGCGGGGATCACCCTCTGGGACACGACCGACGCGAGCGCGCCCGAGCGACTCACGACCATCGACCCGCCGCCGGTGCCGGAGGGGGAGTCGGCGACCTACGGCGGCTACTGGACGACCGCCCACAACCTCGACATCGTCGGCGACTACCTCTACTCGTCGTGGTACCAGGGCGGCGTGAAGGTCCACGACATCGCAGACCCCGCGAACCCGGCGGAACTCGCCCACTGGCGCGACGGCGAGGCGACCCAGTTCTGGACCGCACAGACCGCGATTCCGGGCGAGTACTTCGTCGCGTCGAACTACACGAGCCCCGACGGCTCCGAGTCGCCCGGCCTGTTCGTCTTCCCGGACCCGACGGACAACCCGGCGACGATCACCCCCTCGGGACCGCCGGTCGAGATCTCGACGCCCACACCCACGCCGACCGAGACGCCCGAACCCACGCCGACCGAGACGCCGACGTCGTCACCGACGCCGTCGCCGACGCCCACGGAGACGCCGACTCCGACACCGACCGACACGCCGACCGTCCTGACACCGACGGCGACGAGCGACGCCAGCGGGCCCGGGTTCGGTGCGCTCGCCGCGCTCGGGGCGCTGGGGATCGGTGCCTGGCGGGCCGTCCGGAGCGGCAGCGGCGGCGAGGACGGCGACGGCGCGGCGTGATCGTGTTCGACCCGAACTCCCGGCGTCCGGAAGCCGACGCCGCGACAGACTCAACACTGTCCCGACCGAACGCGTGGCCGTGAACCGGCGTCAGTTCCTCCGGCTGACCGCCCTCGGTGGGTCGTCGTCGGCCGTCGCACGCGTCGCGGCTCACGACTCGGGTCCCGCGGGCGCCGACGTCCCCGACACGGGAACGACGGCCACCTCGACACCGACAGCCACACCCTCGCCGACCGAGGCAGTGGCGACGCCGACTTCGGGATGGGAACCACGAGGTGACGTCGCCGTGCCGGGCGCGACCGAGACGGTCCTCACGCCCGACGGCGAGACGGCCTTCGTCGCGACCGGTGACGGCTTCGCCGTCGTCGACCTGTCGGACCCGACGGACCCGACGGTCCTCACCCGCGTGAGGGACATCTCGCCGCCGCGCACAGACGCGGTCATGGGCGGCGTCTACGACGTGAAATACGACGACGACCGCCTGCTGGTCGCCGGCCCGGCCAACTACGAACCGGACGTCTTCCGTGGGGTCTCGCTGTTCGACGTCTCCGACCCCGCGGACCCCGTGATACTGTCGGGGTACCGGACGACGTTTCCGGTCCACAACTGCTATCTGGACGGACAGTACGCCTACCTGACCGGTAACGACGCGGAGACGAACCCGCTGGTGGTCGTCGACGTCGTGAACGTCCGGGAGGTCGCCCGGTGGTCCATCGTCGACCACGACGAGCGCTGGCGCGAGGTCGATCTCGGCCTGCGAACGCTCCACGACGTCTACGTGCAGGACGGGCGGGCCTACCTCGCCCACTGGGACGCCGGGACGTGGATACTGGACGTCTCCGACCCGGCGGACCCGCGGTACCTCGCGGACGTCCGCGAGCAGTCGCTGGACCGACTGGTGCGATTCGAGGGGCTCAGAGCCGCACGGAAGTCCCGTGAACCCCCCGGTAACGACCACTACGTCGCGACGGACGACGCGGGCGAACTCCTCGCTGTCGGCAAGGAGTCGTGGAACTCGAACTTCGGCAAAGAGGGGACGACCCCCGGTCCCGACGACCCGGGAGGGCCGAGCGGGATCGCGCTCTACGATATCTCGGACCCCGCCGACCCGGTCCGCCGGGCGACGATCGACTCGCCGCCGACCGCCGACGCCAACGTCAACGGCGTCTGGACGACCGCCCACAACTTCGAGCTCTCGGGCGACCACCTCTACTCGTCGTGGTACCGCGGCGGCGTGAAAGTCCACGACGTCTCCGACCCCGCAGCCCCCCGCGAGGTCAGACACTTCCGGCGCTCGTCGACGACGAGTTTCTGGACGGCACAGGTCGGGGTGCCCGGCGAGACGGTCGTCGCGACCAGCCACGAGAACCCGCAGAACCCTGCGGATTCGGGCGTCGTCTACACCTTCTCCGACGTCCCCCGGACGACGCCGACGTCGACCCCGACGCCCACGCGGTCGTCGACGGAGACGCCGAGGAGAACCTCGACCGACTCGCGGACGCCCGCCGAGACGCCGACCCGGCGCCCGACCGACGCCCCGACCCCGACGGACGGACCCACGGCGACGAGCGACGCCAGCGGCCCCGGGTTCGGCCCACTCGCCGCGCTCGGGGCACTCGGTATCGGCGCGTGGCGGTTCGCCCGGCGCGACCGAGGCGGCGACGGCGGCCGCGACGACCAGTAGGGGCTGGCCGTTCAGCAGTTTCGAGGCGGAGCCCCCGACCTCAAGGAGCGAGGGCTTCCGACTGGTCGGAAGCACGACGCGAGTAGGTCGGGGAGGAAGCCGACACAGAGCGACGTAAACCGCGAGACTGTAGCTGTCCGACTCCCAAATTATTAAATATCGTCTGGATAACAT
>Ga0207770_100551_pt1 | contig 15890 bp, 11 predicted proteins | sample A23E2SouthBayCA_FD_187729 | JGI IMG/M metagenome (GOLD analysis project Ga0207770, IMG submission 187729) | Aerobic enrichment media microbial communities from Eden Landing Ponds, California, USA - A23 E2 (SPAdes) | ecosystem: Environmental > Aquatic > Marine > Unclassified | place: Emeryville... | reverse complement strand
CGACGAAAGCCGGCGACGCAAGCACCGCAGGCCGAAGGCCGAGGAGCGCAGCGAGCCGCCCGAGTCGACCGAGCCGGGGCTTTCACGCTGTCTGCAGATCTCGTTCCCGTTCCGACCGCTTCTCTGAACACTACCGACACGGTCGGTCGCCTCGGAAGTTGCTACGTCGATACCGTATGCATAAATGATAATATTCTTCAGCAAAGGTTAAATACCTACTTTTCTATCCCCCTATGTATGCCAACAAGTCACGACCCCGAAGATCACGATACCCTGGAGGCTGAGGGGGATGACAATACCGCGGATGATACAGATTACTCACGGCGCGGTTTCATGAAGACCGCCGCAGCTGCCGGTGTTACTACCGGTGCGGCCGGTCTGGCCGGATGTAGTGGGAACGGGAACGACGGTGGCGATGGCGGTGACGGTGGAGGCGACGGCAGTGACGGTGGAGGCGACGGCAGTGACGGTGGAGGCGACGGCAGTGACGGCGGAGACGGCGGAGACGGCGGCGATGGTGGGTCGGACGGAACGAGCACCCAGGACTTCCTGTGGTGGACGATGCGTGGATACATTCCCGCAGAGACAGAGGCGATCAGAGAGGCTGCAGCAGGATTCGAAGACGCGGCGGATCAAAACGTGAATCTCACGACAGAGGTTGTCACGTGGGACTCAGTGTTCCAAGAGTGGGAGGCGGGACTGCAGGGACGGTCACTTCCGAATGTCACGGAGGCTGGTGGGGAACACATCGTCAATTTTGGCCATCAGGGTGCAGCAGAACCCGTCACCGAGGTCGTCGATCAGTACGACGGCTGGTACTCACTGAGCGTCAACGAAGGCCGTTACGACGGGGATATCTGGGGGATGCCGTGGTTCATGGAGCTCCGGACCAGTCACGTGAACATGGACCTCCTGGAGGAGGCGGGAGTCGACGCACCACCAGAAACGTGGGAGGAAATCGTCACGAAAGGGCAGACGGTCAAAGAGGAACTCGATATCACCGCGGGGTGGACGACCCCAGGCGGTCAGGACTTCGTAACTGGGCAGAACCTCTCCGCGTTTAATTACCAGGCCGACGGTGCGTTCTACGGGTACGAGAATGACCAATGGAGTGTCGAGACCGACTCGGCGGCGACATTGTTTACCCATCTCTGGATGTTGAGTCTGAACAGAGAGTGGGATATCGCACCTGGCGGCTGGGGCGGGGTCGACGGGACCGCGGCGCAAGAACTGTACCAGTCGGGCGAGACAGCTATGGTTCATCTTCCGAGCGATTTAGCCCGGTCCCTGATCGATCCGATCGACGGAGTTAACAGCGAATACTCCGACCTCGCCAACGCGACCGAACTGACCGAGATGCCAACCGGTCCGACCGGCGAAAGGCACTCCTTTGCAGGCGTGAGTGTCCTAGGGTCTTTCACCGACAACGCGGCTCAGTATGCCGCGGGCTCGGAGCTGTCCGCCGACTTCGCGAACTACATGACACAGGCGGAGACGATGGACGAGTATTTCCCGGCGGCGGCACCGACGTTCACGCCGACGCGCGAGGGCCAGGCACAGATGGAATTGTACACAAACAACCCGACAGAGGTCCCCGACTCCTGGCTACAGACGCGCCTCGACCAGGCGCCAAACGCTATCCGATACGGTATCACCGCCGGACAGCGTGCCGCACCGTTCCTGGGAGCTCTCGAAGGCAGTACCTCGGGATACTCGGTTGCTATCACCGATATGACCGGCAACGATGCGGACCCCAAACAGGCGCTTCGCTCCATGGCGAACAACATCCGTTCGACCATCAACGACGCCGACTACATCGACTACTCGCTCGAGGAGAAGACGTCTGGGCCGTCACTGGACGACGCGCCCGACGTGGTCCGCCCGTGGATCGAGGGCGACGGCAAGCCACAGATCTACAACCCCTACGAGTGACTGCTCCGGACAGGAACCGGGCCGAATCTAGTCTCGGAGGGGGCTAACCACATCGCCGTATCGAGTTTCGGGTGGAGAATTTATCTCGACCGACATCAAGCATGAACGCTGCACGAACCTGAGTATGGATATCGAAACACTGCTGACCGATTTCACGCAACGGGACTGGCAAACAGTTACCGAGGCCGAACCGGTACGCTTAGCGATGGTCGGCCTCGGCTGGTGGACGCGCGAGGAGGCGATGCCGGCCGTCGTCGAGAGCGACTTCTGTACGACGACCGTCGGGGTGAGCAGTTCCGCCGACAAAGCCGGACGAGTCGTCCGGGAGAGCGAGACCGTCCAGCAGGGGATCACCTACGAGGAGTTCCACGAGGGCGTCGCGGCCGACGCATACGACGCCGTCTACGTCTGCACGCCCAACGCCACTCACCCGGAGTACGTCGAGACGGCTGCCGACCTCGGCAAGGACATCCTCTGCGAGAAACCGATGGCAGCCAGTACCGACGGGGCTCGCCGGATGGTCGACGCCTGCGAGGACGCGGGTGTGACGCTCATGGTCGCCTATCGGATGCAGACCGAGCCCGCGGTCCGACGGGCGCGGGACCTGATCGACGCCGGGCTGGTCGGCGACCCGCTCCAGGTTCACGGCCACATGTCCGACTGCGTCCCGGAACTCATCCCCGACCCCGACCAGTGGCGACTGGACCCGGCGCTCTCGGGGGGTGCGACGCTCATCGACATCGGTCTGTACCCACTGAACACGACCCGGTTCCTGCTCGACACCGACCCGGTCGGCGTCTACGCGGCAACCGACGCGGACCACGAGTGGTTCGCGGGCCTCGACGAGCACGTTAGCTTTCAGGTGGAGTTCGCGGACGGCGTCACGGCGGCCTGTACGGTCAGCCACAACGCGTACAACGCGAGTCACCTCCGGGTCCTGGGGTCTGAAGGCGAACTAACGGTCGAGCCGGTCTTCTTCCCGTGGGACGACCGGGAACTCACCGTTCGCCACGGCGGGTCGACGAGCAGCGTCCGGTTCGAACAGCGAAACCAGATGACCGAGGAGTTCGACTACTTCGCACACTGTCTCCGCACGGGGACTGACCCGGTACCCGATGGCCGCCACGGACTCGTGGACATCGAGGCCGTCGAGGCGATGTACGAATCGGCGGAGCGCGGCGAGCGTGTCGAACTGCGGTGACTGTGCCGATAGTTCGGCGATCGAACAGGGCTTCCGAGCGGTCGCGGGGGCGGTCGACCGGAGACTGTCGCTCACTTGCCGAAGAGTGTCTCCAGGAGCGGGACCGTCACCGCTTCGGTCGGCGTGAACGCGGGGCTGGAGACGTACTCACGGAGGCTATGATAGAGCTGTCGTGGCGCCGGCTGGTCGGTCATCTCCGGAAGCGGTGCAGTGCAGACGAGCAGGTCACCCTCGCCCAGACTCATCTCGAACAGGATGCCGAGCTTCCGGTTCCGGTACGGCGTATCGATCGCCTGAACGACCGGTCGGTAGCCGTGCTCCATCGCGCTCCGGTAGCTGTCGGGCATGGCTTCCAGGTCGACCGGTCGCGCCCGTTTCGCGACGTGCCACCACTGCCAGTCGCTATGGTCCGCTGTCGGGAAGTTAGCCAGCGACGGGTGGTCCTCGTCGACGAGCAGTCCGAGTGTCCCGGGGTTCCCGCGATCCTTGAAGTGCGAATAGTTCCAGAAGTCGGGCTGAAAAGCGCCTTCGACAGCGAATCGGAGGTCGTCATGGTCCGGGAAAAACAGGACGTCTCCACCACGCTGGAGAGCCTCGTGAGCTTCCGAGAGCGTCCGAACGACCGTGGCCCCGTCAGACTCCTCGACAGCGACGTCCGATGGATACACCCAGAGGTCGTACCTGTTTCGGACGCCGAGTTCAGAAAGGGACACTTCCATGGTGACCCTCGCCGGGGCCTTCACATCCGCCAGCGCAACTTCGATTGACCCGACTTCCCGGAGGCCGCCCCGTTCGATGGATCCACACTCGAATCGGCCGGTCGCGAGGGGGTCTCCGGCGTCGTCGAGGAGTCGCCACGAGACGGTCTCGTCCGCCACGTCCTCGGCACCGTAGTGTGCGATCTCGACCTCGCCGGTCAACTGGTCTCCCGTCGTCCAGGTGCGTTCGGGCGTCCGAAACAGCGCGACGACCGGCCCACAAAACTCGCGCCATCGCTCCGGAGCGATGAACCCCTTATCGTCGAGGTGGGCGTCGAGCACCCCGACGAGCGCGGTCCCTTGCCCGGGGAAATCCTGCAGGTCGAGTAACTGGAACCCGCCGAACCCCGGAGTTCGAAGTGCCGCCTCGATCTCCTCGCGGTAGCACGCCACCTGTAACTGTCCCGACGCCGCCGTGAACCGGTCGGCGAGGTCGTCCATCCCGTGGGCTGCCAGGTGCTCCTCGAACACGTCGAAGTTCCGTGGTTCGAGGATGCCGGAGTACTTCTTCGTTTCCTCGAAGTTCGGGTACGCCTGATACTGACCGATCTCGTGAGAGACGACCGGGACGTCGCATCCCTCGATCGAATCGCGGTAGTCGTACTCCGTCGAAGGCGGTTCGTTGTTCACGAACCCCCGGTCGTGTGACGGATAGGACCCACGGACGTCCGTGTCGGGTTCGTCGGCCGGTCCCGTCCGCATCGTCACCCAGAAATCGTCGTCTTCGGGGAGGACCGGGTCGGTGAAGTTGTTGTTCGATCCCTGTGCGTAGAGGCGTCCCGGGTCGCGGTCTCGACACGCGGCGACCAGCGACGCCATGCGCTCGCCGTCACCGACCAGTTCGTTGCCGAGGGCGAACAGCACGAACGACGGGTGGTTGCCGTACGCGTCCAGAATTCGCTCGGCCTCCTCGCGGTAGTAGTCGTACATCTCGTCGTCCTCGAGCGCGGTTTCGGGGTCCCAGAGCGGGAGCTCGGGCTGGAGGTAGACGCCGACCTCGTCGGCCGCCCGGAACGCGGCCTCGGGCGGACACCAGGAGTGAAACCGGTAGTGGTTCAGTCCGTACTGCTTCGCGGTTTCGAACACGTCCCGCCAGGAACTCACGTCCATCGGGGCGTACCCCGTCTCCGGGAAGATACAGCAGTCGCAGTTCCCCCGGAGGAACGTCCGCAGCCCGTTGACCGAGATCTGTGTCCCGTCCGTGCTCACGGTGCGAAAGCCAAAGCGGTCCCGTAGCGAGTCGCGGCGCTCCCCCTCGGCGTCGTCGAGCGCGACGACCAGTTCGGCGGTCTCCGGCGAGAACTCGTCCCAGGTTTCACACTCCTCGACTTCGACTTCGCTCTCGACGGTCTTCGTCTCACCCCCGCTGACGGTGATCGACCGCTCCCCGCGCGAACCGAGCGTTCCGCCCTCGTCGAGAGCGAACCGCAACCGGCCCTCGAACGCGGCGTCACCACCGTTGGTCACAGTCACCTCGGTCTGTACGTGCCACGACCCGTCGCGCTCCACCGGGGAGATCCGTACGTCGTCGAGAGCGACGAGCGGTTCGGCGTGGAGTTCCACGCGACCGACGACCCCGTTCCAGTTCGTCTGGGTGTGTTCGGTCGCCATATGCGACAGTCCGACGCCGTGCGTGTCGCCCAGCATCGTCCCCTCACCGGTCATGACCGGCGCGTCGTTGTCGACCCGCAGCGTGATCACGTGCTCTCCGGGCGCCACGAGACCCGTCAGGTCGTACACGTGGGGTGTCGTCAGGGAGTCCCGAGCGCCGACGCGCGTCCCGTCGACCCACAGTGTCGTGGGCCTGGTCCGCTCGAGGCACAGCGACACGCGACTGTCCGCCCAGCCGGGGGGGACGGTGACGGTTCGTCGGTACCACGCCGCGCCCTCGTACTCGAACCGGCGGCTGAGTCGTTCCGTCGGCCTCTCCGTCGTTCGTTCGCCCAGCTGCGCCTCGTCCGTCGTCCCGGGCAGCGTCATCCCCTCTTCGAAGGGTTCTGCGTACCACTCCCGGTCGATACCGGCGTTTTCCGGGTCGAGACGGACTGACCACTGTCCCTGCAGAGATATCTGGTCGGGTCCCGCTCGCATTCCTCGATGATCGAGGGGCGGCGACAAAAGCGTTTGGCACACACCGAGACACGCCGCCACTTCGTGTCTCGTGTGTCCGGGCTTAAATATATGAATATAGTAAAAAAGATAAATTGATAATAATATTTGTAAAACGGGGCCGTTTCGGATGGTGGGACAAAAACGGATCGAAACGCTCTGAAAGTGTGTTATACTGGCTGTCTCTACTCGAGGTCGACGACACGAACTATCCGTGTTTTTCGCCGAAGAAGGGATGATAGGTGGTTGAACGTCCAGTATTGGGCATACACTCCGCAGTGCCGGTTTTTACAGGTGAGAATATTTATAAGATATAGTTGTATAATATATTCCTGTTGTTTTCGGGAAATTGTGGTCTCAATCGGTGAGTTCGATCTCGACGACGACGGTGCCCTGGAGGCCGGCCGCGAGTTCCTCGCGGGTCGGTTCCCGGTCGCCGTCGATAGCGAGTCCCAGTCGCCGGGCGGCGTCGACGCCGTTGCGCTCGATGAACGTCGCGATGTACTCTGCCACTGTCCCGGGGTCGGGGTGGGGGGTCGCGATTCCCTCGCGGCGCTCGCCGCGCAGGTGGAGTCTCACGGGCTGGCCACCCTCGAAGTTGTACCACCACGGACTGTGCGTCGAGACGACGAGGTTCCCGTCCCGGACCCAGTAACCGACCGGGGTGGTGTACACGTCGCCCGACTTGCGGCCCCTGAACGTGAGCAACAGGAGCGAGTCGCTGACCAGCGAGTGCAACGGCGACCGCAACACTGTCTTCATCACTGGATTGATCACTCTGTACGCGACTTCGGGGACCGGCGGCCCCCGTGTTTCGACGTACTGGCCCGTCGTGGTGTCGCCCGTCGGCGCGCTACTCGCGGGGGTCCCGACCCGGGAACTGTCGGTTCCCGCCGCCGGTTCGCCGCCGTCGGCGTGTGCGGTCTACGGTCCTCCTCCAGGGCCTTCAGGGCGGAGTTCGTCGGCGTAGTCCGTCGCGAACGTCCGGAGGTCGCGGGGTGACCGACCCAGGAGTCGTTCGACGGTGTCGGTGACCCGGCCGGCGAGACCGAGGCGAGCGGTGCCGTAGATGGCGACCATCAACAGCGCGAACCCCAGCGGGTCGCCCAGGTCCCGTCGCCGCGAGACGAACGCCGGGACCGACGGCGACCGGTATCGCACCTCGTGACCGGTGGCGTCGCTCAGTACTCTCGCGGCCTCGTGGTAGGTCAGCGCCTCGGACCCGGTGAGGTCGTACGAGCGGTTCCGGTGGCCGGACCCGGTGAGCACGGTCGCGGCGACGGCACCGAGGTCCCGGCCGTCGACGAAACTCGTCTCGCCGTCCCCCGCGGGAACGGCAATCTCCCCGCGTTCGCGGATCTCACGGCCGTGAACCTCTGTGAGGTTCTGCATGAAGAACGAGGCACGCAGGAACGTGTAGTCGACGCCGGACTCGGCGATCCGCTTTTCGATGCGGTGGTGCGGGATCAGGGGGTTCTTCTCGGCGCCGAGCGTCGAGAGGTAGACGACGTGGTCGACGCCGACACGACCGAGGGCGTCGACGAACGCCGTCACGTCGTCGGTGTCGACCGTCGGCGGCCGTACGAGGAATGCGCCGTCGACGTCCGCCAGTGTTTGACCCCACGTCTCGGGCTTCTCGAAGTCGAACGCGACGAACTCGTCGGCCTCGAACCGCTCGGCGGCCTCGTCGGGGTCGCGCACGGCCACGCGGACCCGGAGGTCCGCACTGGCGACGTCCGGGGCTTCGTCCCCGCCGTCCGTATCGGCGCGGTCGGCGAGTTCGGTGACGACGTGGCGGCCGACGGTCCCGGTCGCGCCCGTGACGAGTATCGTCCGAGTCATCGCAGGCTCACCCGGCCGACGAGCGCCGCGACCGACGCGACGGCGACCACGACGTGCATGCCCATCAGGACGACGACGGCCGGAACCGTCGCCGCGGGGTCACCGACCAGCAATCCGAGGTCGGGGACGAACGAGAGCACGAGGACGACGGCCGCGACGCGCGTGAACGTCCGGTCGACGTCGTCGACGAACCGCCCCAGGAGGGCGTAGACGGCCGTCGCACCCAGCGCACCCACAGCCGAGAGGAAGACGACGGGTGGGTACGTCAGCGCCCGGAAACCGGGCGCGAGGTCGACGGCACCGACGACCCACACGAGCGCCGCGTTCACTACCACCGCCGCGAGCAGGGCCAGCGCGCCTCGTACGGCGAGTGGTCGACCACGGATCCCCGCGAAACCGGATTCTGTCTCTGTCATATCGCTCACTACGTCTTCCGAAGTATTAGGCTTCTATCTCCGTAGTGTAGGAGTAACTCCTCCCGAAAAGAGCAACTTCGATTTTCGAAGTGAGGCGAACGGACTGCGCCGAACCACGGAGCAACCGTTATTACTACTGCTTTCGTAGTGTGGGGTATGAGTGACGAGGAACAGTCGTGTAGTGCAGGCGACGCCGGGCCGTCGGGGTCGACGGGCGAGGCGGACCACCCGGCCCCGCCGCTCTCGGACGGGGACCACCCGGCCCCGCCGCTCTCGGACGGGGACCACCCGGCGAGACAGTTGCTGGACCTGCTCGGGCGGGCTCACGCGATGGCGATCCTCTACTATCTGACGCGGCGCGACAAGCGACCCTGGCGGTTCGGCGAGTTGCAGGACGAACTCGACGTCTCGCCGAACACGCTCTCGAATCGCCTGTCCGAACTGACCGAGGCGGGGCTACTGGAGCGCCGGTCGTACGACGAGATCCCGCCCCGAGTCGAGTACGTCGCCACCACGAAAGCCCGGGAGTTGAGCCCGATATTCGGAGCGCTCTATCAGTGGGCCGAGCGCCACTGGCCGGAGGCGAATGATGCCTTCGAGACCGACGGCGAACAGGCGAGCGAGGCGGACGAATCCACGAGCGAAGCGCCCGGGGACGGGGCGCCTGCCGGCGCTGAGACGTCCGCCGACGCCGAGTGACTGACCCGGCGACCCAGCGTCGAGTGCCGGTTCCGGTACCTATTTTCGCCGATCCGTCGAACCCGAGGTATGACCGAACGCGTCGCCGTGACGGGTGGGAACGGCAGTATCGGGGAGGCGATCGTCGCCGAGCTCGCCGAGCACGGGTACTACACCATCGACGTCGCCCGCGGGAAACGACGCGAGGGCGTCTCCGACGAGTATCGGACGACCGACCTCCTCGACGCGGGCGAGGTGTACGGTGCCCTCGCGGCGAGCGACCCCGACGCCGTGGTCCACATGGGGACGATCCCCTCACCCACGGGTCACGCCGAACACACTACCTTCGAGAGCAACGCGATGTCGACCTATCACGTCCTCGAGGCCGCGACGGCGCTCGACTGCGAGGCGGTCGTCCTCCCCTCCAGCATCAACGTCATGGGCGCCGACTTCCAGGAGGCGGAGACGGACGTCCGCTATCTCCCGGTCGACGAGGACCATCCCCTCACTCCCCGGGATCCGTACGCGCTGGGCAAACACACGACCGAATCGCTCGGCGCGGGGTTCGCCCGCCGACCGGACACGCCACAGATCGTCTCGCTGCGCTACCCCTGGGTCACCACGTCGGACCGACTCCGCGAGGCGTACGCCGACTCCGACCGGAGCGTCGCAGGCATCCGCGAGAGCGACTGGAGCGGCCGGAGTACCCTCTTCTCGTACCTGCATCTGGACGACGCCGCGAGCATCGCCCGCCTCGCCGTCGAGGCAGAGGTCGACGGACACGAGGCGGTCTGGGCGGTCGCCGCAGATACGAACGCCGCGGTCCCGTCGGCGCGACTCGCCGAGGAGTTCTTCCCCGGGACCGAACGCAGGCGCGAACTCTCCGGACGCGAGTCGCTGATCAGCATCGAGAAAGCGCGTGACCTGCTGGGCTGGGAGCCCGAGCGGACCTGGCGGGACCTGTAGCGGGGTCCGGGACCTAGTCGCCGGACGCCGACCCGCTCGCGCTCCCGCCAGCCGAACCGGAACCGCTGCTCCCGCTCGCACTGCTCCCGCCGGTCGCGTTGCCGGCGTCGGTCACCTCGACGGTGACGGTCATCGGGTCCGGGACGGCGTAGGGGACGCCCCGCTCGTCGACGACCCAGTCCACCCGGAAGGTGGCGGTGTTGGTGCCGTTCGTAATGGGGTGCCGACCGAACGACTCGGCGCGGACGCCGAACTCGCCAACGACGACGGTCCCGTTGGCAGTGTCACCGTCGACGGCGGTCGTATCGGTGTCGGTCCCGCGCGGGCCGATACCGGTCCCCGAACTCATCCGACTGGCGTTGACGTCGGCGCGCAGACGGAGTCTGACCAGGGGGTCGCCCGAGAGATTCGCACTCATCGAGAGCGCGCCGACGCCATGGGTCACGTTCGAGAACGTGACGTTCGTCGACGCGCGCTCGCCGGCGGCGACGGTCAGCGAGCGGTCCTCGAGACTGACGCCCAGCGGTCGGGCGTCGGCGCTTCCGACGACGACGCGACCCTCGGCGACTGCGCCGCCGTCACGCGTGTCGACGCCGCTGACGACGATGTCGTAGAGGCCCGCGTCGAGTGCGGCGGCCGCCAGGTCGATCGTCGCCTCGTCACGCTCGCTGACCTCGTCGATATCGATGCGTGCGGCGGGCTGGCCGTCGACCGTCTCGACGCCCTCGAAGCCCTCGGCGTCACGGAAGGCCGCCCGCAACTGGGCGGCGCTCGCGGCCTCACCCCGGAACCGGTCTGCGGTCACGTAGACGTCGTAGTCCGTCCGGTCGGAGTCAAACGACAGTGTGGCACCGCGCTCGCCGTCGGCCACGTCGACGAACGTCCGGTTGGTCTCCACCCGGAAGAAGTACTGCTCCCGGACGGTGAACTTCGCTTCCGCACGGGGCGCTTCGCCCGCGATCCGACCGTTCTCGACTGCGACCGTCTCACCGTCGGTCGTCCGGAGGACGTACTCGCCCTCCGGGAGCGTCGCTGTCTCGACGACCGCGTCACCGCCGTCGAGTGTGATCCGACGGACGGCGTACGGCTCGAACTCGTCGTACTCGCCCGGGAGCCTGACGAGGTCGTAGCTCTCGTCCGGGCCGGAGTCGCGCACCTGCACGTCCTGGCCGCGATAGACCGTCTCGTTGGAGGTGAGTGCGGTGTCGGGGTCGAGCGACGAGTCGGCGCTCACCGCTGCGTCCGGGACCGGGACGTGTGTGAACTCGCTTGCGAACCGTTCCCGGTCCAACGACGCCAGGCCGGCGACTGTCAGGCCGTCGTCGGACCGGTCCATCGCGGTGATTCGCGGGACGTCGGCGACGTGCTCGTCGAACAGTTCGGCGCCGTCGGGGCCGATACCGACGAGTCGTACGTCACCGGTCGCCGCGGGGTACTGGAGTTGCTGACCGACGAGCAGGAGCCCCTCTTCGGTGTCGAAGACGCGGTTGAACCGGACGTCGTCGCCCGGGCCGTGGACGCGCGTCCAGCCGACGTGTCCCCCGGCGTCGAGGCCGGCGGTCCAGACGGACGCTCCGCTCGGTCCGAAGCCGGGACGGTGGCGACCTGCGAGCAAGACACCGCCATCGTCTGTCGTCGCCGCACCGAGCACGCGGCCGCTCGCGATGCCGGGGTACGTCCGGTTGACCGTCGGGCGCCCGGACTCGGTCGTCCGGACCACCCAGGGCTCGTCGAAGGCGGCGGTCCCGGCGAGCAGGAAGCCGCTGTCGGTCTTCTGGAACGCGCCGACTTCGGCTTCGACGCCGAAGGTCTGCTCCCAGACGACGGTGCCACCGGCGTACTCGGCCATGCGGACGCCCCGCTCGGGGACGCGGTGTGCGACGGCGACGCCGTCGTCGGTGTCGACGAGACTCTTGCCCGCCGAGAACAGGAACGACGCGTTCAGCGGGCGCTGCCAGGTCAGGTCACCGTCGCGGGTGACGTGCCCAAGCGTGACCGTCGTCGACTGGTACCGCTGTTCGGGCGAGGTCTCCGAGAGGACGAAGTAGACCCCGTCGTCGGCAGCGAGAACGTCGAGCACGCGGGTGTCGTTCGCCCCGTCGAAGTCGAGCGTCCAGTCGGTCGTCCCGTCGGGGCCGAAACGACGGAGCGTCGCGTTGATCGTCGCGTTCGGGCCGAACCGTCCGGTCTGGCCGCCGGCGACGGATCCGCCGTCGGCTGTCGCGTCGACGGCGAGGAAGGCGGTGTCGTTGAACTGTCTATCCGTCGGGTGGTCGGTGCCAGCAGCGACCGGCGCCGTCGGCGCCGCCGGAGAGGGCTGTGGCGTGCCCGTCGCGGCCGCGGGCACCGTCACGGCGACGGTACTCGCAATCAGCAGGACGACGAAGGCACACGCGGAGACTGTCTGTCGGTGCATCACTCGAATCGACAGCCCGTCGCTCATAGTAGCTACCGGTCACTGAAACGCCCCTTTGTGTCATCCCTTGCCAGACGGCCCCGGGAACTCGACGAGTACTCGATGAGGAACACGACGGCGAAATTTATGAGACTGTCGGCCGTAGACGGGGGCGTGCCAGGATACACGCCGTCGGACGTGCCGATGTTCGAGGACGAAGCGGCGCGCGACGCCGGCTATCGACGAGCAGAGCGCGAGTCGGCGCCGTTTTTCGGCGTCGAGCGGTACGACGAGGGGTACGCCGTCACCTACGACCTGCTCCCCGCGGGCCGGGCGCTCTCGAAACCCGCTCGCAAGGAACTGAACGAACGACTCACACGGGAAGTCGAGGAAGTCGTCGGCGACCCCTCGCTCCCCACCGCCGAGGTGAGTACGACCGTCGGCGAGGAACTCGGGACCGTCTCGCTGTTCGAACGCGAGGAGACCGCCCGTCAGGTCGCCGCGCTCGTCTCGCGGACGGTCATGGACGAGGCCAACTGGGTCACCGCGTCCCCACCCACCGGAAGCGACCCCCACCGGAACTGACCACTCCCGATCGGTGTTCGTGTCTCCCTTCCCGAAATCTGCCCCGGCCACCCCCGGTCTTCGACCAGTCCTCGCCGTCATATACTGTGTCTTTGAATACTGTCTATCTGGTAAATAGGGTCCTCAGTCCGGAACGTACTGTCCCTCCCGTTCGACTCCGCCGACGAGCAGAACACAGCCTCTCTCTCTCTGGAAACCCCTGAACAGGGAGGAACGGGCCCGAGAGTCGACTGCTCCTCGAACGCGGAGTGCTCGCAGTCCCGTGTCGATCCAACAGATATAGTACGCGGTCCAGAATCGTCTTCCACCGACACTCGAGGGGCGAACTGCCACAGTCCGGTAGTCCTCGCAGCTGCCGACGGTCTTCGGTTCTCACAGCTCTCCCAACGAATCCAACATATATGGTATACGTTACATTACCCGTAGTATAAGATTTATTATTATACAGGCGTTCACGAGTCGAGTACCGGGGTACCGTCGGGGTGACGGGATGGTCGAAGGCAGTCGTCGGGGGAACGAGGGGGACGGAGACGGTCGGCGAGTCATAGTGCTTATTGTAGATTATTTCCGGATCGGGCCGACCCCGGGGTCGGCGCGTACCGGAAAATCGCTACAATAAGCACTATCACGGGTAGGTGACGTTCAACTCGATCGTGTCGACGGTCTCCCGGACGAGGTCGGGTAACTCCCCACGGAAGTACCGGCCTTCGATACGACTCGCGGGGCCGGAGACGCTGACGCTCCCGAGGACTCTGCCTTCGGTACTCAGTATCGGAGCGGCGACACAGCGCAGCCCCCGGACTCGTTCTTCGTCGTCGAACGCGACGCCGGCCTCCCGGATCTCCTCGAGTACTCGCTCGATGGCGTCCCGGTCGGTGACCGTCTGTGGCGTGAACTGTTCGAGCGGTCGGGCGTCGAGGATCTCGTCGACGCGCTCTGTCGGGAGGTGGGCCAGGATGGCCTTGCCCAGCGCCGTCGCGTGCAACGGGACGGTGCTCCCCACGTGGACGTCGACGTCCAGCGGCTGGCCCCGCTGCTCGCGCTGGAGGTAGACGCCCCGGCCGTGTTCCTCGACCATCAGGCTCGCGTGTTCACCGACCTCGTCGGCCAGGGCCGTGACTTCCGACTTCGCGATGTCGTACACGTCGACCTGCTGGCGGGCGTAGATCCCCGGTCCGAGGATGCCGACGCCGACGCGATAGGTCTGCCCGTCTTTGACCACGTACTCCTCCTGGACCAGCGTGCTCAGGTGACTGTGGACCGTACTCATCGGGAGGTCCAGCTCGTCCGAGAGGTCGCTCACCCCGGCGCCGTCGAGCCGCTCGAGGGCGTTCAGTATCTCGAAGGCGCGCACGACCGATTTGATCGGCCGGTTCGCTGACTGTCCCATGGGTTCGTGTTCTGCCAGCCTCGTTGGTCGTTCGATCACTTAAACCTCCGCGTCCGACCCGCCGAAGTCCGGGCACGCTCCGGTGTCGCCAGTGGTCGTGACGGCGGCGATTATTTCGTTCTGTAGTTAACTATAAGGCAGAAACCAAAAGTATTTTATTTACATCATAGCTGGTACAGTCCATGTCGGAGGACAACGACGTCCGAGACAGGCTATCGCGTCGCCGTTACGCACAGCTCCTGACGGCCGGTGGAATCGCCGGTCTGGCGGGGTGTGGTGGAGGCGAAAACACTGCGACACCGGGTGGTGGAGACGGCGGGGACACGCCGACGGCCACGGCAACGCCGACGGATGCCGTGGACGGCGAGTCGACGCCGAGCGACGACACGCCGACTGCGACGCCGGAGGAGACCCGGCCGCCGGACTCGGCACGCAACACCGACACGGTGGAAGTCTTCGTGACGAACACGCCCGGCGAGTTCGACGCCAACCCGTTCACGCCGTCGGACAACACGGCGGGGTCGCTGTACCTCCAGCAACTCGACGCCTTCTCGAAGGTCAACGACCTGGCCGCCTGGCGCGGAAGTTCCACCTTCGAGGTGCCACACCACATCGGGCGCGACGAGATCGAAGTGGTCTGCTGGCTCGAAGACTGGGAAGTCGAGGTGCCCTACGACCACTACAACTACCACGACGACCGGTGTACGTTCTGGAACGGTGACCCCTACGACGCCGAAGCTCGCGAGAAGTTCGCCCACGTCGGCTACTTCTCGGACGGCAACAAGTACACCGAGGGCTCGGTCTTCCGGCAGGAAGCGAGCAGCCAGTGGGACTTCCACTGGTGGCGCTCGAAAGGCGAGGTGCCGGGCGCGGAAGCGGACCCGGCCAACGAGATCGTCCTCGGGAACGCCGCCCGGCGGACGGGCGGGGACTTCCCGCTGCCGCCCGAATGGTCGGACCCGTGGCTCCGTCAGTTCGAAGCCGCCGGGACCCAGGAGAGCTACCAGGAAGTCATCGGCAACCTGCGTGGCGACCGCGTCTCCCTGGAGCGCATGGCCGAGAACGGCTGGGGGACCGGCACGTTCGAGATCCGCAGCCCCGACGACGTGAGTTCGGACTCCGTGATACTGCGCCTGCGCGACGACAGCGCCGACGCACCCCATCCCAACGCCGGGCACATCAACTACGACAACCTGAACGTCAACTTCGGGAACGAGGAGCGCCACACGACGCTGGCGAGCAACGGTCGCCTCGACGTCGACGAGGGCGCCATCACACCCAACGGCCGCTGGAACCCGGAACTGCTGCCGGACCAGGTCAGGGAAGTCGTCCGCTACCTGCAGGCGTCGGGCGGGGACTCGGTGTGGTGGAACATGAACAACCCGCACCTGGAGAACCTCTGGGTGCGCCGTGCCATCGCGACGGCCGTCGACTGGGAGGTCGCGGGCAACAACGGCTGGGGCGAACAGCGCTCCATCCCGCTCGAGCACGACACGGGGATGCTCGACATCCTCTCGGAGTCGACGTTCTCCGAGGAGTTCCTCGACAGTCTCCACCAGTATCCCACCAACTCGGACATGGAGACGGCGACGACGTACATGCAGAACGCGGGATATGA
>Ga0207770_100548_pt1 | contig 15945 bp, 18 predicted proteins | sample A23E2SouthBayCA_FD_187729 | JGI IMG/M metagenome (GOLD analysis project Ga0207770, IMG submission 187729) | Aerobic enrichment media microbial communities from Eden Landing Ponds, California, USA - A23 E2 (SPAdes) | ecosystem: Environmental > Aquatic > Marine > Unclassified | place: Emeryville... | reverse complement strand
AAACGACAAATCTATCCACGTGATAGCATCGCTGAGGCGTTCGAGATTGAGCATGGACACTCAGAACTCGAACGCCTCATTCTCTAACTTAACGCGACCGGATAGTTAGGGCCAACATTTTCACTCGCATATATCTTGACATCTACTGTGAACCTGAGACGCCCTTCGTGAGGACGACGGCTCTCCTTGGGGCAGATCATTCAACGAGGTACGATAGGATGGGACGCGACAGACACGAGGCGAACGATCCGACCGGAGTACTACCTGCAGAGGAACGGGAGACGCTCCGTGTCACCCTTGAGAAGGGCTATTTCGAGGTGCCGAGAGCGACGACGCTCGTCGAGGTTGCTGATGAACTCGGTCGGTCGGACGTCGAGGTCTCCCGGCAGCTTCGCCGTGGGATGGGCGACGTATTGCGCGAGACTACTATCTTGGAGGGGGAGTCATGACCCGCGGTTCTACCGCTCCAAGCTCGTTAGACCGAGTGTTCGACGCGCTCAGCCATCCCTATCGACGTCGAATTCTGCTGCTCGTTAGCGAGCATAACCCGCGTGACGAAGACGAGTTCTCGGTCGTAGAGCTCGCCACCGAAGACGACGATCTCGAACTGCTCACGACCGAACTGTACCACGCCCACCTCCCGAAGCTTGCTGAATCGGGGTACATCGAGTGGGACGAGGATATCCACAGTATCCGCCGAGGACCGAACTTCGATGAGATCGCGCCGTTACTCCGGCTGATGGACGACCACCAGGACGAGCTACCGGAAGGGTGGCCGTGATGGACCGGCCGAGCCATCGTGAGGCCGTCGACTTGCTCAAAGAACTCGGGCTCAAGGAGTACGAATCCGCGTGTTTCGTCGCACTCTCCCGTCTTCCCCACGCAACCGCGAAAGAGATCAGCGACATCTCGAACGTGCCTCGAACGCGAGTGTACGATGCTGTCCGGGTGCTGGATTCAAAGGGACTCGTCGAGACACAACACGCGAACCCGAAGCAGTTTCGTGCGATTCCCGTCGACGAAGCAATCGATCTGCTCAGATCCGAGTACCGATCGAAAACCGAGACGCTTCGGGAGACACTCCAGTCTCTCGATCCCGTCGATGCCGACACCGAGTCGACTCCATCCGCTGAGGTCTGGTCACTGACTGGGTCGAATGCGATCGAGACGCGAACCAGACACCTTGCTGAGGAGGCCGATCACGAGATACTCTTGTTCGTCGGTGACGACCTCGTCCTGACGGGAGCACTCGAAGAGGCCTTGCGAACGGCGCAACGACGGGATGTCAGCGTCACTGTCGGAGCGGTCGACGGCGTTCCACACGATTCCCTCAATCCTACGGGAATCGAGACGGTTTCTCTGGATACGCCCATATTTGGGAGGGCAGTTGCCTGCGACGAATCGTCCGAGATCAACCGGATACTCCTGGCCGACCGGGACGCGGTCCTAATTAGTTCAAAACCTGCGGATGAAGAAGACGACGTCTCCGAACGGGCAGTCGTGAGCCGTGGTCCAGCTAACGGGTTTGTAATGATGGTCCGTCGAATGCTACTGGCTACGATGCCTCCCGAGTTTCCGGACACCGCTTTCGATCAGGTCTCGCAACTGTGAAGTCGTTCAGAATGGCACTGTCTAGTTCAGCACCTCCTCGGCGGGCGTGCGGCTATCTAATGCCTGATTCGGTCGGTGTCGGTTGTAGTAGTGTCTGAACCGCCGCAACCACCGTTTCGCGCTGGCCTGACTGCCCCGCCAGAACGAGTGAAAGCGGTCAATCCGCATGGTCACAGTCTGAAACCATTCGCTCTTGTGTAGGAGATTGTTGATTGCGAGAGCAGCGGCTGAAAGTCGAAGAGGGCAAGGGCACCGCGCCAGCGGTGCCCGATATGATCCCGTGGAGCCGATTCCGACACGAATCGGCTGCAGCGGACCTGTTGCAGCAGGTTCGCTGGCGTGATGGTGCTGAGTGCCCCCGCTGCCGTTCTGACCTGACGGTCAGAAACGGCAGCTATCGGGTGTATCAGGGGTATTTGTGTAAGAATTGCGGTCGCACGTTCAACGACAAGACCGGGACAATCTTCGCTCACTCAAAGCTCACGCTGAAAGAGTGGTACTTCGCGATCTACGTGTTCTTACGATTCAACGCGAGTCTTCGCCAGATCGAAGCGGAACTCGATCTGTCCTACAGGACGGTGAGACGGCGCGTCGAGCGCTTCGCCAGAGCGCTCGACGCGCCTGCGATACGGCTGTCCGGGCCGGTCGAAATCGACGAAGTGTACGTTTCTGCCGGCCTCAAAGGCCGTGAGCGCGATCAAGAGTCACGCTCACGCTGGGGCTCCAATCGCTGGTCGGCCCGCCTCAGGACGCACCGGTCGCGACGGCCCCCTCGCTCGTCGGCACCCTACTGCTGTACGCCTTCGGCTTTGCAGTCGCCGCCTTCCAGGAGGAGACGCTGTTCCGGGGGTTTCTCCAGACGGCGCTGGGCGACTGGTTCGGCGAGTGGCCGGCGCTCGTGGGACAGGCCGCCGTCTTCTCGCTCGCGCACGTCGGGTACTATCCGCTCAGCGCGTGGTACCTGTTCCTGACGGCGTTCGCCGGCGGTCTCGTCTACGGCTGGCTGCGCAAGCGCCGCGAGCGACTCCTGGCACCGGGCATCGCCCACGGACTGGTCGGGTAAACGTAACAGCTGTTTCAACGGAAGAAACGAACGTTCAGATGAACGCCGGTATCACCAGTATCATGACGACGTTGATGACGGTGTGCGCGAGGATACAGGCGACGACGTTCCGAGTCTTCACGTAGACGCCGACGATCGCCACGGTGAAGACTGCCTGTGGGATCGCACCGACGAGTCCCCACGCAGGGTAGTGGACGGCGAGGAACACGACGCCACTCGTGGCGGCCCCGACCCAGACACTCCCAGTGAGTTCAGTCAGTCGCTCGATCGGATAGCCTCGCCACAGCACTTCTTCGGTGACGACTGCCGTCCCGACGACGGCCAGTTTCACCGGCAGGGAGAGTTCGGCAAGCGTCGAGAGCGTCTCCGGTTGCTCCAGCTGAAACGCCGCGACAGCTATCCCAGTCGCCAGAATCCCGACCACGAGTCCCGCGACCCCCGCGGCCACGCCGAGGGCTGCCTCGCGCCGATTCGGCGTTTCGAGCCCGATCGATGCAACAGACCGGTTCTCCCAGTACAGAACGATCACGACGAGCGCCCCGACCAAGAACCACATGATAGCCGAGTTCACTAACAACTGGCCAGCTGTCGTCGTCGTGAGACGATCTGAAAGGTCCAACAATCCGAGTAGCGAACTCCCGAACAGAGCAATCATCAGGCCCACGATGACTGCAAGCGATATCGGCGACCGAGACTGCAACCGCTTCGTGTCGGTAGACATTCGTAACACCTCAGGTTGAACTATTCAGTCAGATAATATGAAATCGGGTGTCGATTCCTGAACGACGAGAATCACTGCGTTTCCGCCGCGACAGTCGAGTTCTGTCCACGCACGTAACTCGGAAGGACTGGTTGTTTCAGTCCAGTCACCGCTCGGGGACGAAACCGCCTCTCAGACGGCGACCTGCGGGCGGAAGTCGTCGCTCCGGTGGTCGCGGGCCCAGCGGCGGTACGCCCAGATCCCGCCGAGGAACGGCGCGACGATGGCGACCAGCAGGAGACCCTGGACCCACGTCGCCCCGCCGTCGTAGAAGACGCTGACGGCGATCGGCGGGAAGTCCAGCGCGCCGTGGACGAGTCCGGTGAACACGACGTTGCGCGTAAGTTCGTAGACGAGGCCGAACGCCAGGGCCACCCCGAACAGGACCAGGAGGTTCCCCGGGAGCTGGGCCGGTTCGAGACCGGCGACGACGAGCCGCTGAGGGATGTGCCAGAGGGCGAACACCGCCGCGGCGACGCCGATTCCGAGCGCCTTCCGAGTCCGGGACCGGCCGCCGCCCAGCAGCGCCACCAGCTTGTTCTGCATGTAGGCGCGCGCGACGAGTTCCTCGCCGATGCCGACGAAGACCCAGTAGACGACGGCGGCGACGGCGATCAGTAGCGGCGTCAGGTCGGCGTACCCCGGTTCGAGGCTGCCGCCGACCGCGACAGTGACCAGCACGAGGAGGACGTTCAGCGCGACCGCGATGCCGGCGAACCACAGCAGGCCGGACCTGGCGTGGTCCCACGACAGCCCGACGTCGCGGAGTCCGATCCCCTCCAGCCGGAAGATGCCCCAGCCGATCCCGAACAGGACGGCGCCGGGGATCGCGACGAGTGCGATCCGCCACGGGTCGTCGACCGATACACCGACTGCCTCTCTGAGCGCCGGCGCGCCGACGCCCTGCCAGACGGCCAGGAACGCCGCGACGGCGGCGACGAATCCCACCAGCAGCCACGGCCCGTTCTCGAATCGGAGCGATACCTCTCCGCCGGTGTCGTTGTGGGACATCGGACTCACTCCCACTATACCGTTCGAGCCGGAACGAGAGAGTTGTTCCGCTCGTTCCCACCGCTGGAGAATCACGCTACCGAATTATTTCGGTGGAGGGCGGACTCCGAATACGGGCGCCGCCCCGAGTATCGAGACAACCAGCGTCGAGAGAGCCACGGTCTATCACATCGCGACCCGATAACCACACTATTCCTGCTAGGCTCTGAGTTCTTCGACCTCGGCTTCGAGTTCCTTGACCCGTCCCCGTCGCCTGAGGAAGTATAGCACGCCGAGGATGAGCACCACCGGTACCCCCACCAGGATGAGGAAGATGAGGAGGATGACGAGCAGTTCCACACCGCCTGGCATCTGGAGCAGGACCATCACGGTTGCAGATCGGTCCCGAACGCACAAGAAATCGTGCTGTGATTCCCTCTCGGCGGGAATCACCCACGGGAACGATGTTGTTGACACATCGACATTCGATCGTGATGGCGTCACCGGAATCGGACGCGCCGGCCGAGGGCCCGACGAGCCCGACGGGCGTGGAATCGTCGATCGAGTTCGAGGGCGGGCTGGGCCCGCTCGCGGTGTTTCTCGTCGTGCCGACGGTCCTGTTCGTGGCCGTCCAGGCCGTGATATATCCGTGAATCGATAGTTCGTCTCTCACGCTGGCCGTGATGGTCGGCGGGTTCGTCCTCACTGGGGCGATCGCCTGGGCGATCCTCCGGTGGGAGGGACTCCGTGCCGCCGACGTGGGACTGAGCCGACGGACCGCCGTGTCGGGTGCGTTGCTGGCCGTCGGATTCTACGTCCTGCTGAACGTCGTCGGGGCGGCGTACCTGTTCCTCTCGGGCGAGCCCGTCCGGCTCGCGCCACCGGAGGGACCGTCGTTCGCCCTCTGGGGCGTGGTGACCGTCGCGTACCTCATCGCTGGCCTCGCCGAGGAGTTGGCCTACCGGGCGTACCTCCAGAACAAACTCGTCGCGCTGTTCAAGGGCGGTGACGACCGCGTCCGCAAGGCTGTCGCGATCCTGGCCGCCGGCGTGCTGTTCACGCTCGCGCACGTCCCGAACCGGGTGCTTGAGATGGGACTCGACTCGCCCGGCGCGATCGCGGGGACCTTCGTCTCGGTGGTCGTGCTGGGACTCCTCCTCGGGGTGCTCTACGAGTTCACACGCAACGTCGCGTTCGTCGGCGTCCTGCACGGGACGCTCAACTGGAGCGCGTTCGTGGTCGAGGGAATACCGGCCAGTGACGTTGCGCTGTTCGTCGGCCTGCCCGCGCTCGTCCTCGTCGCGTGGTACTACCGCCGGTGGGCGACCGAGGAGGGCGCTCCCGAATTCGCCCCGCAACGACAGCGTCACGTCGCGCCCAGTCTCTGACCGGGCCGATCCCCGTCACCGACCGTTTCGCTTCCCGTCGTGCGAGAACCACGACCTGCGGTTAAGCGGTCTCGGAACCGATAGTACGTATGGCCACGGACCTCGAGAACTACGGAACCGGGAGCGGCATCGCGCTGGGCGTGGGCGTCGGTGGCACGGCGGCGGTGGTCGCGGGGATACAGGGGGAGTTCGCGGTGGTCGCCGCGTTCGGCGCGATAGGCGGGCTTATCGTCGGCGGCTTCGCCGGACGATTCGCCGAGACGGCGCTCGGCCGCGAGAACTGGGCGTCTCGCGTGCTGGCGTACACGCTGCTGGTCAGCCTGCTCGTCGGCGGCCTGCTCGGCGCGCTCACGGGCTGGATGGTCGACGCGTCGATCCCGCTCGGGTTCCTCGGCGGGAGCGCCGCCGGCGGCGCGTTGAGCCTCCTCATGGGCGGCGTGCTCGTCTCGACGGGTCGCAAACGACGACCCGCGGAACCCTCGGCATAGAACAACTCAGCGGCGCATCAGGGGCAGACAGCGGTCGAGTTCTCCGTTTTCCAGCCGACCGCTCTTAGTGACGACGACAGGCGCGAAGCAGTCCCACGGCTCCGGGGGACGCCGACAGCCCGTTCCCCGCGCATCGATTCCCACGGCCGGAGAACCTGACACTCGATTTATGCGCTCTGGCGGTGATATTCGAGTATGAACTACCGGACCACACTCTCGGTGGCAGTTGGATTCCTCACGCTCCTGCTCGGGGCCCTGTTCGCGGTGGTGCTCGAAGCAGATCACGTGGCGACCACCGGCGATCCGACCTGGCTGCCCTACGTTGCCGACACTCCGGCGCTCACTGTGATCTTCTACGACAACGTCGTGATGGTGGCGGGGTTCGTTCTGTCGCCGCTGCTCGTGTTCGCCGTCGGATTCGTCGTCGGGCGACGCCTTGAACTGACTCGCGAGTACCGGGGCGTGCTCACGGCGTTGCTCGTCGGGAGCGTCGCCGGCTACGCGCTCGGGCGACTGGTCGCGGTCTTCCTGGCGTTCGGCTTCACCGTCTCCGTCCCGGCGCTGCTCGGACTGGTCCTCCCGACACTGGTGGTCGGCGCGGCGCGCGCAGTCCTCGCCGGGTTCGCGGGCGCGGCCCTCGGGTTCGTCGTCTCTGGTCGGTCTCGGGAAGACATAGCGGGGTCGGCTGGGCGGACGGGTACGAAACCGGCACCCTGATCGTTCGCCCCCACTGGATCCACCTCCCGAAGGCGACTACCTCCCACGTCCGTCTCCGGTTGTGTCGCCAGGCCTTCGACATGTTAGATATTCGCAACCACCCCGCTATGCTGGGTGTGGTTACTTCGGAGTATCGCGCGTCTTTTCACATAGGTGTCAAACGCATGTCCTCTACGCTCGCTACTACTGCGGCCACGGAGACGCGTGGGCAGGAGACGCTCACGCGGCCGGCCATCGTGCAATCGTTTCTGGAACTCCTGACCGACCCGAACTGCCGGGCGGTGATGGCGGCGACCACCACACGGTCGCTGACGACGCGGGAACTCTCGGAGGAGGTCGGGCTTCCGCTGTCGACCGCCTACCGGAAAGTGGCCGACCTGACCGAGGCCGGCGTCCTGGTCGAAGGGACCCGCCTCAGTCACGACGGCTCCCACGCCAGCGAGTATCACTGCGTCGTCGACGATGTCGTCGTGTCAGTCGTCGCCGATGCCGAGGCGCAGTTGCGAGTCCCCAGACAGTGACGGAGCCGGAATCTCGAACCCACTGGAACGGCCATGCGCGTCGTCCAGGTGGATGGCCCGAGGGGGGCGCTCTTCCCGACAGTGATCACGCCACGAGCCGTACTCCTGGGTACTCGTGCCACTCACCACTCCAGTGGGTGGTGGTTCTTCTGGTGTCTCTGACGGCACTGTCGGCAGTGAGTATTCGGCACTCGCGCGAACAGCAAGGGCCGCACGGGACGCGTATCTCCGCGACCGTCGTGGTCGCGTACTCGCTACCAGCGTCACTACCTCTGAATTGTGGCCCAGCAGAGGGCCAAAGCCGACCCCGTTTCTTGCACCTCGGGAACGACGGTAGTTGTTTATCGTTGTTCCAGACCAACACGAATTCATGAGTATGCTCTCACCAGCGACAGAGGAATCGACCGGGGGAACGTGTGCGATCGAGACGCGTGGCCTCACGAAGCGCTTCGACGAGGTCGTGGCGGTCGATGACCTCGACCTCGCCATCGAACCAGGTACTGTCTACGGCTTTCTCGGGCCCAATGGGTCCGGGAAGACGACGACGATGCGGATGCTGACGACCCTGTCGCGTCCAACCGACGGCGAGGCTCAGATCGTGGGCGTCCCCGTTACCGACCGGAACGCCGTCATCGAGCACATCGGCTATCTCCCCGAGGAGCCGCCACTGTTCGACGAACTCACGGCGCGCGAACAGCTCCGGCACGTCGCCGCGCTCCACGACATCCCTGCCGATGTCGCTGACGAACGCATCGAGTCGTACCTCGACCGGTTCGACCTGGCGGAGGCGGCTGACCGCCGGATCGACGGGTACTCGACAGGGATGCGCAAGAAGGCCGGTCTCATCCAGGCGATCCTCCACGAACCGACGGTCATCTTTCTCGACGAACCCACCTCCGGGCTGGACCCGCGGGCGGCGCGCACAGTCAAGGACCTCATCGCAGAACTCGCCGAGGGAGAGACGACGATCTTCCTTTCGACACACATCCTCTCGGTTGTCGACGAACTCGCCGACGTCGTCGGCGTCCTCGACGACGGGCGTCTCGTCACCGAGGGGTCGCCGACAGAGTTGAAACGCCGGGCCGAACGCGGTGCCGAGGGGACGCTCGAGGACGTCTTCCTCGCCGTCACAGCCGACCACGCCGAGGAGTACGAGGCCGTTGAGGGCGAAGAACTCGCGGAGGCGACCAAGCCGATGACGGAGGCCAACGGCGGGTCCGACGAGGACGGCGCATGAGTGCGCTCGGCCACAGCGTCCGCCTGGCGCGCATCGACGTCGTGCGGATGTGGCGCAAACAGCGGAACTTCAAAGGTGGGTCGTCGTCGGTCGCCGGGATGCTGGTGTACGCGGCGCTGGTCGTCGGGCTGTCGCTCGGCGGTGGATACGCCGGTTACAACGTCGGCCAGTCGCTGTCGGCCAGTGGGACGCTCCTTGGAATGGGCGGCGATGCGCTCCTCGAAGCCACGCGGGGGGTCCTCGCGCTGTTCTGGCTCGTTCTCACAGTCGTGTTCGTCGTCCGCGCGGTCGGACAGCGGGGCACGCTGACCCGCGCTGAGGGTATTCTGACAGTCGTACCGACGGGACAGGCGCTACTCGGTGTACTCCTCGCCGAGTACGTCTACCTGCTCCTCTGGAGTCTCGTCCCTGCGGTGAGCCTCGGCGCCGGACTGGTCGTCGGGGCGGGCACCGTCTGGCCGGTGCTTGCGGTCCCTGCCGGCGTCGCGCTGGCCGGCGCTGCCAGCGCCAGCATCGGCTATCCGCTCGGGCTCGCAGTCCGGCACATCGCCTCCCGGTTCGAGTTCGTCGCCCGCCACAAGATGGCGATTGTCGGCGTCGTCTTCGTCGGTTACTTCGTCGCGCTCTCGACCGGCGCGCTGGACCGGCTGATGGTCCAGTTATTCGAGCCGATGCAACGGACCCCTCTCGGCTGGTACGCCGACCTCCTCCTGGTCGGGACACCTGGGGTACCCGCGTCGGCAGTGAACGTCGGGAGCGCGGTCGCGCTCACGCTGGTACTGGCCACGCTCGGCGTCGTCGTCGGCACCCGCCTGGCCGACCGCCACTGGTTCTCCGACCCGGCGCTGGCCGGGGCCGAACAGGAGACCGCTGACGAGGACACCGAACCCGGCATCGAACGCCGCCTCGCACCGGTCCTCGGCCAGGCCTCGGCCGCGCTCGTGATCCTCTCGTGGCGTCGCGCCCGGCGGTCGCCGCTGAAACTGCTGTACGCGTTCTACCCGCTGCTCGTCCTCGCCGGCCTGTTCGCGAACATCGTCCAGAGTGGCGAGATTCCGGCGTATCTTCCTTATGCCGTCCTCGTGTTCGTCGCGTGGGCGGCGGGCGTCATCTTCACGCTGAATCCGCTGGGTGACCAGGGCGCAGCACTGACCTCGACGCTGCTGAGCCGGGTTGACGGGCGGGTATTTGTGGGAGCCCACGTCGTCGCCGGGCTAGTCGTCGCCGTGCCGCTCGGAACGCTCGCGACGGCAGTCGTCGCGTATCTGAGTCCCATCGATAATCGGACCGCACTCGTGCTGGTGGCCGCCGCACCGGTCGTGATGGTTGTCTCGGCCGCGCTCTCGGTGGGTATCGGCATGGCGTTCCCCAAGTTCGAGGCGACGAAGGTAACCCAGTCGATGAAGACGGTTCTGCCGAGCATGTGGGCGTTCCTCCTGTTCACGCTGTACCTGTTCGCGACCGCAGGCGCCGCGGCCGTCGTCTACGAACCGCTCGTCGGCGAACTGGTCGCTGCTCTCGTCTCGTGGGCGCTCCCGTTTGGGCTGGGTGTTTCGGCGAAGACGCTGACGCTGATCGCAACCGTCGCGCTCGTACCGCTCGTCCTGCTTCCGGTCGCCTCCTATCGGTACGCCACGAAGCGGTTCGACACCTATACGCTGGCGTGAGCGGCCAGCACCCGCCGGTTAGAGACCGCACTGCACTCGCGGCCAAACAGCCGGGCTGCGAGGTAGCCCGGCGGCGATCGGTGAAGTGCAGCCCCCGAAGACACCCGTAGAGTTGGACACTCGAAGCGTTGCGGTCAGTTTGGAAGACCCACCGCGGGCCGACTGCCGTCGGCCAGCTCGCCTGCGGGTCGAACCCAGAACCGGCGGCATCGTGTTGTAACATCGGCCAGTCGTTACCGCCCCCGTCGACTGACTGGACGAGGCTGACGGCCGAACCAAGAACCAGAGACCATACAATGTTGATAATGAGCTAGCGACCCACGCGAAGTCTCACGAGCGGTTCTTTCGAATGCGTTCCGAGAGTTCTTGAGCGACGGGAATCACCGATACGGACTCTCTGAACAGTCCGCAGAAACTGCGTGCGAGATGTGATGCCGAGTTCAGCACAGCGTTCACAACAGAGGGCGTTACAGAACAGTAGGCATGAACCGCCCAGGTCAGAGGCGTCTGCAGCGCGGGATCCTGATGTGATACTCCTTCAGGCTTCGGCGAATGTCCCGAGCACAGTTACTGGTGGGTCTTCTCCCGATACTTGCGGATGTTCGTAGTTATCATAGAACTGTTCTAATGGATCGAAGTCCATCAGGAGGGCTGTAAATCCCCAACTCAGGCTGTGTGCGTAGCAATCTTCGACCCTAGTGTTATTACTGTATTGATCGAATATATACATATGGGAGAAAGAACTGTCCGAAAGACCCCGGTAGACATCAGGATGGTATCGGAGTTCCTCGTCCTCACGTTTGCCATCTCATGGGGTGGTGTGACTGCGCTCTCTTTCGCCGATGTGGATATCGGAAGTAGTGCCGGGCAGGGCATTGGCACTCTCGTCTTCATGGGGGCCCCCGCCGTCGCGGCGATCGCACTCCTCCGGTTTCGTCGAGCATCCATTCGGAAGGGAGTCGGTCTGTACCGGGGGCGCATTCGGTGGATCGTCCTCGCCTGGGTAGCACCGGTCGGGCTGACTGCCGCGATGATCGGCATCGGTCTCGCGCTTCCGAACACGACGTTTGCGACCGACTATTCGGCGTTCTTGCTCGAACTCGGCTTCACAGAGGCAGACGCTGGTGACACGGTCGCAGAACTGGAGGCGACCGGCGTTCCGGTTGTCGTTCTCCTGACCGGTCTGGGACTCGTTCTCGGGGGGACGCTCTTCGCACTCGCCGCCTTCGGCGAAGAACTCGGCTGGCGGGGGCTGTTGCTCACGGAGCTGGCACCGCTCGGGTTCTGGAAACTGTCGCTCTTGACGGGCGTGGTCTGGGGGATCTGGCACACGCCACTCATTCTGCTCGGACTCCAGTTCCCCGGCGACCCGGTGGTCGGGATCGTCATCATGACTGCTGCGACCGTGGCGTTGTCACCGATCTACACCTACCTGACCGTCCGTGCCCAGTCGGTGCTCGCCGCGACGTTTTTTCATGGATCGTTCATTCTCGGTGTCTTCACGTCGGTGTTCCTGGCAGATGGGGGTGAACTCGTGATCTCTTCCTTTGGACTCGTCGGAATCGTGTCCGCGCTGTGTGGCACTGCAGCGTGTGTGGCACACGACCGACTCTTTGCTGCTGAGCAAATCACGACGAGTGAACCACTGAGCCCCTGGTCCCATACTGAACCGTGAAACCGAGGTGTTCACACGGAGCTGACCTCACGTTCGTTTCGCCTCGAAGAGCCGTTCGTCGGATGTGCGTAGTGGTCAGAGAATGACCGTTGACATCGCCATCAACAACCCACCAACGATGATCATGGTCCATCCTCCGACTACCCAGAACCGAATACAGGACGTCCAGATAACCGGTTCGCCAGTCCTTTCAGCCATGTGTAAATCATCGCTTCCCTCGTAAATTATCCTACCGGTCGTCACGCTCTCTCGTAGGTCCAGTGCCTGTACTGAGCGATCGGTATGTTCTTCGATAAGTTTCGACTCGCGCTGACTATGCGTCCGGTATCGGTCATCCCGATTTCTAATATCTATAGAAGTTATACATATGAGTCGATGTCTACGTGGGCAGGTCAGGCGAGTTTCAGGAAATTCGGTTCTGGAAGATACTGCTCTATTGAAAATGCGGTACGTGAGTCGGATCATAGCGTTTTGGCGAGTTTCTTGAGGTTGTTGAGAGCGAAGAGAAGAACGATCTCACGGAACTGGCGGTACCAGAACCGCGAACGCAGGGCGGAGTCCTGCGTTCGCTTGACCGTGGAGTAGGACGTTTCTGCCATCCATCGCTGCGTGTACCCTTTCTCGCGGATGAGTGCGTTGTTCGCAGTCGCCATCGGCGTCAAGCCGCGGTAGTGAACGAGATAGTCGATGTCCAGTGCAGCGATCTCGTATTCGGTGTGCCAATCCTGGAAGCCGTTGTCGGCGGCCACGGACCGCAGGTCGTCCGCGTTCCGGCGGACGACCCGCGGTCCAGCCTTCGTATCGTGTTCACGCTCGATACAGCAGTGTACGTCCAGCACCGCCAGTGACTCTGTATCAGTGAGTGTCGTCGCTTTGATCGTCTTGACGCTTCGGCCACGTCGCTGGAGGTAGTACTGCGAGGCTTGATTGCGTTCGAAGAAGGTGCTGTCCAGTGCGACGTGGCCAGACTGGCGGAGTTGCTGCGCAGAAACGCGCAGCAACGCCCGCCAGACGTACATCGCGTACCGAGCCAGGGAGTGATAGAACGTGGTTGGGTGAGGCATCGCGTCTGGACTGAGTCCAAGGCGATCGCAGACCTCCGGCATGAGACTCAGCCGATCGATGATTTCGGCGAAGGTGTGTCCTTCCTCCTTGCGGATACAGTGAACGACGATGTGAGTTTCGCGGGGAAGCCCGAGTCAGGCGGGCTTCCCCGCTCGATTCCCCAACGCTTGTTTAGCTGTACATAGTCCTTTCTCAACGAGGTTGAGCAGTGCGACGCCCATAATCGCCTTCTCGACCTCACCTTCTCATACTCATTACGGAGAGATCCCGCTGTCTTCTTCCATTTTCAATAGAGCAGATGTAAACGAATTCTTGAGCGCGTGTTGCTCAGTACCTCGTAGTGATTTCGACTCCTGTATCTCGTCGAACTGTCTTTCGACGAATCGCCCAACGACAATACGGTGAGTGGCCGGCGTATGATTCGACACCACTGTACGATCGAACATCGCTCGCTGGGCTGGAATCAGATATCCGGACAGTCTCCGCGACGTGGTTCGATCACGAGAGCCACCACTCGGTCGAGGAGTTCGTCTGTGCACTCCCCCTAGCCTATTTCGGATTCAATGCCCACGACCGGTATGAGGGGTCGACACGCTACCAGATGGACACCCTCTTTCGGGTGTTCGTCCTGAAGGAACTCCACGGATGGGCACACGAAACAGCACTCGTCGACTACCTCGAGGACCGCCCTGAACTCTGCGAGCAACTGGATTTCGAGACGATCCCGGACCAGTCGACACTATGGCGAAGCTGGCACGAGCGGTTCACCGCTGACCTCAGGGAGACAGTCGAGACGGTGACTCGCACGATTCTCATCAAAGCCCAGAATGCGGGTGTCGAGATTCCGCGTGAACCGGCACGAAAGCCCCGATACCACGGGAGTGAGTCTGGTGAGTCAGAGCTGGACGATCAAACTATGTTGGAGCAGGCAGGGAAGATCACCGACCACGTCAGCCACATCGTTTTCCCGGCGTTCACTTTAGAGCGCGGTGAGAGCTGTGAGATACACGAAAATGCCTATTGGGATTTGCAGACGTATCTGGGACTTCGTGAGCGCCTCGCCGCCAATGAGGGCGCTCGTAGCTTCACCTACGAATCGACTCGGGATCGGACACCGCTGGGTCATGCCCATCGCGAGCACATCCGCGACCTCTCGGTTGACCAAGTGCGAGAGATGTACCGTCAGGCCATCACTCGGCTCCTGAACGAAGTCGCGGAGACAGAGCAGTTCTTTCGAGCTGGAATCGTCGCGATCGACATTACCGAAGCTGATCCGTTCACCGGCGATAGAACTGGCCACGAGGACGAGATCATCGGAACAAAAGAGAAGAGTGACGAGTACGCCTATCAGTGGGCGACAGTCCAGTTAGTCGGCAACGCCGTCCCGATCGTGCTGGACGCGCGCCCCGTCCGAAAGGGGGAGACACGACTGGAAATCGTTGAGGACTTGCTCGATTCGGCTGAAGAGCTCGTCCATGTCGATAACGTCCTGATGGACAGGGAGTTCGATAGCCAACACGTCCTGGAGATGATCAGCCAGCGCGGGCTCTCCTACGTCGTTCCCAAGCGGATACAGACCAGTGAGAAAGCGCAGGCAAAGCGATTGCTTCGACGTGATCAAGACCGCTACGAGACCGACCGGAAGCTCCACCTCGGCAAGAACGAATGGCACGAGACGACGCTGATCTACCGTCGGAAAGAAGACTCTGAGCACGACGACCACCGCCAGTACTCAGTGTTCATGACGAATTGCGGGAGCGGTCACCTCACAGAGTACGGGTTTCGGTGGGAGATCGAGAGCGGCTACAGGTCGATAAAGCGGTTCATGGCGGCGACGACGTCGAAGAATTTCGGGCTCCGGTTCTTCTACTTCGCATTCGCGTGTCTCTTGTACTCGATCTGGCGCGCTGTCGATCTCCTCGTCCAAGCCGAATTGACTGGCGAGTATGAGCACTCACCGGTGATTACAGCGGACAACACGTTGACGCTGCTGAAGAAGGAAACTGGAATCGGGTAGTGAGGAACTCTATTCGGGTTAGCGTGCCGCCTGAGTGGCTACGCTGCTGGAAGTCTCGAAAATTTGCCCATGTGGTTGGGTGTGTGACAAGAATAGCCGCTTGGAGAGCCATCTGAGGCAGTTTCCGCTGACCGAATCGGTCAAATTCACGCATCACAGCCCTGCTAAACCCCCTGTAGTCTCAACTTCCTCCCTGCCGGAAATTCTATAGCATTATATGGTTTACAGAGTGGGAAATAGGCGTTTCAGGCGCTCATAATGCAGAATTTATCTAATTAGCGGTCCTATCTGTTTACTGTGTCTTAGAGCAAAAAGACACAGTAAATATTAGTGGATGGCCACCGTCCCCCGATCCGAACCGATGACAAATAGCGAGGCCGGGGGTTCAGACGCCGAGATCGACATCAAAGCCGCGATAGACGCGCGACTCGCCAGCCTCGACTCGGGGAACTACCGGGCGAACAACGAACTCGTCCTCAGCACGTTCGCGGAGTACCTGGAGCACCAGCGGGACGTGACGAGCCTCCAAGACCTAGACGTCCTCGACTGTCGCCGGTACGCCCAGTGGCTGCGAGAGCGTGTACAGGATGATGATGACGATCTCTCGGCGGCGTCTGCTCACGCGAACGGCCCGTATTTCACTATCATCCGGGCTTTCCTCGGGTGGTGCGTCGACGACGAACGCCTCAACGCAAATCCGGCCCGGCCGAACCGAGTGAAAGAGGCACTTCCCGAGCACCACGGCG
>Ga0207770_100546_pt1 | contig 15993 bp, 21 predicted proteins | sample A23E2SouthBayCA_FD_187729 | JGI IMG/M metagenome (GOLD analysis project Ga0207770, IMG submission 187729) | Aerobic enrichment media microbial communities from Eden Landing Ponds, California, USA - A23 E2 (SPAdes) | ecosystem: Environmental > Aquatic > Marine > Unclassified | place: Emeryville... | reverse complement strand
CACCCCCGACAACGTCGCCGAGGCCGTCGCGACGGTCGACCCCTTCGCCGTCGACGTGGCGACGGGCGTCGAGCGCTCGGGCGGGGTCAAAGACCACGACGCCGTCAGGGCGTTCGTCCGCACCGCGACCCGGGAGGTGACGGCGGCGTGAGCGACGACTCACCCCCCGGAAACGCCCTCGCGCCCGACCGCGAGACGTTCCGCGAGCGTGCCGACGCGGACGACCCCGTGGTCGTGCGCGCGGCGGTCGATCTCGACCTCGATATCGAACCGCTCGAGGCCTACGCCGCGCTGACCGGGCGGACGACCGACCGTGAGGGTGCGGAGTACACGTTCCTGCTCGAGAGCGCCGAGAAGGTCGCCTCCAGCGATCCCGACGGAGCGTTCGCGCCGACGCCCGACGACCGCCACGCCCGCTACTCGTTCGTCGGCTACGACCCAAAGGCCGTCGTCACCGTCGACGACGACGAGGCCACGGTCGAGACGTTCGACGACGACTACGCCGACCGCGTGACCCCCGGCGAGGGCGACGTCATGGACCAGTTGCGCGGCGCGATGCCCGACGTCGAGCGCAGGGGCTTTCCCGACATGGAGCGCGAACACTTCGAGGGCGGCCTCGTCGGCTTTCTTGGGTACGACGCTGTCTACGACCTCTGGCTCGACGAGGTTGGACTCGACCACCCCGAGTCGCGCTTCCCCGACGCGCAGTTCGTCCTCACGACGAGCACGCTCGTCTTCGACGAGGTCGAGGGCACCGTCTCGCTCGTGTTCACCCCCGTGCTCGACCCCGACGACGACGCCGGTGCGCGCTACGACGCCATCGAGCGCGAGGCCGCCGAGATCAGGGAGACGCTGGCCGACGCCGCCGACCTCGAGACGGGCGGGTTCGAGCAGACCGGCGAGACCGCGGGCCCACAGGACGAATACGAGGAAGCCGTCGAGACGGCCAAGGAACACGTCCTGGCGGGCGACATCTACCAGGGCGTCATCTCCCGGACCCGCGAACTCTACGGCGACGTCGACCCCCTCGGGTTCTACGCGTCGTTACGCGAGATCAACCCCTCGCCGTACATGTACCTCCTCGACTACGACGGGCTCTCGATAGTCGGTGCGAGCCCCGAGACACTCGTGCAGGTCCGCGACGGGCAGGTCCTCTCGAACCCGATCGCGGGCACCTGTCCCCGCGGGTCGAGTCCGGTCGAGGACCGTCGTCTCGCCGGGGAGATGCTCGCCGACGGCAAAGAACGCGCCGAACACACGATGCTCGTCGACCTGGCGCGCAACGACGTCAGGCGCGTGGCGACCCCGGGGAGCGTCCGGGTCGAGGAGTTCATGAACGTCCTCAAGTACAGCCACGTCCAGCACATCGAGTCCACGGTCACGGGCACGCTCGCCGACGACGCGGACGCGTTCGACGCCGCCCGTGCCTCCTTCCCGGCCGGGACGCTCTCTGGCGCACCCAAGATCAGGGCCATGGAGATCATCGACGACCTCGAACGTACCCCCCGGGGACCCTACGGCGGTGGTCTGGGCTACGTCACCTGGACCGGCGACGCCGAGTTGTGTATCGTGATCCGGACCGCAACCGTCGAACACGCGGGCGGCCCCTACGCGACGGCCGACAGCGACGTCGTCGGGCCCGCCCCGGAGGCCGCCGACCGGATCACGGTCCGCGCGGGCGCGGGCATCGTCGCCGACAGTGTCCCCGCGAGCGAGTACGAGGAGACCGAACAGAAGATGGACGGTGTCCTCGACGCCCTCGCAGCCATCGAGACGGGCACCGAGCGGAGCGAACCCGGGACCGACGACACCGTCGTCGAGGGGGAGGTGTCCCGATGAGCAGCGCCGGGGGACGCACCGACGACGGACGTGCCGTCGCCGAGCGCGGCGACGCGACCCGCGTGCTCTTCGTCGACAACTTCGATTCGTTCACCTACAACCTCGTCGAGTACGTCTCCGAGCACGCCGACACCGAGGTGGTGCGCAACACGGCGAGTCTCGACGACGTCCGGGACGCGGACCCGGACGCCATCGTCGTCTCGCCGGGGCCCGGCCACCCGAAAAACGATCGCGACGTCGGCGTCACGAACGACGTGCTCACCGAGGTGAGTCCCGAGGTGCCGACGCTCGGCGTCTGTCTCGGCCTCGAGGCGGCCGTCTACGCCTACGGCGGGACCGTCGGCCGCGCGCCCGAACCGATCCACGGGAAAGCCTTCCCGATCAGCCACGACGGGAACGGCGTCTTCGCCGGACTCGACCAGGGGTTCCAGGGCGGGCGCTACCACTCGCTGGTCGCCACCGAGGTTCCGGACTGTTTCGAGGTGACCGCGACGACGGAGGCCGAGACCGACGACGGCACCGTCGAACTCGTCATGGGTATCCGCCACCGCGAGTACCCCATCGAGGCCGTGCAGTTCCACCCCGAGTCGGTACTCACGGCCGTCGGTCACGACGTGATCCGCAACTTCGTCGACGGCGTCTGAGCGACCGACGTCCCCGAACGGGGGGTTGTCTGTCAGACCAGCGAGCCCACGACCCAGGCGACGACCCCGGCGATGATCGCGAGGACGCCGAGGACGGAGGTGATCGGTTCGGGGATCACGAACAGGACGACGCCGAGGAGTATCAGCATCGTCCCCGGGCCGCTGGTGATCTCTGACAGTACGTTTCGGACCGAACTCGTCGTGCGCTGTGTCATGCATTCGATCCCACGGCCGACAGCCCGGTCGGGGTTGTGCTTGCACGGGAAAGCCGGAGGGTACCCTCCGCCGACCGGGCCAGCCACGGGGGGTCTCCGTCGTCTGGTCGGCCTCTCGACGGTCCCCGGGAGGCCGCACGCGCAAGCAGCGCACACTGGGTACCCGGGGACGAACGGGCACGTGCGATGAGACGCCACTGTGGAAGACACGAACCCAGTCGAACCGGGACGTCCCGTCGACCGCCGGGACAGAAGGATCGAACGCGCCCCGAACTCGCTGCGCCGGACAGAGGGAGGACGCCGTGACTCTGGTGTTTCTCCCGATACCCGCGGTGCCGCTGCAGGGCGGCGGGTTCATCGAACTGGCGATCGGTTTTTTCGTGTGACGATCGTCGTCGCCGTCGTCGGCTTCAGGGGTGTAGCGGGCATCCCGATGCGCATCGCGAAACTCCTGATCCTGGTGTTTCTGGTCCTCGCGGTCGTCTCGCTGCTACTGTGACCGGCCACAGTCGGGTACGCTCCCCGACCGCCACGGGCGCCGTGCGAACCCCGTAGCTGTCTCCTGTACGGGACCGTTAGCGACGAGTCCGGTCGCTCGCCGGGAGCGCAAACCAGGAGTACGATCGCTCGCCGGGAGCGCAAACCAGGAGCACGATCGCTCGCCGGGAGCGCAAACCAGGAGTGAAACTGGGGTCGGGCGTTCACCGCATATTACTTTTCACACCCACCCGCGTAGTGCGGTCGATGGGGACTATCGTCGAGGCGGAGATCCCGACGGACCAGTTCGCGCTCAGGGACGCCTTCGACCGGCTCGAGGCCCCCGAGTTCGAGATACTCAGGCTCGTCGAACACGGCGAGGACAGGGTGATGCCGTTCCTGTGGGCCACAGCGGAGAACCTCGACGCCTTCCCCGAGGTGCTCTACGACGACCCGAGCACCGACAACGTGGACGTCGTCGCCGAACTCGAGGAGGAGTACCTCTTCCGGATGGAGTGGACGGCACACATCCGCGTCGTCCTGTTCGTCCTGCTGGAGGAGGAGGCGACGGTGATGAACGCGCGGGCCGCGAACGACGTGTGGAAGTTGCGGATACTCTTCCCCGAACACGAGTCGGTGTCGGCGACCGACGACTTCTGCGAGGAGTACGACATCGACCTGCGCTTCGAGCGTATCTACGAACTCTCGGACAGCCTCCGGCGCGGCCGGTACGGGCTCACCGATGCGCAGTACGACTCGATCGTGACCGCCTTCGAGCGGGGCTACTACGAGGTCCCCCGGGAGACCGAACTCGCCGAGATCGCCACCGACGCCGACGTCTCCCACCAGGCGCTCTCCGAACGCCTCCGGCGAGGCCACCGTAGCCTCATCGAGACGACGCTCGCACCCCGACCCGAGTCCGCCGACGAGTGACGCTGAAGGGCGGGGGAGCGTCCGTTGCGCAGGCAGGCACGACTCCCATCCGCCCGGAGTCCGTACTGGCACGCGTGTCAGAGACACTGTCCGAGACAGACGTGGACAAACCCGTGATCGACGCCAACGGCGAGCAGCTCGCGACCGTCGAGCGCCTGGAGGCGAACGCCCCACTGGTCGACCCCGAGCCCGAGATATCGCCGGCGACGGAACGAGCGCTCGGGTGGAGCGACGGCGGCGAACGTCACGGCGTCGGCGAGTCGGGACTCGTCCCGCTCCGCGAACAGGCTGTCGACCACGTGACCGAGGCGGCCGTCTACCTGGAGAGCAACCTCTAGGGGCGCTCTCGGGCGCTGTCACGGTCGGCGGCCGGGCGGAGCGACCGCGGCCGGAGTCGTGACTCAGACGCCGAGGATGACGACGGCGTTGTTGAGCACGACTGCGAGCGTGACGACGCCGAACAGCGCGAGAAAGACCGTCGCCTTCCACTCCGAGAGGTAGGCCCAGCCGGCGACGAGCCAGCACATCGCGAGGAACTTCACGACCCAGAGCCCGGCGACGCCGAATCTCTCGATCATCGACCGCATCACCGGGTTCCCCTCCTGTAACCCGGTCGAGAGCCCGGTGAGTGTCATCACCACGTCCGCGACCGTCGCGACGATGATGACCGTCCACAGGACGGCGTGTGTCTCGGTCATGTGCCGCCTGAACAGCGTCTCTCCCTCACCGATCAGACCGTCAGTATCAGGTATGATCCCGTCGACACCCATCGCACGTACCTTGGACTAAAGGGTGATAAAGATGCGTTTACCGTCGACGTTCTCTCCGGCTTTTGAACCTCGTTCTCTCTCGTGATTTTCGGTCGGTCAGGCCCGGTCGTCGGGCGTGGCGGTCGTCAGTTCGATGGCGTGGATGTCGCGGGTGAGGTGCTCGCCCAGCGCGTCGTGGACGAGCTGGTGCTGGTCGACGAGCGACTTCCCCTCGAAGACGGGCGAGACGACGTCCACGGCGTAGTGTCTGTCGTCGTCCGGGTCCCGCGGCGTCGTGACGGTGACCTCGGCGTCTGGCAGTTCCCGATCGATGAGTTCGGCGACCTCGTCGCTGTTCATACCCCCCTGTTGGTCGGCGAGTGGAAAACCTTGTTCGGTACAGGTGAGAGAGGTATCGGATAGTCCATCAGGTGGGGGCATGGAAGCGACTCACTGAGGAAACCGCACCGCACTCGATGGAGGGCGCTGAAAGCCCTCGGCCCGCTCGCCCTTTCGATCCACCAGGACAGCACCGCGACCACAGGCCACACACCTCCCCAGCCGATTCGCTCACTGCGTTCGCTCATCCCTCGCACGGCTTCGTCGCTCGCATGAACGCGAGCGACAGCGCGCGCCACCGCCGATGATACCCATACACCCTATACCGAACAGGGGAGAGTCCCGATCGCCAGTCAGACCTCGCTCGCGACGACGGTGTTCGAGAGCGTGCCGACGCCCTCGTAGGTGATCTCGACCGTGTCGCCGGGGTCGACGGTCCCGGGGTTGGCGGGGCTCCCGAACGCGATCGCGTCGCCGGGGCGAAACGTGAATCGCCGCGAGAGGAAGGCGACGACCTCGTAGGGGTCGAACAGCATCAGTTGCGTGTTGGCGTCCTGGCGCCGTTCGCTGGCGACGAGCGTCTCCATGTCCACGTCGTACGGGTCGACGTCGGTCTCGATCCAGGGACCCAGCGGCGCGGACGTGTCGAAAGCCTTCCGGGCGGTGCGTCCGGACTGGTCCAGCGCGTCGACGTCGTTCAGTATCGTGTAGCCCCGCACGATTTCGGGGACCTCGGCGGGGTCGACGTCCCGGCAGCGCTCGTCGATCACTGCGACGAGTTCACCCGCGTAGGTGAGTTCGTCGGTCCACTCGGGATATCTGATCGGGTCGTCGGGACCGACGAGCGCCGCGGGCGGCTTGATGAAGAAGTCGGGCCGCTCGGGGCGGTCGTAGTCCATCTGGTCCAGGGTCTCGGCGTAGTTGCGGCCGACGCAGTACAGCGCCGACGGCGAACAGGGGTATGTCAGGTCGCCGTCGCGGCCGACGACGTACTCGCCGTCCTCGGCGTGGACGACGCCGTCCTCGTAACGGCCGGAGACGACGCCTTCCGGGGTCCGGAGTCGTGCGAGTCGCATATCCGGGTTCGTGGAGCAGCGAGCAAAGGCCTGCCGGACTCGGCCCGCGACCCGACGAGTCCCGGTCGCTCCGGTCGTCGCGACGACGAGAACGAGCACGACCACACGACGCATATCTGGCCGGTCGTCCGGCGGAGATAAACCGTTTTGTAGGGGCCGCCCTACTCGTTCGCTGTGCCGCGTCGCCTCGGCTATCTCGCCCTGTTCGTCGCCGCCTGTGCCACGGTCGCCAGTCGGGTCGTCGGCGGGTTCGACCTCGGGACGATCGATGGGTTCACCGTCGCACGACTGGTTTCGACGGTTCTGCTGGCCCTCGCGGTGGTCTTCGGGACTTACGGCGCGTACCTGCTCGTCGAACGGTGGCTCTCTTCGTACACGGATTCGAAGCGCCGACAGCACGACCTCCGGAACGTCGTCCGCCTCGGTTTTACTATCGTGGGTCTCGTCGCGCTGGCCGGCGTCGTCACCGAGCAGTGGCTCGGGGTGCTCTTCTCGCTGGGCGTGGTCGGGTTCGGTGTCACGTTCGCGCTCCAGCAACCCCTCTTCTCGCTCATCGGCTGGGCGTATATCATGACCAAACGCCCCTACCAGGTCGGGGACCGCGTCGCCATCGACGACTCGAAAGGCGACGTCGTCGAGGTGGATTTCCTCGTCACCACCCTCTGGGAGGTCGAGGGCGACCTCGTCTCGACCCATCAGCCCTCGGGACGGGTCGTGACGCTTCCCAACTCCGTGGTGCTGTCCTCGCACGTCTACAACTACACCCGCAGCGAGTTCCCCTACGTCTGGAACGAACTCAAGGTCGAAGTCGCATACGAGACGGACCTGGCGTTCGCCCGCGAGACGATGCGGTCGGTCGCCGACGACTACCTCGGCGACGAGATGGAGCGCAACGTCGAGCGCTACCGCGAACAGCTGGCTGAGACGCCCGTCGACCTCGATATCAACACCCGCCCGACGGTCAACGTCACCCAGCGGGCCTCCTGGGTCGAGTTGCGACTGCGCTACATGGCCGATCCCCGGAAGATGCAACCGACCCGTAACGAACTCTACGAGCGCGTCCTCGCCGCGCTCAACGAGGAACCCGACCGCGTCCAGTACCCCATCGGTCGGACGCGGTGACCGCCCCCCTCGGATGTAGCCCCACTGGGGCGGCCCGAATCCGAGACCCCCACGATCCTTCGTGTCGGATACCGTTACTTTCTGTCGGCTGTGACACCCTCCCGTGCCCAACGAACCCCCCGACTGCTGTTCGTACTGCGGGAGCGAACTCCAGCCGGTCGACCCGCCGAGCACCCACTACTGTGAGGCCTGCGAGCAGTACGTCTTCTACAACCCCGTGCCGACGGCGCGACTGGCGATACTCGACGGGGACTCGATACTGCTGGGACGGGTGAACCTCCCCGACCGGAACCTCTGGGCGACGCCCGGGGGGATGGTCGAGGCGGGCGAGGACCCCGACGTCGCCGGTGCACGCGAACTGAGAGAGGAGATGGGACTCACCGTGGACCCCACCGACCTCGTCCTGTTCGACTCCGCACCTTCGTCAAGTTCGAGGCGACTCACAAGACGAGTCTCTGTTACGCCGTCGACGCGGCAGACGTGACGGGGGCGCCCGAACCGCTGGACGAGATCGTCGACGCACGGTACTGGACGGTCGACGAGTTCGAAGCGAGCGAGGCGACACTCGGTGACGGGACGAACGTTCCCGAGGCGCACGCGAAACTGGCGTGGTGGGTCGAGAAGGGGAGGAACGCACTCAAACGGGCCGAGTAGCTCACGGCCGGGACTACCGCGGGTCGAGTCGCATCGTCATCTTCTGGCGAGGATGCATCGTGAGCGAGGGCATGAGTTCGAGCGGGGTGTCGCCTTCGAAGACCAGCGAGTAGTCGCTCGCCACGGTGGCGACGATGAGTTTCGCCTCCAGCAGCGAGAGGTGTTTCCCGATACAGTGGCGCGGGCCGCCGCCGAAGGGGAAGAAGGCGAAGCGCGGCCGGTCACCGCGGCGTTCGGGACTGAACCGCTCGGGGTCGAACGTCGAGGGGTCGTCCCAGTAGCGCTCCGAGCGGTGGACGCCCCACTGGGGGAGCATGAGCGTCGCGCCCTCGGGCATCTCGTAGCCCGAAAGTTCCACGGGCTCTCTCGGCGTCCGGAAGATCGTGAACACGGGCGGGTACAGGCGCATCGCCTCGTTGATCACCCACTCCAGATAGTCGAACTCGCGGACGTGGTCCATCGTGGGCGTCTCGTCGCCGACCACCTCGTCGACCTCCCGCTGGACGCGTCGCTCGGCCTCGGGGTGTTCCGAGAGGAGAAACCACGTGTAGGTCAGGGTGAGTGCGGTCGTGTCGTGGCCCGCCAGCAACATCGTCATGAGTTCGTCGCGCAACTGCCGGGGTGTCTGGTCGCCGCGCTCGCGGGCCCGCAGGAGCACGGAGAGGAAGTCCATCGGGGCGTCGCCGTCGCCGCCGACCGTTTCCACGTCGCTTGGACCCTCGGTCCCCTCGCGGGCGGCGATAATCTCGTCGAGGACTCCCTCCAGTGTCTCCACGGCGGCGTCGTACTCCTCGTCGCCGGGCATGGGGACCCAGTCGGGCATCGCGAACCGGAGCGGGTCGGGTTCGAACCGCCGACCGAGCGGTTCGAGCTGGGCCTGAACGGTTCGAACGCGCTGGTCGGAGAGCTGGACACCCATCATGAGGTCGAGGATGACGTCCAGCGTGACGCGGGCCATCTCCATCTCGGCGTCGACGCGCTGGCCGGGCGACCAGCGCTCGACCATCGCCTCGGCGTGGCCGGCGATCCGGTCGTCCATCTCCATGAGTCGGCCCATCCGGAAGGCGGGGTTGGCGAGTTCGCGCTGTTTCTGCCACGTCTCGCCGCTACTCAGCAAGAGCCCGTCGCCGAGTAGGTCGCCCAGCGCGTCGTCCTGGAAATCGGGTTTCCGGAAACTGTCGGCCTCGGAGACGAGGACCCGCTCGATGGCGGTGGGGTCCGTGATCATGTAGGTGTCCATCGGGCCCATATCGAAGCGGGCGACGTCGCCGTAGACGTCTTCGAGCGCCTCGATGAACGCGAACGGGTCGTCCGCGTACTTCCGACTCGCGCCGAAGAGGGGTTCGCCCCTGGGCCCCGGAGGTGCGTCTGCCATTACCGGTACTACGGCTATATCGACATGAATGTCTCGGCGGGGATCTCAGGCTCGCTGCTCGTTCGCGCCCGCCAAACCCGGCACGCTCTGCCGGGCAGTGGTGACTTTTCCCGTCGGCCGTCGAACGGGGGGGTATGGCACTCGAGGAGACGGTCCCGGAGACGATCGAAGCGTACGCGACGGCCATCGGTCCAGACACCGACGACCTCATCGACGAGATGGGCGCACAGGCCGAGTCGAACGGGTTCCCGTACGTCGGCCCCGCCGTCGGCGGGTGGCTCGCGATGCTCGCACGGTTCTCGGACGCCGAGCGCGTCTTCGAGTTCGGCTCCGGCTTTGGCTACTCGGCGTACTGGTTCGCCCGCGAACTCCCCGCGGGCGGCGACGTCGTCCTCACCGAAGTCGACGAGGACGAACTCGACGACGCCCGCGACTACTTCGAACGCGCGGACGTCGACCCCACACCCCACTTCGAACTCGGCGACGCTATCGAGACCATCGACGAGTACGACGGGCCCTTCGACGTCGTCCTGATCGACAACGAGAAGCACCGCTACGCGGAGGCGTTCGAGTCGGTCCGTGACAAGGTCGCTCCGGGCGGGATCGTCGCCGCCGACAACGCGACTGCCGGCGGGTCCATCGACGCCGAGGCGCTGCGCGCCCACTTCGAGGGCGAGGACGTCGATATGGACAGTCTGTCGGCCGGCATCGCCGAGTACGTCGAGACCGTCCGTGCGGACCCCGAGTTCGAGACGGTGCTCTTGCCGCTCGGCGAGGGTGTGGCGGTCAGCCAGCGCGAGTACTGACGGCCGCGGCTGCGACCGCCGTCGCGGTTCTCCCGGTCACTGTTGTCGTTCTGCCTCGGCTCTCCCGCGTGACTTGCCGAAGAAGTACGCGAGGACGGGGAGCACGAGGAAAAAGCCCGCACCGACGAGGAATATCACGAGGAGGACGAGCAGTTCGGGGCCGCCGGGTATCCCGGCCGGGAACAGGGGGACTGTGGAGGACATATCGGGCGCTTGGACCCCCTGATTCTTGAGGCTGGCCCCGCGAGAGTGAGGCGATGGCCGTCAGGCAGCACACGTCCAAACACGAGCGCATCGCGGACCTCCCGCTGGTGACCGAGTCGGCGACCGTCGTCGAGGTCGAAGCGATGGACCGCGACAGAACGGCGGAGGTCCGCGAGGCGGTCGACCACTGGTTCGAGGAAGCGGGACTGGCCGACCGCTACGAGTCGGTCTCGAACTACGACGACTGGAGGGCGCTCGTCGACGAACTCCACGCGGACGGCTACCACCGCTTCGCCCGCCGCTGTGACACCCTCCGCGAGCGCTTCGAGCGCCCGTATCCGATGCTGACCCGTATCGAACTCGACCCCGACGACCCCTTCGAGTTCCTCGCCGGCCAGTACGTCGGGCTCCGGTACCAGGGCAACTCCCGGGCGTACTCCATCGCGAGTTCGCCGACCCGTGACACGGTCGAGATCTGTGTCCGCCGCGTCCCCGGGGGACGACTCTCCCCGAAACTCGTCGCGGACATGGAAGTGGGCGACGAGGTGACGATGCGGGGGCCGCGGGGCGACCTCGTGTTGAACGACCGCTCGGAGCGGGACATGGTCTTTCTCGCCACCGGGACCGGCGTTGCCCCGATGAAGGGCATGATCGACTACGCCTTCGAGACCGGTCACGACGTCTTCGAGGCCGAGTCGCGCGAGGTGTGGCTCTTCCTCGGTGCCGGCTGGGAAGACGACCTGCCCTACCACGAGGACTTTCTGGCGTACGCCGAGGAGCGCGACAGCTTCCACTACGTCCCCTGTCTGAGCCGGGAGTCGTATCTCACGGAGTGGACCGGCGAGACCGACTACGTCCAGCACGCCCTCCTGAAACACGTCGACGAGCACTGCGTGCGGGCCGGGCTGAGCCAGCGCCTCGAACGGTGGGTCGAGCGCACGCCCGACTCGGGCGAGGCGGCACGCATCGACCCCGCGAACTGCGAGGTCTACGCCTGCGGGATCAACGCGATGGTCCACAGCCTCGTGACCGCCTCCGAGTCCGTCGGCGTCCCCGACGACTGCATCGACGCCGAAGGCTTCGGGTAGGCGCCAGGCTGGGCGTCGTCGACCGAACAGTTGTGTCACCGAAACGATTGTACGGGTGGGTCCTGAACCGACGGCCGTGTCCACAGCCCTCTCCGCCGCCCCCGTCGAGTCGGTGCGCCGCGTCGACCTGTTCGCGTACGTCCTCGGCTTGCTCGGCCTGTCGTTCGTCACGGAGGCCGCCGCTGCCGGGAACGGGTCGGCCGAGACTTTCGTCTCTCTCGGTGCCGCACTGGTCGGTGCCTGCGTCGCCCTCGGCGCCGTCCACGTCCGGCGACACCCGCAGAACGTTCGTCACGGAACCGAACCCGCGCCCGTCTTCTTCTACCTGATCGCCGGGGTGGCGACGCTCGCGTTCGGCGCCGTGACCGCCGTCCGACTCGGCCTCGTCTGAGTCGGCAACTCACGCTGGCTCGCCGCTGGTCTCACCCTCAGGCGGCGATGAGCCCGACGACGACCGCGGTGAGCACGAGGTTGCCGAACGAGCAGACGAGTATCCCCTTCCAGCCGATCTCGATGAGCTGGTCGATGCGCACGCGGGGGATGGAGGAGCGCGCCCACTGGGTGAACAGGAAAAAGGCCCACATCTTGACCGTGAACCAGACGATCCCCGGGAGGACGGGCCCGGCAGGACCACCCAGGAAGAGCGTCGTGATCAGCGCCCCCGAGAGGAAGATGTGGAGGAACTGGGCCAGGTAGAGCAGGACGAAGTAGATAGAGGAGTACTCGGTCTGGAAGCCGGCGACGATCTCGGTGGGGGCCTCGGGCGTGTCGAAGGGGTTGCGTCCAACCTCGGCCAGCGAGGCGACGACGAAGAGGGCGAACGCCAAGGGGTTGACGAAGGCGAACCACGAGGGGATCGCGACTGGGCCGAGCGCCACGAGGACCTCGTTCTGTGCGGCGACGATCTCTGACATCCGCAACGACCCGGCGAAGAGGACGACCGACGCGCCCGTCAGGATCAGCGGGATCTCGTAGGCGACGTTCGAGGCGATGGCCCGCAGCGCGCCGACGAGTGCGAACTTGTTGTTCGAGGCGTAGCCCGCCATCGCGACACCCAGCGTCGCCAGCGACGCCACCGCGAACGCGTAGGCCAGCCCCGTCTCGGGGTCGGCGACCTGGATACCACTACCCATCGGGATGACGGCGAACCCCAACAACGCCGAGAAGGGCACCGGGAACGGCCCGATATCGTATGCCGGCCGGTCGACCTGCTCGGGGACGATGAGTTCCTTCGAGGTGAGTCGCACGACGTCGGCGACGATGAGCAGGAGTCCGTAGGGACCGTGGCGGTTCGGCCCGATGCGGTCGGTGAAGTCACAGAAGAGTTTCCGCTTGGCCCACGGACCGGTCACGGCCGCGATCGCGAGCACGAACGAGCAGACGAACCCCGCCACGAGCAACCCGGCCACGAACTGCCCCGCCGGGCCGGAATCGCCCAGCCCCAGCAACCCCACAATCCGCTCGGGCAGGGTGGTCGTCCCTGCGAGCCACCCCGTCCGCGCCAGCGATTCCCCCGACTGCGTCACACCTGTCACCAGCAGGTCTATCCCGCGCATACTCGACTGTTCGAGCGGCCCCGCGGGAAAGCTACTGCCGGGCCACCTAGGCCGTTTATTATCGCCGGATTCTGTGAGAACGTCTCACAGCCATGATACCCACGGCGTCGAGACGCAGTTCTTATGCGCGGTGTCGAGACGCAGTTCTTATGCGCGGTGTCGAGACGCAGTTCTTATGCGCGGCGTGGGAGTAGCACGACCAATGACAGTCATCGGTACCGTGGGCCTGCCTGGTAGCGGCAAGAGCGAGGCGGCGGCGGTCGCCCGCGACCGCGGCGTCCCGGTCGTGACGATGGGAGACGTCATCCGGCAGGCCTGCCGGGACAGGGGATACGACCCCGCGACCCACCACGGCGAGATGGCCCGGACACTCCGCGAGGAGAACGGGCCCGACGCGATCGCACAGGAATCACTCCCGCTGATCCAGGCGGAACTCGAAGACAGCGAGCACGTCGTCGTCGACGGGATCCGCTCGGACGTCGAGGTCGAGCGCTTCCTCGAGGCCTTCGGCGAGGAGTTCGTCCTCGTGGAGATCGTCGCACCGGACGAGGACCGCGCCGAGCGACTCGACCTGCGAGGCCGTGACGCGAGCGCCGAAGCGGGCGGCGAGTCCCTCGAGGAACGCGACGAACGCGAACTCGGCTTCGGCATGGGCGAGGCCATGGCGATGGCCGACGTCACCGTCCACAACGACGACACGCTCGAGGCGTTCCACGAGCGGGTTCGCGAGTTGCTGACCGGCGAGATCGAGGAACGCGCCCAGTCATGAGCGCCGTCTACAGCGTCGACGTCGAGGTGACCGCGCCGGTCTACGACACGGAGGTCACCGACCGCGTCGCCGACGCCATCACGAACCTGTTCCCGAACGCCGACATCGAGGAGGGACACGGCGAGTTGCGCGGGACGGCCCACGACATGGAACACTTCTCGCAACTGCTCCACCGCCAGGAGATCCTCGACACCGCTCGCGGGGCCTTCCTCGGGTCCCTCGAGGGGGACACCTTCGCGTTCGACCTGCGCAAACAGGCGGCTTTCGAGGAGGCAGTCAACTTCGCCGTCGGCGAACCCGACGAACTCGGCGAACTCCACGTCCGCGTCCGGGTCAACGACCCCGAGTCGTTCATCGACCACGTCGCACCGCCGACCGTCGACGGCAAGCCGGTCGACCCCGAGGAGTGAGACGGCGACCGGGACCCGCTCACACGGTCGGGCCAGCCTTTTCCCCCGAGGGCGACACGCTCGGATATGACCGCGATATTCTTCGACGTCGACGGAACCCTGGTACGGTGGCCAGGTAAGTACGGTCACATCCCCGAACGGGCCCTCGAGCGCGTCGTCGGTCGCGTCGAGGACGACTGGATCGACGCCTACAACGAGCGCTTCTTCGAGCACTTCGGCGCGTTCGTCGCCGACCCCTACCGGCGAGCCTTCGCGGACGTCTGCGAACGGTACGACCTCGGCGCTGATCCCGACGAACTGGCCACAGCGCTCGTCGAGAGCGAGTTCGAGGCCGTGGAACCGGTCCCCGGCGTCGCGAGCGCGGTTCCGAAACTCGCCGAGCGTCACACACTCGGGATCCTTACCAACGGCGTCCCCACGGTGCAGTTCGGCAAGGTCGAACGGCAGGGACTGCTCGACTACTTCGACGTCCGGGTGGCCTCACACGACCCCGCGGTCGAGGCGACCAAACCCGACGCGGCCATCTACGAGGCCGCACAGGAGCGCGCCGCGGCCGAGACTGCCGGCGACCACGACACACTCGTGATGGTCGGCGACGACCACGAACCCGACGTGGCGGGCGCTCGCGAACACGGATTCGAGGCGCTCCACGTCGACGCGAGCGCGGACGGCCCGACCGTCCCGGACTTCGAGACGCTCGCGGCACTCCTGTAGGGGTACCCGAGGGCTTACGCGCGTTCGGTCCCCAGCCACACCATGACCGAGACAGTCATCGTTACCGGCGCGCTCGGCGGCGCCGGCAGCTGGATCGTCGATAGCCTCCGCTTCGAGTACGACGTCGTCGCCGTCGACCTCGAACTCCCCGCCGACCTGGACGTCGACGGCGTCTCCTTCCAGGCCGTCGACCTCACGGAACGAGCCGACGCCTGGGAGACGGTCGTCGACCACGACCCGACGGCGGTGGTCCACTTCGGCAACATCCCCCACGAGGAGAACCACGTCGGCGGCCACGTCTACGAGAACAACGCACTGAGCACGTTCAACGTCCTCGAAGCCGCCGGTCGCGCCGGCGCAGACGTCGTCTGGGCCTCCAGCGAAACCGTGTACGGTACGCACTACCCCGAACCGGAACTCCCCGAACACCTGCCCGTGACCGAGGACCATCCCACCCGGCCCTGGAACGCCTACGAGACCTCCAAACTCGCCGGCGAGGCCGCCGCCGAGCGCGTCACGAACGCCTACGGCGTCTCTGTCGCCTCAGTCCGCCCCTCGTGGATCCAGTACCCCGGTCGATACCTGGTCACGGACATCCGCGAGGACTTCACGATGGAGTCGGCGGGCCGCTTCGGCAACCTCTGGTCGTACATCGACGTTCGAGACGTCGTGGACATGGTCGAGGCGGCGCTCGACGCCGACCTTGCTGGCCACGAGATCTTCAACGCCTTCGCCCCGGACAACTTCCTCGGTGTCCCGACGGCCGAAGCTATCGAAGCCGGGTACGGCGACCTCCCCGAGGACTGCACACTCGAGGGCGAGGAGTCGGGCTTCTCGACGGCGAAGGCCCAGGAACTGCTCGACTGGGAACCGACCCACTCCTGGAGAGAAGCGGAGGACGAGTCCGTCTCGGGCCCGTCGTTCGTCTGAGACGGGCACGCAGGACCGGCGAGTGTCGACTCGGCGGGCGTCGGATCAGTCGTCGAGTCCACTGACGAATATCGCGACCCACTCGCCGAGTTC